>ENA-UONV01000137-UONV01000137.1-human-gut-metagenome-genome-assembly--contig:-CS4-NODE-137-length-101475-cov-38.584816_pt1 | contig 101475 bp, 90 predicted proteins | sample MGYA00242461_ERZ724008 | MGnify/ENA metagenome assembly ERZ724008 | reverse complement strand
TATGCAACGGAAAATACAACTCTTGTACTCTTCGTCCCGAATGTACCGTCTCCTCTAAAGACTGTACATATGGCTGTGCCGAATACAACTCCTGTGACCGCTGCATTTCCTGCAACGGAAACCCGGACTGTGACGTTTCCGACAAGTCCTGTACCTATGGCTGTGCGTCTTACAACAGTTGTTCGAAGTGTACCTCCTGTAAAGACAACCCCGATTGCAGTGCGACGGCGGTTTCCTGTGACTACGGATGTGCCTCGACCAACTCCTGCGGTATCTGCACTTCTTGTTCGGGTAATCCGGATTGCGACGTAGCCGATAAATCCTGCGATTACGGTTGTGCTTCAACCAATTCCTGTGGTAAGTGCACCGAGTGCAAGTCTTGTACACCTTATTCAGACGAGACCGGCTGTACCGACGGGACAGAATCCTGTTCCGACGGCTGCGGCGGTACCAGATTATGCTGTAAAGACCACACCCATTCTTACTCTTGTCCGAGTGGGTACTCAACGTCTAATGCCGGTATGATATCTCCGATAACGGCCGACAAAGTCTGTTCCTGCGGTGCGACTTCCGGCACCTGTTACAAAGAGGGACATTCTCACAGTTACTCCTGCCCCAGCGGATACAGCAGCTCAAACTCCTGGGGAAGTTCGGCTCAGACCGCGTCTAAGACCTGTTCCTGCGGTGCTGCTTCGGGAACCTGTTACAAAGCTCCGGCGCACACCCACAGTTACAGCTGTCCCAGCGGGTACCAGTCTTCAAGCTGTTCATCCTCTCAGGTTCAGACCGAAACCACATCTAAAGTCTGCTCTTGCGGCGCTGCTTCCGGCACCTGCTACAAGTGCAGAGAAGCAATTGCCGGCGATATATTGTATTCAGACGGTACGATATCAGACAGCGTAATAGCTGACAAGACGCCGGTTGGTATTGTGGCCTATGTAAACGACAGCACCGGATTTGCGGTAGCCTTGACGGAAAGTAATCAAACATGGGGCGGTTATGGTCATAATGTTTCTTGTATTGGTGATATGGACAGCGATGCAGCCTCAGCTGATATGGATGGTCATGCCAATACTCAGTGCTGGGTTAGTGACAGTCAGACTCACCCTGCAGCAAACTATTGTAATACGTTTTCAGCGGTATCAAGCGGCAAAGGTTCAAGTGGTTGGTATGTGCCGGCAGCGGGTGAGCTAAAAGCAATGAGCTATAACTACAACGCAATCAACCTTGGTTTGCAGAAATTATCCAAAGCTCAAATTTCGTCCAACTATTATTGGTCTTCATCCGAATACAACTACCACTACGTCTGGTTCGTCAAGCTGTCCGACGACCGCATGGGCGGCGGCGATAAGAATGGCCGTTTACCAGTTCGTTGTATTCTCACCTTCTAACACAAAACCCCCGGGACTCAACATCCCGGGGGCCTGTATTTATGCTTCAGAAGAGCTTAATCCAAGAAATAATTTCTCAGATATTCTTTCAAATCGGCCGTATTGATACGGTGTTGTTCCATAGTGTCACGGTCGCGGACAGTAACGGATTCCGGCTGGTTTTCAATCGTCTCAAAATCAACCGTAATGCACAAAGGCGTTCCGATTTCATCATGACGACGATACGCCTTGCCGATATTTCCCGTATTTTCCAACGCAACGCGGCCAATGCCCAGTTTCAACAGATTTTGCTTAATCTCGTGACATTTCGCCATAATCTGCTCATTGTTCTTCTTGAGCGGAATAACCGCAACTTTAATCGGAGCCAGATGCTTTTTGAGCTTCAAAACAACCCTGCTGTTGCCCTCGCCCAAATCCTCTTCCTCATAAGCTTCGGTCATGACCGCCAACACCCCTCTGTCAACGCCCATTGACGGCTCAATGACAAACGGAACCACCCATTTGTTGGATGCATCGTCCATAATGCAAAGCTTCTGGGTTGAATCCGGATTCGGATGACAATGCGAAGTCAGGTTCATTTCCTCCTGCGCCTTGGTATGATTACCCAAATCATAATCCGTCCGGTTGGCAATTCCCTCAAGTTCTTCCATACCGTGCGGAAACTGATATTCAATGTCATAACAAGCTTTGGCATAATGGGCCAGGTCTTCCTTCGGCGTGGTGTAAATATTGATATGCTCGCGTTTCAGTCCTTGGTCTTCCCACCATTTAATGCGGGCTTCTTTCCATTTTTCATGCCACTGCTCATCTTCTCCCGGACGCACAAAATACTCCAGCTCGGCTTGCTCAAACTCGCGAACGCGGAAAATAAAGTTACGCGGCGTAATTTCGTTGCGAAAAGACTTTCCGATTTGTGCAATGCCGAACGGCAGCTTGCGGGAAGTTGAATCAACCACGTTCTTAAACTGCGTGAAAATAGCCTGAGCGGTTTCCGGACGCAGATAACCATAAGAAGAACCGTCGTCAACAGGGCCGATAGAAGTCTTAAACATCAGATTAAACGGTCGCGGATCAGTCAAATCGGTAGACCCGCAGTTGGGACATTTGCCGTCCTTAATATGGTCGGCGCGAAAACGGCCTTTGCACTTGCGGCAGTCTGTCATCGGGTCGGAAAAAGTATCTTCATGTCCGGAATAATGCAACACTTTCTGGTTGGTTAAAATAGCCGCATCAAGCCCCTCAACGTCATCGCGTTCATAAACCATTGAACGCCACCAGGCGGCTTTCAGGTTATTTTTCAATTCCACCCCCAGCGGACCGTAATCATACACGCCCTGTAAACCGCCATAAATATCCGAATTCTGAAAAATAAAACCGCGACGTTTACATAAGGCGACCAACTGGTCCATAGTTGTTGCTACCATCTCAATATTCCTCTTTAAGTAAAATTTTAACTTATTATTTGTATAATGATTATTCCTAAAAAGCAAGTGGAGATAAAACAAAATGGCAAAAAGACCGACAAAAGTAGCATTAATCTACGACTTTGACGAAACCCTCAGCACCGGTTATATGCAAGATTTCTCACTGATTCCGGCTTTAGGCATGAAACCCGACCGTTTTTGGAAAATGGCCAACCAATGGTCTGCCGACCAGGAAGCCGACCAGGTCACCGGCTCTATGTACTACTTTATGAAAACTGCCAAAGAAAAAAAACTCCGCCTGACCCGACAGTTTCTGAAAAAATGCGGACAAAACATCGAATATTTCCCGGGAGTGCGGGAATGGTTTGAGCGCATTAACGAATACGGCAAAAATCTGGATCTCGACATCGAACACTACCTCATTTCTTCCGGCTATGAGGAAATCCTTGCCGGCGCGGAAATCCGCCATTATTTTAAAGATATGTTTGCCTGCAGCTATGCTTTTGACGAACAGGGCGTTCCCGTTTGGCCTGCCCGCGTCATCAACTACAGCATCAAAGTTCAGTTCCTTTCAAAAATAAACAAAGGCCTTTGCAAGATTGACGATGTTGCCGTTAATGAATTTATGCCGACCGAAGAACGTCCTATTCCCTTTGACCGTATGATATATTTCGGCGACGGTATGACAGACATCCCTTCCATGAAACTGGTTAACGAACGCGGCGGCAACGCCATTGCCGTTTATGCCCCCAAGAAAAGCCATGAACGCAAAAAAGCAATCAAACTTCTCGCCGACAACCGCGTCAACTTTGCCCTGCCCGCCGATTACAGCGAAAACAAAGAGTTAGACAAAGTTATTAAAACCATACTTGATAAGATTGCCACCGAGCGCGATTTGGATGTTTTGAAAAATAAAGAAGAAAAGAAAAAAATGCTGCGCCGCACCAAATGCATCTGAAAAGATTATGTACTAAAAAAAGCCTCCATAACGGAGGCTTTTTTTAGTCATATGGCTTAGAACTTAAATTTCATGTTCACCAGTCCGGAATGATCGGTATAGTCCTTACGGAACTTGCCCTCATAACTGACGGCCATTTCAAGACGGTTGCCGACATCAAGCGTCAAACCGGCACCGGCTTCCAAACCGAACTTGTCCAGATTTTCGCCCTCAATCTGATAAACCGAGCCGTTAGGCAAGGAAACCACAGAAACCGCATCATCCTGAACAAAATCATAGGTTGCGGCAACATGAACTTCCGGACGAATGCTGAAACCGCGATTGGGGAAGAAATCCTGTTTAATCCGGATTCCGAAAACACCGGTCAAAACGTCATTGGAAACCGCATCAACTCTTTGTCCGATACTATCCTCATAAGCGTCCTGTTTAACATTGAGATAACGAACGCCAAGCTCGGGAGTAACATAACCCATTTTATAACCGGTCATAACCTGAGCGCCAAAAGCATTGACGTCATAATCGCCCTTAACCTTAAAGGTGGACACCCTCTTCTCTTCATCATAGCTGGCAAAGCTGTACGAAGCAATCGCGTTCAGGAACCAGCGGTTCGGTTTAAACTCGCCGTAAACAAAACCGGTGTGAGTATCAACGTCGGTATCCCGCAGAAAACCGCTGATGTCACCGTGGGTATAGGCATAACCGATACCGAGTTTCAAACTGTCGGTCACATAATTGTCAAGGCCGATGGCACCACCGTAAGAATCAATCTCAAACCCCTTGGCCTCTTTGGTGTCGCTCAACTCGGAGTGATTATACAAACCTTGAACCCAAATCGCGTCTTCGCGGTACATGTCGCCGGAAGCCAGCCCGCGGGCATAACGCCCTGCCCGTCCCGGTTTCATCCTCAGAGAAGAACCTCCCTCCAGACGATTCTGCACCGTACTGAAAATCTGATTCGAGTTTTCCGTCGTCAGCGAACGTACCAGAGGAGCTGCGTCCGGCGCCAATGCCGTCAAAGCGTCAACATATTCGGAACCTTGGCCATACTGAGACAAGTAATCCAGTTCGTCATACACTTTGGCCGCTTCGCTGCCATTGGCAAAGTTGTTCCCTTCCAGCCATGCATTCGCCGTATTGGCATTGTTCTCCGTACCGCCGTCCATAATGACAATATCGCCGGCATCCGCTACCTGGGTAACAGCATATTTTCCCTCACCGAGATGGTCAAATTCATATCTGCGGTTAAGGTTAACCCAATCACCATCAACAGTTCCGCTCAAAATCTGAAATTCCTTCGTTTGTCCTTTGCTCACCACATTCTTGTCAATGCTGACATCCAGACCGGCACCCTGTTCAATATTAATTTTTCCGGCATTTAAAATCTGCCCATACTCGCTTTCGCTGGCAATGCGCAAGGTTAAAGTAGAGTCTCCGGACATTGTCAAATTACCGCCGTTCAAATCAAGCTTTCCGGTGCCAAGGCTCAGATAAGATCCGTTCTTAAATGAATTATCTCTCTTTTCCCCCAAAGTTAGTGTATTACCGTTCAAAATGCTCAAAACTGATTGACTAATATCTATGCTTCCATTAATAGCAACAACCGATGGACCGCCGCTGGTACTACCGATGCTGATAGTCGAATACCCCGTAGTTGATTTTGTATTCAAATCTCCATCAATCTCCGCGTTACCTGACATTCCTAAAAAACCGCCATTTTCAAGCGAAACGTCCCCTTCAATGCGTGCCTTCTCACTCATAATCACGCTGGATGCCACGACTTTGACCCCTTCAGAATCAGAAACAGATGCATCTCCGGGCGCCGTAATCTTCGCTGAACCGGTAAGCTCCAAAGAACCTCCGTTACTGACATAGACATGATCTGCCGACATACTGGACTCATCTGCCATTGTGACATTAGAATTATTTTCAATCACAACCTCATTCGAATTTCCCGTTGCCTGAATTGAGGCCTTGTCAGAAAGCTGTGCAACAGTGCTGGAAAACACAACATTTCCGCCCTCCGTTGAAACGTTTAATGAAGCTTCATCTTTCATCACAAGCCCCGTACTGTTAACGACAATGTCTCCCCCTTTGCCGGTTCTTTCAATGCTGGATTTTCCGCTCAGGGTTGCATTACCGACATTCGACAACCTAATGCTTCCGGTCGAGCCGCTGTGAGAAATTTTGGATATATCCCCTGTATCTTCAGGAGTTCCAAGATTCAAACTTCCGCCGCTGAAGAGCATATCTCCGCTGTTTTCTTTACTCAGCATACTGGAACCGCTGATATCAACATTAGAATCCGTAAAAGAAAAAGCTCCTGAAATAACCTCCGTATCAGTACCTGATGTCATCTCTAAAGTACTGCCGCCTTTCAAAGTCAGGTTACCGTTGTCAAAAACAATTGCAGCCCCCGAACTCATCTCGCTTCCAGTCTGAGCTGCGGCCTTGTCAATAGAAAGCGTACTATTATCAAGCTCGACAGTACCGGAATCCTGTACCGTAAGATTAAATGAGTCACCTTGTAACGAAGAATCCTTAAGAGATAATTTTCCCGCGGTTAAAACATTAACGGCTTTCAAACCGTCACCACCGTTAATTTCCGTGTTAGTAAAATTAAGAGTTCCCATGTTACTGACGTTAATAGATTCTAATTTGTTATCGCCGCCAACCGTTACACCGGAAAAAGCAAGAACACTGTTATTACCCTGCACATAAAAAGACGGCACACCCGAAACGTTCATTGTACCGCCATTACGATTTCCAAAATACAAATTACCGCCATTTTGGACAAGCACGGCACCACCATTCATGGTAAAGTCAAACTTGCCTGTACTCATATTTATAATACTCACAATACCATTAGACTGACTTTCAATAACTGCGTCAGAACCGACTGTCAATTGCCCGTTCAGAGTATATGAAGAGTCATAACTATCAGCAGCCTGCTCGGCAAAAATATTCAAATCACCTTCACCGGATACAGATATATTCCCCTCATGCGTTTTGTTAGAAAGATCCGGAGAAACGGTATCATAATATATACCTGAAGTAATATTTTGGTCGCCATCGGGAAGAACCGGCTCATCGGAGACATCTTGAGCCCTCGCTCCAAAAATACAAAAACATCCTCCAAACAACACAAAACCGAACAATTTAAGCATTTTAGACATCAACACCATTGTCAAAACTCCTGATAATTACTTTCTCTAAGAATTACCAAATATCAACTTTTTGTCAAATCAAATACTTCCCCCTCTGCAAAACATTGCATAACTTTTTCAAGTAAACACTCTCACCGCCTAAAATAAAAAACATACGACAACCTACCTTTTATCCACGGTTGAACAATTCGGCGAAAAATTACTCATAGACAATAAAAAACTCTTGCCAAAACAAAAAAAGTATCATAAATATACCATTACTGTTTAATTGGGGTGTCGCCAAGTGGTAAGGCAACGGTTTTTGGTATCGTCATTCGTTGGTTCGAATCCAGCCACCCCAGCCAAACTTGACAAGAGCCTATTTTAGCCAGTGCTAAAATAGGCTTTCTTATTGAAATATCTACATTTTTACCGTCCAATAAAATTTCCGAACAAAGTAATTTTAAAATCTGCTGTTTTTTGTCGTTGTTCAGAAAATTCCATATCTGGTCTGACATCAAAAGCAAGCCAGCCAAGTATTTGAGCGTTATCAGACCTTGCTTAGTCAGATGACTATAGTCGGTTAATCGCTCTTCCAGTTTTTTCTTATCCTGTCTGTACTCGGTTAGTTTTTTGGTATATAAATCCTGTGTAATACTGCCTTCCGTAAACAGGTCTATCAACCGGCTTTCCTTTTCTGCAAAACCGGCAATCTGCCTGTCCAAGGCTTTCTTGGCTTCTATTTCCATTTTATGGTCTTTATAAATTTCTTCATCCAAACAGGCAACCAATTTCTCGACAACGCTTTTAGGCATGTTTTTAAGCGTTTTTAACGCCTCTTTCACTTTTTCAACCCCATTTTCCTCTCTCGTCCGATAGCCGCCGCATTGCGGACAAAAAAGGTATTTATAAACGATTTTTTCTCCGCCCTTCTTTTTCGCCGAATGTACATTGATATCGGTTGAAACAACACCACCGCAGTTTTTACAACGAACCAGTCCTTTAAATACATATTCATGCTTCTGCACCTTATGATTTGCCTTGCCTTCCAAAATTTCCTGACACCGTTCAAACGTATAGCTGTCCGTCAGCCGCGGATAACAATGCGGATAATATTGCCCGCCGCTGTACATTTCCCCTATATAAAAACGGTTGCTTAATATTCCGCGGATAGTTTGTTTATGAAGCTTCTTACTGGTCTTCATCTTAAGCCCGAAATCTGCGGCTTTCCGCGTTATTTGCTCAAGATTATAGGTGCCAATCGAAAATTCCTTAAACAACCGCGTAATGATGAAATGATTGTCCTCATCCAACACAATATCGCTGTTACCATTGGCATCCCTTACATTTTTATAGCCGACTGGTGCATGATGTGCCCATTTTCCTTTTTTTCGCATTTCCTCCAGACTTCGGCAAACGTTATCCGAAATATTATTAGTGTAGCTTTCTGCCATCATCACAAAACATTGATATGACATAATTTGAGAACTATTTGACTTTGCATTGAGCATCTGGCCTTCCGTTACAAAATGCAGTTCAATTTTTCTGCTTTTGCGTAATTCTTCTAAAACAGGTACTTCTCTGAAGCTACGCTGTAATCGGTCAACCTTGTCGCAAACGAGGGCTATACAGCTTTTCTGTCTTTTAACAAAATTAATCATCTCATAAAACTGCTCTCTGGTACCTCTGGTGCTGCTCTCAACAATTTCAAATACCGCTAAAATTTCAAGCCCCTTAGCCCGGCAGTATGTCGTCGAGCGGTCTTTTTGTGCATCCAGCGAATATCCTTCTTCTTGCTCTCTGCTGGAAACACGTGTCCAAATAACGGCTTTCTTGGCCGCTTCATTGTCTATCGCTTTTACTATTTTTCTTCCCATCTTCTTACCTTTCTATATTAAAATTATGCTTTATTTTAAGATTCATCATTCTGACAGGTCAAGGAAGGCCAGATTTCTTATCCAGCCTTCGCTGACCTAATTTGCTTTATGCCGCTACCTGCACCTCCGTTTCCTTATTGGCAACTTTGCCTAATTCCCAATCTAATTTTTTTTGAACGGCCTGAAAAATCATGTCGTTAACCAAGCAATGATATTTGTGGTCATAAAAACGTCCCCTACTAAAAAATCTACCACAGTAGAATTCTCTTTTAAGTAATGCAACTAACGTTTTGCGACTAACAAGTTTTCCACGAGAGGTTCTTAAATTCATTACCTGTGCCACCGCCAATAATTTTTTTATATCCATTTCTGGGATTAAATATATCTCAAATAAATGAGAAACTTTGGCAGCCTGCGTGTCAGGATAAATCCATTTTACCCCATCCATTTCGCAGTTCGTATAACCTATAGGTGCTTCTCTGGTATAAATTCCCTGTTCGTTTAGCCATTCAATACGGGCTTTTGTTGTCTCAGAAATTTTTGCCGAATAGTATTTTGCTTCAGCAACTTTATTTTCAAACATCAATACATCTTCGGGTGTTGAGTTAGCTGACAAGAGTAATTTCTCCTCAACAAAGTGGAGCTCTAACCGTCCTTCTTCTCGCAATTTATTCAGTCTATCCAAGAAGCAAAATGATCGTAAAAGGCGGTCAACAGAAGTTACAACAAGAGCTACTGGCACCCCATGATGTTGCTCCAGACAGCCTAAAATACTTTCAAACCCAGGACGCCTTCTTTTATAAGCGGTTTCAATCATTCCATACGCTCCTAAAATTGACAGCCCTTTATTTTGGCAGTACTTTTCACACACCGCATATTGATGTTCCCCCGAACTATGAAAGTCCTGATTTACGGATGATACCCGGTTGAAGATAATAGCATGCTCTGCTTGTTGATATACTTTAGTCATCTCTATTTCCTTTTGTTAAAGTTATGATTTGATTTTTGTTAATAGCTGCGGTTATGCAGTCCAAATCCGGCTGCAGCCAGTTGTTTTGCGGTTTGAGCTGGTTAATCAGCCGAAACAGTTCATAAATTGCCGGTGAAAAAGAGTTCCCCGCATGTAGCCGCAGTTCTCGTTTGCCCATCGTCTTCAGTATCGTTACCAAACCGACAAGCTGCAGGGCTTTTAGAAACTTATATTTGGCATCCAGCAGACGTTTGAATAAATCTGCCGCATTTTCTTCGCTTAACTGCTGGTATTTGGCTGCAGCCAAAATTTCATTCCAATAAACCAGCGTAACAGCTCGGCAAATTTGGCTGCTGAAAAGATTTTGGAATGTCAGCTCCGAAACTGGAAGCCCTGCTTTACTGATGGCTTGACGGATATTCTCAGAATTGCCCAACTGAATTTCAACCCGTAAATATTGGCTTGAGCCTAGGGCTGCCATATCAATTGTCTGGGCATTTTCGGAACTGACAGCCCGACTTTTACAATACCGGGCTTTTTGAATATCTTTGAGTTTATCGTAAATAACGACATTCCGGTGTCGGGCTAAAAAATGCAGCGAATGCCCTTCGTTTCGGTATGACACCTTGGTACAATCGAGCCGACGGCTGATGTCAGCTTTGTTCAAGTATTGTAAAATCACACAGGGTGCGACTTTAACCAAGACATTCTTACCAAAGTCAATCCTTACAACTTGTGCCGACCGCAACACTTGAGGCGAAACCTCAACACCCATCTCGTGAAGCCGTAATGCCAAAATGCTGATGACATCTTCAAAGTCGGCATCACAAACTTCTTCCAGATTGTTGGGCGGAAAATGCAGAAGTTTCGGTGCGGAAAATTCAATTTTCAACTTAACGCTGAAACCTTCGTGCCGCAGTACGCTGTTTAATGACAGCTTAGGGTAGTAATGCTGTTGCTGCTCTTCACGCGTTGCGAAGTTATAGCAGGTCACAGCCTCCGCCCCTTGCATATCCCAGAGGATTTGCGGATTAGGCTTAAAACGCCCAAGCTCCGTTATTATAATGTCCGTGTAATCGACCAGCAAAACGCAGGTATCACAGACGTTTTTCTTGTTATTTGTGCTCATTTAAAAATCTCCTTTTATTTGAGCTGAAATTAATGTTTGTAACTCAGGATTTTCCTGAACGGCTTCTGACAACAGCTTGGCAATTTGAAGCAGAGAAGTACCCGCCTCGATGACTTCCTCTTCGGTAAGCTCGGGGCAGACATTGTGGATTTCTCTCCAATATGCTTCAAAATTTTGATTCACCATTCGTTTTGACCATTACCGCACACAAACAACCATTAGCTAAAACCGAATAACTTTTATAAGCTTAGGCACAGATTCAGGATGGCGATGAAAGCAAAAGTATTGAATTACAATATATTAGCAAAAAATCAGCTGACAGATTTTAAACACAAAAAGGCACCTAAAAGGTGCCTTTTATCTTATTGTATTTTTATTTAACCTGCCTACATCATCAAACCAACTACCTGAAATCTTCTCCTTTAAAACTTGCTATGCTTCACAGCTGAAAATTCTATTGCTGCTATGCTGCATGAGCTTCTTATAACGTGATTATTTTGGAGATATCAAAAAAAATTCCTGTAACACCCCATTATAATCATATTCGGTGTTCTTCAGGAACTTAACGAGCAGTAAGAACTAAGGTGCTCGGCTCACCGAGGCTGGTAAAAATCATACCAAATTCTCAATGACGTTTATTGAATATAATAAAAAAATTTCATTGTCAAGAGAACTTTTAAAAGAAAAAAACAGCCTCGAACACAAAATATCCGGGGCTGCTTAGTTTGGATGATTTAACGCTTAAAATTTATACTTAGCGTTAATCAAACCTGTGTGGTCTTGGTAGTCCTGACGGAATTTGCCTTCATAACCGAACGAGAGTTCGACATTGTCGTTGACTTCCGCGGTTACACCGGCACCAAATTCCATTCCGAAACGGTCAAGGGCTTCACCTTCAACCGCATAAGCTGAACCATTAGCCAAGGTTACGACAGAATTGACGTCATCGTTCATCAAGTCGTAGGTGGCGGCAATTCTGGCTTCCGGTTTGATGTTCATACCATTGGACAGCTCAAAGTTTTTGCTGACTTTGGCACCAATGACACCGGTCAAAATATCGCTGTCGTTGCCGGAGACTTTTTGGTCGGCAGAATCTTTATAAGCGTCCTGTTTAATGTGAACATAACGCAAGCCAGCTTCCGGCGTAATGCCTAAGCCGTTGATGTTCATATCGTAACCGGTCATTGCCTGCAAACCAAAGGTTTCGACATCGTAGTCAGCTTTGACACCAACTCCGGCGACACTCTTGCTTTCTTCATAATCAGACCAGCCATAGGTCGCAATACCATTTACATACCAGTTTGACGGTTTATATTCACCATACAGGATGGCAGTATGTGTATCAACATCAGTATCACGCATGAAACCATCAATATCGGTGTTGGTATAAGCGTAACCAATACCGACCTTAGTATCATCGGTTACAAACTTCTCGGCACCGAAGGCAATACCGTTAGAATCCGCGTCAAAACCTTTGGCTTTGGATGTATCGTCCAGTTTGGATTTGTTGAACAAGCCCTGAACCCACATTGCACCGCGTTTGAAGATATTGTCGCCGGAAGCCATACCTTCGCCACCGGTTGAGATTGAACCACCGGTTAAACGGGTTGATACGGCACCAAAGACCTGATTAGCTGTTTCTGTCTGTGTCTTTTGAACCATCGGTGCAACTTCCGGAGCAACCGCCGTCAAAGCGTCAACATAGGCTTTCTGCTCGGCAGCATTTGTGCTATTGGAAAGCTGTGCCAGTTTTTCCGTAACTGCAGCAGCAACCGGAGAGCTGGTTGAAGCACTGACGCTGTCCCATGCCTCGGCTGTTCCGGCATTATTGGCAGAACCACCGGCATCAACAACGGCATCCGTGGCAGAACCGACAGAAGTAACATCAAAAGTTCCGTCGCCATTATCCGTAAATTCATAACGGGAATTTTGGCTCAGGTTGGCAAACTTACCTTCAACCTCTGCTTCGGCGGAATCTGCACCGTTAAATAATTTAAAAGTAGCTGTTTCGCCTTTAGCCAAAGCGGCACCGTTTAAGGTCATATTTAAATTTGTACCATTTTCGCTGATTTTGATATAATTGGCTTTGATTTTACCATAGGTATCTTTATCGGTTACGGTAAAGGCTAAAGTTGAATTATCGGCAAAAATGACACCTTCGCCATCGGCTTTATCGCCGGTTGAATGCAACGTTTTATCGCCAATATCCAAAGTTGCGCCATTACCGACCTGAACTGTCGTAATCGTACCTGTCGGTTCTTTATCAAAAGTCAACGTTCCTTTATTAATGGCCAAAATATCCAAGCCGCCAATATCGCCGCTGATTGCATTATTTAAAGAGTGGCTGTCTTCAAAAATCAAGCTGACATCTTCAACATTACCGTCAATTTTGGCATTTGAATTCTGGAAATGAATTTTACCGCGGTCATCACCGCCTACATTAGCAACTAATTTGCCGCCCAAATTAATTTTGGTATCATTGCCGTAAAGTTTCAGTGTTGCAACATCTGCCGGATTATCATTCTCATCCAGCGTTGCAATACTCTGCAATGTTGCTCCTTGGGCAATATCTATCGTTCCGCCGCTGACGGAGATATCTCCGCCCTCAATATAATTGTCAGAACCATTAACTTTGATATTACCGCCGATCATTTCAAACTTACCGGTTGTTACATCATTGCCATCGCCATGATTGGTACCGATAACGCTGTGATTTCCGTTCATCACGATTGTTCCGTCTGTCAATTTGAAACTCTTGGCCAAATCGTCATTGGTAAAATCAGTTCCGTTTAAAGTAATGTTACCGCCCGAAACTTCAATACCCTTGCCGTGGAGCTCACTTCTGACAGCATTGACTGTTCCGTCTTTGATATTAAAGCTTCCCGAACCATCATTGCTGATTTCTGAATTATCGGCCGTTATCGTTCCGCCGGTAATGTTTATGTTGCCGCTTGCCGGTTTGCCGTCCTCGCTTTGATAATCACCGCCTCTTATTATTGACGAATCTTTAAGAGAGATTGTGCCGCCGCTGATATTTATATCACCAGTTTCGCCGTCATGAAATATTGCGGAACTGTTTTCCAACGTAAACTCTCCACCGCTAATATCCAAATCTCCAGAATTTTCGCGTCCCAAAGAACTTTCATTCATTTTAAACGTACCGCCAGAAACAGTCATTGCAGCACCTTTCTGGGAATTGTCTCCGTCTGACATAGCCGGATAGGTACTGATATTGGAATCATTCATTTCAAATGTTCCGCCCGAAATATTAAATTGGCTGCCGTCATCAGCATTGCCATATATAAAGATTTCGCCAGTATCTAGCTTTATCGTGCCGCTGCTGATATCTGCTTCTTTAGCGTTCAGCGTTGAGCGCCATCCGGCTCCATTCTCTTGTTTTAGCGTCAATTCTCCGCCCGTTTGGGTATATTTGCCGTCAACAAACATAAAAGGCTTTTCAGTCTCATCTGTCGCATCTGAATTGATTACCGACAAAGAGGCATTATCTGCCAGAGAGACATTTCCGCTAACATTCAAGGTTTTGGAAACATCGACCTCATCGGCTTCTTCTTCCACGATTGCCTGAGTTTTTACATCTAATGAGGCTGTTCCTGATAAATTTATGTCTCCCGAGTGTGAAAGCTGAGTATCCGAGCGCTCTACAACATAGCTTCCCGATGTTAGATTGGTTGCATCCGCCGGAAGATTTTCCGCATAAGCATTATGGCCGCAAGTCAGCGCCACCAATGCTGTTGTAATTAAAAGTTTATTTTTCATACGATTAAACATCCTTGTTAACTAGTTAAACAAAACCCACCGTTCATAAAGAAAGGCGGGCGGATGTTCGAAAACCGTATAGACTTAAACGGCTCGGCTTATTTGGCTGAGCCTTATTCACCGACATCCGTCCAAGTAGAATCAGAAGTCGGCACAGGTTAAAGTCGTGTGCACACGACTAAGTCTATAAAAGGGTTTTCGACGCCCTAAGCAGCGAACTGCTCGGATTTATATTATAAAGCCTTTTGAAGACAATCAAGCTAAAAGTCAAAAACCCTCTGGAATTTTTATAAATAAGCCGATATAGTCCTTTTATAAGGAGCTTAACACATGATAAAAGTATTAGTAACATTACTGTTTTTAGCCGGATGCACTGCAATCAAAGTCCCGGCTGATTTTGTGTATAAAGAGGTTGAAACTCGGGATTTTACCCTTGCCAGTTGGCAAAAGGCTACCAATCCGGCAGCTCCTTATAAAATATATATAGAAGGCGATGGTTATGCTTTTAATGCCCGAGGCAAAGCAACGCAAGACCCAACACCTCGCGGAACTTTAGTCCGTGAACTGGCTTTGGGCGACGACAGCCCGAATATCATATATTTGGCAAGACCCTGCCAATATGTTAAAAGTCCGATTTGCTCCAAACGTCATTGGACAACTGCCCGTTTTGCACCGGAAGTTATTAATGCCGAATATGAGGCAATTAAAAATATTGTCAGCAACAATCCGGTCATTTTAATAGGATTTTCCGGCGGTGCACAGGTTGCCGGATTGGTGGCAACTGCCAAACCGGGGCTAAATGTCAAAAAAGTTATAACCATTGCCGGAAATCTCGACCACTTGGCATGGACACAATATCATAATCTGCCGCCGCTTAATGAATCGATGAATTTGGAAAGCTACCGTAAACAGTTCGCCAAAATTCCGCAAATCCACTATGTCGGCAGTAACGATAAAGTCATGCCACCGGTATTGGCACGCGAATTTGTCGGAAACGATGATTTAATCATTGAAGTTGACGGAGCAAGCCATAATGAAGGCTGGGGAAAAATTTATAATAAAGTCTGGAATGAAAGATGAAAAGAGCCGTATGTTTATTAATTTTCCTGCTTTTATCCGCACCTGTTTTGGCTGCTGACAACTCAGCCGTAGTTATGAATACCAAGACTTATATTTATCATAGCCCAACCTGTAAATGGGCAAAACGCTGTACCAAGAACTGTATCAAAACCACCAAAGACAAGGCAAAATCACAAGGTGCCAGACCTTGCAAAGTCTGCGGCGGATAGACTCATTATATAATCTAAGTTTTATAATGAGTCCTTATTTTTCAAGCGTTACAAGACTTTGAACCTGGACTTTTATTTTATACTCATTATAATTTATTACATAGATTCAATAACATAATGAGTTTTAAATAAAAATGGCACTTAACAAACAAGCAAAAATTCTGACATCAAAGCAACAGGAACTGGCATTGAGTTATCTGGAACGGACGCGATATCCGCTCCGTAACAAAATTATTTTTATGCTTAGCTATAAAGCTGGATTACGAGCAAAGGAAATAGCAAATCTAAGCTGGCTGATGGTTTGCGACTCGGAGGGACATTTAAGTCGAGAAATTAACCTTATTAATAAGGCATCCAAGGGCAAGGAATCCGGCCGGATTATTCCTTTGCATAAAGATTTGGCGGTTTTATTGGCGGAATTGCTAAGCAAGCAGCAGAAGGATGAGCATTTTAATTTGACGAATCGGATTATTACGACAGAACGCGACAATAAGACCAGCCCGCAGACAATCGTCAATTTCTTTTATAACTTATATAAAGAAATTGGCTTTGAGGGCTGCTCTTCGCATAGCGGCCGCAGAACATTCATTACCACCGCTGCGAAAAATATCAGTCTTGCCGGCGGAACCTTAAATGATATCCGCATGCTGGCCGGACATTCCACCCTTGCCACCACCCAACGCTATATTGAATACAACACCGATGCCCAGAAGAAAATTGTAGAAATGATTTAAGAAATAAAAATCTTTACACCACATCAAAAGATGTCTCATCCACATCAGGTTGTCCTTGTCGTGAATAATAGCAGGAAAACTTCTGGATTATTTCTTTAGTAAAAGGGTTAGTAATTTGTCCGACAATCTCATAATTTTTTAAAACATCATCATAAGGGGCTGAATAAATATCCCTAAAATTCAGATATGATGTGCCAAACAGCTGATTTTCAGGTAAACAATATATATAATCTAAATTATAGCTTTTTATTCTTTTCTTATTATCAGAATTAAAGATTGAAAAATTATTCTTAACATTACACAACAATACAAAATCCGTATTCGGTTTTCCTGTATTTCTGAGAACCAAATCACATTCAGGATTTAAAACGACATAACATGCATCATTCTTTTTTAGAATGGTTCCCGTTGCTATATTTTCACTCCCTGAGGGTATCAGATACATTTCTTCGGGTACTGCACGACAAGCATTTATGAGACGTGATTGTATTATATTAGCAACATATCTTAGTAAAATACCTCTTGTATTTCTGTTTTTGTTATAATGTTTTTCCCAAACACTGGCAACAATTTGTGGTTTTATGTGATTATTGTAAATATCTTTTAAATATTTGGTAACAGTCCCCTTCATACCAATTACATCCATTATACCAATTTCATACATAGATAATATTTTTGCTAACACATTATAATACAAATTTTCTTGACCCTTAACGAAAATATCCAGATAGCAACCATCATCGCAACTGATATTATCTCTTGTTCCCGTAACAACCACTACAGGCATATTAAATGGTTTGCTATTAATATCTTCCAAAAGTTCATTTCCTAAATTTTTTGTAACTGCAGCATGCTCACTCTGAGGAATCACTATATCGCAAATTATGGCATCAAAGTCATATAAATTTGTTAACTTATCATATTCATCTTTTGATTTGATGGACGTTATCTGTATATCCACTTTTCGTTCTGATGAAAAACGCTCGTTTGTATCTTCCATAGCTTCTATATCAGAAAGGGAATCCTCAATAAATAATATCTTTATACTAGTCATCGTTGTTTCCTTCTATAATCTGGAAATGTGCACCATTGGTACTATAAACAGCTTGAAGTTTTAAATTATTTCTGGTACAAGCCTCTCCTGCCAGTGCTAATCCTAAACCGGTACCCTCACTTTTTGTAGAATAACCTGGTTCAAAAATTATTTCACTTTCAATATCCTCACTCTTTATTCCCCGGCCATTATCTATTACATCAATTACCAATCTGTTATTTTCATTTGAAACACTAATAAAAATTTTTTTATCTTCTTTTTTTTCTGATAACCAAAAGCAAGAATTATCTATAAGATTTGCAAATATAGTATAGATATCTTGTTTCCAGCATGACAGATAAATATTCCGATTGCAGATTATCTCTATCTTTATATTTTGGGATTTACACGAATGTTTAAAAAGCTCTGTTACAGTATTTATCATAGCCAATAAATTTTCTTTTTTCTGTCGACCTCTGCTTCCTGCGGCAAATGGATCAATTTTTTTAAATAAATTAACCAAATGTTCTGTTTGGCTTTTAAAAGATGATAGCATATTCAAAATCTTATCAAAGATTCTTTGATCAAATTCTTTTAATAATTTATTTGTAAAATAATCAAAATTATCAATTTGATTTGAAAAATAATTTAAAGGACGACGACCTTCATGCAAAATAACATTAACAATTTTTCCCAAAGTTGCCTGTCCTTGATAAATAGCTATCAATTTGGCTAATTCCGTCGCAGCTTTATTTTTATTCTCCGCATCTTTATCAAGAATTCTAATAACATTCTCTCTAACAGAATTGTCGGCATCTACCAATACTGTATTTATATCATCTTTTACCGAGGAATAATCAAAAATAGTATCCAATAACATTGATGTTTTATTTTTTTTCTTGTTATCGGCTAGTCGTCTGTATTTAAATCTTCTTTGTTCCAACTCATTAATAACAGCATCAAACAATTGCAATAGATATTCATAAGCCCAATTTTCTTTCAGTCCATCCCTAGCACTTTTTTCTTCCAGATGTGATATTTCCTCACTTTCAATTTCAATAAATCCAACTATCTGATTTAAACCTATTTTCATAGATGGATTTTGAACTCTCTTCTGGTCCAATTTTAACCAATCATAGCCTTGATCTCCTAAAGGGCGTATTCTAAAACCATTACGATAAACACCAACCCCTGATATCTCATTTAAAATACTCTTAATCTCATTAATACCGGTGTAATGTAAATTATAATATTTATTTCCTCTTTCCAAGAGATTTGCCAAATCACCTGTATCTCTATCGTATACTTTTAAGTCAAATTTGACTTTTCCTATATCTTTGAAATTATCAAAATTAGAAAATTCTTTTATGTCAATCTGTTCTTTCATGTTATTTTTGTTATTTTCATATTTCAGATTAACTTCTTCCGAATTAACCATTCCGCTAATTCTATAATCATATAAATCTAATATAGGCAAAGGTTCAATTTTTATAGTTTTTTCTCGCCCGAAAAGATCATCAGACAATCCTTTAAACTTTAAAGTCACATTAAATTCATCATCTTTTCCATCTCTATATAATGGAGAAATTAATTTTCTTAATTCAAAAGATAGTTGACTAATTTTTACAGGAAGTTCCTTTTGCTCTGATGTCTGAAGCCAAGCTTCAAGGCGCTTTTGATCGCCAATAACATCTATCCGAGTATAATGGGTATTGCTATTATCATAACTTTTATTTAAAAGAATATCTACATCATTTAAATATTTTGCTTTTTCAAAAGCCTTCCAATCAATAGTTACTACGGTTTTTTCACCTTTTTCAATTTTTGTATCTAAAGTCAGCTCATCGCCTAGAACCATTGCTGCAAACCGCCCTATTCCTTTTCGGCCTTGTAAGATTCTTCCTTTAGGTGATCGTTTTCTTTTTAACTTATCATCCGTAGACGGCACAAGCCATTTATTAACAATTGTATCATAACTCATACCATGACCATCGTCACATACAGAAAACGTTATTGTATTCTTCTTCCCAATAATAGAAATTGATACATTTTTTGCATCTGCGTCATAAGCGTTTTTTACTAACTCAATAATAGCCGTATACTCGTCTTTTATTAAATCAGAGCCTATTGTAAATAAATGGCGTCCAGCCGGTCGTATTTGTACAGTTTCAGACATTAGCAAGCTCCTCTTTTAATTTTTCAGCTATCTGCTTAGCCAGATATACCGGAACAGCATTGCCGATTTGCCTGAATGCCGTGGCCAAGCTAGGTTTTTCAGTAACAGCTTCAAAGAAATAATTATCGGGAAATGTTTGTAATCTTGCAGCTTCCCGGGGAGTCAGGGATCTATTTTGGTTTATATCAGGATGAATATAATAATGCCCGTCTTTTGAAATATGGGCAACCACAGTATGAGATGCTTTGAGATCTCCGGAAACAACTTTAAATCTGTCTGTAAAAGAGCTCGTATTTCGATGTGTCTTCAACCTTTCGGGAAGATCATTATAATTCAACCGTGTTTTTTCTTTATTCCATTTATTCACTGCAATACGGTAAATTTCCAAATCTTGGCTATTATTTGGACGAGATACATGAAAAGTCACAGGAAATTTTTTGTCCGCAACTCCTATTTTATATAGATAATCATGAGCTGCAGATAATCTATAAGAATGATATTTTCCTTCCCCCGCATGTAATTTTGGCAAGTCATTAATAAGTTCATTGACGGTTGCCTCAAGTGCTGAAGATTTCAGTTCCGGATAATGAAATACTTTTCCTTTACGCGCTCCTATTAAAATAATACGCTTCCTCTTCTGAGGTACTCCATATTTGTCTGCTGAAATCAATCGATATTCAGCATAGTATCCTGCCTTATCAAAAGTTTCCATCATCATATCAAAATATCTGCATCCGGCTGTGTCTTTAGCTGACAATAATCCAGACACATTCTCAAAGACAAAAAATTCAGGCTGATACCGTTTTAAAAATTCTGCATAAAAAAGAAAAAGGTAATTACGTTTGTCACCAAACATACCATTATTTCTGGCTCTTCCCACAAGAGAATAGGCTTGGCATGGCGGTCCTCCGATTATAATATCAATTTTTCCCGTAAGTCTTTTATCTATTTTATCAAAAATACCGTTAAGGCTTATTTCATTTATTTCTTCATGTATAACCATATCTGTTATATCTGAAGGAATACATGAATACAATTCTGTCCTAGATATATTTCCTTTTAAGTAATCTGAATAAACATTCTCTTTTCCATTAGCAGTCAGCCAATGATATGCCATCCGGGTCCTTAGAGAAAAACACGCTGCAGCATCCATTTCCACGTGAGCAACAGGAATAAAACCGGCCTGGATGAATCCCTCTGACAGTCCGCCACATCCTGCAAACAAATCCAAAAATGTTAATTTTTTTTTCATAAATGCATGCCATTACGATAATTATCAAAATGATAATAATAAAAAAAAGTAAAAAATCTACAAAAATATCATTAATATCAATAAAAATTCTAGCCTTTATTATTTTGATTATTAATTTCTTTTAATATTTTGTCTACACATTCTTTTGTATGTTTAAGAATATCTTCACCCCAAAATCTTAAAATGATCCAACCTTTTTCTGCTAATATTAAATTCACATCATTATCCCTTTTCATATTGTTTTCTATTTTTTTATTCCAAAATGATGCATTTGTTTGCACCTTTTTCTTTGTACTCCAGTCCTTTCCATGCCAAAACTCACTATCACAGAATATAGCTATTTTATATTTCGTCAGAACTATATCAGGATGTCCAATCAGCTTATCATAATTTTTACGGTATCTGATTCCCTGATGCCACAATGCTTTCCTTAAGATTATTTCAATTTTGGTATTTTTGGATCTTATTCTGCTCATATTTCTATGACGTTGTTCTGGAGTTAAAATATCCATCCTTCTTATTTCCTTTTCAAAACAATAGAATTTTTTATACAATTTCTGAAAACTTTTATAGCAACTTCTCAAATTTTTCTGCCAGCCTATAAGTTCTCGCTTTTTTTGATTCATTGGCATATTGCAGAAAACCCTCGGCAATCCATTGACGAAGCAAGGCTCTGGCAGATTGGGCGGAAATGCCTAATATATCCGCGATTTGCGTACTATTGACTTCTTTAAATTCCGCAAACAGTTCCAAAACTTTCCGCTGCTTAATATCAAGCTCACGCAGTAAAGGGCTTTTATCTGCCGTAAATCCTTTTGTCTTTTCATCTTTGGCATGTTCATTGACCTTGCCAAAAGCATCAGCGACACCGGCAATAAAATATTCCAGCCATGACGTTATATCCGCCTCATGCCGTCCGTAATAATAATTATGATGCGGATGTGTCTGCAAAGCGTTATAATAGCGGATTAAATCTTTAGCATAATATTCTTCCAACGAATAGATGCCTTTTAACCCGTAACCGCCTTTACGCATGATAAAACTTGTCAAAAGTCGGGCTGTCCGTCCGTTTCCGTCATAATAAGGGTGTATTGTTACAAACTGATAATGTACAATTCCCGCCACTAACGGCACCGGCAAATTTCCGGCATTTTGCACCCATTGGCAAAAATCCTGCATCATCTCCGGTACATCTTTAGCTTCCGGCGGCAGATAAATTTTAGCACCGGTTTCGCTGTCATAAATTGCATTCTGATTATCCCGATATGGAATTATACTTTTACTGGCTTCTACCAAACCGTGAATATTGGCAACCAACTTCTCATCAAAAGAACGATTGGCAACAACAGCCTCTTCCATAGCATTCCAAGCCTTGTAATAAGCTTTGACTTCCTGCTCGTCTTTTTCTCTTTGTGGCAATTTTCGCCCTTTCAGAGCCTCAGCAACTTCTTTTCCGGTCAGACGATTACCCTCAATCTGCGTAGAATAATGAATTGTTGCTACTTTAGCACTTTCCCGCAACGATAACAAAAGCTGCGGCGATATGGGCTGGTTTTCAAACTGCTGTTTAATAACCTCAATTTTTGCCAAATTTGCAAGCATCTGAGCAGTTACCGTATATTTAGGATTAAAAGCCATGATGATTTCCTTAACATTATTTCAACATTAAAGTAATATTATTTAAATATTAAATCAACATTAAAATAAGTTATTCACCGTTATCCCCCCTTTCAAAAATAGTACCCAATACTTCAAGATTTTTAATGGTGCCTTTTAATATCTTATTTTGCATTGCCCGGAGCGTATAAAAATTTTTGCTTTTATTTGATTCCATAGTTTTGACAATCATTTCAACTTCCAGACCGGTATAACAACGCATTATCCTTGTAAACGGATTACTGAAATGTTTTAGTGCATAATTTAACGCCGTATTGTCCAGACAAATATAAAAGTCCTTAATCATTTTTATTATTTCCTTCTGCTGTTGGTTATATAATAAAAATATTGAGCACTAGCCTTTTTCTATCGTCATCATCTGCCGCAAATCGTCATCCATGCCATTAATAATAAGGTACATTTCCGCTAATTCCTGCTCATATTTTTTCCTAAGGTCATAAACCTTGGTCAGCCAAACTTGACAAGAGCCTATTTTAGCCAGTGCTAAAATAGGCTTTCTTATTGAAATATCTACATTTTTACCGTCTAATAAAATTTCCGAACAAAGCAATTTTAAAATCCTCTGTTTTTTGTCGTTGTTCAGAAAATCCCAAATCTGATCTGACATCAAAAGCAAGCCAGCCAAGTATTTGAGCGTAATTAAGCCTTGTTTTGTCAAGTGATTATATTCCATCTCGAAAACCGCGTGTTCACTCCAGCCAAACTTGACAAGAGCCTATTTTAGCCAGTGCTAAAATAGGCTTTCTTATTGAAATATCTACATTTTTACCGTCTAATAAAATTTCCGAACAAAGCAATTTTAAAATCCTCTGTTTTTTGTCGTTGTTCAGAAAATCCCAAATCTGATCTGACATCAAAAGCAAGCCAGCCAAGTATTTGAGCGTAATTAAGCCTTGTTTTGTCAGGTGATTATAGTCATCCGTCCAAGTAGAATCAGAAGTCGGCACAAGTTAAAGTCGTGTGCACACGACTAAGTCTATAAAAGGGTTTTCGACGCCCTAAGCAGTCTCCTGCTCGCCTTTATATTATAAAGCCTGTTAATGACAATCAAGCGAAAACATCAAAAACCCTCTGGTATTTTTATAAATAATCCGGTATAGCCGCTTTATAAACGTGTTGATTTATGATAAAAATGTCTATAATCCGCCAGTTTCAGCCTATTAAGGCAAAAATATAAAAAATAAATAAAGCTTCCCGATATCAAACGCTTTCTATCATATTTATCGAATACAACAAGCTAACGTTTCCTGCTCTGCAAGAAACGGCGCAAAAAGATTTGTTTAATTCAACACGTTATAAACGCACGATAAAGAAAACCTTTGGGAAAAACCAAGTTATTTCAATTTATTCACCTGTATTTTCATTGATATTTGGTGTTTTTCTCCCGGATTCAGATGAACAAAAGAAGCCCCTTGGTTTGACGGCTCTACGCAAACAAACTTTTTATACTGCCCCTCGCTCATTTCTTTAAGATCCTTAGCCGGATTCCACACAACCGTCGTATTGGAACCGCTCTTTTCCACCGATATCACACGATTAAACACATGGTCTGCTATCTCTACGCCTCCGGTATGATTCACGAAGGCAGAATCAAATTCGCCTTTTATTTTCAAGTCTCCGTCCAACTTATAAAGTTCTCCGTCAAGCGAATTTTTATAACAATGCCCTGCAAGCCCTTTTATCACAACATTATCAACGGAGCTTACGTTAAAATACGCATGCAAAGCTTCGCTAAAATCAAAAGCCTTGCTGCCGTTGTTTACCGTTTCGAGACGATATTCCAGTTTGTCCGTAATTTTAATAAAAAGAGTGGCAGTCGCCTCGACGCCATATTTTGCATCCGGAAGCAGAGAAAGCGCCGCTTCCATCTTTGTTTCATCAACCGCAGCGTTCTTCAAATTCCAATTTGAAAGTCTGGCAAAACCGTGACGGGGAAGATTGCCGTTTAACGTCTCTTCGGCAAACCGCGGCCAACAAACCGGAACACCGCCGCGAATGGCCTGAACATTGTCAAACCTGTTAAGCTCTCCGAGCCAAAAGACGTCATGTTCCTCGCCTTTCGGACGATATGACACCACATTGCCGCCCCAAAGGGCAATTTTACATTCCGCCAGCTTATTGCTTAATCTGATAAATCCGTTGTCGCTAATATCCATTATACACCTCTCGTATTGCGGTTAATTTACAAAAAAATATCACGTCAACCGCAAAACATCAATATTGAAAATGTCGTAATGAAACGCGAAATCCCGGTATTTTAAAGAAGGTCTTTCCATAAAAAATTATGCATATGCCTGGCTCTATACAGCCACAGCCTAAAAACGATACTGGATTCCCAAGTTAACCTCCCAAGGAAGCTTTATTCTGCTGCCCAGTTGGGTAGACGCTTCAAAATACGCCGTTCCGTCATCGCTCCATGACGTGCTCACCCCCGCTCCCAGTTCATACCGAAGCGAAGATAGGTCTTCGTTGAAAGTATAGTCGGCAATCTGAACCTTGCTCTTGCCGTCAATGTCATGAATCAGCGCAAAGCGTCCGTAAGTGTCCAAAAAGTTGTTTTTTCCCCAGTTGAAGCTCTTGCCGACGACCAGATCCGCATGGGCGCTGAAATAACCGCTGTCGGATGCCTCGACCAACGTATTGAAGTTAGTTCTGTAGCGAATTGAGTCAAGATGCATATAGTTGACGCCGACCAACGGCTCGATAAACCATTTTCCTTCAAAATTTATTCTTTTTCCCGCATTGGCCGAAACCTGCCAGCTGTTGGTATGATACTTGCCCGTGACGCCGCTGCCCGAAGGCGTATAGCTTGTCAGCTTCTGCTTATGCCAGAAATAAGTTCCGACCAAATCCAAAAACCAGTTGCTTTCCGTATTAAAAAGGGAATATATGCCGAGAGACTGCGTATCGGCATCCCCGTGCCCGCTGCGATCGAATTTTTGGCGGGAAGACGTATATCCGCCATACACGCCGAAACTTATATAATGTCCGGCGTTTCGCCAAACTTCCCGGTCATACCCGATTTCGGTTCCGTAAATGTCTATTTTGCTGTGCGTACCGTCCTTATATCCGAATTTAAGTTCCTGTCCCAATCCCTTAACCCATAAGCCGTTATCGTGCCCGGAGGCATTTCTGCGGCTGCGGATATGGTTGTAAACGGGCGTCAGGTGCGTATAAAACAAAGAAGCCAAAGACGAATAAGTATTCTTGGCAATGACGGCGCTGTCGCTCACATCCTGTGAACGAACCAGAACCCAGTCGTCGCCTTCCTGCCTGAGCCCATAGCGAAAAGCTCCGACGTCAACCGCATCCCCGACCAGATAAAAACTGTCGGCGGCACCGCTGTCTTCATCAATGATTTTAAACTTTGCGGGAATATTGCCGTCCGGACTGTAATCGTGGATAATCAGGCCAAAATTACCGGTTCCCGAATGAACCAGAATTTTATCCGACAACCCTTCTGACAAACTGCTGTTAATCCCAAACAAACCGTTTCCGTTCAAACTGTCAAACTGCAACGTTGAAAAATCATGGCTGAAAGGAATGTTCACCGCGGCATTCTGAAGCTGCATATCCGAAATGTTATTGCTTCCCACAACCGTAACCACGCCTTCCGTCACTTTAGTCGTCCCTGCCAGCGATCCGCCGGAAAAAAGAAACAGCCACCCGCCTTTGTCTATTGTGGTATTTTCAGCTTTGCCGCCGGAGAAAACGCTTTGCACCCCGCCGCTCCGAACCTGGGAATTCAGCGCGATACCGCCGCTTTCCACCTGCTGAACGCCGCCGCTGATAATGCTGTCCGTATCCGTTCCGAACACGCTCAAAGTGCCTGAACTCATCTGGGTGTTATATGAAAACGCATCGGGATTGACAACCAGTTCTCCGCCGCTGACTGCTGTTTCCCTTACCGAGCCGCCTTCCATAACGTCGACAATCCCGCCTTTTTGAACAGAGGTCTGTTCTGCTGTTCCCCACACCTTTTGCCGGCCTCGTCCGGAAACGACAGCCCCTATGCTTGAACCGCCGGCTTCAACCTGTTGCAAACCGCCGCTGACAGATGCATATTTGGACACCCCGCCGTTCAAAATTTGTTGTAGCCCGCTTTTGACGCTTGCGGCTTCATCCGTTCCCGAAACATTTTCCCGTCCGCCGTTCAAAACCGTTCCTTTAACCTCAGCTCCCGAAGAAACCACGAGCATTCCGCCGTTCACTACGGTGTCCTGCGCATAACCTCCGGCATTGACGTCCACTATCCCCTGGCTCGCCACGGTTGAAGAATAAGCCTCCCCGTTAACGTTTTGAACCGCGTAATATTGCACATTCGTATTATGGGAAACACCGCCTTTTTCAACATTTTGCTGCCCGTAAGGAAAAATATTGCTGTTATATGCCTCTCCACCGGACATCACCTGCTGGTTTCCCGAAACCGTAAAATTTTTCGTCGTGCCGTAAACCCGCTGGGTAACGACGGTATGCACGTCGCCGCCGTCCAGAACCTCCCCGGCATTGACAATCTGGGTAATCGCAGCCGCCTGCTGAGGGAAAAACATTCCCAAAAAGAAAAAGATAAATTTTCTCATCCGTCGCTTCCTCACCTTTTAATTTCGTCCTGTTTATATATATTTGAAAACCGAAAATAAAAGTGCCGCCGAAGCACAAGACCGCAGCTCCGTCCTCAATGCCCCAACAATCAGATTGACAAAGGCCGCCTTTGTCGTTAATATGTGCGTGTTTACAATAATTTGAGGTAATATTTAAAAATATTATGAGTCCCATATACATGTATGTTTTCAACCTGGTGTTGGTTTTTCTTCTGGTATTCGCCAATGCCTTTTTCGTTGTTTCTGAATTTTCCATTGTCAAAATCCGCCGTACCAAATTGGAAGAGCTTGCCCATAACGGCAGCAAGCGCGCCAAAATCGGATTAAAAATCAATGACCATCTCAACACCTACCTAAGCGCCATTCAGCTGGGAATCACATTGGCTTCTCTGGGGCTCGGATGGATCGGCGAACCGGCCGTCTCCAAATTGCTTGAAGCCTGCTTTGACAATTGGTTTGCCGACAACCCCGTCTTGCTCCATTCTTTGAGCTTCGGTATCGCTTTCGGTTTCATTACCTTGCTGCACGTTGTCCTCGGCGAATTGGTCCCCAAATCTCTTGCCATCCAGGAAACCGAACGCTGCGCCCTGATTATTGCGCCGGCTCTGTACACTTTTAACCGCATTTTTGCACCCTTCATCTGGGTTTTTGACCATGTAACCATCGGCATTTTAAAACTGATGGGCATCAAACCCGGTGACGAAAACGACGACGCCCATTCGGAAGAAGAAATCAAACTGATTATCGATGCTTCGCAAAAAGGCGGTATCATTGACGATACCGAAGGCGAAATCATCCAAAACGCAATTTGCTTTTCCGAAACCAGCGCTCATGAGATTATGATACCGCGTCAGGACATCAAATGTATTTACAAAAATTACAGCTATAACGAAACGATGGACTTTATTCGCCAGCATAACCACACGCGCTTTCCGCTTTGCGACAAAGATAAAGACCATATCATCGGTATGGTTCACATCCGCGACATTTTGGAACACCCCGAAGACAAAGACGCCAAAGATTTCCTCAGCAGGGTCTCCCGCGAAATTCTTTTTGTTCCGGAAAACAAATCCATTTCCGACATCTTGCATCAGATGATGCACAAGCACATCCACCTTGCCATCGTTGTCGACGAATACGGCGGAACTGCAGGTATGATTTCTATGGAAGACATCCTGGAAGAACTTGTCGGAGACATTCTCGACGAACACGACGACATCTCTGACGAACCGATAAAGAAAATTGACGACACCAGTTGTGAATTTGACGGTCTTTACCTGGTAGAAGACGCTTTCGACTGCATGGGACTTCCTGAATTTGAAACAGAGGAAAGCACCATCGGCGGTTATGTATTCGGCCTTATCGGACGCGAACCCAAAATCGGCGATCAGGCAGAAGATGATTATTGTCGTTATGAGGTTATGGCAGTGGATAATATGCGCATCACCCGCGTCAAAATTCACATCAAAGAAAAGAATCAAGCCGAAGATTAATACGTTTTTTCATCCATTCCGGCCAAAAGCATTAAACAAATATTAAAACTGTTGATTTTTTGTCAAAATTTTATATAATATGATAAGACAAGTAATGTGGAGGCCGGTATGGAAAACAATCAGGAAAGAATAAACAGGCTCAGAAAGAGAATGAAGCAGATAGCCGACATTGCCGTTGACTATATTCCCGAAATTTCAGGTGCTGCTGCAGGTGCCGCATTTGGCAATCCGGTTGTCGGTGCCGTTATCGGAACCGCAGCTAAAAGAATGTTAAAACGTTTTATGATAGCTCGAACCAAGAAGTTGAACTTTGAGGAGGCCATTCAAAACAACATAGAACGTTTCGGAAATGCCACCGTTGCCGCTTCCGGCACCACAAAAAAGAAAAACGTCTCAAACGAGGCCGGCAATAACCGCCCCGTCTTATATCCTCAAAATGCGACAATATCCAGCGTGGCCACTTACGCTTTTAAAACAAATATAGCACGCTGAGGACAAACCGGCGGCGCTCAACTCAATCGACCGGTACGGTTTCTATTGAAACCGCCGCCGAACGTCCCATCTCATCCACCGCCTTAATCTTAGCCTTCCCAACCGGCGTTGTAATTTCCAAAACCTGCCCGGCTTTCGACTGTCCGACCAAATGGTCGTTAACATACCAATAAACCAATTCCGCATCGGCATCCAATGCAGCCTTCAAAGCAAGCTTTTCTTCTGGCAGTTTGTGTGAGCGAACTAAAAAACGGCTGTTGTCGGCAGGAAGAACAATTTGCGGTGCCCTCCCCTGGTTAAACGTCTCTATTTGAGAACAGCTTTCCTTAAAGGCCGGAGGACGCCGGATATTTATTCCGGCCTCGGCATAAGCCTGCAAAACGTCAGAAGGCCAAAAATTATAATTTCGCATTTCCGTCTGCGGCGGTTTATGACGGCAAGCACGTAAACCGGTTTTGACGTCAATGGGAATCAAACGCGAAACATTTGACATCCGAATTCCCGAAACGCCCGGAATAAAATACGACAAAACGCTCCGCGGACAATAGGCATTGGCGAGATCGCCCGTATCTTTGCAAATTTTTACTTTCGCCAAATTCAGCTGCGGCGACGGCTCCAGTTTTGTCGCAATTTCCTGCTGCCCGGCAATCCTTCTGACCAGCCGAAAAAATAAAGGCGCTGCCATATCCCGTCCCACAAAAGCATTATTCGGCGTACCGTCAAAATTTCCGATCCAAACCACAACCACATAGGGACCGACGACGCCTGCGCTCCAGGCATCCTTAAATCCGTATGAAGTTCCGGTTTTCCAAGAAACCGGATAAGCTGTCTTTCGCTTGGAAAATCTGGTCGCAGTATCATCCGCCGCGGCGTTTTGGGACAACATATTCAATGTCAAAAACGCCGCCTCCGGTGACAACAACTGTTTAAGCGGCCTCTCTTCACCCTGCAAAACCCGCAGCGGGCCGAAACGTCCCTCATTATAAAGCATCGCATACATTGCCGCCAGGTTGTGCATCGACACCTCAGTTCCGCCCAGAGCCATTGCCAAACCGTAAAAACCAACCGGACGCAGCTTTTGTACGCCGCATGCCTTCAGCAAATTATAAAAATTTTCTTCTCCGACCTGCAACAGCAAATCAACCGCAGGAATATTCCGGCTGTAGACCAAAGCTTGCGTCGCGTTAAGCAGCCCGTAAAATGAACGGTCAAAATTTTCCGGAGTATAAACACCATAATTTTTCGGAACGTCTTTCAACATCGTCATCGGATGAATTATTCCCCGCTCAAGAGCCTGGGCATAAATAAAGGGTTTCAGCACCGACCCCGGAGAACGCAAAGCCCGCGTTCCGTCCACCTGCCCCTCTATCGAATTGTCAAAAAAATCCTGAGAGCCGACATATGCCAGAATATCCGTCGTCCTGGCGTCAACGACCATGGCTGCCGCATTATAAACGCCCTGATGCCGATGCTCGCGCACATAATCGTGCAAAATATTCTCCGCCGCCTCCTGATAGTTCAAATCCAAAACCGTCTTCACCTCACCGGAAGCCTTTTCCAAAGCCAGCCGGACAAAATGGGGAGCCCGATTCGGCAAAAAAACGCCGGCATCCAAAGGCAACTCAAGATATGAATTCTCCTTATGCCGATATACCTCAAGCCAGGCCTGTTTCAGCCTTTTGGATGCTTCCTCTGCATTATGGCGGCCGCGAGCCGACATCAGCGTTCTTTTTGCCGGGTTTTGGGGAATAACCGTCAGAGCCATAATTTGCGGCAGACTCAGCTGTTCCGCATTTTTGTTAAAATAAATCAGAGACGCCGCACCGATACCTTCAACATTTCCACCGTATGGCGCAAGATTAAAATAAGCCTCGAGTATTTCCCTCTTGTCATAAAACATCTCAATCTGCAACGCCCTGAGAATTTGAAGCGCTTTGCCGCCTATTTTGGAGGAATCGATGTTATAAACGATACGGGCCAGCTGCATCGTAATTGTTGAGGCTCCTCTTTTGCGTCCGCCTCCCGCCATATCCCACAATGCCCGTCCGATACTCAGGGGGTTCACTCCCGGATGATAGTAAAAACCGCGGTCTTCATAAAGCAACAGCACTTGCTTTGCCGTTTCCGGAATCTTTTCAAAGGGAACAAACAGCCGATATTTGTCATCCATACTCAGCGAAAGTTTTAGAAGCTTTCCGTTACGGTCATACACCGCCGACGAAAAACTGTATTTCTGATAAAGATCCGGCCTCGGCACTGTCACAAAAAACAGGACACAGAGCACAACTATCCCCGCAGCATACGCAATCAACCGCCGCGGCCGCAAAAACCTCACTATGTAACCCGGGCTACTCACTGACTTTTATCATACCGGAGGCAGAGTTTGCGCGAACCAGAGGCAAATACAGCGCCGAACCATAAACCGGAGGAACGATGAAATCACCCTCGGCAATAACCCTGACCTTATAAGTAAATTCGTGAGCCTCGCGGTCGGCCGTCACATAAGCGACGACCCTGTCTTCCCGAATTTCAGATGCGGCAACATTCCAATCTGTCCGCAGCGAATTGCTCACTGCCTCAAAACACCCCGGCAGCATATCGACAATCGCCACGTCGCCGAACGGCTCCTTGCGCAAACCGCGGTAAATTACTTTTACCGTTAGTTCATCGCCCAACTTAGCCGTAGAAACCTGTTTTCCGTCCCGGTCGTAAAAAGCCTTGGAAACCTCCAGCCCTTCTGCCGCAGCAGTCTTTTTGTCTCCAACCGCAAACCCTTGTTGCGCCACAACGTAATAAAACGGCCGCTTGGAGCTTACCGTCAAATTCTTGGTTTGCGGAACAAAGTCAACTGTCGGAAAAGGCGTATAGGCAGGCTTCATTCCGGAAAAGCTGATATCCTTATCGCTTTCTTCGCTGCTCAAAGCATTCAAAGCCAACGTGGCAAAAGCGGCAGAATCAGTTGTAAAATCTCCGCTGCTCAACGGCTTCAACAAAACCTCGACCGTCTTTTTGCCGAGATTTTCCGACATATCCGGAAAATACGTCGCCATCAGATAAACATTTGCCGCATCTGCCGCCAGATTACCACTCGGCTGATACTGCCCGGCCAATCCCCGCGCCTTGTTTTCATCCTGAAGCAGCTTATAGCTTGCCGCCATAAAACTTGCTCCCAGACTTTTCCTCCAGCTTTTTTCATAATTGGCCTTATAATATTCCTCAAGATTCAACAAATAATTGGTCGTCACCTTGCCGCCGAGCGTCAAAACATATGCCGCATAGGCAGGAACCATATCCTCCGGCCCCTCGGGAGAACGCCCCGCCTGTTCCTCACAATATGACAAGGCTTTTTTCAGCATATTTTCGGGAACGTTAAAGTCATGTTCGCGGGCTTTAACCAAAAAATGCGCCGCATATACGGAATCATAAGCGTCCGGCTTTGCCCCCGGAACACTCCAGGTCGTAAATCCGCCGTCCAGCGTCTGCCGCTCACGCAATTTGACCATCACGTCGTCAAACAAAGCGTAAACGTCCATATTGACAGCCAAAGCCGGAGACTTGAACAAAACCTCCATCGCGGGAAAAACCTTGCTGACCAGCTGCTCGGTACAACCATGTGGAAACTTGTCCAGATATTTCAGCAAACCTGACGCCAGAACCAAGGGAGAACCCGACGCGGACAGCTGCTGAACCCGAAATTCCGGATACAAGTCTTCCACCCCTTGCAGCCTGTATTGCGAAGTCTCGTACCCCATGGCAAATTTACTGCCGTAAGGGGTAGACGGCCGCAAACTCATCGTATACGGCATCCGTGCTTTTCGAGAGGAATCTCTGACGCTTTCCGCCGTAAACATCAGCTCCTGTGCTCCCAATTTTGGCAAAGCCTTCAGTCGGAACTTTACCATAGCCTCGCCTTTTTCCGGCAATTTCACGCTTTGTACCCGCTCGCCGATAACCTCAAATCCGCTTCCCGCATTCAGACCGACCCGAACCTCATAATCATCGCCCGAATTGTCAACCAAATTTCCCACGCTGAGTCCGACGACAAATTCGTCTCCCGGAGACACATTAAGGGGACCGGAAGGTATCAGGGCAAAATCGCCGCGCGACAACACGGATGCCGCAGCATGTCCGAAACGGCTTTCCGAAACGGCAACCGCCATAACCTTAATCTCGCCGTTAAAGGTTTCCGGCACCTGATACGTATAGGTTCCGCCGGCTTCGCTGCTGTCCGCGATACCGCTCCAGAAAGCAACCGGTTTGTCGGTTCTGCGCGCAAACGGATTAAGGTTCTTGTCAAGCGCCGCTTCGGCATAACTGCCGTCACCGCCGCTTGCTGTCAGCATTCTCAGTATTTTGATATCCGGCATAATCAAATCCATAATCTGGGAAGTCACCACCCGCAACGCTTTCTTCTTCAGAAATTCGTTCAACGGATCCGGCGTCTTATAACCGGCAACCTGCAATATGCCCTCATTAACGCCATAGACGATTATCTTAGAAGCGGCAGAGGTTTTATAGCCCACCTTCAACTCATCGCCGGGCTTCACCGTCTCCGGAACCTCCAGCCGAACATCCAGCCTGCGTTTCTGCTTGTTGATTGAAAACGGAGCCACAGCATAACTCAATGCCGGCATATAAATTTCTTTTGACATCTCATCGCGGAAAAAGGCAACATTGACGTACGCATTGCCTTCCACGGTATTCGGAAGCTCAATTTCCTCGACCACCGAATTGGTACCGGCCTTAAACCACTTGAAAGCATAAACGCTGTCCCGTTCAATCGTAATCAGCCCATACCCCTCATAAGGCGCCGTAATCTGCATTTCGATTTTTTCACCCTGATTATACTCGCTCCGGTTCAGTTTTAATCCCAAACTGGCGTCCCGGTCTATAGCATGACTCAGATTGGCCGCACCGGCAACACTGTACTCGGCTTTGGCCAAAAGCCGCCCGTCTTCGCCTTCAACCGTCAATATATATTCACCGGGCTCGTCCGTTTTCAAAAGCTCGCTGGCACCGTTATCCGAAACCGTCCACGCCCGTTTGGAAATCACCTGCTCTTTGGGAACCATCTGGTAACGGTAAGTCCCGTTGGGCATCTCAACCAAACTGGAAATGTATCTGCGCCGGGCCAACGTAAGATATAACCCGTCTTTTGCAATCTGCTGAAGCTTGTTGTCAACGGCAATGAACTGAATATGACGAACCGCGTTCTTGTCAATGTAGGCCAAATTGCCGTCCGCTTTCCAACCGATTAAATATTTATTGGGAGAAACCAAAGCTCCCAGCGATATGCTGACACCGCGGCCGCTTCCCTGCTCCAATCCGTCAATCGACAAACGCAGGTTATACGTCCCTTGTTCAAATTCAGACAGTTTCAAAACAAACGCCCCGGCGCCTGCATTGTCCGTTCTCTGTTCCGGCAACTCATCACTGTATGAGCGCAACGCCTTGTCTTCATTGCGCAAAGGATCACGGAACAAATACCCCTTGTATTTCTTAAACACAAAGTCTGCCGGCGTTATCTTGTAAGAAGCCTTAAGCTCATGCCCCGAAGCGGGATTTCCGTAAAGATTATACAACGAAACCTCTGCTTTCATCATCGGTTCCGTAGACCACCCTTCACCGTCGTACCCCTCCCAGTCAGCCTTAATCCGCAAATTGTCAGGTTGAAATTCCTCAACTTTAAAGTCGCTTCCGGCAACGTAACGGCGAATATCACGGTTATCCAGCACATACAGGGAAATATTGTAACGCCCGGTAGGCGCTGCCCGGTCCGGCGTAAACGAATAGGCCATAAAACCTACGCTGTCTGCCCAAAGGTTCTGGGAAGAAACAACGTCGCCGCGGGAATTTCGTATATCTGCCACAAACGGCATTTTTTTAGGTACGTTCAAATCCTTTTGTCTGACGATAAAACCAAAATGCGCCTCTTCTCCCGGTCTGTAAATGCCTCGGTCGCTAAAAACGTATCCTTTCAAGGCATAAACGTCTTCCTCCTCATAAACATATTCTCCACCCACGTCAAAACGCGACATATTCAAACGACGGTCGTTTCTGTTAATCGGCAGAAAAGAAACGTCGCTTCCGTCTGTAACTTTATAGACAACCGCCGTCCTGTCTTTTTTAAAACCGGAAAAATCGGGAACAACGGCTTCTCCCTCCCGATTGGTCTTGACCGTCAATACCGGCAGGCCGTTTTTGCCCAACACCTCGACAACCGCACCGGAAACCGGCCTTCCTTCTGAAATGTTTGAAACGAAAACATTGTGGGTCTTGTCCAGATTGTCTTTCACCACAATGCCGAGGTCGGTAATCATAACCAGTCGGCTGTCCTCCCGGCTGTATCTGTTTTCTCCGTCATAACCGCGAACTTTTACCAGAAATAAGCCTTTCTTGTCCCTGAAATATTCGTTCAGATCCAAAGCGGAATAATTCGGCTTTCCGGGATGTTCCATATTGATTTTCAACGATTTTTCAAAAATCTCCGAAATATTGTCTTCGTTAAAATTATAATTGATAAAATACGGATGGGAAAAATCGCCGGAAGTCTGCGTCGTCAAATGATTCAAATCCGAAGCGTCTATTCTGGCAACCGAAGCTCTGAGTTCGCTGACACCCCGTGACAAAAAAGCCACTTTCCGGCTTCCCCGCAAAGACAAAATTGAACCGTCGAAAGCGATTTTAACCTCCTGAGGATAAGGAGAAATCGAAACCGGCTCGACCACGTCTTTGCCCAGATTAAAACCTTCCGCAGAATTTAACGCCTTGTCGATTCTCATCAGCAGACACCCGTCCGCCTCTCTCAGATCGTACTTGAGCATATGCTTTTTCAAATTCTCTTCGCCAACCGAAACCTCAACCGTTTCAAGCTTCTTCAAGCCTTTTGCCGCCGTCTCTTTATATCCTTTTTCGGCCAGCTTGTTTTTAATCTGATAACATCCTTCTTCTGAGTAATACAAAGCAAAATGCTTTTTCAAATCAGACGGCTTTACCGCAGTGGTAAAATCAACCGACAAAATTTGTTCGGGATTGTCGTCATCCTGCTCATTGCGGACGATTGAAGATTTTACGGATTTAACCTTGAAAAAGCTCGAACTGCTGGGAATTTTGACCGTTGCGGTCAATTCCTTTTTCAGCGGCTTTTTGTTATAGGCGTTCTCCGCTCCGGCAACGCTAATTTTGACGAAATCCTCTGCCGAACTTATCTTCACGGGCGACGAAACGACATGCAGTATCTTGTCAAAATCGCTCACCTTGTACGTAAAATCGTATTTCTCGCCGCTGACAGCTTTGACCGAAATCTTATCTTTAAGGTTTTGCACATTCAACGGATAGTTAAAGCTGAAACTTGCCGTTGCCGCTTTGTCCTTAATGTTTTTCGGATTTTCATAAAAAGCTTCGCTTGTCACCTTTCCTTCAAATGCCGGAGACGAGAAGCTAAACTCCCGGTCCCGCACCTTAATCTGGGGGTTAAATATTTCATTGCCAAGCTTAACTTCATAAGTCGTCCCCGGAATCCAGTCCTCCTCCGGCATAAAACACAACACTCTGTCGCTGTTCCAACTCCAGCTGCCGCGCACCGCCGGATGCATAGTGATGCCGCTTTCCAATTTCACGTAAAGCTTGTCAAGCCGCGCTGCCGGCTGACTGAAAGAAACGCAGGCCGGACTTATCACAAGCTTATCCCCTGCCGTGTAGGAATTTGCCGGCTCTTCGATTCGTTCCGGTCGGGAAACCAGCGTTTCGCTGCCGCTCAGCTGAAAACCGCTAAAGAAAAAATACCAGACTAAGCCTGCACACGCCAAAAGGGTTCCCCCGGCCAAACCTGCAATTACAGCGGTTTTCTTCGAAAAAAATTTTACGGACATCATCCCCTCCACCTCAGATTTTGATAAAAAAATAATAACAGTCAGAAGTTAAATGGCAAGACAATTACGGTTTATGCAACGCTGGCAGTCAACATATATTATATTGTAAATCAAAGTACTGATTGAAATACCCGGCACCGTGATTATTTTTTTTGCGTTAGGCTCATTAAGGAGAATGTTTATGAACACAATATTAAAATACGTATTCTACGCCGTTATCGTCGTCATCATCTACCTGGTCGGCAGAGGAATTTACGAAAGTAACGTCAGCAAACAAAATTCTGACGCCCAAACCATCGACAGAATAAACCCCAATGTTCAAAACCGTGCTTCTGACAATCAGAAAACAGGGCAAAATGACCAACAGGGAGAATTAAAAATGTCACAAAATGATTTAAACAATGACGTTTGGGAAAAGACCAAAGAAACGTCAAACGATGCTTGGGAGACCACTAAAGAGGGATCTGCCAAAGCTTGGGACAAAACCAAAGAAGTCAGCAACGATGCCTGGGAAGCCACCAAAGAAGGCGCATCCAAAGCCGGAAATGCGGTTTCCGACACTACAAACGATGCCTGGGAGGCCACTAAAGAGGGATCTGCCAAAGCCTGGGACAAAACCAAAGAAGTCAGCAGCGATGCCTGGGAAGCTACCAAAGAAGGAGCCGCTAAAGTCGGCGATGCTGTTTCCGATACCGCAGACAAAGCCGTTGCACAGACAGACGCCCCGGCCTACAATCCCCAAACCGGAAACCGTCCCACCCAACCGGAAAACCACACATACTAAACGCGGCGGCGGATTTTCACTCACGCTCAAAATTAAAAAGGCTGTTGAAGAATCTCAACAGCCTTTTAATAATATTAGTTTAAGAAACGAAACTAAACAATGATATGCGGAACAAAATTGCTGGCATCAACCGTAATTCGCCCCGATTGTTCGCGAATACCCAGACCACAGGCTTCTCCGCCGATAACCCAGCCGCCCAAAATCGGATACTTTCCGCCATAATCTTGCAAATCCGCCAGTTCCTGATAAACATACCCTTCTTCGCCGTATTCGCCGGATGTACGTTCCAGACAAAAACCGTTTCGGATAAGTTCCACATTGCATCCTTCCCGAGAAAAAATCGGCTTTTTGCAATAGGATTTCAGCTTGTCAGCCTCAAAATAAGCCGGCAAAACATAAGGACTGTCAGGATACATCTCATACAAAAACGGCAACAGTGCCTTGTTGGACATCAGGCATTTCCACAACGGCTCAATCCAACACATATCGGTAACGCAGCCGCCCATGTTTTCCTTAAACATCGTTTCCCATGGATAAAGCTTGAACAGACAGTTAATCGGTTCACCGTCGGGCATCATCAGACATTCCCCGATGGCAATGTCTCTCAAATCCAGCTCGGCTGTCCTAAGCCCGGCATCATAAGCCGTCGACATAATATATGCCATCGTGCTGTAGTCCTCCGGACAATCCGTCAGAGATGCAAAGTGATAAATGTCGCACTTGTAAACGTCATGAATGTCTTTCCACGACTGTATCAGCGCCTCGTGAAGAGAGTTAAACTGATCTGCTTCGGGAAAAACCGCTTCTTTCCACTGCCATTGCACCAACGCAGACTCAATCAGCGTTGTCGGCGTATCAGCGTTAAATTCCAACAACTTGGGCACACCGTCAACATAAGCGAAGTCAAACCGTCCGTATAAGGACAAATCATCATCTTCCCAGCTTTGTCTGATAAACGGGCGCATTTCTTTGGGAATACACAGCTTATCCAGCTTTTCTTCATCATAAAGGCAGGCCTCAGCCACGTTGCAATACATTTGATAACAGTTGTTTATGGCCTGTTCGAGCTCTTCAACTTCTTTGGCGGAAAAACGATAATATGCATTTTCCAACCAATATTCTTTGTGAAACACAAATCCGATTTTCTCAAGTTCTCCCATATATCCGGGACGCGGAGCTATTTTAATTCTTTCCATATTCTGTTGATTTTATGCACCAAATGACGAACCTTTTGAACTGCTGCCAAACGACTTTCCGGTAGAAGCCGGTTTGCTGGAACTCTTATAGCCGCTTCCTGTACTTGGCTTAACTGATGACGACCGCTGATATACGTTTGGACTGGCCGTTGTAGGAGGATTTACCCTGATACCCGAAGAGTTTGTCCAGTTTCCCGTCCCCGGATAATAATAATGAGACTGACCGCCGCCCGAGGGCATAAACAGCCAGCGCATCAACATCGCGTCATAAATCCACGAATTTCCGTGAGAGTCTTTATGCTCCTGTTTATCCTTCGGATTTTCCGGCAGCTGATCTTTATGAACGCAGGATACAAACAACGACAACGATAATCCCGCCGCCATTGCCAAAAAACTTTTTCTTTTCATACGACATAAAATTTTAATAGTTAATAAATTAATTGACAAAATAAGTCTTATTATCGGGCAACATACTATGGTGTCAGCGCTAAAAGTCAAGCACAAAAAAACGCCCGGCACCATTCGGTACAGGGCGTTTAAGACTGTAAAACCGTCATTTTGAGCCGAACAGGCGCTTCCTCTCCGCGGCAAAGACCGCATTGTCGGACACCGCGTCCAGCTTTCCCTTCCGCACGGCTTCCGTATAGAGGGAAATCTTGTAGTCAATTTTTTCCATATGCTGCTTGAGCTGAGCCATTTGTTCTTCCAAACGAACCTTTTGCCGTTTAAACATTTCCAAACGCTTTTCTAAAGTAGCATCACCTTCAATATACCAATCAATGTATTGTTTTATGCCTTTCAGCGGCATTCCGGTTCCCTTCAGACATTCAATCATCTGCAGCCAGCCGATGTCTTCGTCTGAAAAAATTCTCAGTCCCGAACCGGTCTTCTTCACAAAAGGAAGCAGCCCTTCCTTTTCATAATAACGCAGAGTGTGAGCGGTTAACCCCATCTTTTCTGCAACTTGTCCGATTGAATATCCCATTATTGTTTCCTCCTTGTCTTCAGGTAATGAAATTTTACAACAAAAGTCAACACAATACTTGACTTAGAGTAACCTCCAAGCCCTTTTTTTGCCACAAAATTAAGCTGTTTTGAGGCTTAATTAAAAAAAAATACATCTTTAGAATAAAAACTATTGACTTAGAGTTAACTCTAAAATGTATGCTTAACCTATATCGATTCGCAAATATTTTTAAGAGGAGACCTTGTATGATATCCTGTGCTGTGACAACGTCGTTCTTAGGCTGTCTGGTAACTATGTTTCTGTTTATCCGCTACGTCTGGTTTTTGGGACTGAGTCCTTTGGCCAACGCCGCAGCGCTTGTTGCCCTTCTGTTAATAGGCTGTTTCCCGCTGCTTGTCAGCTACCGGTTTGAAAACGCTCTGGGCAGCCTTTATCCCTGCTACAGATACGGACTATACTATGTCTTTATCAGTGCCATTATCTTGTTGACGCTCACTTTGGTTACTGATGCCGTCTGGTTCGCCGGATACAAATTCGGCTGGTTCGACTGCCTGCCCTACTCCCGTGAATTTTGCATAAAATATAACCTGTGGCTTGTCGGCGCAGCAGCTTTGTTCGGAGCATATGCCCTCTATGCCGGCACTAAAATTCCCGATTTCAAGGAAATCACGCTTTCTTCTCCGCAAATAAACCGCAAAAGAACCATCGTCGTTCTCAGCGATCTCCACATTCACCGGGTCATCAATCCTGAAAAAATAAAAGGCATCGTCGCTAAGACCAATGCTCAAAATCCGGATATAATTCTGCTGGCCGGAGACGTCATTGACGACAATGTCAAGTCCGTATCCTCAACGATTTCTCTGTTGAAAGGGCTAAAAGCCAAAGAAGGCATTTACTTCGTAACGGGAAACCACGAATTTTATGCCGGTTACAAACCGACTGTCGAAACGCTGAAAAAGCTTGGCTTTACCTTTTTGGAAAACGGCGGCGTATCTCTTGAAGACATTTATATTGCCGGCATTCCCGATACTTTCAGCGGTCATTTCTACGGCAAAAATGCCGATTTGGAAAAAACCTTTGCCGAAAGCGGTAACAACCGGTATCGGATACTGCTTTCGCACACGCCGACCGACTTTGGCAGACAAAACAACTTTAACCTGGAAATCTCCGGCCATACCCACGGCGGACAGATATTCCCGTTCCATATTCTCACTTTGCTGCACAACAAATATCTGGCCGGCCTGTACAAAATGGAAAACAACGCCCATATTTACGTAACCCGCGGCGCCGGACAATGGGGACCGCAAATGCGGTTTCTGGCCCCGTCCGAAATCACCGTTATCAAACTCACCCCGTCGAAAGGAAACAACTGATGAAAACACCTTTGCTGCTTGCCTGCGCAAGTGCTGCCGTCTTAACTTTCTCAACTTTATGTAAGGCTCAGGAAATGAAAAAAGCACCTATAGATACCATCTTTGAACAAGGAGAAATCAATCCCTACGGAAAATTCTTCACCGGTCAGACCTACCTCACCATGCTCAACACCAACGATGAGCTCTTCAACGCCCCGATAGGCAACGTTACGTTTGAACCCGGAGCCCGAACCAATTGGCATAAGCACAGCGGCGGACAGATTCTGCTGGTTCTTGCCGGAGAAGGACGATATCAGGAACGCGGCCAAAACATTCACACTCTGAAAAAAGGCGATGTCGTCCGTATAGCCCCTGATATTGAGCATTGGCACGGCGCGGCCCCCGACAGCTGGTTCACCCACATATCCCTGGAAACCAACCTGCCTGACAACAAGGCAACCTGGCTTGAACCGGTGACCGACGAGGAATACAAATAATGAATAAAATGCTGTTGCCGGCGCTTGCCGTAATAGCCCTCATATGCGGCTCAACCTGGCTTTTTATAAACAAGGACAAACCCATGAATGATTTAACCCAAACCGACCCCGAACTTGCGGAATTATGGAACAACTTTATCAGCAAAGAAGTTCAACCGCACAGCAACCTCAATGCCAAAACACGATATTTGCTCCTCTTGGCGGCTCATGTCGCAACACAGTCACCCGAAGAATTCCGGCTGATATTAAACCGGGCATTGGATGACGGCGTTTCTCCGATTGAAATAAAAGAAGCCGTCTACCAGACCATTCCCTATGCCGGAATGGCCAAAACCTATGACTTTCTGCTCCTGACCAACCGTATTCTTTCCGAACGCGGCGTTAAACTGCCGTTGGCCGCCCAATCGACGACCACCACAAACACTCGTCTTGAACAAGGAATCCGTACACAACAGGAAATTTTCGGAACCGAACATATTGATACTATGCGCGCAAATGCCCCGGAAGAATTAAAACACATTCAGGATTACCTGTCAGCCAACTGTTTCGGTGACTACTACACACGCACCGGACTTGATATAAAAACCCGCGAGCTGCTGACCTTTGCAACTTTGGCTTCCCTTGGTGGAACCGAAGCGCAAATGCGGGCACATGTCCAAGGCAATCTGAACGTCGGCAACAATCGGCAGCTGCTTCTTGATGCCGTCACCCAACTGCTTCCGTTCATCGGCTATCCGCGTTCGCTCAACGCCATTGCCGCAATTAATGACATAACCTCCAAACAATAAGGATAATCAAATGAAAACAAAATTAGCATTCTTGACTTTTTTATCTTTCCTGATGGGAACTGCCGTAACACAGGCGCAAACCATCACTCCTGATAATAAGGTCTTGGTCGCCTACTATTCCCGCAGCGGAAACACGGCCGCCATAGCCGGATACATTCATCAAGCTGCCGGCGGCGACATATTTGAAATCACTCCGGTAACCCCTTACCCGGACGATTACAGACAAACAACCGAACAGGCCAAAAAAGAAATCGCCGCAGGTATCCGTCCTGCCTTGAAAAATAAAATTTCCAACCTCAAGGATTATGACGTTATTTTCATAGGTTCGCCCTGTTGGTGGGGAACCATAGCCTCGCCGGTTGCGACTTTCCTTGCCGAAAACGATTTTTCCGGCAAAAAAATCATTCCGTTTATGACCCATGGCGGCAGCGGTTTCGGACACAGTCTTGCCGACATCAGAACGTTGGCTCCCCAGGCTGAAATAATCGAAGGCGAAGCTTTTTACGGAAGCCGCGCTTCAAATTCCCAAAACGATGTAAACAAATGGATTAAAGGACTCCAAAATGACTAAAAAAGTACTTATTCTCTCTTCCAGCTACCGCAAAGGCGGCAATTCCGACACGCTCTGCGACCAGTTTGCCAAAGGAGCCGCCGAAGTGGGAAACGAAGTTGAAAAAATATTCGTTAATGATAAAAACATAGCCTATTGCAAAGGCTGCGGCGTTTGCAACACCTCCCACAAATGCGTCATCAAAGACGACATGGCCGAAATTCTCGACAAGATGGTAAGTGCCGACGTCATTGTCATGGCAACGCCTGTTTATTTTTACAGTATGAACGGACAAATGAAAACCCTGATTGACCGCACGGTACCCCGTTACGAAGAAATCAGCGGCAAAGACTTTTATTTCATTGTTGCCGCCGCCGACACCAGCCACGCCAATATGGAAAAAACGCTGGACGGTTTTCGCGGATTCACGGAGGACTGTCTCCCCGATGCCAGGGAAAAAGGCGTCATCTACGGTACCGGTGCCTGGCAGATTGGCGACATCAAACGCTCTCCGGCCATGCAACAAGCTTATGAAATGGGCAAAAACGTCTGAACAAAGAAGCCTGCGAAAAGCAGGCTTCTTATTTTCTCTCGTTGCAATATTCGCCAAAAGCTGCGCTTGCGGCAAATTCTGACCTTATTCAATGACAAAATCTTCTTCATATTCAACAAAATGGCGAATGCCCCGATAATGGTTCAAGCCCATAATCCTGGAGGTATAGTCAATCTTTTCCAATTGTGAAACATACATATTTATTGCCTGACGCTTGACCTCAACCGCTTCGGAAATGTCCAGATAATGCGTCGGTTCCGGCAACGGCGCCCAAACTTCATAATAAACGGCTTTGGCTCTGATGTTCTTTTTCTCTTTTCTCAGCCGCCTGAAAAACACCTGCGGAACCACATGGTCCTTATGGGCATCATGCCCGTGCGGCATCACCACATAATCATAATCGCTGAAATCGATTTTTTCAAACGACTTGTAAGCGTCAATCAACATACCGTCCTGTGCCCGCATAAATTCATAATGCCGTACATTAAAAAATTTCATCACCGCGGCAAATTCCGCTTCGCGGATTTTAACTGTTTCTTCCGGAGTGTTTCCGTTGCCGTTCAACCGCCCGTCCGTCAGCAAAATCACGTCGCATTGGGAACCATACTTGGCAAGCAGGCCGCCGCACCCGATAGATTCGTCATCGGCATGCGGTGCCAGAATGCATATCTTGTCGCTCGGCATAATTGACCACGGTTTCGATTTTTTCAACTGCGGCAAATCATAACCGTGAATCAAACTTTTAAACCAGCGGTTGATTTTTTTCATTCCCATTTTAAGCCACCTGCTTTTTTATCAGCATAAACTGCGACTGCTTTGACGTTCTGAAAGAAAAAACAATTTTCTCTCCGTCTTTCAACGGCATCGGCTCGTCGGCGCCGTGTTTAACCTTAAATTTATACTTGCGAAAAGAAAACAGGCTGTTTCCCAAGCGGAATGAAAACTTTTCACGAACGCGCCAAGCCGGACGCCAGCATCCGGAGTAATGATGAATAGCATACGCGTCTTTATTGCTGGTGCAAAAATACGTGTAGGGATAGATGAAAGCATTTTCACAAATCTGAACCCGTCCTTTTTTGACATAGGTATTTTTTATGCCGTATTTCTCCAGCAGCACCTTGCGAAAATATTTCGGGTTCGGCGTCATGTTATAACTGCCGTCCGGATTGACAAATTCGGTATAATCATAAACTTCCAGCATATTTTTGATGATTTCACTGTGCGGCACCGCGCCGATTAATGCCGGAGAAATCTCCTTGGCCGTTCCGCACCGTTGGGAACCGATAAAAAAGTCGTGTTCCATAAACTCGTCCAGCCGGCGGACGACTTCTTCATCCGTGTCAAAGTAAAGACCGCCTTCTTCCAACAGAGCATACAAGCGTACATAATCGGAAACAAAAGCCCACTTTTTAGCCTCAACCGCCTGCCGCAGATATTTGTTGTCAAATCGGTCCAAACAATCGTTTCCCCAAAATCTGAGTTCATAATCGGGAAGAATTTTTTTCCATGATTCAATGCATTTCTGCTCCAGCTCTCCGGGTTCTTTTTCGCCAAACCAGCAATAGTGAATTTTCTTGGGTATCATTTCTAATCCTGATGTTACTAAAAGTTGATATAATATTTAAGATTAATACACCCTCGCAGAAAAGCCAGCAAAAAATTGCCTATACACATAATAAAAACTTGATTTTTACAAAACCGCTTCCATATCAAAGGAAATTGATAAGGAAAAACAAATGAAAAAAATACTTTTTCTCCTCTTGGCTCTGATGCTTTCCGCTTTCTCTGCCGCGGCCCAGCCGACCGCCAACGGTACCGACCTCAAGCTCCCAGACATCAGTTACGCAGCTCTTAACAAAGAATTGGACAAAACCGTTGCCGCCTTGAACGACGGAAAAACATCCGTTGAACAAAGCGGTGCCATTCTTGACCGGTTGGAGGAGATTCAGGGACAAATCAACCAAACTCTCCCCGCTTTTCTAACGGCTCAAGACAATCTTCAGAAAAAAATAGCCGCTCTCGGAGACGTTCCCGCCGATGGCAAAGAGCCCGCAGCCATCGCCGCCCAACGCCGCAGCTTTGCCTCTCTGGCCGATACTTACAAAACCCAAATCGCTCAGGCAAACCTCGCCAAAACTAAAATTGACGATATCAACGGCCTCATCCTTAAACTGCGCAATCGCAGCCTTTTTAACAACATTTTTGCCAAGCAAAGCTCCATTTTTCATCCCCAGGAGTTTTGGGAGTCGCTGGTCAGCTTTGCAAAATTCTCTTACAACCTGCTCCGTTCTCCGCTTGACTGGTACCGCCAGCTCCCTAACAACACTCGCAAAGCCGCCGACGACAACATCACTTTTGCGGTCTTTTACCTCGTTGTCGCGTTTATCGCAGCCGTTTATGCCCGCCGTTATATCAAAACCTGGTTTGGCTATCGCGCCTCCATACCTCACCCCGATTACAGCCAGAAAGTCCGCGCCGCCTTATGGATGCTTTTGGCCCGCGGATTAATTCCCGCCGCCATTATCGGGACCTTTATGTTTTGGCTCCACAACAACGAAATCATCAACAAAACCTCTTTCGGCTCACTTCTCAACACCGCCGCCTTATACCTGCTTTACTTCTTCCTTTCGCAGGCTTTGGTTAAAATCGCTTTCACCCCGTTTAACAGCAAATGGCGCATCATTGAGGTCAACGACGCCCGGGCTCAGTCGATTAGTTCGGCGCTGATATTCTCCGCTGCCGCGGTTTGCATCGTCAGTTTTTTCCAAAGCCTTTCGGGACAAATGAACAACACCGAAACCATATACGCGTTAAAAATTTTTGCAAATGCGGTCAAGGCTTTTTGCGTCATTCTGGTGGCCAACAAATTCCTCTATGACAACGACCTCCAAAACAAAAATGCCGATGCCGCACTTGAAGAAATCCCCGCCTCTGCTCAAAATAACGCCGACGAAGATCCCGGCGAGCTTTCCGTCGGCGCCAAAATCAGCCTAGCCATTACCTTCTTCATGAGCATTGCCTTTGCCGCATCCTTGTTCGGCTACATCCGGTTGTCCGAATTTGCCATCAACCGTTTCATCGTCTCTGCGCTCATCATCGCCCTGTTTTACATACTCTACAAGTTGTTCCGGGTGTTTTTCCGCAAATTGCTGAGTTTCCGCTTCTGGGTCAAAACCTTCAGAATAAATCCGCGCACCCTGGTCAAAGCCAACTTCTGGTTCGCGCTTATCCTAAAACCGGTTCTGTCCCTGATAGCCCTGTTCTTCTTGCTGGCTGCCTGGGGCGTTTCGGTCGATATCCTGCTGAACAAAATCAAAAACTTCCTTATCGGCTTCAATATCGGCAGCGTCCACATTTCAATCACCTCTATCCTGCTCGGACTGCTCACCTTCTTCGTCTCGCTGTTTTTGTTCCGCTCGCTTAAAAACAGCTTTATCAACGGCAGTCTCAGCCAGATAGACATGGAAGACGGCGTCAAAAGTTCGCTTATCTCGGCAATCGGCTTTTTCGGGTTTATATTTTCGCTCATCTTCGGTATTGCCGTAATGGGCGGAAGCTTCAGCAGCATCGCCATTATGGCCGGAGCTTTGTCCTTTGGTGCCGGTCTCGGTCTCCAAAACATCGTCAGCAACCTGGTCGCCGGTATGACCATCCTGTTCGAACGCCCGATAAAAATCGGCGACTGGGTCATCATCAACGGGCAGGAAGGCATTGTTAAACGTATCAATATGCGCGCCACCGAGCTGGAAACCTGGAACAAGGCCAACGTTATCATTCCCAATTCCGATATCCTTTCCAAAAGCGTCGTCAACAAAACTTACGCCAATCGTATGGGCCGCGTTGAAATAAAAATCGGTGTTGACTACGACAGCGATTTAAACCTGGTAAAAAAACTGCTGCTGGAAATAGCCAACAACGATGCAGAGGTTCTCAAAGACCCTGCGCCTTCGCTGCTGTTTACCGATTTCGGAGACAACAGTCTGAACTTTCAGCTTAATTGCTATACCTCCAACGTGTATAACAGCTCCGGAATTGCCAACCGCATCCGCGAAAAAATTGTCGAACAGTTCAGGAGCAACCAAATAAACATCCCTTTTCAGCAAAGGGTCGTGCATCTGATTGAAACCTCCGTCCAATAAAAAAAGCCGCTTTCAAAAAGCGGCCTTTTCTTTTGCTGTTCCCTTCGGATTATTTTAATCTGATTTGGGTAGAAGTACACCCTTCGTTAGAAACCGTTCCCATAAAAGCATTCATATGAACCTGACATTTCTCGATTACCAGGCCGTTGTTGCCGTCAGAAGAAATATTGGTTACAAAGGGGCCGGCATTGGTGCAGGCGGTAACGGCAAACAAAGCCAAAATCAACAGTTTTTTCATTATAGTCTCCATTGCTCATAGTCCTCTTCCGTTCCCGGAATTGGCATTAGACTAATATGTAAAAGCCGCCCCTGTCAACAAAAAAGCCTTCCCGAAGGAAGGCTTTGCCGATTTTCTAACGTTTTATGCAGATAATGCGATATTTTCCGTCTTCTGCCTCTACGCCGTGAATGTCATGGGTAAAGCCGGAAAATTCGCGGTCAAAAGCCTCCAATGCCTTTAAATATCCGAGCAGAGGCCCGTCTGCCGGCCCGGCGTTTTCACCAGGCATCAACAACGGAATTCCCGGCGGATAAGGAACCACGCCGGTCGCCAATGTTCTGCCGGCCATTTCGTCAAGTGTCAGCGTCTCTACCATATCTTTGACCAAGTGTTCATAGGCCTCCACCGGACTCATATCCGGGTGCGGCAAAACCGCAAACGCTTCTGACAAGGCCTTGGTCGTCCCCAGTTTGGACATTGCCCGGAACATTTCGTCAGACAGGTCCCGCAGCCCCATCCCCTGATAACGCTGCGGATTATCGGCCAACACTTTCGGCAAAACTCTTTCCAACGGAGCATTGTTGTCGTAGTCTTCCTTAAAGGCAAACAACGCGTTCAGCAAAGTTCCCCACTTGCCTTTCGTTACGCCGATAGAAAACAAAAACAAAATTGTAAAATCCGTCGTTTTCTCCACCACAATTCCGCGGTTGTCCAGATAAGAGGTAAGAACCGCGGCCGGAATACCCCAGTTTTCAAGGCTGCCGTCATCTTTCACGCCCGGCGTTACCACCGAAACCTTAATCGGATCAAGCATGCAAAAACCGTCTTCAATATCGCCGAAACCGTGCCAGGCATCGTTCGGATGCAAAACCCAGCTTTCCGGATCGGTTGCCAGCTGCTCTTCCGACGCTGCGCAGAACGGTACTTTTTCCTTACTGTCTTTATCAATAACATAATCCGGCTGCCAAACATTAAAAAACCACTCGTTTTTACATTCAAATTCGGCGTGCAGGCGTGCGACCGTCTTACGGAAGGAAACCGCCTCGCGAATGGAATCTTCCGTAAGGGCTTTGCCTTCCGGCCCGTCCATCATCGCCGCGCTGACATCGTTGGCCGCAATGATGGGATAAAACGGCGATGTCGAAGCATGCATCATAAAAGCTTCGTTAAAACGCCGCGGATCAATCGGCTTACGGCCTTCCCGGATATGAATCATAGACGCCTGAGAAAACGCCGCCAGCAGCTTATGAGTAGACTGCGTCGCAAAAACGGTGGGATCGCTTTTGCTGTAGTCTTTGGGATTTCCATACATTGCAAACCGATTTTCATATATCGGATTAAACCGGGCATAACCATACCAGGCTTCGTCAAAATGCAGACGGTCGACGCTTTCTCCCAGCAAATCTTTCACCCGGGCCACATTATAACACAAACCGTCGTATGTGGAGTTGGTGATAATCGCATGCACCGGCTGCGCGTCAATACCGTCTTTAATCAGCGGATTTTCACTAACGGCTTTCGCGACTGCGGCCTTAGTCAGACGATCCGGATGTATCGGGCCGATAATGCCGTATTGGTTGCGCGAAGGAACCAAATATGTAGGAATGGCGCCCGACATCGTAATTGCGTGTTCTACCGACTTATGACAGTTGCGGTCGCACAAGGCAACCTGATTGCGGGTTACGCTGGCCATCAAAATCACCCTGTTGGAAGTCGAAGAACCGTTGGTAACCGTATAACTGCGGTCTGCTCCGAAAACCCGCGCAATATATTTTTCGCTTTCCCCTATCGGTCCCGAATGGTCCAGCAGCGAACCAAGTTCGCCCACCGAAATGGAAATGTCGGAACGAAAAACCTCTTCACCGAAAAAATTAAAAAACGCGCGGCCGACCGGAGACTTCAAAAAAGCCGTTCCGCCGGTATGGCCGGGTGTATGCCACGAATACTCGTGCACCGCGGCAAACTGGGCCAGAGCCTTAAACATCGGCGGCAGGATAAACTCGCGGTAACGTTTGGTTGCGGCCAAAATTCTGCCGGTGATAAAATCAGCGGTGTCTTCCAAAATCCAGATAAAATCGTTAACCTTGTCAAGAATGTCTGCCGGAACCTCCGATGCCATCGTGCGGCTAGAAAGCAAAAACACCGGCATATCCTTATTCCGCTGCCGCAGAACCTCCAAAACCTCTCCGGCATGCTGACAGCAGGTCTGGCTTTTCTCGTCCAGCTTAAGCAACAGGCACTGAATTGTCGGATCTGCGCTGATAAGTGCCTCCGCATCTGCCAGACTTTCCGAAACGACGACCTTGACGTCTTGGTTTTCCAGCTCTTCCTTGAGCGTTCTGACCGCCCGGGACGTCGCGTTGTTCCCGTTTATTCCCTCATATACCATCAACACTTTTATCTTGAAAGGATGTTCCTTATCTATCATTTTTTATCTCCCTCTACTCATTGTGAATAATATTTTCCAGGCTTTGCAGATTAAGACGCGGATGTACCGTTTTGCCGTCATAACGACCGACGGAAACCCAGAACATCGCTGCCAGAGCCGCCACCGTCATAACCAGCGTAAAATATCGAACCCAGGCCGGCACGCAGCAGCCGCCCGGTTTTATTTTTTGTTCTTTTATCTCCAGCTGGCGGTTAACCGACAATTCGTAAAAGATTATGGTCGAAATGACGAACATCAGCGCCCAGCGCGTCTGCTCGGCATTGGAACCTATCATCGCCGTCATACAGTAAATTGCTGCAATCAAACCGACAATCGTATAAAACACGTTTTGATTTTTGGTCATTTTTGTTCGGCCCAAAATTTTGATGGCAACCGAAGAATAGATGTACGGCAGCAGCGTCATAATAACGGCAATCGACGCAATTTTTCCAAACTGCTGTGCCGCCGTCGGCGACATTGTTGCCAGCACTTGCAATGTCATAATTCCCGCTACGATGGCCAAACCGGCAGACGGTACGCCGCGGCGGTTGACCCTGGCAAAAACGTTTCCGAACAATCCGTCGTCGGCAGCGGCTTTGGCTGTTTGTCCCACCAACAGCGTCCAACCGCCCAAAGACCCCAAACAACCTGCGGCAGCACACAAGGCCACAACATTGCCTGCCGTACTGCCCAACGCGATTCTTACCGCTTCGGAAAAAGGAGCGGAAGAAGCAATAAGCTCCTGGTTCGGAATAATTCCCATAATCGCCGATGAGCTCAAAATATAACAGACCGCCGCCAGCAACACGCCGGCCACCGTCGCAATCGGCACGTTACGCGTCGGATCTTTGACCACAGCGGTCGAAACCGAAGCGCTCTCGACGCCGATAAACGCCCACAGGGTAAAATTCAATGTCATTCCCAAAGCCGTCATATTGCTTTGCCCGGAAACATTCCATCCGTCCATAAAGGTTGCCGGATGAAACCAGAACCATCCCAGCAAAGCCACACCGATAATCGGAAACAAGGCCAGCGTCGTCGTAAAGCTTTGGATTCTGGCCACAACGTTAGGCCCCAGAATATTGGCATAAGTCAACATCCAGATGATGCCTATCTGCCCCAGCGCCATTACCAGCGGATCCTTCAGCGAGGGAAAAAACGGCGTCAGATATCCGAGACCGGCCACAACCAAACCAACGTTGCCGACCACGTTTGCCAGCCAGTAAACCAAATTGGTCTGATACCCCATATAGTTTCCAAAGGCCTTTTTGGTGTAGGCATACGGACCGCCGGCGGCAGGGTCTATCTGCGTTAGTTTGGAAAAAACCAAAGCCAGCGCAATTGCCCCCACAATCGTTACCAGCCAGCCGATAACCGCAATGCTTCCGATTGCGGCCAGATTCGCCGGCAACATAAATACGCCCGACCCCATCATATTTCCGGCAACCATCAACGTCGCCGGAACCAACCCGATTTTATTGTCTTCACTGGCCATTTCCCTTCTCCCGCTGCTTAACGATACTCAGGCAGTAACCGCTGATTGGTCGAATACTCGACGATTTCAATAATCCCGTACATCAGGATATAAGCGCCCATCAAAGCCGTCAGGGTAATTGTACCGATGGCCGGATACGCCAGAATCAAAAAGGCAAACAGCACACCCAGAATTCCTGCCGTAAGCGTCCACCCCCAGGAAACGCCGCTGTTGCGCAGCTGAAAGGCCGAAACAATTTGCACCGCCCCGACGGCCAGACACCACAGGGCAAAAATAATCGGCAGCGATGCAGCCGTCACCCCGAGATTCGCCACAAAAATAACGCCGACCAGCATATCCAGAAAGCCCACCAGCAGATACCAGCCCGAACGATAGGCAAACGAAGCCATAAAATACCCGGCGCCCACGACAATAAAGACAATTCCCAAATACAAAGCCATTGCAACCAGGCTCGCCATCGGATTAAACCACACAAAAATTCCCAGCGCGGCCATAATAATGCCGGCAATCAGATGCCATACGCTGAGCTTTTGGACTTTTTCGGTTGTAACCATAATTTTTCTCCTTAATTTTCTTAATAAAAATTCGTTTGTTCTTTTATGTAATCACTGTCCGGCATATTTCAAACGCCGCTAACACATTAATTTTCTTTAATAAAATAAATTTCTAATATTTTTTTGCTCCTTAAGCGTTCCTTAAGTTCGCAATGGTGTAGTCATAATGTAACCAGCCGTTAACGGCTTAACTCAAAACCGACAATTAAAATTTAAGGAGAACTCATATGAAAAAAATTATCGCTGTATCTGCTCTGGCTTTGACCCTGGGATTTTCTGCCTCTGCTTTCGCTAACGGCGGCTTCGCCCCGCAGGGAGGCTTCAACGGTCCCGGTCTGAGCCCCGTAACCGCTGCCCAGGCTGCCAAACAAAGTGACGACACGGCGGTTGTCCTGGTCGGCAAAATAGAAAAGAACCTCGGCAACGAAAAATACCTTTTCCGCGATGCCAGCGGCACCATTATATTAGATATTGACAACGACGATTGGAGAGGTGTTAATATAACTCCTGCAGACACTGTTGAAATCCACGGTGAAGTCGACAAGGAAATGCTTAAGGACACCGAAGTCGACGTAGATTACTTAATCAAAAAATAACCATTCTTACTAAAGGTAAAATCGATGCGCATTCTCCTGATTGAAGACGACCAACTTATCGGTGACGGCCTGAATGTCGGCCTAGGCAAACTCGGTTTTACCGTCGACTGGTTCACAGACGGCCTGGACGGCCGCGAAGCCCTTTATCAGGCTCCTTATGAGGCCGTGGTTTTAGACCTCGGCCTTCCGGGAGTCGATGGCCTTTCGATTCTTAAAGAATGGCGGGCCAAAGGGCGCAAAGAACCGGTTTTGATACTCACTGCCCGCGGAGATGTCGACCAGCGTGTCATCGGGCTTGACAGCGGCGCCGACGACTATCTGGCCAAGCCTTTCGCTCTGGCTGAAGTTGCCGCCCGCATCAAAGCGCTGATTCGACGCCGCAGCGACCGTTTGGAGCCGGTTATCACGCATGGCGGCATTACGTTTAACCAACAGACCAAAGCCGTCACACTCAACGGAACGGCAGTCACTTTAGCCCCCAAAGAACTGTTGTTGTTGGAACTCTTGTTCAACAACCCCAAACAGGTGCTTTCCAAAGAACTTATAGAAAGCAAAATTTATTCCTGGGATGAAGAAGTCAGCAGCAACGCCGTCGAAGTCCATGTACATCATCTGCGCCGCAAGCTTGGCAAAAACTTCATCCGCACCATTAATAAAATCGGCTATATATTGGGGGAAGTATGAAAAAAATGAGTTTACGCCTGCGCCTCATCATCTCTTTTCTAATCGTATCAACCTGCGTTTGGACCGCCGCGGCAGTCATATCCTGGCAAGAAAGCCGCGACCAGATGGACGAGTTTTTCGACACCTATCAGCTTCTTTTGGCTCGCCAGCTCTCCACCGCCGACTGGACAAACCTGACCGCCGATATGCAAAAAAAATCAAACCGCCTGATTGAAAATGTCGATGATGACGGTGAAGAAGAAGACGAAGCCCTGGGATTTGCCGTATTCAACCGCCGCGGCGAAATGATTTTTAATGATGACGAAAACGGCCGTGACTTTATTTATACCCCCGAAGCCTCCGGATTTATTAACCAGAAAATCGGACGCAAAAAAGATATGTGGCGCATCTTCTGGCTGACGTCTGCCGACAAAAATTTCACCATTGCCGTCGGACAGGAACTCGAATTCAGAGATGATGCCGCACTTGAACTGGTGGAAGAAACCCTGCTTCCCTGGCTTGTCGGCCTCTCTGTCCTGCTGCTTGCCGTCATTTGGATGGTCAGCCGCGAACTTCGCCCGCTGCGCCGGATTGCCGACGAGCTCTCCGAACGGGATTCGGACAACCTGCATCCGCTCTCCCTAAGCGGACAGGCCTCGGAAATTCTGCCGCTTATCAAAGCCATAAACACACAGTTTTCCCGCATTGAACAAATGTTGCAGCGCGAACGCGGTTTTATCTCTGATTCCGCCCACGAATTGCGCAGTCCTCTGACGGCCTTAAAAGTCCAGCTTGAAGTTGCCCAGCTGGCTGACGACGACGCTGCCGCCCGGCATCAGGCCTTGCAAAAACTAAACCAGGGCATTGACCGTTCAACCCGTCTGGTTGAACAGTTGCTGGCACTTTCCCGGCTTGATTCTGCTGCCGCAGCGGCAAATGACGAACCTTTGGACTGGCCCGCACTTGTAAACGCGGCCGTAAACGAGCAGCTGCCCGCCGCTGAAGAAAAAAAGATAAATATCAAAACTTCAACCGACGGCAGTGCACCGACAACTTGCGGACAACCTCTGCTCTGGGCTCTGCTGCTCCGTAACTTGTTGGATAATGCCGTTCGTTACAGTCCTGAAGAAGCACAAATCAGCATCGAACTCAAAGACGAAACTCTTTCCGTAACCAACAGCAATACTGTCGTTCCTGCAGAATACCTGCCCCGTCTGAAAGAACGCTTTTTCCGCCCGGCCGGACAAAAAAGCACCGGAAGCGGTCTGGGACTGTCCATTGTGGAACGCATTGCCGAACTGCACCGGTGCCGGGTCGCCTTGACTAACGATGACGGAAATTTCCGGGTAACGGTTTCTCACTGCTGAAAGTTATTTACTTTTAGGCGCAAAAGTTCTATTCATTAAGTATATCCAACTTTCAGCCGGAGATTACGTATGAAAAAACTTATCAATTATGTCCTGAACGGAGAAGGCCTTGGCGCTAAATATTTGTTGGTGCTGGCTCTTGTCGTCTCGATTATCGTCTCAATTATGCTCCGTATCGGCGGCAGTGAAGCTATCCCCTATGCTCAGTCAATCGCAGACCAGATGCTTCCCGTTAAGGTGCAGAACGGTCGTGTGGTCACCCCGGCTGATACCCTCAAAATCGCCTCGTTGCAAATCGACGGCGCATCCGACCCCATTGCTCTGCCGGTAGTCATTGATACGCGTACCGACACCCTGGACACCACACAATTGAAAGACGGTATCTACCTCACTCGGACAACGCTCTATACCGTTAACCGCAATCAGGTAAAACTGGTCCGACTGGAAGGCAGTTTCGAACTGCCCCGTGCAGACTACCGCGAAACATTCAAATCTCTTCTGAACTGGTTTGCCGTAATTTTTGCCGTCGCAGCCATAGCTTTCTTGTTTGTGTTTTACTTTTTGCTGACGCTTTTTTACGCCCTCTTTGCCAAATTTATCGGCTCATTGGCGTCACGCCCCTTAAACTTTGACCAGCGGATGCGCCTGAGTTCGCTCGCTCTGATTGCCGCTTACATTATCTTCTATCCGCTCGGCTGGTTTAACATTCTCAATAACACTTTAATATTCTTTATCGTTGTTATCGGCTTGCAGGCTTGGGGAATAAGCAAATTCCCAATCTTGGTTCAACCTGAAAACAAAGAAGAAAATTCTGACAACATCTAACCTCAAGCCCCCTGAAAAAGGGGGCTTTTTTATTCTAATACTTACTTAAAATTGCAGTTCTGATATCTTTTGCTGCATCATTAATTGCCGTTATTATTTTCAGAGAATCTCCACCAGAACCAGAACTTGAACCTTTACACCCTGCCAAAGCTACAGATGTCTTGTCGGATGTAGAAACAGAGTCACTAACAAATACAAGAATAGGTGTCGTCTCTCGACAAACTTTATCCCCACTGTAACTCTCGCTGGAACAATAGACCTTATATTGTCGTCCGGCAGATGTATTGCTGTATGAGCCCACTGCATTTTGCGAACTTGAAGTCCCTTGAGGACAGGGCTTCTCCGAGCAGGAAAATTTCTTGGGATCGGTCGGGCATGCCGTACAAAACCATCCGTCCCCCTTGGGAGCCGACAGATTATACCCCATCTCCGCACAAGTTGGTATTTTCTGACAACACTCCGTGTTTTGCGCTCTAACAGCAAAAACAGACATCATTGCCGCAGCGCAAACACTCCAAAATATTTTCTTTTTCATCTTCCTCTCCTTACAATAAATAAAACAAATACAAATAATTATACGGCGTAACATAACCAACCTCACACCCTATGCCGCAGAACTTTCCTGAACAGGCCTCTTGCCTGCATACCGTACCTGCAGGACAGCTGCTTAAGGTACACTCGTTCCGGCACACGCAGCTTCCGTTGATGCACACCGCTCCGTCCGAACAACCGCCGCAACATTCGCCTATCGCAATACAAACACCGTTGCAGGTTTTTAACCCTTTGTCTTCGCAACTCTTGTCAACACACACGCCGTTAACGCATTTCTGTTCTGCGCCACAGTTACAACATTCCGTCAGAGCAATGCACGCCCCGTTGCATTCTTTCATTCCTTTGTCCTCACAGGTTTTAGGGACACAGGCTCCGTCAAAACACTTTTGCTCGTCACTGCAGTTACAGCACTCCGTTAAAGCAATGCAAGCTCCCTCACAGTCCTTCATTCCCCGTTCTTCGCAGGTTTTCTCTTCGCAGCGGTAACAAATTGCTCCGCCGCTTAGACTGCCGCTGTCTACTGCTTTATGCTCCTCGTCACAACTGTCGCTAAGGCTGGTTCCCTGCGGACAGGGAATTATCTTTTCACACTTGCCCTCTTCCTCATAATAACCTTCCTTGCAACCAAGCTTGCTATATTTGTCGCCGCACTGCTCACACTCGGCATTTGCGGGACAAGAAGTTAAACTAAAACGTTCGTCACAATTGCAACGAAAACATCCCAGCCCTCCGACGCTGCCCGATTGCTCTTTATCCTGATTGCTTCCGCAAGAACGCACTTCCGTACTGAAACCTTCCGGACAAACGCAACTCTCGTATTTGCCTCCGCAGCTTTCTCCTGACATTTTCGCCGGAACGACACAATTGCCGCTGTCAAAAGCAAACTCCGTTTTACAACGGCATTCGGTACAGAAATCGCCGCAGCAAGCTCCCGAAACTTCATAATTGCCGTTGCAATTTGAAACATTGTATTGGTATGCCGGCGGACAGGAACAACCTTTAAAACACTTTAACCCCGACACCGGATAAACGACGCCTCCGGCCTGGCGCGGCGGTTCACAATTGTCAAACAGGCCGTATGTCCCGCAACCGGTATCAATATCGCCGCCGCCCGGATCTTCAGAACCGCGGCTGATATTTCCTTTAAGATAATCCGGCAGCCAATAAACCCCGGCTACCTCATAAGACAAATTCACCGAGGCAGGTTCCGGAGACAATGACATTGGTGTGAAATGCGGGTTTGTAACGGAGGCTGCCAAGGCTGCATTGGCGCTCAATAAAACACTTGTAATAAAAGCGATTGTCGTCAAAATAGTCATCTTTGCCGCCTCCGATATGTTACTCCAGAACCTGATATGCTCATATATTTAGCATATCATCTTCAAAATAATAGTCAATATATTATTACACCTGGTAGACAAACAAAAATGCCGCCTCCACACGAGACGGCATTAACTAATCGCCAAATACGAAAATCTCAGTTCTGTTTTCGGCTTTTTTCAACAATCTGCAGAGCTATCTGCCGGGACAACTTCGCAATCAGATTACTTTGCACCATAGCCAGGTCGTCATATGTTTTCCCTAACTGTTCAGAAAGCTCTGTCCGTTTCCTCACAACCGTGTTCCCTTGGGCATCGCGTATATACCACCAGGCTTCAAGCACTGCTTCGCCGCCGAATTGTCCGTCAAATTTATTTACCTCGACAGACACGGTATAATCAAACTTTTCTCTGACCGACATCTGTCCTTTTACGGCAGCACGCGGCAAAACCAGAGCCATATCCTCGGCAATCGTCCGCTGCAGCATTGTTCCCAACGGCTCGCTCCAGCGATTGAGTTCTGAAACGCTCAGCTCCACAGCCGTTTTGTTTTGCGTAACCATTTGCGGTTTGTCAACATATGAGGGAACCTTAACTTCTTTAACGCCTACGCTCAACCCGTTCTTATACGGTGCGGTAATCACTCCGGCATTCTCCACCGCAAGACTGTAAAATTTCGACTGCCGGCTGGTGCCGACGCAAGCCCCGAGCACCAAAACAAGAATCAAAACCGAAACTTTTTTCATCTAATTACCTCTCTTTCCTTTCAACAGCGCTTCCGGATGCCGCTCCACATAATCGGCAAAATTGCGGAAAGCTTTGGATGCTTCTCCGAAGTTGGCTATTGCCTGATTCAGATTGTCGAACGTATCGGCAGAAACTTCCGCATTGTCTTTCACTGCCTTGTTCAGATTTTTGAAAGTATCGCTGATTTGCGGCATAACTATCGGAATCTGCTTGTTCATCTCGTCAAAAAAACGGTTAAACTTCTCCACGCTCTCCCTAATCGGAATATTCTGGATGCCTTTGGAGATTTCTCCCATCGGAGATAATACCGTCGGAATTTCCAATACGTCTTTATTGTGTCCCCGGTAACGCAGTTCAATCGGAGTATCCGGCAGCATCTCCAACTCTATCACCAATTGCCCGGTCAGATAATTTTGCGCCGTCAACCGGGCGCGCAGTCCTTTTTTAATCAAAGCGTCCAAGATTTCCCGTTTGTCGTCTTCCGGTCTTTCCCGCGTATGAATTCCCTGATAATCTTCCATTTTGGCATAAACCGGTATGCTGAAGTCCAGATTGTTGGCGTCGGCAATCAGGTCAATCTTTGCCACTTTTCCGATTTCCACACCTTTAAATACCACTGATGAACCCACATTCAAGCCTTTAATCGATTCATCAAAATACATTACCAGCATATTGCCGCTGCCGCCAAAAAATTTCTGGCGGATAAACATCGTCATCACTACGGCAAATACCAGTATTCCCGTTACCAAAAAAATTCCGATAAGTCTGCGATTAGGCTCTCTGTGCATTTTTCCCGGCCCCTCTTGTTAAAAATTCATAAACAGTATCGTTCGGCGGATTGGTCAATAAGTCTTTAGGATTGCCCCGCCCCAAGATGCTCTTGGTGTCCGCGTCCAAAAAAATCGAATTGGTTCCGATGGTAAAAATCGAATTCAACTCGTGAGTAACGACGACAATGGTGGTTTTCAGGCTTTGGTTTATATCGATAATCAAATCGTCCAGCAGCTTAGAACTGATAGGATCAAGCCCTGCTGACGGTTCGTCGAAATATAAAATCTCCGGATCCAGCGCCAAAGCCCGCGCCAAACCCGCGCGCTTTTTCATGCCGCCGCTGATTTCCGAAGGATAAAAGCCTCCAAAACCCGCCAAACCGACCAAAGCCAGTTTCAGTTCAACCAGTTCGTCAATCAGTTTCTGAGAATATCCGCTGTATTGCTGCAACGGCAACGCCACATTTTCGGCCAGCGTCATCGAACTGAACAATGCGCCGCTTTGATACAAAATGCCGCATCGCCGCATAAACTTGTTTTTTTCGGCCGTATTCAGAGCGGTAAAATCAACGCCGTCAATCACTATCTTGCCTTTCGTCGGCGGCATCAGTCCCGTCAGCAGCCTCAGCAAACTGCTCTTACCGCCGCCGCTGGCTCCCATAATAATGAAAATATCCTGTTTTCTGACTTCAAAACTGGCATCCTTAAGCAGAACGAAATCTCCGTATGCCATTGTCAGGTCGCTTACTTTAATCTGTACGTCATTACCGCTCATATGCCCATCACCTCAAAAATTAAAGTAAGCACGCCGGTAACGACAATCATCCATACAATTGCCGAAACCACCGCCCGCGTTGTCGCGACACCGACGCTGTCCGCGTTGCGTCCGCTGTTAATGCCGTAATAACAACCGCACCAGGCAATAACAAAGCCATAAACGAACCCGTGAAAAATACCGACCAGAAAATTCGTCATATTCAAAGCGTCGTGCGAATATTTCCAATATTCGGCCCAGGGAATGTCAAGCATCAAAACCCCGACCGCCGCACCGCCCAATATCCCCGTAAAATCAGCCAAAATCACCAAAAACGGCATAGTCAGAATCAAACTGCCGATTCGCGGCACAATCAAAAAATCCGTTACCGGAATACCCATCGTCTTCAAAGCGTCAATTTCTTCATTGACCTGCATCGTCCCTATTGTCGCGGCATAAGACGCACCGGTTCGGCCCGCCATGATAATGCCGACCATGATAGCCCCCATAATCCGCGTCATGCCGATGGCAACCAGACTGGCAACATAAATCTGCGCCCCGAAATTTTTGAGCTGAATGGCGCCGACAAACGCCAAAATCAGTCCCACCATAAAACTGACCAGCGAAACGATGGCAACGGCCTTATAACTGCTGTCCTCCACCGAAAATTCAAAATCCACCCGGCGATAAACAGCTTTGCCCCGAAACATTCGTCCCATAGCGGCAAGCGTTTGCAAAATAAAGTCCAATCCCTTGCTGAAACTCTTATACAGCCGATAAGCCCAATCTCCCATCCGCTCAAGCAATGAAAACTTTTTCTCGACGGGGCGTTCCGGCTTGCGGTCGACGGTCAGGGCCAAATCCAGCAGTCGGCGCAAATTATCGGGCAAAAGCTTTTGTTCGGAAACAATGTTTTGCCCCTGCAAGACCTTTAACACATCAAACAAAAAAACCGCCAGCGTTGAATCCCATTGCCCCAGCCTTGTTCCGTCAAAAACAACGGCAGATACTTTTCCCGGAATTATGTGCGCCATAATTTCCTTTTTCCGATCGGCGTCGTCATAATTGTGAAAATCGCCTTCCATAACGATAATCAGCCTGCCGCCGTCAATTTTATACCCGAGTTTCATCACATCAAGACCCTGCCGTATTAAATATCGGTTGTATTATATTTTCTAATTTAACCGTCTGCAAGCGGATTATCCCGCCGAAGATAATCAGGTATGTATATGGTGCCGCAAAAACCTCAGGCTCCGCGGTTCAAACCTGATTAGGGTATTTATGTAAACATCAAAAGCTAAAAATCATCCCTGACGAACTTGAGTATTTTTGGCTGGCTCGTCTCTGCCCACAATCTGCTTCAAAAAATCAAGAACGACTTTGATTCTGGGAATATCCTTCGTGTCTTTGTATGCCATCAGATACAGCTTCAAATCAAAGTCAAAACTGTCCGGACAAACCCTAATCAAATTAGGAATGCTGTCAGCATACCACAACGGGCTCATACCGATGCCGAAACCGCCCTGTAATGCGTCTCTCAACGAAAAAACCGAATTTGTCTTATATACGATATGGCGGGACTTGTTGATAATGGCATTCAATCGGGGAACATGAAGACTGTGAACGTTTTTCATAACCAGACGATGGTTTTTCACCAAGTCGTCCAAATCTTTGGGCATCCCGTATTTGTCAATGTAATCCTGTGCCGCAAAAAGCCCGCAGCGGATTTTCTTGGCGGCCACCACCTCGACGTCAGAATTTTCCAAAGGTTCGTAGTGAATGCAAATGTCTGCCTCCAGAGTGCTCATGTCCGGCATTGTATTGCCGATAATGGTTTCCAGATGCAAATCGGGATAGCTTTCCAAAAAGGAGCATATCTCGTGCTTTGCCGTAGAACCTAAATAATCGGCCAGCGCATCCATCATTCCGAGCCGCACAATCCCTTTGCAGGACGAAGCTTCTTCACCGAAATTGTCCAGTTCATGCAGCGAACGGACAATGTTCTCCGCAACCTTCAACACTCTTTTGCCTTCCGGCGTAATAAAGGTTCCCCGCCCGTTGCTCTTCAAAAAATAAGTCTTGGTTTCCGCCTGTAAATCAGAAATATATTTATTCACCGTATCAACCGACGCTCCGAGTTTTTCGGCAACGGCGCGCTTGCTGCCGTGTTTCGAAAAAGCATACAGATACAGCAGGCTTTCCAGTTTTGAAATGTCTTTTTTATTTATCATAATTATGAGTTCTTTCTGTTAGTTCCTAACCATAATAAAAACTTTTCCCTTTTTAATCAAGTTGCACAAGTAAAATAAATAAAACTTTTGATTTAATCGTTGTAATACCTACACTTAAGTGGACTTCTCACTCGGGATAAACAAGACTATTATGATTTTTATGAAAATACGTGATGCTCATAAATTCAGTGACCGGGTTGTTGATATTCTCCGTGAAGAAAGAATAAAACAAGGCGTTAGTCAGTACCAAATAGCGCTCCACTGCGACATTAGCAAGAGCGCATTGAGCTATATCGAAAAACACGAACGCCGCCCCACCCTCTATACTTTAGCCATCATCGCCAGCTACCTGAACATCAAACTTTCAGACCTCATCCGCCTTGCGGAAAACACCAAATGAGCAATATATAAGCTTATGCTTAAATAAAATCCCCAAATGCCCATATAGACTTTAGTTCTATATTTTCGCCTGACTGCAAAAGTTTTGATTGCCAAACCGGATGGAATGGACTAAATCTTTTTTCAGAGTAATCATGCTTCCGAAAAAGGAGAGGCCTTGAAATATTTTTTGTTTTTCGTTTTATTCCTGGCCGGCTGCCGGGGGATAACGCCGCCGCCCGAATTTACTTTCCAAACGGTGCAAACGCACACCTTTTCGCTGGCGGCATGGAGCAAACTCCAGGTTCCCGGCGAACCCGTAAAAATATACATTGAAGGCGACGGCCGCGCTTTTGACATTGACGGACAACCGACGTCAGACCCCACGCCTCGCGGAACCATGCTGCGGGAAATCGCTTTTGGCGACACCCACCCCAACGTTGTTTATTTGGGCCGCCCCTGTCAGTTTGTTACAAATTCCGCCTGTCGCCAAAAATATTGGACCACGGCGCGCTTCGCCCCCGAAGTCATTGATGCGGAAACCGAAGCCGTCAAATTCTTTGCACAAAACCGTCCGGTAACGCTGGTCGGGTTTTCGGGAGGGGCTATGGTGGCAGCCCTGATTGCGGCAACCCGCCCCGAAATAAACGTTGCAAAAGTCGTCACTGTTTCCGGCAACCTTGATCATCAGGCCTGGACGGCCTACCACAGGCTTCCTCCTTTAAGTGATTCCCTAAATCTGCCCGATTATATGGCATCTTTTTCCCTCATTCCGCAATATCATTATGTCGGCAGCGACGACGACAATATCCCTCCTGCCCTGACCCGCCAAATTATTGGCAATCCGCGTCTCGTCAGGGAGGTAAAGGGAGCCGGCCACGGCAGCGGTTATCAGAATGTCTACGGGGAAATCCGCGCCCAATAAAAAAAAACAGCCTTTGCAAAGGCTGTTTTTTTTTAAGCGGCAAACATTCGTCAACTGTCGAAATTAAAACCGCAGTAAATCGTTTTGCCCAAATCGTTTTCTTCCAATATTCTGGTCAAGTTTCTGCGGTCCAAATCCCGGTCGCGATAAACGTAAATCTCGCGAACGTTTTTGTTCTGCATCGCCTTTTGCAGTTCTTTGACGTTGGATACCTTTGCCACATGACGCATGCCTTCAAAACAGCCGCGCTCAAATTTTCCGCTGGGAAAATAAACCTGATTGCCGGCAATCTCTTTTTTCTCGCCTTCAACAACGGCTTTTTTTATCACTTTTTCCAACAAGTATCTGGGAACACACCTCATCATAAACCTCCTTTTTTCGCAAAAGAAAAAACGGTTAACACGATTGTCGCTATTCCTACAATAATCGCTCAAATATACTGATAAATCCGGAAGATAATATGCTTTTGGCAAGCATTTTTTTATTGATGCCTTACCATAACATATTCTGCCCCGAACGGCAAGTTTTTTCGAAAAAAAAACCGCTGAAAAAATACAGCGGTTTCAGGAAGCTTAATTGTGTTTTTTTGAATCCGTTAAACAGAAACGGTTGCACGAGAAAACGGAGGTTTTAGGCGGTCATGCCCGTTGCAGAACTTAAAGTACGTAAACATAAGGAATTTACCACACATGAATGGTCATATAGCATACCCGCAACAAAACCTGCCGCACACCCCCGATTTCTCATACATTGATTTGTGATAAATCTCTTACAAACTAGCTTAAGATATCTTCCGGCGCAAGTGCCGATTCATCATATGACACAAATATCATTTTCATATCATCCTGCTGCCGAAAGCCAAAGACTATAACAGTTAAATAAGTTGACGCAACCCATTGTTTTGTGCTAGCATAACTCAAATTTTTGAGAGGATAAGATGAAACTGCTTCTGGTCGAAGACGAGATAAAAACTGTGGATTATCTCAAACGCGGATTAAGCGAACAAGGTTACAACGTTGATATTGCCATGAACGGCCTGGACGGTCTGCATCTCGCCGGAACGGGGCAATATGAGGCCATCATTCTGGACATCATGCTCCCTGATCTCGACGGCATCAGCCTGCTCAAATCCATCCGCCCCACCAACCATACGCCGGTAATTATGCTGACCGCAAAAGACGCTCTCAGCAGCCGTTTGGAGGCGTTCAACGCCGGGGCCGACGACTATCTTATCAAACCTTTTTCGTTTTTGGAACTGCTGGCACGCTTGCAGGTTATCACCAGCCGGGCGCATACCAAAGAACAGACCCACATCCACATCGGCGATCTGCACATCGACCTGATGGCGCATCGGGCAACTCGCGGAAACCGCCGGCTCGACCTCACCGCCAAAGAATTTTCCCTGCTGGAGGTCTTGGCTCGCAGACAATCGCAAATCGTTTCCAAAACCGTCATCACCGAACTGGTTTGGGACATTTGTTTTGATACCAACACCAACGTGGTGGAAGCAACCATCAAACGCCTGCGTTCCAAACTCGACACCGAAGGGGAACCCAAACTGCTCCATACTATCCGCGGCATGGGCTATATGCTGGAGCTTAAAGATGAAAAAACTGACTAGCTGCTTTGACAATCTCTCCATCGCCAACCGCCTGGCTGTCATGTATGCTCTGGTTGCCACGGTTGTCCTGTCGGTTATCGTTGTCGTGCTTTACATTCTGGAAACGACCGAAATCAACCGTTACCAAACCGCCGAAATGAAAAGCCGGTTCAAAATCATCGAAGAGCATGTTGCTGAAACGACAACCGCCAAAGACTGGAAACATCTGGTAAAAAACCTGCAGGAAATAATGATTCCCGACGGCGGCCTCTATATTTTGATTCAAAGTGACGACCCCGCTTTTTCTTTTGCCGCCCCTTACCGCGTAGACCGCAGTCAGATTTCCAAAAACAACGGTTTCGGCAAAATATCCGTCAAAGGCAATATGCACCGAACCCTCTCTAAAATTCTCCCTCCGGCGGGCGAACGGCCGGAAGTCATCCTGTCCATTGCCATCGACACCTATTTCTATGAAGAAGAAAACCTTTGGCTGGACATCGCTTTCGGAAGTTTGCTGATTATCGGCATTACAACCATCGTCTGGCTCGGCTGGCTGATAGCGCGTTTCAGTCTGGCTCCGGTTGACACGCTTTCGCGCCATGCCGAAAGCCTCAGTCCTCAAAACCTTTCTGCCCGGCTGCCCAACACCCGGCTTCCGACGGAGCTTTCCGGTTTGGTGCTCAGTTTCAACGGAGCGTTGGAGCGGCTTGAACAGTCCTACCTGCGCCTTTCCACGTTTAACGCCGACGTCGCCCATGAGCTGCGCACGCCGCTTGGAAACCTCATCGGCGCAACCGAGGTGGCGCTTTCCCGCCCGCGCAGCAATGAAGAACTGCAAGACGTTATGGCCTCCAACCTGGAAGAACTCGAACGCCTGCGTACCATTATCAACGATATGCTTTTTCTGGCCAGAGCCGAACAAGGAGAGCTCGCCATCAATCAGGTGCCGACGTCACTGGCCTCAGAAATCAACAAAACCGCAGAATTTCTGGACGTTATTTTTGAAGAGCATCGCAACCGCCTGGAGGTTGACGGCGACGCCTTGGTGCTTGCCGAACAGTCGCTGCTGAAACGCGCCCTCACAAACCTGCTTAACAATGCAGTTACGCACGGCCGTCCGGACAGCACCGTTAAAGTTGAAATAACCTCTGACGAAAAACGCGTAACCCTGACCGTAATCAACCGCGGGCCGGACATTCCCGCAGAAGACCTGCCCAACCTCTTCAACCGCTTTTACCGCACCAGCAAAGAACGCAAAAATTCCGATAACAACCACGGCCTCGGCCTGGCTATCGTCAAAGCAATCATCGAAATGCACAACGGAGAAGTTTTCGCCTGCAGCGACAACGGAATTATCAAAATCGGATTTCGCCTTCCGGCTTATTCTGTTGACAACCCGCAGACAATTGACTAACTTAACTCTAAAGCGGATTAACTCCGGAGGAAATCACTATGGATAACAAAGAAAACACCCAGTGCCTGCACGACCACGGACAAAATCTTGAAGCCTTTTTAAAAAGCAAACCTTCTGAGGCGGAATTTCTGAAAGCGTCGGATATTTTTCAGCAATTGTGCGATCCTACCCGGCTGCATATTTTATGGCTGCTTTCTCACAGCGAACAATGTGTCAACAACATTTCGCTGGCCATCGGAATGAGTACCTCCGCCGTATCGCATCACCTCCGCGGACTGAGACAAACCGGTCTGCTGACCAACCGCAGAGCCGGCAAGGAAGTTTATTACAAACTGGCGGAAACCAAAACGGCAAGCCTGATTCATCGTGTTATTGACGACATTTTTGAAATAAACTGCCCGCACTAATCACTTAATCCGAAGCGTTCTGAGCGAGTTCAGAATTGCCAGAACCGAAACGCCGACATCCGCGAATACCGCCTCCCACATTGTCGCCATTCCGACAACGCCCAAAGCCAACACCCCAAACTTAATTCCCAAAGCAAAAACAATATTTTGCTTCACAATTTTTTGGGTTTGTTTGGAGATTTTGACCGCCTGCGGAATTTTCGACGGTTCGTCAGTCATAATAACAATGTCGGCAGCCTCCACCGCAGCGTCGGAACCGACGCCCCCCATGGCGATGCCGATGTCGGCCCGGGCCAAAACCGGGGCGTCGTTAATGCCGTCCCCCGTATAAATAAGTTTTTCATTCCCGGACTTTTGAGCCAGCAAACATTCAACCGCTTCTACTTTTTGTGCCGGCAGCAGCTCGGCAAACACTTCGTCAATACCGATTTTTTCTGCCGTCTCTTCCGCTGATGCTTTTCTGTCGCCGCTCAACATTACCGTCTTTTTAATTCCGAGTTGTTTCAATTCGGCTATTGCTGCGGCGGAATCCGCCTTAAGCTCGTCGGCAATCCGTATCCATCCGGCACAGCGGCCGCCGCGAGCCACAAAAACAACCGTACCGCCGCCGGAAACTTCGGGAACCGCTGTTTTTTCTTCTGCCATCAGCCGTTTGTTGCCGACCGCAACCGTAATCCCCTCGACTTTAGCCCGCACGCCGCGCCCGCTCAGCTCCTCAAAATCCGATATCTTGTCCGCCTCAAGTCGACGATTCCAAGCTCTGCGAATGGAAACCGAAACCGGATGGTTGGAAAAACTCCCGGCCGAAGCAGCCCAAAACAGCAGCTCGTCATCAGAACATTCCTGAGCACAAATTTCGGCAACCTCAAACACGCCTCTGGTCAATGTGCCGGTCTTGTCAAAAACCGCAATTCCGGCTTCGGCAAGCGCTTGCAAATAGTTGCTTCCCTTAACCAAAATACCGTTGCGCGACGCTGCCCCGATACCCCCGAAAAAGCTCAGCGGCACTGAAATGACCAACGCACACGGACACGAAATGACCAAAAATGTCAAAGCCCGATATATCCAGCCGCCGAAGCCGATTGAACTTCCCAGCAAAGGAGGAACCGCTGCAATCAAAACCGCGCTGATCACTACCGCCGGCGTGTAATAGCGTGCAAATTTGGTAATAAATTGTTCTACCGGCGCCTTTTTACTGCTGGCATTCTCCACCAAGTCCAGAATTTTCGCAACGGTAGATTGCCCGAACTCCCGACTGACCTTAATGTACAACACCCCGCTCAAATTAACGCATCCGCTGACGACATCATCACCGACCGAAACCTCGCGCGGCACCGCTTCGCCGGTAATGGCTGACGTGTCTACCAAAGAATTGCCGCGAACCACTTCGCCGTCCAGCGGAATTTTCTCTCCGGAAGTCACCATAATGACGTCGCCGGGCTTTACCTCTTCCGGTGCCACTCTTTCAACTTTTTTTCCTTTTGTCAGATTGGCGTAATCCGGACGGATATCCATCAGGCCGCTAATGGATTTTCGAGATTTATTAACGGCGTAATTTTGAAAAAACTCCCCAATCTGGTAGAAAAGCATAACTGCGACGCCTTCGGAATATTCTCCTAAGGCAAAAGCCCCAACCGTCGCTATCGCCATCAAAAAATTTTCATCAAAAACCTGTCCGTAAAACAAGTTTTTGACTGCCTTTTGCAAAATCGGCCAGCCTACTAAAAAATAACTCAGCAAAAACAAAGCTGCCTGGACGATTTTTAAATCGTCGCAAAAAATCGCCACAACAAACAACAGCAAAGCGGCAATAATTTTAACCAACAACTTTTTCTGCTTAGCCATCTCGTCCGCCCCTAAAAATTAACCTCTATATCGGAATCTACTTTACGAATAAGGGCTCTGATTTCAGGAAGCGCCTTGTCAAAAGCGTCATCTGCGATTTCCAATGTCAGTTTCTGCGTCATAAAAGAAACCGAAGCGCTGATAACGTCGTCTCTGGCATTAAGGGCGTTTTCAATTTTTGCAGCACAGTTGGCACAATCAAGGCCGTCCAGATTATAAACTCTTTTCATTTCATCCCTCCGAATATTACTAAAACAATTGAACAATTGTTTGATTGTTAATTTAAAAGTAACATCACAATACGAAATTGTCAATATGCAAATAAAGCGTTTCAGAAAAAACTCTGAACCGTTCAAACCAATGACGTTTTTTTAATGTGCCAGCGTCTGCAAAATACTGTGTACGGCAAAATGGCCGATATGCCCGACGGCACCCCACATCTGAGTATCCAGATAATCGCCCGGATGATTGTCCAGCATATAGATGTCGTTGACGCTCAGCCCGCGCAGCCGCAACGGCGAATTGTAATAGCTGTAGCCGGTATAAGTGCTGGTCGCATAGCTTTGTTCATAGTCGTCATAATAAGACACACAGGAACATAGCGCCAAAACCATTGTTATTGTCATCAAAATTCTCATATCGACAGTGTATCAGGTTCTGTTTAAATTTCCAACCGGCATCTGAATTTTTTTTATTTTTTATAAAAAAATGTTTGCATTTTATTTTCCATTGGTATATATACTTTCCTTGTTAAATGAATTGCCTCATCGTCTAATGGTAGGACAGCAGACTCTGACTCTGTTAATCGTGGTTCGAATCCATGTGAGGCAGCCAATTTTACAAGCCGCTTTTAAGCGGCTTTTTTTGTAATCGACTTGGGAGAATAACCTTCACTGACAATAATTTTCTGGATAATCTCATAAACGACATAAAAGAAAATAAAATAAAAACCATCTATTCCCACGACAATTGCATTGAAATCATAAACGGAAAAACCTGTCTTAAATTTGATTGCTCGGGTTTTGCCTACTATTATTTTCAAAAACAACACAAGCTGAAGGCACTGCAGGAAGTAAGAAATTTTGTTGCCCGGTATAAAAACATTTCGGAAAAAGAATATACAGCAAAGAATATATGCTGTTCTTTAAAACCGTTGAGCCGAAAGAACTAAATTATTGGCAGATAATCTCCTCCCCCGGGGAGTTGACTCATGGCGACCTAATCGTATACATCTCCCCAAATGCCAGAGAAAATCATTGTATGCTCGTAGACCACACCATCAATGCCAAAGACGATGCCGTCGTATTGCAAGTTGTCGACAGCACCCAATTTCCCCATAAAAACGATACCCGCACAAAAGGACAGAAAGGCATCGGAAAAGGAGAAATTACCATTTTCAAAACCAAAGGCAAATGGAATTGTATCAAACATAACATTTATAACCATAACGGAGACGTCTGGATGGCGCGTGCCGCGCAAAACGACCGTAAATGACAACCGTCCCTGCCCCGCGCATATGCAAAAAAAAGGGAGAAAAGCGTCTGCTAAAAGCACTTTCCTCCCTCTAAATTTCCAAAGGCTAAATCCGTCCGTAATAAGCGTCCGTATAAATAGCCTTCATCTCGCTGATAAGCGGATAACGCGGATTGGCTCCCGTACACTGATCGTCAAACGCAAGCTCTGACAACTTGTCGAGATTATCCATAAAAGTTTTCTCGTCAACGCCGGCTTCTTTGATTGACATCGGAATACCGATTTCTTTTTTGAGCTTTTGTATAGCCTCAATCAAATTAGCCACTTTTTCGTCATCGTCTTTTCCGCCCAGTCCTAAACACTCGGCAATTTCGGCATAGCGCCGTTTTGCTTCGGGATAGTGATATTGGGAGAAAATTCCCTGTTTGGTAGGCTTGTCGGTGGAGTTAAACTTGATAACCTGATTAATCAGCATGGCATTGGCCACACCGTGGGCTATCCCGTACTCGCTGCCGAGCTTATGTGCCAGCGAGTGGCAGATTCCCAGAAACGCCTGAGCAAAACACATACCCGCCATCGTTGCCGCATAATGCATATTTTCACGCGCAATCGGATTGTTTTTGCCATCGTTAACCGACTTGGCAAGATTGGCAAAAATCATCTTGCAGGCTTCCTGGGCAATTCCCTGCGTAAACGGCGTTGCCAAAACAGACGCATAAGCCTCCAGCGCATGCGTCAGAGAATCAATACCGGACGCAGCAGCCAAACCGCGCGGCATCGACTGGACCAAATCCGGATCGACAATGGCCATGTTCGGTGTCAACGCATAATCGGCAATCGGATATTTAATATGAGTATCAGAATCGGTAATAACCGCAAACGGAGTTACTTCCGAACCGGTACCGGAGGTCGTCGGAATGGCAACCATCATCGCTTTTGTCCCCAGGTCAGGAAACGTGCAGATACGTTTGCGGATGTCCATAAAGCGCATAGCCAGGTCGTGGAACGAAACCTCGGGATGTTCATACATCAGCCATACGATTTTGGCCGCATCCATCGGAGAACCGCCGCCAAGTGCGATAATAACGTCAGGCTCCAGATTACGGACAATTTTCAATGCGCTTTCGATTGTTGCCGTATCCGGATCCGGATTTACGTTGGAAAAGATTTGGTACGCAATGCCCAATTCTTCCAAAACGCTGGTGATTTTATCGGTATAACCCAACCCGAACAACGGCTTGTCCGTAATGATAAAGGCTTTTTTCTTGCCTTTCAGCTCCCGTAATGCAAAACCGGTTGCTCCTTGTTTGAAATAAATTTTCGGCGGAACCCGAAACCACAGCATATTGTCTCGGCGCTCTGCCACACTCTTAATATTAATCAAATGTTTTACTCCCACATTTTCACTGGCCGCATTACCGCCCCACGAACCGCATCCCAGGGTCAGGGACGGATCCAGACGGAAATTGTACAAATCGCCGATACCGCCTTGAGACGCCGGCGTATTAATCAGAATACGACCGGTATCCAGCTGATCGCTGAAATGTTTAATACGGTCTTCGTTATGCTGCGCGGTATAAAGTACGGACGTATGTCCGCGGCCGGCGAAATGAATCAGTTCGGCGGCATGAGACACGGCCTCCTCAAAACTTTTTACCTTATACATGGCCAAAACCGGCGACAGCTTTTCATAAGAAAACGGTTCTGCCGTTCCGATTTCAGAAACTTCACCGACCAAAACCTTTGTTGTCTCCGGAACCTTAACCCCGGCCAATTCGGCAATTTTATAAGCGGGCTGTCCCACAATGGCAGAATTGAGTTTGCCGTCGACGATAATCGTCTGTGCAACTTTTTCCTTCTCCTTCTTGCTGAGAATATGGGCACCCCGGTATTCCAGCTCTTTTTTAACTTCGTCGTAAACGTCCTTATGAACCACAATCGACTGCTCAGAAGCGCAAATCATACCGTTGTCAAAGGTCTTACTCATCAAAACCGAACTGACAGCCGTTTTAATATCAGCCGTTTCGTCAATAATTGCCGGCGTATTGCCCGCACCGACGCCCAAAGCCGGTTTGCCGGAACTGTATGCCGCCTTAACCATCCCCGGACCGCCGGTTGCCAGAATCATCGCAATTCCTTCATGCCCCATCAGATGCTGCGTCAATTCAATCGACGGATTGTCAATCCAGCCGATGATGTTATCAGGAGCCCCGGCCTGAACCGCGGCCTGTAACATCAGCTTTGCCGTTTCAATGGTACATTTTTTAGCACGCGGATGCGGTGAAAAAATAATGCCGTTTCGGGTTTTCAAAGCTATCAGACTTTTAAAAATCGTCGTTGAAGTCGGATTCGTCGTCGGAATAACGCCGGCAATAACGCCGACCGGCTCCGCAAGCTTTGTAAATCCGTTCGTTTCGTCGCGCTCAATCACGCCGCAGGTTTTGACGTCGCGGTATTTGTTATAAATTTCTTCCGCGGCAAAGTGGTTCTTTATAACCTTGTCTTCAACAACGCCCATACCGGTCTCTTCTACGGCCATCTTGGCCAGGGGAATGCGTGCATTGTTGGCCGCCAAAGCCATCGCCGTAAATATTTTGTCAACTTGCTCCTGCGTATATGTTGCCAGAACTTCCTGCGCGGTTTTAACCCGGTCAATCACCACATTAAGGTCATCAATGGTATTAACGCCGCCGAAAGCAACGGTACCGCAATCGCAACTGTTTTTAGTTTTCATGTTGCTTCACTCTCCTCAAAAAACAAAAAAATCCCAAAACTGATTAACTATAGCAGTTAATCACCAAAGATTCGTTAATTTCTCCTCCCCGACATAAAAAAAGATTGGAAAAACATCCAATCTTTTTCTTACCCAAGAACTCAATCTCATTTCCTGTTTCTTCTAGCCAAACGCTCTTGCCTTTTGGCCTCCCGTATAGCGGCGCGTTTTTTGGCCAACGCGGAAAAACGGGATTCTTTGTTCTGCTGTTCCTCATAACGTTCCCGCGCTTCTTGTTCGCGTTCTTCGGCCCGCTCCAGCGCCTTTTTGCGAAAACCCTTGTTCTCGTCGTTTTGACGGTCATATTTCTCCTGAGCAATTCGCTCTCTCTCTGCCGCCCGCTCCATCGCTTTTTTCTTAAAACGGCTGCTCGGATTGGCTCGTTCCTCTTCAATGGCGGCCGCCTTTTGTTGACGCTCGTATTCTTTACGCGTCAAAGGCTCCTTTTCCTCGGAAGTTTCTGTTGTCGATTCTGCCTGAGGCTCCGCTCCCTCAGCCTGTTCGGCAGGCGTCTTCCCGGCATCGGTGCCGGCTTCTGTCCCAACCGCCGTTTTTTCTCCCTGTTGCTCGGCAGCCCCTGAAACCTTTTCATTTTCTGAATTTTTCCTGTTCGTCTCTGCCGACGCGTCCCCTTCCTCTGAGTTGTCGCCGGGTACCGCACCCGAAACAGCGTTTTCAGACGAATTGCCTGCAGATTGTTCGACAGAAACCGTCTTTCCCTCCACATTGTCAGAAACCGGTGCCGCAGTTTTTTCCTGTTCCTGAGAAACGGCGGCCGTCGCCGGAGAAACCTGGCCGTCACCTGCGACAGAGACCGCATTCTCCGTTTGTGCTTCGTCCCCTATGACAATCAGTTTTGCCTCCTGAGCCTGTGCGGCCGCCGCCGTCAGACATACCGGCAGCACCAAACGCCACAATGTTTTTTTCATCTTGGCCTCCTTTTCAAAATCATATGGTTCAATCATAAAAAATTTCTCTGAAAAGTAAAGCAAAACACCGAGTTATCAAACCCGGTGTTTATAAAAAGGAATAAATAATTTACTGCTTTGAGTTCATCAGTTTGGCGTGGTCGTCCATAATCTTGCCGTGTTCGGATTTTATCCCGTTCACCTGATTTTGCAAATCCCCGATTTGCTTTTTCATATCCTGATGTTCCTGCATAATTTTTTCGTGATCCTGCACAATGACTTTATGGTCATTCATAATCTGCCCGTGTTCGGCTTTAACGGCATTAACCTCGCCTTGCAGCTGCTGAACCGGAGCAGGATTTTGAGCTTCGTCCGCGGCATTGGCATTACGGGAATCACAACCGCACAAGGCAAATGCGGACAGGAGAGCGGCTCCTAATACTCTTTTCATTTTATTCTCCTTTGTTCTTAACACCAAAGTTCTCTGCCTATATATGCATTGACATCCCGCTGTCAATAAGCTAGAACCAAAGATAGTTTGCAAAATGCGGAGATAATTTAATGAACAAAAAAATCGTAGCCGGAGCCATAATCGTAGAAAACGGCCGTATCTTCATCGCCTGTCGCCCTGAAGGAAAAACCCTGGCCCATCATTGGGAGTTCCCGGGAGGAAAACAGGAACCGGGAGAAACGCTGCCCGACTGTCTCCGCAGAGAACTTAAAGAAGAACTTAACATCAACGCCGTTATCGGCGAACCGTTTATGGTTTCAACCTTTGAATACGACTTCGCCGTCATCGAACTGCATACCTTTTTTGTTACCGTGGAAGTCCCGGAAGACATCAAATCCAACGAACATGAGAAAACCGCCTGGGTTCTCCCTTGCGAATTAAAAAATTACACGTTTGCCCCAGCAGACGTTCCAGTCATTGAAAAGCTCGCCTCTCTGAAACTCTGAATTACGCCGCCAGACGCAAAGCCAGATGCGCTTTTTTAAGAATTTCCGGACTATACAACAGAGCCGTCTCTTCTTCTTTGCTCAAATCCGGCTCCAGACCGTGATTTATATAATTTTCAAGCTTAATCTGCGCACTGTCCAAAACCTTCTTGGCAAACTCCGGCGCCGGACCGTTTACCGGCAGCATCATCAAATGCAGCGCATTCATAATACTGTCGCGAACAACCAGCGTAACGCCGTAAACCTCTTCTTTCTTCTGTGCCAGCTTGGCATAATACTTGCGAGCCGAGACGATAATCGCCGGTTCGTCGACCTCTTCCGGAATAACGAAAAAACTATGGCTGCGGCACCAACGGCCGGCACTCTCAAGCGATGTTAACATGGAAATCGGAACAGAAAGCGTCAGCCCGATAGTAATCGGCAGCATCCACCAGAACAGTTCCGGAGCATAAAAATAAACGACCACCATAGTCAAAATACCAAGCGTCATATGCCAAAAATGCCGCTCTAAAGCCAAACGAAACGATGTCGCGCAGTCATCGCGGTTTTGGGTTTTCCAACCAGCATCCCGCCCAGCAAAAATGTCGAACACGAACTTGCTCTGAAACATCATCATAATCGGTGCCATTAATGCGGAAAACACAATCTCAGTCAAAACCGACTTCAATGCCCCCCAGCGTCCGCCGATTTTTTTCTTGTCGCGGTTTTGCAGCAAATAAATCATCAGCCCCAAAAACTTGGGAAAAATCAGCATAAACATTGAAATGACAAACAAACTGATTGTACCGATTTTATCAAAAATCGGCCAGGTCGGAAACAATGTCCTGACTTCGGGAAAATACACCGGAGGAAAAAACTCGCGTCCCAAAGCTATCATCAGTCCCACCAATAAAAAGGTCAGCCATATGGGCGAAGACAAATAAGACATAATGCCGATTGTAAAATGAACCCGGGAAACCGGATGCAGCCCTTTGGAAACCAAAATCTTCATATGCTGCATATTCCCTTGACACCAACGCCGGTCGCGAATGGCAAAGTCAATCATCGTCGGCGGACATTCTTCATAACTCCCTTTCAGTTCCGGCAGCAGCCATGCCGCCCAACCGCCGCGGCGAATGAGCGCCGCCTCAACAAAGTCGTGGCTCAGAATATGTCCCCCGAACGGAGCTCTTCCCTTCAAAACGGGCAACCCGCAACATTGCATAAACGCCTTTACCCTGATGATGGCGTTATGCCCCCAGTAATTGCTGTCTCCCACCTGCCAATAGGCTAACCCTGCGGCAACGATTGGGCCGTATACTTTTCCCGCAAATTGCTGCATCCGCGCAAACAGGGAATGTTTGTTAACGCACATGGGCGGTGCCTGAATTATGCCGGTATGTTCGTTGGCTTCCATCAACTGCGCCATCTTAACCATGGTGCTGCCGTTAACCAGACTGTCGGCGTCCAATACGACCATAAAATCATATTCGGAACCCCACTTGTTGCAAAAATCCTCGATATTACCGCTCTTGCGTGCCGTATTCTGAGCCCGGCGCCGATAATACAGGTTAATTTCTTCCGGCATCAGCTTTTTTGCCTCCAGCCAGGTCTTTTCTTCCTCGACCCATACTTTCGGATTGGTCGTGTCGCTTAGGACAAAAAAGTCAAATGCCTTTCCCTGTCCGGTTTTCACCAAATCGTTGCCCATTGCCAGCAAATTTGCAAATACGCCCTGCGAAGATTCATTATACACCGGCATCAGCACCGCAACTTTCGAACTCAGGCGCGTTTCCTCGGGAACCCAGCGAATACCGGGAACCTTGCTCCCTTTGAGCAGTTCGATAAAACCAAACACACTGGACCAGAAAAACAAAGCAATCCAGGCAAAAGTCAGAATGAACAATGTCACCATCAAAAACTTGGTCAGCCACCAAGAGTCGGTCGGAATAACCGTCATCCATTTCAGCGTGGCTAAAAAAGTAGAAACAGCCATCAATCCGAAAACTTTAACACGACGGTTTTTGACACGTTGAGGATTAAGATTTATCAGATTTTCTTCGCTCATCAACTTCAATCTTTCTTATGATGCAAAATTTTACCCAACAGCTGCTCCGGCGTTTCAATCACCTGCGGCAGCATTTTCGACATCTGGTAAGGCGGCACGATTTCAATGGCCTTACTGCGCATTTCTTTGATTATCTCGACCGGAACCGTTCGGGCTCCGAACATCTCGGCGCCCCACTTGTCTGCACCGCCGCATTCCATAAAACAGAACTTGAACAAGGCAATCTTTTGCTCTTTGTCAATATTTTTGCCTTTGAAAATCTTTCTGGCAAAACCATAAATCAGATTGTCAAGAGAGCTGGATACATCGTCAGGGTTAAACTCAGGCCCGAGCATTGCACTGATTTGCCCGGTATTGTCTTCCAAGCGCCTGCCCCGAAACCCCAGATTTTCAAGATATGCTCGAACAATATCGTCGAGGCTTTGAATTTTTATGGCAACCATTGGTAACTCCACACTTCGGAAACGGCCCGGCCTTCGTGGCGCAATACAACCCTCATTTCGGAAGTCTTGCCGTTGGGACGAAAGTCCATATAAAGCGTCGGCCCTTTGGTCACGGGATTATACATCAAATGAACCCCCAGCAGCTTGCCTTCCGAAATTGAAACATCCGGAACAATTTCTCCGTTTTCAATCAGTTCTTTGATATCGCTCAAATTCTTCGGAGCCGAGAAATCAATGACAAACTTGCGCTTGTCAGTTTCCAGCATTCCCGAAACGCCGCCGATACCGCTGTAAGTGGCGGTAACTTTTGCCAAATCCCGGGGAATGGGAACATCACCCGTCCAGTGCAGGCGATACCGGAAACGATATTCCTTTCCTGCCTCCACCGGCTGTTTGGGTATCCAAAAAGCAACCACGTTGTCATGAATTTCCTGCAAAGAAGGTATCTCAATCAGTTGAACGGTTCCCTCACCCCACTGATCCAGCGGCTCAACCCAAACGCTCGGACGCTGCTCATAATAAGCCTCAAAATCCAGATAATGCTCAGGGTTACGATCTCTCTGCATCAAACCAAACCCTTTGGGATTATTGTCTTCAAAAGAGCTGATGCGCAGATATTTCGAATTGTCCAACGGCCGCCACAACCATTCGTCATTGCCGTTCCATTGCAACAAACCGTCGCTGTCGTGAACCTCGGGACGATGATCGTCAAATTGATGCTTGTTGTTTTCGCCGAACAAAAACATTGAAGTCAGCGGTGCAACCCCGAGTTTATTAATAGGTTTCCGCGGAAACAAAACGGCCTCGACGTCAATCGTTGTCGACAATCCCGGCTGAATGACAAAACTGTAGGCACCGCTGATGCTGGGGCTGTCTAAAAGCGCATAAACTTTAATTTCTGCGGCGCGACGCTGAGGACGCTCAATCCAAAACTCCTTGAAAACCGGAAACTCCTCTCCTGTCTGCACCGCCGTGTCAATAGCCAGTCCCCGGGCAGACAAACCATACTTCTGCCCCTTGCCCAAAGCTCTGAAGTAACTGGCCCCCAAAAAGGAAATCAGCTCGTCATAATAGCGCGACGTATTCAACGGATAATGCAAACGAAATCCGGCATAATTTAAATCCGTAAATTTGCTGCCGTCCAAATTGTTTTTGCCGTAATTAAAGAAAGCCGGAGAATACTTAATCTCTTGAACCTTGCCGTCCACAATCTCATTCACGGCTACCGACGTATTAAAAATCGCTCCCAAATGAAAAAACTGAATCTCAAACGGCAGCCTTTTATTATACCAAGGGCCGTTTTCCCGCACAAAACGAATGTCGCGGTGCTGGTCATAATTGAGGTTTTTCAGTTCTGCCGGCAAAACTTCAAGCGGCGCCTTGTAAGCCTCTTTGGAAAGTTCGCGAGCTTTTTGAATGATAATGTCCTGAGAAAAAACCTCTCCGTCGTTAATCGTTTGCTGCTGAGTTTCCTTTTGCAGATAAAACCTGATTTCCGGCCAATAATAAACCGAAACGCCGCCAGCTGTAACAATCAAAACAATCAATAACCGGGATAAAAATCTCTTCATACTGTTTTCCTTTAAGTCCGAACTAACAAGCTATAACAAAACAGTTTTAGCGATTTGTCAATCATAATCGCCATTCCCTCCACCTCGCTGAAAAAAGAAGTATGTAAATTTCCGTCCACTCCGTGCAATTAATTATTTACTTTATTTGAAATCTTTGTTAAAATAGAAATTAAAGCAAACGGCTTTGGTTTTTATCACGGCAAGGACGACGACTATGAAATATATCAATTCTTTTATTTCTACTGTAACGGCGATGCTCTTATTCGCCCCTTGTTCAGCGGCGGCTCCTGCCGTAAACCCACATTTCACACCAATGTCATTAAAACCTCTGCCGTTTGCTTCCGCTTCCGGCATCAAGGTCGCCGGTATCTATTGGCTCCCCGATTATCTTGGTAAAAATATCAGCCGCGGTTCTGAAGATATGGGCGGCGGAGACATTGTCAAAGATGATTCCGATTGTATGGAACATTATAATCTTTATGCAACTTGTCCTTCGCCCAAGCTTTCTACCGGCATCGTTCATCCCGTCGCCGGTATGACCTGCCAAAAAGGATGTATTTGTCCTTCCGAATACAAATATACCTCTTCCAATTGTTCAGGGGAATATCAACCCTCCGGAACGGCTTGCGACGGTAAGTATAACGCTTGTTCCCCCAAACCCTGCACCTCCGGCGGATATTATGCTGAACAGCAGACCGACCGTATCTGCTCTGCCGTCACTTATGGCAGAAGAACCTGTTATTCCTGTTACCAGCCCCAGTGTTCTGCCGGAGGCTATGAGACCGCAACCAAGAGCGGCTATCGCTGTTCCACTGTTGCTTATTACGGCAGAACCTGTTACTCCTGCAAAAATGACACTTGCCCGTCCGGTTACGGCAAATCCTCCTGCGGCAGCGCCTATCATCAGACCGGAACGGCCAAGACCGAGGCCGGGTCAACCTGTTATGCCTGCGCCGTGCACAACTACTCCTGCCCCAACGGAACACAAGCTTCAAGCTCCGGAATGATAACCCCGGTGGCCGTCAGCAAAACCTGTTCCTGTGGTGCCAAATCCGGTTCCTGCTACAAAGAAGGACATTCTCATTCTTACAGCTGTCCGTCAGGCTACAGCAGTATAAACTCCTGGGGAGGTTTGGCCCAGACCGCGTCTAAGACCTGTTCTTGCGGCGCTGCTTCGGGAACCTGTTACAAAGCCCCGACACACACCCACAGCTACAGTTGTCCCAGTGGGTACAGCATTTCCTGCTCAAACGGATATACCGCTACCAAATCTAAAGTATGTTCCTGCGGCGCAACCTCCGGAACCTGCTATAAGTGCAAATCGACAAGCGGCGGCAAATGTAAAGTAAAAGCGGAATGCGGCGGAATTTCTTACTGTTGTCCATATCCTGTACACACAGTAATCGGCGGAGACTGCTCTGCTTTTGATAAAATTTGCAGTTCGCTGTCGTTAATTTGATAAAACAGGAAACCCCGGACGAAACATCCGGGGTTTATTTTGCAATCATATGAAGAAACAATAATAATTGTTACTGAGCAGAAGCAGCGCCGGTGCCGACGTTAATTTCTCTTTTCGGAGCATTTTTATAATCGTCAATGGCATTTTCCACGGCGTCTCCCGTATCCTGCATCATCTGTTTGCTGCCGCTTTCAACCTGGTCGACAACTTCGCCGACGGTTGTCTGCTTGTCAATATTTCCCTCATAAATTCCCCGGCCGACTAAATAAATGACAATAATCAGCACCAGATAAAATAAATATTTCAAAAATGTACCCATTTCGCTCTCCTTTGTTTAACGGTTCTGACATTGAAATAGTCTTCTCCTCCGCTCTTTCAAGTTGTTTTCGATAAATTTTATAATTTTTTTCTAATATTGTAAGACATCAAAAAAAAGCCGGCTTTTTTACACCGGCTTTTCTTCTTGTTTTTCTGTAACTATAAAATTGAGGTGTCGGAACTGCCGTCAGCAGCCGGAGCCGCTGAAGACGTCTCTCCGGCAGGCGTTTCCGCCGGCGGAACCAAACTTTGCAGTGTTCCGATAGCTTTTTTACGCTTAAGTTTGTTGACAAACTTCATGGAGCGCTGAGCATCCCACTTCTTTTTGCCCTCTTCGCGTTGAAAAATCTGCTGATAAACTTCAATCGCCTGGTCAAACTCCGACAATTTGGTCAGGCAGCTGGCCAGACCGTCGTAAAGTTTGTGATGATAACGATTGCCAATAATCATCTGAGCTTTCTTATAGCACTTCAGCGCATCGTTAAACTTCATCATTTTCTGATAAACGAAACCGATACTGATCCAAGCCTGAATCTCTCTGCTGTCAATATTCAAAATCTTGGTAAAGCATTTAATCGCCGCATTGTTGTCACCCATCAGCTGATAAGTCACGCCCACGCCGTTCCATGCTTTAATGTTGTTTTTGTCGGCGGCTAAAACTTTTTTGAAAAAAGAGATGGCTCGGTCATATTGTTTGAGCTTCTGCAACGTCACGGCAACGCTTAACAAAGTCTGCGCATGCTTGTTGTCAATTTTCATTGCCTGTTCCAAAACATCCAGCGCTTCCTTGTAGGCAAACATGTGCTGCAAAGCAATCGCTTTGCCGTTCAGGGCTTCAAGTGATGTTTTATCAATAGCCACCGCTTCGTTAAAGCAGGTAATCGCGTCTTTGTACAAGCCGCGCATACTCAGGGTGACGCCCTTGTTGTTCAGGACTTCAACCGAGGTGGGATTAAGGTCCAAAGCCTTGTCGAAACATTCGACCGCTTCGGTGTATTTGCTCAGCTTCTGAAAAGCAAAACCTTTAGAGTTCAAGGCTTTCCACGAACCTGGCTGTTCGGCAATTGCTGCATCAAATTGCTCAATGGCTTCTTTGTACAATCCCTGATCGAGCAGTTCTTGCCCTCTTTTATAAGAACTATTATCGTTAGATTTGACCATATTTTCTCTCTTTTTCAATTATAGTTACAGAATAATTCTTCCGCAAATCTATCATCTTTACATTTTTTTGTCAAGATTCGCGCCTAGAAAATTTTAAAATTATTTGCAATCTCCATATCTGTCCTGAATTCTATCAGCTGACAGCCGAACTTGCGGCAAAAATCTTGCAGGACGGACCGCTTTTCCGCAAAATAATTCCGATAATCGTTGCGATAAACTTTTGCGGCGCTGTCAAAGATAAGCCTCTTTCCGTCATACTCAGCCATATATTCCCCCGCTTTCGGCGGCAATTCCTCCAATACATCAAAAACGTTAATCAGATACAGCCGGGTCTTTTTGGATAATGCGGCCAGTTGCCGACGCAGGCTCTCGCTGCCGAGACTGAAATCGCTGATTAAAAAAACCGTCGCCTGATTTTTAGCGCTTTGCTCCAGCAGTTTCAAAGATTTTGCCGCTGCCGGACCATCATCGCCGCTGCCTTGCGGCTGCCTGATTACTGCTTCGGAAATTTCGGTAATCTTTTTGAAAACGGCCATCAGCTGCGCCCTGTTGTTTTGCGGTTTGAAAAGCCACGAATTAATCCCGTCAAACACCACGCACCCGAAACGGTCCTTGTTTTCCAGAGACTCCCAGCCCAGCAAAGCCGCCAGCTTTGCCGCCGTAACCGATTTCAGCTCTTTTCTTGTTCCAAAGAGCATTTGTGCCGACAAATCCAGCCAAATGTATATTTCGCGATCTTTCTCTTCCGCATAGAGCTTGGTATAAGGAATGTCTTTGCGCGCCGTTACCCGCCAGTCAATGTCTCGAACGTCGTCACCGAAAGTATAGCCGCGGATTTCTTCCAGCTCCATCCCCCGCCCCTTAAAAGCCGACTTCACCTCTCCGGCCTGGCGCGAAAATGTTTTGCGGCGCCTCAGACCACGCAGATAAACGGCATAACGGCGCATTCCGACCAGTTCTTCCAAAGTGACGAAAAGACCGTTGCCGCTTTCTCTTTCATGCTTTTTGCCAAACCATTTCGATAATGCTATCATCTTTACCTGCTACAAAAACATTTTCATCGTTTTTTTGAGAATCACTTTTCCCACAAACGCAACACCGGCATCATACCGCAATATCCGGGGTCACGGCAGCGGAACCTGCTTTAACAGCTTTCCGATGACCATATCCGTGGTCATTCCCTCTGCCTGGGCTTCAAAAGAAAGAATAATGCGATGACGCAAAATGTCATAAACCACGGCCTGAATGTCATCGGGCGTTACAAAATCCTTTTCGCTCAGCCAGGCGTGAATCTTTGCACAGCGGTCAAGAGCCAGCGTCGCGCGCGGACTGGCGCCGAACATAACGTAACCGGCCATTTTGGCATCATACTTTTCAGGATGCCGCGTTGCCATAATCAACTGAACCAGGTACTCTTCTACAGCCTCGCTCATGTGAACCTTCAGCGCGGCCTTGCGGGCCTCCAAAATGTCTTCTGCATCCAGCGAAGGCACCTCTGCCGCAGGGGCAATCGCCTCTTCGTCCAGCTCTCGGCGAACCAGTCGCAGAATCTTTTTTTCCGCAGCGGCTTCCGGTTGGTCGATTTTAATATACATCAGAAAACGGTCAAGCTGCGCCTCCGGCAAATTATAAGTTCCTTCGTGCTCTATCGGGTTTTGCGTCGCCATCACCATAAACAGCTTGGGCAAAGCGTAACGCTGCCCACCAATGCTCACTTGGCGTTCGGCCATAGCCTCAAGCAGTGCGGACTGCACTTTGGCCGGTGCTCTGTTAATCTCGTCCGCCAAAATCAGATTGGCAAAAACCGGACCTTTTCGAAACTCAAACTTACCTTCCGAAGCAACATAAATTTCACTGCCGGTAATATCCGAAGGCAGCAAGTCCGGCGTAAATTGAATTCGGTTGTATTTAGCCTTTATTGCCGAGGCCAAGGTCTTAATCGCTTTTGTTTTAGCCAAACCCGGCGCTCCCTCGACCAAGGCGTTGCCGTCCGCCAAAAGTGTGATAATCAGCTTGTTGACCAAGTCTTCCTGACCGATAATCTGACTGTCCATAAAAGACTTGAGAGCAATTATTTTATTTCTAATTTCAGCCATTTTCATCCTCTTGTTTTCAGCTAACCGTTAATCCGGTTCAAAAAGTTGTAATATTCGTCCAACACCGCCGATTTCATGGTCTCGTTCCCCATAAAATCAAACAATTCGATTGAGCGTTTATAATGAGCCTTGGCCCGCTCAAAGTCTCCGCGGCTTTTGTCAAACGCTTCTACCCTTGCCAGATACAAAAGCGATTCCGCCTCGGCATAATGGTGGGAAACTTTGCCGTACAAATAAACCGACTTCATCAACGCCTTGCGCGCATTGGCAATGTCGCGAATAATATAACGCAGACAGCCGATAGCGGACAAAGCCGAAGCCTCTCCCAGCAAATCGCCGTTTTCACGGTATAAGTCGCGGCAACGTTCCAAAACGTCGTGAGCTTCGTCATATTCTTTGTTTTTCATCTGGATACGGGCAATGGCTCTCAGCGTTGACGCCTCTTTAAGACTGATTCCGTCTTCTCTGAACAGCTCTGCCGCTTTTTTATATGCCGCCAAAGCGTCTGCATCACGGTTTTCCATTAAAGCAATATAGGCCTCATGGTCATAAGCGTCGCCCGACAAATCATGATTTCCGATAGCCGCCAAAACTTCCCTGGCCGTTTTCAGATATTGCCGAGCCTTGAGCAAATGCCCGCGCGCGGTTTCCAGCTTGGAAAGCTTGATTAAGGCGTCACCGTAGGTGTTTTGGGCATAATCGGCGTCTCTGACCAGTTCGGTAGCCGAGAGCAGAGCCTTTTCCGCCTCCTGATAATCATCCAGGCTGAGCTCCAACTCGCCCAACCGGGACAACACAAAGGCCTCTCCTTCAAAATCGTCGTTTTGATGATAAAGTCCGGCCGCTTTTTCATAAGCCGTCCGCGCTTCGTCATACCGGCCGGCATGCCAGAAATCATCTCCCTCCTGAAAGACTTTGGAGGCCTCGGTTACAAATTTTCCCTGACTTGTTCGCGGCATCGTAAATTCTCCTTTTCAAGCTCGTAATATTATTATATATATTGCCTAATAGTTAAAAAAACAAGAAGATTAGAGATGGACGATATATTTGATTTGAGCGAACCTGAAACCGCTCCGACTTTTGACAATACCTCGGCTCTGATGCCCAGCTATCCGTGGCTGGATATGCTCAACCCCGAACAAAAAGAAGCGGTCAAAACCACCGAAGGCCCTCTGCTGGTTCTGTCCGGCGCCGGCACCGGCAAAACCAAAGTGCTGACAACTCGGTTGGCCTATATTCTGGCGAACCGTAAAGCCAACCCCTGGGAATGCCTGGTTGTAACGTTTACCAACCGTGCCGCCCGGGAAATGAAAGAGCGTGTCGAAAATATGATTGGCGACATCGCAGCTACCGTATGGCTCGGAACCTTCCACAGCATTTGCGTCAAAATTCTGCGCAGCCACGCCGAACTGGTCGGCCTTCAGTCAAATTTCACCATTCTGGGAGAGGATGACCAAAAACGCGTTGTCAAACAGATTCTCGAAGCTAATGCTATCGATTCGCAAAAATACCCGCCTCAGGCAATTCTTGATAAAATCGGCCGCTGGAAGGACAAAGGCCTCAGCGTCGACAAGATTGACGCCGATTACAAGGAAAACATCACAACCCAGGTCTACAAACTTTATCAGGCCCGCTTGCTCGAACTCAACTGCGTCGATTTCGGCGACATCATCTTATATGCCTTGAACATCCTGATGTCCAATCCTGATGTTCTGGACAAGTATCAGTCGCGCTTCAAATACATTATGGTCGACGAGTATCAGGATACTAACGTCACCCAGTACCTCCTCATCCGCTTGCTCTGCCAAAAACACCGCAACCTTTGCTGCGTCGGCGACGACGACCAGTCTATTTATTCTTGGCGCGGCGCCGAGATTGAAAATATTTTGCGCTTCAACAAAGACTTTACGGATGCAAAAACCATTCGCCTGGAACGCAACTACCGCTCTACCGCAAACATTCTCGCTGCGGCATCCTGCCTTATCAGCCACAACGAAGGACGCCTCGGCAAAACGCTAAAGGTCGCCGAAAACTCTCCTGCACAAAAAGCCGACAATGCCAAAATCAAAGTCGTCAGCACTTACAACGGCGAAGAAGAAGCCCAGTTTGTCGTTGATGAAGTTTCATCATTGGTACGCGACGGTTATCAGTATTCCGACATGGCCGTTTTGGTTCGAACCGCGGCCCAAACCCGTGAATTTGAAGAAAAGTTTATTTCAGAAGCCATCCCTTATCAGGTTATCGGCGGCCTTAAATTCTATGAACGGGCCGAAATCCGCGACGCGTTGGCTTATTTCAGGGTGGTCTTGCAGCCTCACGACGACTTGGCGTTAGAACGCATTATCAATAAACCCGCCCGCGGCATCGGTGCCAAATCGGTAGAAAAGTTTCAGGCTGAAGCTCGGACGCACCGTATATCATTATATATGGCGATTGAAAAACTTTTGGCTGAAGGCGGCGTCTCCGGCAAAGCCAAAAGCGCTCTGAGCGATTTAATGGAAAAATTCGCCGAATGGCGGCGCGCCATGAATGCCGTCACGCCGGACGAATTGGCCGAACAAATCTTGGAAGACAGCGGTTACATCGATATGCTCAAGATGGACAAATCGGTCGAAGCGCCCGGACGGCTTGAAAACCTGAAAGAACTCGTTAACGTAATGAGCGATACCGAAAAATACCCCACCCTCGCAGACTTTATGGAGCACGTCAGTCTGGTCATGGACAAAGACGATATGACCAACGACAACAAAGTTATGCTTATTACTCTGCACTCTGCCAAAGGTCTGGAGTTTGACGTTGTTTTTCTTCCCGGCTGGGAAGAAGGTCTGTTTCCGCACCAGCGCAGTATGGACGAAGGCGGTTCCGAGGCCTTGGAAGAAGAACGCCGGCTGGCTTATGTTGCCATCACGCGCGCCCGCCAAAAACTTTACATCTCCATGGCGCATAACCGCAGAGTTTACGGACAGTGGCAAAACAATCTTCCGTCACGGTTCATCAACGAACTTCCGCCGGCAAACATTGAAATCTGCAATAAATGCACTAACTTCTATAGCGGGGATTATGGTAGCAGTGCGTATAACAAAAACACCTATAGCAACAGCTATAATAACCGTAAGTTTGGCAGTTGGAACAACCATTCGAAAAGCGAGGTAACTTACGATGATGACACTCGTTATAGCTACGTCCGTAGCAATGATAGTTATCGGTCTGTTCATGCAGGTGTAATCGGCACCAAGGTACACCATGACACGTTCGGCTACGGCAAAGTTGTCGCTGCCGAAGGAAACAAGCTTGAAGTATATTTTGATGATTACGGCCGCAAGAAGCTAATGGCTTCCTATGTCACAAAAATCGACTGAATAAGCATTGTTGCAGGTGTTATACCTACGCTTTTATAATTTTTTTGATTTTTTACGCTTTATTTATCGAAAAAGTTCGGCTAGAATACAATCAAATTAATACAAGCGGAGAAAAAAGATGACAGCTGTGTTTATCGCCACTTGCACCACTATGGTTTTAATTGCATTTTTGATTGCAATCTAAAAGTTAAACAACACAATACATTCCAGAATGCTGCGCGTTTGCGCGGCATTTTTTATATATATTTGTCCACGCCGCGCAAATAACTATTTACTCTCTTTTTGTTTTTTGTTATAATAAAAACCGAACCTGTGGGTTCCGGTATTAATTATTTAACAAAGGACGGTGTGACATGAAGTATTTCAAATTTGTTTGTTATTCTCTGTTATTGATGTTGTTATTCAATACCAGTTCTCTTTATGCCGCACCACCCCTGACAGACCACACAACACACACACCACTGTCGTTAATGCCGGAACCCCTCTCCGGGTCTCGCGACACGCTCAAGCTTGCCGCAACCTGGTGGCTCCCCGATTGGCAGGGTGGTCAGGGTTCACGCGGTTCTGACGACATCGGCGGCGGGGATATTGTCAAAGACGATTCCGATTGTATGAAACATTACAATCTTTATGCTACTTGCCCTTCGCCAAAGTTATCTACCGGCGTGGTTCATCCCGTCGCCGGAATGACCTGTCAGAAGTCTTGTTATTGCCCTTCGGAATATAAATACACGTCTTCTAACTGCTCCGGTAAATATACCGTTTCCGGCAGTTCTTGCGACGGAAAGTATAATGATTGCGTCTGTAAATCTGAATACAGTCAAAACTCTTCAAACTGTAACGGGGAATACCGACCGGCCGGAGAATCTTGCGACGGTAATTACAATCGATGTGAGATGAGGCCGGAATGTACGGTTTCTTCCATGAGCTGTACCTATGGCTGTGCCGGATACAACTCCTGTGACCGGTGTACCTCCTGCAAGTCCAATCCGGACTGTGACGTTTCCGACAAGTCCTGCACCTACGGCTGTGCGTCTTACAACAGTTGTTCGAAGTGTACGTCCTGCAAATCCAATCCGGACTGCGACGTTTCCGACAAGTCCTGCACCTATGGCTGTGCGTCTTACAACAGTTGTTCAAAGTGCACCTCCTGTAAATCCAACCCGGATTGCAGTGCGACGGCGGTTTCCTGTGACTACGGATGTGCCTCGACCAACTCCTGCGGTATCTGTACCTCTTGTTCGGGCAACCCGGATTGTAACGTGTCCGATAAATCTTGTGACTGCGGATGCTCTTCCACAAACTCCTGTGGCAAATGTACTTCCTGCAAGTCCTGTCCGCCTTCGGACCCTTGTTCCGGCGTTTCCTGCGGCGCTAACGCCTATTGTTCCGGTGGCTCTTGCTACTGCAACTCCGGGTATGAGGGCAATGCAAATTCCGGATGTACTAAAGTGGATACCTGTGTCAACGGCGGAAGCAGCTCTTGCTCTGGACAAACCTCTGGCTGCTCTTCTTCTCAGGTGCAGACCGCTTCTTGTAAAGACTGCTCTGGTACAATGCACTATACTTGCCGCGCTAAAACTTGTGCTGAACAAGGCAAAAAGGACTGCAACGGTTCATGCATCAGCACTTCCGAATGCTGCGGTGGATGCCAGAGTGGTTACTCCTGTAAAAATGGAAGCTGTGAAAAAGACCACACTCACAGCTACAGCTGTCCCAGCGGATACTCTGCTTCAACTTGTTCATCTAATTACATCCAAAGCGGGACAACAGCTAAAGTATGCTCTTGCGGCGCAACTTCGGGAACCTGCTATAAGTGTAAAAATCCCTGTGACAGCTACAGCTGTCCGGCTAATGCCAGTTGCACGTCTCCGGGCGGAAAACCGCAATGTACTTGCAGTTCCGGTTATGTGCCTCAACCTTCAGGCGGTGTATGTATCTGCCGGACTGACCCCCAATATTTCCAATGCAGCGGTGGTTCCATTGTTCTAAATGAGGATGTTGACTCATGGGCTTGGAGCTGTTATCGGGGCTATAGGGTAATTATGGCCAGCCCTTGCGCCAAATGCGTTGTCTGCAACTAATATGGATAGGCTCAAAACCCCGGGACTTAACATCCCGGGGTTTTTGATTTATTTTCGCTTCAGCCATTCTTTGAAAATAATTTTCCGAGGCCACCATTTTCCTACGTCAAGTTTATAATTAATATAAGACTGACCGAATTTATTTGCGAGCTTATATTCCTCCACATGAGTAATGTAATAAGACATAACCTCAATCACCACCAATGCCCAAATAAAAATATACCACGATCCGAAATAAAGAGCTTCTCCCGCCAAAATGGCACCGGTGCCGAGAGCCATGGGATTTCTCACAAAACGATACGGACCTTCCGTAACCAGTTTACGAGAATTCAGACGAAAATTTTTAACCTCGGCCTCTCCCTCTCTCATCAAGGAAAAATAAGCCCACAAACAAAAGATAACGCCGCCCCACAATAAAACAAAGGCTGCCCCGTATCGCCACCAGGAAAATCCGGCTAAAGGCCATTGGCGATATTCCAGCCACAATAAAATCAAAGGCATATAGATAAGTACCGTTGCCGGCATACTGATAAAAAAACTCCAGAAATTTTTTCTCATGCTTTTCTCCTAAACAGCATATATCCGTTTTTATAATATTTATGACGTCTTGCCGCCATTTAAACATTTTGCCGAAACAATTTTACAATTTACTTTTGCCTCGGCCTTTGCTAACATCTGTTGCAAATCAAGGAGAAAAAGAATGGAAAATACCATTAAAGTAGGCGTCGGCTTATACATCGTCAACGAAAAACGGCAACTTCTGCTTGGCTTGCGCAAAAGCGCTCACGGCTGCGGAACCTGGTGTCCTCCCGGCGGGCATATGGAATTCGGAGAAAGCAATGCACAAGCGGCTGTACGCGAGGCCAAAGAGGAAACCGGACTGGATATCGTACCCGACAGCGTCACGCTTGCAGGCGTCACCAACGACTACTTCAAAGAAAGCAACAAACACTATATAACCCTGAACCTGACCACAACAAAATTCAGCGGCACGCCCCGATGTATGGAACCGGACAAATGTGCCGAATGGAAATGGTTTGACCTTGATAATCTGCCGAAAAACCTGTTTTTAAGCACCCAAAATTTTTTCAAAGAACACAAATTATAAAAACTTAAAAATATTTATTGACAAAGGCATTCAGAAATATTATTAAATACGTGAATTTGATGGCGGGGTAGCTCAGTCGGTAGAGCGGAGGAATCATAATCCTTGTGTCGTGGGTTCGAATCCCTCCCTCGCTACCATAAAAAATCAAGCCATCGAATAGATGGCTTTTTTTTGTGGTAATCGCACGACAGACATTAAATGAAAAAATACCTTATTTTACTGGTTTTCCTCACATTGCTTTCCTGCTGCCGGACAAAAACCGAAGAGATTGACCTTTCCTCTTATTTTGCAGGCCTTAACGGTACCGCCGTTTTCTATAATGCCAATACCGGACAATCTAAAATATACAATAAGACACTGAGCTACAAACAATCCTCGCCCTGTTCCACATTCAAAATCATGTCCTCGTACATCGGCCTTTCCGAACACAAAATATCCATGCAAGACTCTCTGCGCAAATGGAACCGCAAAACTTACTGGAATCCCCAATGGAACCGGGACATCACCTTTCCGCAGGCCTTTCAGGCATCCTGCGTTTGGTATTACCGCCGTCTTATTGACGAAGTCGGCGAAAAGCGCACCAAACATTATCTGCAAAAATTCAACTACGGCAATATGGATACCTCCGACTGGAAAGGTTTGCTTAACAGCAATACGAACATACCGGAACTGCGCGGCTTCTGGCTGGAATCCTCCCTGAAGATTTCACCGGTTGAACAAACGCGGGTACTGGCAGAAATCTTTAAGAAAAACTCCCCTGCCGCCGCCGATCTCCAGAACGTTATGAAAATACAGGATTCCCCTGTTAAAATTTATGGTAAAACCGGAATGGGCATCAAAAACGACAAGGTTGTCGATGCATGGTTTGTCGGCTTTTATGAAACTGCCGACAACAAAATATTTTTTGCCGTACGCCTGGATGACAATGACAACAACGCTGCTCCCGGTTACCGAACCCGAGCCAGTCAAATTGCCAGACAAATCGCCGTCGAAATAATAAACAGTGAAAAGATTTTTTAACTGCTGCCGCTGTAAAACGAAATTAATCTGTTTATTTAATAAAAAAAACACTATTATAAAAAACGGCTCGAATTTATAGCAAAGGAAACAAAAGTATGATTAAGATTATTCTATACATTTTGCTGGCAATCATTCTCATCGCCTTGGCCGCAGCCGGCATACACCATTACCGTGTTGCCCTGAAAAACGCCAGAACTATGTCTGCATACGAAAAAGAAAAAATAACCTATAACAACAACCTTGGCAAAGTTTTGGTCGTTTATTACTCGCTGAGCGGACATACCAAAGAAATCGCCGACAAAATAAAAGAACTCACCAATGCCGACATCTATGAAATCCAAACCGCAGAAAAAATAAACACAACACCGTGGTTCTATCTCACATTGCGCAACCAGATAAAAAAAGGGGAATACCCACAGTTAAAAGAACCCCTCCCCGCCTTAGAGCAGTATGACGTCGTTTTCGTCGGCGGTCCCGTTTGGTGGTATACTTTGGCAACACCGCTTTCCTCTTACCTCAAACAAACTGATTTTCTGGGCAAAAAAGTCGTTCCGTTCTCAACGCAGGGAAGCAATGCCGGCAGCTTTTTAAGCGACTTTGCCGCTCAGGCCAAAAATGCAAAAATTCAAATTGCGGCCGAGTTCAACAACCTGCCGGAAAAATACAATCAAGCCGTAGATAACAAAATCGCCTTATGGCTCAATTCGCTGTAAAAGAAAAAGGCCTTTTCTCAAAGGCCTTTTTTTAGAATTCGTTTTTATCGCTCAAAGATTCATAACGTTTGTGAATACATTGAATGGCCGTTTTATGAACACCGTTGGTAATGTTGTAAATCACAAAACGCCCTTCTCTGCGGCAAACCACGAAGCCGTCGTCACGCAGCCGCTTCAGATACTGCGAAACTTTCAGCTGTTCACACGCCACGCCGCAAACAATCTCCGAAACGTTGCTCTCACCCTTAAGCGTCAAATATTCCAAAATGCGCATCTTGTCGTAATTTGCAAACAACTTAATCTGATTCGCAACCATTTTGGTATAATCCCGCGGCAAAATCGCTTTGTATTCATCCTGCAAAAAATAAAAACTGTCCGTCATATAGCCGAAAAGCTTACGAATACAAACAAAGATGCTGGCCGGATACTCTTCGCGGATATTATAATAAATAAAAAGCCCCCGGCGTTCGGTTTTCACCAGATTGGCATCACGAAGTTTCTTCAGGCTCTGCGAAACAATAGCCTGCTCTTCACCCACGGCCTTGGTAATGGCGGAAACGGAAGACGCCCCGTTGACGTCGATAAACTCCAATATCCGCAAACGCAGGGGATGCGCTATGTAGCTTATCCCCTTTACGGCTTTTTTCATCACTTCGTCGGGCAGTTGTTCGCTCATCGCGCGCCTCCGTTATTCCTTGACGAACGGACGCACATACATATCGAACTTGCGTTCGTTCTGCGGAGCCCATCCCATCAGGTGTTTGCGTCCCATGCAAAACAGCGGCGTCCCGATGCGGTCGCCCAAGTTAAACTTGCGTGCGCATTTTACCATCAGGTTAAAGCCTCCCGGATTCCCCACGTTCACCATTGTCATTTTCAAATCCGGATATTTTTTGTTGATGTATTCAAGAGCGTCGTGGCAATGCGGACAACCGTTGGAGTAAAAGAAATACAGCTTGTCCGGATTGATTTCTTCGTCTGCTTTGGTTCCGGTATCGCAGCCGCTGACCAAAAATGTTAACACTGCCAGCAAAAATGCATATTTTTTCATCTTTTTCTCCTTATTCGATACAACAGTCTACGGCTTTGCGGACAAATGCCTTCATCTTGGACAGAGTGCCGCTTTTTTCGTTCTTCGGCGATTCGGAAACCGCTGAGGCCTTTTCAATCTTGTCGGAGAGCTGCTTAACCTCCGCAGACTTGTCCTCCAGCCACTTAACGTCGTCAACGTTAAGCATATTCATATTAAGCCCCCAGAACAAACAATAAAGCTCGTACGCCTGATTAAACAGTTTATAGGCTTCTTCCGTATTATGCAAGCTTTGTTGTTTGGTACCCACTTCCATCAATCGCATTGAAGAAGCCAGCAAATGTTTGGAAATACACCAAACTTCCCCTTCATACGAAGGAATAATTTTTTGCATCAGGGCCTTGCGCAGCTCTCTGACCTCTTCAATCAAATCATAAAAAGAGTTTTTATTGGTTTTGGCTCCCGAAAAAACCAGATGTTCCTCAATGCTGATAAGATTCATAATCGCTATCGTCAAATCCTGATCCGATGACAAATCTTTGGGATTTAGCTTTTTTGAAGAATCAATCCGTTCTACAAATTCTTTTACGTTATCAATTTTTTTCATAATTATCCTCCTCGATTTTTATAATTGCGAATAGTTCAGAAGCAAGCTGCCGACGGCCAGCATCGCCAACGGCAAAACCACTTTTTCAAACGGAAAATGCGCATGGTTGTTGTTGCGTGCCTTCATCCGGGCATATAGTTTCTGCGAACAGACATAAACGGCGGCACCGGCTAAGACCGAAAACAAAAATCCGTCCATATAGAAAAAACCGATGACCTTCGGCGTATAAGCCAATTGCCCCGCGTACAAAAAACCAACCGTTGACAATGACAGCGCCATCAGTAAAAAATCCCGGCCGTAAAAATTCCAGCCTTTCCTGTCAAACCACAAAATTGCCCAATACCCCAGCAAAGCCAACACCGCCCCGGTCCACAAACCGACAACGGCGTCACTGACGCCAAGTTTGCGCGCCACTTCAAGAGATGCCCCGATAGCAACCGTACAAACCACACAAGCCGGATTTGCCATCGCCTTCATTGGCCATAATGCCGCAAGCACTAAAAAAGATAATATCGACTTCATTAATATAGACTCCAAAATATATTTCAAAAACTATATATAGTATAATCACTATATATAAAATAAGTCAAGTATAATTTTTTACAAATGCTGTAGAAAAAAAACATCTTGATATTAGATATTTCTAATAACTGATTTTAACGGAGACATTTATGCCAAATCGTATAATTCTGACGGCTGCTGCCCTGATGTTGTTTTCATTTCCCGCCTTTGCCGACGATAGCGGGATTCCCCCCGAAGGACGCCTGCGTGCCAACTTTCGCAGAGTTGCCCTGGACGTTTCCTCAACCGAAGTCAGCAATGCCAAAGAATACCAAAACTCCCCCAACTCTAATTTAAGCGCCGACAGCGAAACCGTATTCAAGGGCGTGTTTGACTTTGTTTTGGAAGACGAACATCCCGATTGGCAGTGGAACAACAGCCTTTATATGGAATACGGCCGCACCAAACTCCGCCCTGCCGAAGGAGAAAGCACCACCAGCGAAAGTGCGGACAAAATTTTGCTCACCAGCGATTATAACCGTAAGATGTGGCGTTATAAGGAAGCTGACGTCGGTCCGTTTGCCAGCCTGGGCTACCAGACGGAATTTACCGCCAACAACGACGCCCCGCGCAACAAAACCTTCCGCGGCAAGGCCGGTATCAAACTGTTTAACGGAAAATACATAAAAGAGCTGTACGCCGCTGCGGTTGAAGAGCTTGACCTCACCTACAGCCGCTCAGACACCAAAACCGCATATGAAATCGGTATCCGCGCAGAATATCCTTTGCGCGAGGGAGTCAAATTCCAATTAGAAAGCTACTTTCGTGATTACCTGATTTACAGCCGCTATGTCGGCACCGATTTCAAGTACGAGTTTAACCTGACTTCGCGTATGGATGTAAAAATCAAAAACAATTTCAGCCTTGCACCCTACATCACCTATTTTCAGGCTCAGGCGCGTGAAGCGCCGGTGGAGGGCAGCAACTTTATGATTGGCTTGTCATTTAGCTATTCAGGCTTATTTAACCTCTAAATTATGCAGAGCAATCAGCGCCGCGCCGATAAGGGCGGCATTATGCTCAAACCGGGCCCGGCACAGTTTGAACGGCGCAGTCACAATCCGGCTGTTGGCCTCTTTTTCCAACCGCTCATAATCCAGATAATCGGTTAAGCCGCCAAACATTAAAACAACTTCCGGATCAAACAAATTGGCCAGTCCGACTATTCCGGTCAAGACGTCATCCTGCCACAGGTCAAAGACTTCGCGTGCCTTTTTGTCTCCCGCCTGTATCCCCGCAATAATGTCATGGCTGGTTTTGCTTTTGTCATGATAAGCCTCTTGCGCGTCAACCCCCAAAGCCGTCCCTGAAGCATAAACCTCGTAGCAGTCCCAGTTGCCGCAGGAGCAGCGGCGCACTTTGCCGCGGGCAATGCCGAAATGAGCTTCTGCGCCGAGTCCGGATTTTCCCTTAAGCAGTCTTCCGTCAACCATAACGCCTAACCCCAGCCCGGTGCCGATAGCTATCACCATTGCATTCTTACAGCCTTTGGCAGCGCCTGCTTTATACTCGGCCCACATAACCGCATTGGCGTCGTTCTCCACAAAAACCGGCTTGCCCGACAACTTGTAAAACGCAGTGTCACGGTAACCTGCGGGCATATTTCCCACCGAACCGATAATCCTGCTGTTGTCACAATCGACTTCTCCGGCCGTAGCGATTCCCACCGCGTCAATATCGTCTTCGCAGCGGGCGGTTATATCTTTCAGCAAGGCAAATATTTCCGAAGCGGTCTTTGGCGTATTGTCTTTCATCCGTTCGGTCAACAACCGCCCGTTCTCGTCGACCAATGCATGCGCTATCTTGGTTCCGCCAATGTCAAAGGCCAAAATTTTCCTGCTTTTACCGTTCATCCCGCCCCCTCAAAAAAATGTTGTATCTCTAAATATAAAAAGTATAATTGAAAAGTCTTAACTATTAGTAAGGAACCGCCATGACCTGCCTGTTTCTGGAATATCCCAAATGTTCCACCTGCCAAAAAGCCAAGAGCTGGCTGGAACAACATCATATAACTTTTGAAGACCGTCACATTGTCGAACAAAACCCGACTGCGGCCGAGCTCACCGAATGGTACAAAAAAAGCGGACTGCCGTTGAAGAGCTTTTTTAACACCAGCGGATTGCTCTATAAATCCATGAATCTTAAAGACAAGCTGCCCGGCCTCAGCGAAGCCGCACAAATTGAAATTCTGGCCTCCAACGGTATGTTGGTCAAACGCCCGCTGATTGTCGGCCCGGATTTCGTCCTCGTCGGCTTCAAACCCGATAAATGGGCGGAAACGCTTAAAGCCTGAACAAGCCAAAAGCCTTGCTTTCATTTCTGAAAACAAGGCTTTTGTTTCTTATCTGGCAATCTTGCGACCGAACCAGAATTTTATAATTGCGACCAACACCATCATTATCAACAGCGTCGTCACAACTGAAAATCTGACTCTTGCGCCGATTTCCATATCCTTAAACATCAGAGATGCTATCGATGCTGCGGCAATAAAACCACATACCATCCCCGACAATAAAAAGGTTTTTGAACTTTTCTGCCCTTTGGCAAAAGCAGAAATTACCATACAAATAATAAATAAAAATCCGCTCGGAAGCAGAATGAAAACTGAATTGTCCATTGCATTTAATTTTAGTTAATAATATTTTTTTCAATAGTCTTATCATAGCACATTTTTTTGTCCATAACAAGACTATAAGTTGATTAAGTCGACAATTTCATCGTTCAGAACATCATGCGTCGAATTCGGGCTCACACTATATTTAAGATTACAGCCCCACGCCTCCAGGATTTTATAGCTTTCCCGACGCTGCTTGTCCATATGGTCCTCATGTCCAGCCTCAATCCAGATAATCGGCACCTCTTTGTCAATCGGCACCGAATAAGTCAGATAATCGGGAAACGAACCGCAAAGCGAAATAACCGCCTGCGGACACATCGTCAGCCCCAGATGCACTGCCATCAAAGCGCCTTGCGAATGGCCGCAGAGAATAACCCTGTCCCATGCACATTCCCGGCAGTCCAATGCCGCCTCCGTTTCATTGACAATATAATCGACCGACTTGTTAAAATCGCCGGCTTTCATCTGCAAACGCCCGTCATATTCGGCTTTGTCAAACCATTTGTACCCGCTCTTATGCGGAAACGGAGCATCCGGCGCCAAAATTTCCGCATCAAGCTTGGCGGCGATTTTTCTTATCAGAGGCATATGGGAACTCTTGTTCCCTCCCTTGCCGTGCAAATATACCAACAAATTTTTCTTGTGCATTGCCGTTCTCCTTTTCTGCGAGCTTAACTTAAAAAATCAGATTTGTACAATCATTATCCCTACAAAAACCCCCGTTGTTGAATATATATTGCAGTGTCTTAGGTTTATAAACGACAACAAGGAGAAAATTTATGCAGAAAATCACTTTAGCCGGCCTGCTGGCTGCCGGTATCATTTCATTTGCGCCGCTGGCTCAGGCGGCTTCGCAAAACAACGGCGGCTTCAACGGTCCCAATACCATGACAATAATGACCGTTGAACAGGCGCAGGGCCTGACCGATGAAACGGCGGTTGTCCTCCAGGGCAACATCCAGAAAAGCCTCGGTGACGATATGTACCTGTTTAGCGACGGTACCGGAACAATCAACGTTGAAATCGACGAAGGCGATTGGAACGGCATCAACGTCAATCCTGATGACGTCATCCTCATTCAGGGTGAAATTGACCGCGACGGCAATGTCGTAAGCATTGACGTAGACGAAGTCTCGCTCGCCCAGTAGTGAAAGAAACAGCCTGACCCGGACAATTCTCCCGGTCAGGCTTCTTTTTATTTCGGCCGAAGTTTTCTCTAAAACACTTCTCCGCCCTCCTCCACCGGAGTTTTTCGCCGCATCTGCTTAAGATATTTGACACGCGGCGTCCAGTCTTTTTTCAAAACGATTTTCTGCGCGTTGCTGTAGGTATAAATCAGCGGCCACCACCGGGGCGAAATATTCTCCCAAATCATCTTATGACGAATTTTATAAGTACTGTAATGCACCATAAATCCCAAATAAGAATTTATGCTGGAAACAAAATGCTCGGCCTGCTCCGAATAAGACTTGTTGCTTTCGGCCAGACGGTTGAACTCCCGCATTTTCTGATACAGGTTTCCCTTGGTCCGGTTGCCGATATAAACCCTTCCCGGTTTGATAACTGCGCCGATAAACTTGACGCCCTTGCTGTAATGCTGCAAATAAACCTTCCGCGGATGCAAACGCAACGACAATTTTTCAACCATAAAACGCCGCAGCTTTTCCTGAATGTCTACCAAAAACTGTTTGTCCCGGTGTACAATGACGAAATCGTCCACATACCGGCCGTAATATTGGGCCTTCAACTCGTTTTTTACAAACTTGTCAAAAGCGTCCATATAAAAATTGGCAAAAATCTGAGACGAAAGGTTTCCGATTGGCAGACCGTGAAAATCGTCGGCCCAAAACAGGCTTTTGGAGCGTGGCAGCCCTTCCCAGTCCGCCTGTCTTCCCTTAATCAGACAATTATGCTGGGGACAGTGGTAAACGATGATTTTTACCAGACGCAGTATCGTCTCCTTGTCCACGCCGTGATAATATTCTCGGATAAAACGTTCCAGACGGGAATATAAAATATTCTTGTCAATGCTCATAAAAAAAGACTGAATATCCATCTTCAGAATATAACAGTCTTTGCTGTAGTTTTCGGAACAGGCGCGAATAAACTCTTCCACCCTTCTGATGCCGTAAAGCGTGCCTTTTCCGGCGCGGCAGCTGTAGCTGTCCCTGATAAACAAGGCCTCAAACAACGGCATCAGTTTGTTAATCACCAGATGATGAATCACCCGGTCCTGAAAATCCGCGGCAAAGATTTCTCTCTTCACCGGCTTGTTGACAATAAAGGCTATTGATCTTCCCGGATAATAAGTCTGTTCATTGACGGCACGCCAGAGATTAACCAGTTTTTGTTCAAAATCCGCCTCAAATTCCAACGCGTTAAACGTTTTGCGCTTATGCCGCCGGCAGTCGTAATAAGCGGCAAACAATTCTTCAAGCCGCACCGGTTCCCGATATGTGGTGTCAAACAATTCCAGCTGCATCACCTGTGTTCCGCTCCCTTTTTGCAAAATAGCCGGGGTGTCTGACAGCTTTCAATAATTTTACTCTCAAGAGCGAGGACACAACGAACTGGTTTACTGTTATTCTTATTGTTGTTGTTGTTCATGTTGCCGTCGGACGGTCTGACGTTCCAGGCGTTGTTGTTGTTGTTCTCGGACGAAGACCATCCACACAATTTTAACTGCCGGTTTTTGTCTTAACAACCCGCAACCGGGCTGTCGGCAGTCCTTTTAAAAGTAAAATATGCTCACTCCGCAAGACCTTAATCAATACGGATTCCGGCAAAGCTGTCTGTAATGCGCCGCAACTGACTGTATTTTCTGATAATTTTACTTCCAAGAGCGAGGACACAACGAACTGGTTTACTGTTATTCTTATTGTTGTTGTTGTTCATGTTGCCGTCGGACGGTCTGACGTTCCAGGCGTTGTTGTTGTTGTTCTCGGACGAAGACCATCCACACAATTTTAACTGCCGGTTTTTGTCTTAACAACCCGCAACCGGGCTGTCGGCAGTCCTTTTAAAAGTAAAATATGCTCACTCCGCAAGACCTTAATCAATGCGAATTCCGGCAAAGCTTCAGCATTTTATACGGCGGGTTTCGGTAATCCATAAAAATATCGGCATAAAAACTGCTATTTGCTGCGGTTTTTCCATGCCGTAATCTGCTTGCCGATACTGTCGGTAATCATCGCAATCTCGGCCATTTTCTTGTAAGATAATAATTTCAGGTCCAGACAAACCCGTATCTGCAGCTTCAACAACTCAAAATCATCGAGAAACGCCTCCAGAAAAACACGCTTGTCCTGATTTTTGTTCGCGCGGTACAAATTCCGGAACAGCGACAACGTATCGCGTCGCATATCCTGCCCCAGACTGAATTTGTATTCGCGGGAAAAAGTGTTGGTGACTTTATAAATCTCCAACAACAAACGGTAACTGTCGCGGTAAACCGGTAATTCGCTGTATATGGCCACAGTCGTTTAGTCCTTATACCTTAACTTCATTAATACACCCCGGCACAATGATATGTAGCCGAAACCATTTTTTTTATAAATAAACGCCGTATAATATTCAATCCAAACCTCCGAAGTTTTGCACATCCCGTTCTATATAGCTGCTATATAAATTTACTGTCTGCAAAAACCGACACCCCGGTATGAGGATCAGCAACAGAGCGCCGGGGTGGGGTTTTGCCGCTGCCTCTTTTGCCAAGAAAAAAGAAGGTCGGCTAAAAAATTTTCGCTTGCGGCGCGGCCTCCTCCCGCACCGCAAGACAAAATAGACGAATAGACAAATAGTTTATAAAGCGAGGACACAACGAACGCGGAAACTGTCATACTTATAGCTGGCGCTCATGTCGCCGTGGGACGGTCTGACGACCCACGCGAAGTTGCCGCTGAGGCTGCCGTACTCGGACGAAGACCAATAATAGTTGGACGAAATTTGAGTTTTCGACAATTTCTGT
>ENA-UONV01000135-UONV01000135.1-human-gut-metagenome-genome-assembly--contig:-CS4-NODE-135-length-102965-cov-21.783024_pt1 | contig 102965 bp, 77 predicted proteins | sample MGYA00242461_ERZ724008 | MGnify/ENA metagenome assembly ERZ724008 | reverse complement strand
CCGCAGCCGCCGAAGCGGTGCTTAAGCCGCTAGGCGGGAATTGTGCGGTGTTGCCATAAATAAAAGAGTAAAATGAGCGCCCCCGCCCAACAAAGTCTTGTTTGGGCGGGGGCGTTTGTGCAATCTTTTGACAATGTATTGTTGCCGACTTGTGTTGCAGACCAGATATCAAAAAATATAAGCCCACCAAAAGTGCCAGCACAACCGCCGTCATGCCCGACGCCTTGATGACTGAGTTGACGCCGATGGAACATAGCCAGAACATCGTGGGCAGCTGTTCTTTCCGCGTTTTGGGCAGGACTTTACCCAGCAGCGTGCCCGGCAAACTACCTGGCAGCACCGCGCAAGACGGCTCTCCCCACAAAAAAAGGCGCTGCCGTTTCCCGGCAGCGCCCCAGTGATTATTGTAATTAGCGTTTACATCGTAAACTGGATTGCACAGAAAGCTGCGTAAATGGCCAGCAAAATAATACCCTGTGCGCGGTTCATCTTACCTTTGACAAGGGCAGGTACTGTCATGATCAGCATGACGGCCAGCATGACCGGCAGGTCTAACACCAGGCTGGAGTTTACTCCGAACAGCGTCGAGCTCTGCGGGATGGTGAACGGAGCCAGCGTAACGGAAACACCGCTGACCAGCACGAGGTTGAAGACGTTTGCGCCGACGACGTTGCCAACGGACAAATCACTGTGACCTTTAATCAGCGAAGTAATGGCCGTGACCAGCTCCGGCAAAGAAGTACCCAGCGCGACAAAGGTCAGGGCGATGACGCTTTCGGGCACGCCCAGCGCTTGGGCAATCAGCGTACCATTATCAACGAGCAGATTTGCGCCAACGGCGATGACCGCCGCACCGGCGACCAGCAGGATCAGCGTCTTGGACAAGGGGATCAGCTCTTCCTCTTCGGCGTGTTCCTCAGCGGGGGCGTTCTTCATCTGCCGGACGTTGGCGACCATGTAGGCCACGAACATTGCCAGCATGATAAAGCCCATCGGGCGGGTAAATTCACCGAAGCCGTAGGCAGCCACGCAGTAGATGGCGGCGGCGATAAAGAAGAAGATAACCGGCGTTTTCAGCGTCTTGGGGTCAACCTTGCCAGGGCGCACGGCAATCGTGATGGCTGCGATCAGCGCCGAGTTGCAGATGACCGAGCCGATGGCATTGCCGTAGGCAATCTCGCCGTGGCCGGAAACCGCCGACATCGTGGAAACCATGACCTCCGGCAGCGTTGTGCCGATGGAAACGACCGTCGCGCCAATCAGCAGCTCCGGCAGGTGGAAGCGCCGCGCCAGCGCAGATGCGCCGTCGACGAACCAGTCGCCGCCCTTAATCAGGAACAGCAGACCGACGATAAAAAGTAAAACAGGTACTAACATACTTTTCCTCCATGTTTCTATTCTTCGCGTAAAGTGTGCGCCGGTGTCGGCGCATCACTGCGAAACGTCTTCAGCACGGACAGCCCCATAGGCAGCGCCAGCGCAAAGGCCAGCAGATCCGCGGCGGGCTGGGCGTACTCCACGCCTGCAAGCCCTAAAAGATTTGGCAGGATAAAGACGACCGGAATCAAAAACAATCCCTGCCGCGCGGCGGCCACCACCGACGCTTGCCACGCCATACCGATGGTTTGCAGCAGCATTGTACACAGGATAATCCAGACCGTCAGCACCAGCGTCAGGCACTGCGCACGCAGCCCAGGCGGATGCAGAAGTAGAACGCCTGCCGCACGCGGGTGCGTTTGCCTGCGCCGTAGTTTGTGCCGCACACTGGCTGGAAGCCCTGCCCAAAGCCAATAAGCGCCGAGTTTGCGAACATCGAGATAACCGTGGGCGCAGACATTTCCAAAATCAGGCGGCGCACCGGTGCTTGTGTCATATAGCGCACGCGCTCTTCCGCCGTCATAGCTGTTGTTTTCATCGTTGTACTTCCTTGCCGCAGCACTGCTATTGTACCGCAGCCGGGCAGGCAATGCAACGAAAATCGCTGCTGTTTACGAATAAAACCGGGGGCTTTGCGGCGGCCTCCGGTTTTATGGTTTTCGTTTACTTCTGCATGATGTGAATTCCGGCATGCGGTTGTTTCTTTGCTGTTGCATAACGGGGTTGATAAAATTTCCGTGGCGGACTTTGTTGGTGATGACCCTGCAACCCTTGACCGTTACTATGCCCATCTTATCAATGATAGGAGGGTACAGGCAGCAAACGCAATGAATTCCATCATTGGCTTTGCCGCCACGGAAATACCGGCTGAATAAAAAATTGACTTGTTACCACGAAAAAAGAAAAAGGACGGTAAAACCTGACGTTCTACCGTTCTTCATATGCCTGAGTGTGACAAAAAAGATACCTTTATTCAGAGTGGGAACAAAATGAGCTCTTTTGAATCACTAACCGGAAATCATACCCCGTCTTCCGCCATCAGGATTCCAAACTGCAATTGCAGTATTTTTAGTATATCATCATTCGTCATTTGCTCTAATGAACACCCTCTTATCGCAATAGGCATAATCGCTCCTAATGCCAGTTTGGGATAACGTATGCAATTTTTCTCTACTTGTCCAATCGCAGTATTCCTATCGAACGGAGATTTTAACATTTCCTTTTCCGTATCAATAATATCTTTTTGCCGCGGCGTAAGTACGTTTTCCTGTTTAAGTATCTCTGTGCCTGTGCTAATAAAATCCATGCTTTTCTCCTTTGTTCTGTATGTAGTCGTTCCCTTAAAATTAGCACATATTCACAGTATAGAACGTCGAAATATCGCCTATAAATTATACTTTTCTCGCCTCCTTTGCTATACTGGAATCCTCACACTATTTTAGCAAAGGAGTTCACCAATGGGCAAAAAGCATTACTCGCAATCTATCAAAGATGAAGCCGTTCTTTTCTACGAGCTCGGTCACTCATTCGCGGAAACACAAGCCAAGTACGGCATGGCTGAAAGCACATTCTTTACATGGAAACAAAAATTTGATAAGGCACACCCCATGCATGAAGCCATTACCACCAACCGAACAACCTGCCACAAATCCAAGCGCCACCTTGAAAAACTTGCGCTGGAATTAGAGGTTCTCCGGCAGTGTCCGTGCGGCAGAAACGCCTCCATTGACGAAAAAGTGGCCGCTGTCAATGCTCTGCGCGGGCGTTATTCCATCCATGTCTTATGCGATGCTCTAAGCCTCCCACGCGGCACTTATTACAACCGAAAACGGAGAGCGGGGCAACGGACTTCTTATGAGATAAATGATGAAAAGCTGAAGTCTCTGATTCGTCAAATCTTCCACGACAGTAAGAACCGTTTTGGCAGAAAGCCAATTCATCACAAACTTGCAGAACTAGGCTACAAAGTCAGTGAAAAGCGCATCGTTCGTCTTATGAAGGAGATGGGATTATCCGTTGCAAAACCGTGCTACAAGGCAGAGCATCAAAAAAGTCTGCCGCGTGCTTATTTCAGAAATTTGTTAGCACGCCAATTTGACCAGCCTCAGCCCAATCTAATTTGGGTCAGCGACATCACCTATATCAAAGTGCTCGACCAATATTACTATATCTGCGTGGTGCTGGACCTGTTCTCACGGCGTATACTTTCGTACAGCATATCGGATTCCATCAACACAGCTCTTACGCTTGCTGCTTTTGATGACGCTTTCCAGTCTCGGAATCCCCCGCAAGATCTGATGTTCCACAGTGACCAAGGCGCACAGTATACATCCTACATTTTCCGCGCACATTTAAAAGAGCTTCATATAAAGCAATCCTTTTCCACACCCGGCACACCTTACGACAATTCCGTCTGCGAGTCGTTTTTCCACACGCTGAAAAAGGAGGCGCTTTATCACCACCTGTATGGCACACCGCAGGAACTGCAAGCCGTTCTGGACGAATATATCAATTTCTACAACAGCCAACGCCCGCATAGAAAACTAAACATGAAAACGCCGAACCAATATGAATCGGCGTTCTATTCTGGCTGCTTATAAAAAGAAAAGTTCCCACTTTCAAACCGGAGTTACCGGGTTCAAAAGTGGGAACCTATTCAGACTTGAACCTGCGACCTCCGGGTTATGAGAAATCTAAAAATCGTGCGTTACGGTGCTGTTTTGTTGGGTTTGGTGGTATTGCGTACCAAGGCTCAGAACGGATTTTGTCCCATGTGTACAAAAGAATGCCATACGGTGATGAACCGTCCCAACTCCTTTTGGGGGCAGTTTTGGGGGCAAATTTGCGAGACGGATTCTGACTCGCAACGCTCAAATAAATGAGCAGCTTTGGTTCCATTGAGAAATGTGGATACTTACATCACAGGGTTTACACAAGTGAAAAGCCCAGCAAACTAATATATAAGTTTTACTCCCTAGCAAGAAGTTGTACGCAAGCCAACTCTACACCATCCCCACACACCACCCCTGTCGCCGCGAGAAATGCCTCTGTTTGGGCGCGTTCGCAAAGCGTCAGCACCGATGCCCGCCCAGCCATATACCACCCCAAATTCCCTGCCTTTGGGGCTTTTTTGCCCAAGAACGGCTTTTCCTGCGCAGGCTTTTTCCAGACGGGTTTCACCTGTACAGGAAAAGCCTGCACTAATAAATACTAAATAAATAAAATACTAAAAAAGCAAATACGAATCCTATCTTATCTGCAAAACATACAAATCCGGGCTTTGCCGCCGGAATCTTGCCGTGATGCGTACAACTTAATACCGGAGAGTACAACTTACGATTGCACTTAGGCACTTCCGTGTGGTATAATTTTCCTATCAGCCACACCGGTTTCATACTGTTGCGTAAGACGCAGAAAAATCCTGCTCGTAAGGCGACGGTTTCCGTGGCATCGACATAAACAAAAAGTGTCCGCGCAGTGGGCGCACAGTGTAAATTTTCTTGTTTTAATAAAAGGAGTTTTTATGAAAACCGTGGATCTTCTCTTTTTTATGGGGCAAAGCAACATGGCCGGGCGCGGGGATGCCGCCCTTGCCCCCGCCGTGACCCCCGGCATGGGATTTGAGTACCGCGCCGTCACCGCCCCCGCGCAGCTGCACCCGCTGGCCGAGCCGTTCGGCGTGAACGAGAACGACCCCGCCGGTGTCAACGAGCCGGGCATGAAAACAGGGTCGATGGTGTCGTCCTTCGTCAATGCCTGCACAGCCAAGACCGGGGTTGCCATCGTGGGCGTGTCCTGCGCCAAGGGCGGTTCTGCCATTGCCAAGTGGTTGCCCGGCACACCGTACTATCAGGATGCCGTCCGCCGCGCCCGCAAGGCGCGCAAATTCTTAGCCGAAAACGGCTATACCATCCGCCACAGCGCGATGGTCTGGTGCCAGGGCTGCACCGACGGCGACCTGCACACCCCCAAGGATGTTTACAAAGCCGACACCGAGCGCGTTCTGCACAGCTTTATGCAGGACGCAGGCGCGCAAACCTGCTTTTTGATTCAAATCGGCAACCAGCGCGATGAGCCGGAGCTGTACCTGCCCATCCAGCAGGCGCAGGAGGAGCTGACTGCCGCCTGTGACGACATTATTATGGTCAGCCGCCGCTTCAAAACCTTTGCCGCCAAGGGGTTGATGAAGGACCGCTTCCACTACCTGCAGCCCGCCTACAACGAAGTGGGCGAGGAAGCCGGACGCAGCGTGGCCGCCTATTGGAATCGCTGACAAAATACGAAAAACCCAACCGCAAAACGGTTGGGCTATTTTTTTCTTTTACACAGTGTCAGTCATCCTGCGCAGATACCGCACATCGGCGGTGTCGACGGGCAGAATGACCTCGTCGCGCAGCAGCGGGGCGGCGGGGGCGTGGGTCGCCAGGAAGGCACGAATGGCAGAATAATCCATATCGCCCGCGCCCAGCGGCAGCAGCGTTTTGCTGCCGTCCGCCTCGATGCGGCAGTCCTTGACGTGTACGGCACCGAGCTGACTGCCGATGACCTCCAGCCAGCGGCTCCAGTGGGCGGTCTGGTACGCTTTGTCCTGCCCGTCCTTGGCACAGAACAGGTTGACGGGGTCAAAAATGACCTTGCAGTGCTGTGTATCGGCGGCAGTGTCCAGCACGGTGCGCAGCAGCTCCGGCGTGCAGAGAGGGTGTACGTCCACCGATTCCACGGCAAAAACGACGTTCAGACGGGCGGCTTCCTCGGTGATACGGGCGATGCTGTCCAGCATCAGCGGGCGGCGGGCAGCCTTTTCCTCGTCCGTGCAGGCACCCCATGCCGTTTCACTGCCCACCATTTTGGCACCCAGCACCTTTGCATAGCCCAGTGTGCGCTTTACGGTATCCACAGCGGTGCGGCGGGCGTCCGCATCGGGGGCAGACAGGTCCTGATAGCAGCTCAGCACCGAAATTTCCACATCCTGCGCGGCAAACGCCGTGCGGATCTCTGCAAGCTGTTTGTCGGTGATGTGGGCAAAATCCTCAATGCCTGCAATGGCGCGCGGCATGGCGAGCTGGGCGGCGTTGTACCCCTTGGCACGCAGCGTGGCAGCAAGCGCGGCAGCGGGCAGCTTGCCGTAATCGTGGGCGCGGCATCCGATCCTTGTCATGGCTCAGTCCTCCGTTCCCGCAATGCGGGGCAAAAATACAAAGTTGTGGCCGCTGTCCGGGTGGGCCTTCTGTTCCGGCGTAAAGCGCGCAAAATGGCTTTCGGGGTCGGCGGCGATCCAAGCGTCCAGTTCGGGGCTGTGTGCGCCCAGCTGATGCCGGATATTGACATTGGTGCGCGGTTCCTCAAGATAAGAAAACAGCACGCCCTCCTGCACGCAAATCAGGTGCCAGCGATCCCCCTCGACCAGCCCCTCGGTGACGATGCGCAGATGGTGCTCCATATAGCTGCACCATTTGTCGGGCGGCAGCAGGGCAATGCGTCCCCGGCGGCGCTGCGGGCAGCGCCCCTGCTGCCAGTCGGCGGCGGTAGTGGGTACATCGTGGTAAAAATACGGCTGCATGGCGGCCCATGGGCGGGGTGCTGTCTCACCCAGAGCAGGCGGCCACGGCAGCAAAGCTGCGTCCAGCGCGGGGCAAAGCCCCTGCGGTGTGAACGGGCGGTTCAGCCCCTCGGCGTAGAAAAACAGGTGGGCTTCGCAGCGGAAAAGGCTTGCGGTCAGGATTCGGCCCTCCGCCTGTGCTTTTTGCAGCGCAGCGGAAAACGCGGCAAAAACGGCGTCAGGGACGTCCGTGCGTAAAACAGCATGGAAGGAGCCGCGGCAGACGGCAGCATCGGCAAGCGCGGCAGACAGTGTGCAGGGCATAACATTTCTCTCCTTTATCTTGTGATTATTCTTTATTGTACAATGCCAAGGCAGCAAAAGATATTCGGCATAGTGCAGTTTTCTTTGTGATAATTGCACTTTACACACCCCTGCTTCTGTGCTATGCTGAAGGAAGAATACAGACAAAATAAGGAGCAGGAGCGATGGACTATAGTATCTTACGCTGCGGCGCTGTGGCAGACGGTGTGACCAACTGCGCGGCGGCGATCCAACAGGCGGTTGATGCAGCCGCAGCGGCAGGCGGCGGACGTGTTGTCGTACCGGCGGGGCGGTTTTTAAGCGGCTCGGTGCTGCTGAAGGACAACGTGGAGCTGCATCTGGAAAGCGGCGCGGTGCTTATCAGCAGCCTGAACCCCGACGACATCGTGCCGTTCCCCCAGGGCGGGGACGGCACCGACCCCGACGACACCGCCGACGGCTGGGAGGGCGGCTTCTTTTTGGGCGCCAGCCACGCCAAAAACGTGACCATCAGCGGCATGGGCACGATCTACGGGCAGGGCGACAAGGTGTTTTTGGACAAGGATGTGGACAACGGATTCCACGAATGTCCGAAGTTCTGCGATGTATTCCGCCCGCGCATGATGCTGTTTGAGGCAGTCGAAAACTTTACCGTGCGCGATGTGACCCTGCAGGACGCGGCGTTCTGGACGCTGCACATGGCGGGCTGCCGGCATGTGCGCATCCAGAACATCCTGATTTTAAACGATGACCGCGGCGCCAACAATGACGGCATCGACCCCGATTGCTGTCAGGATGTGGTCATCTCCAACTGCATCGTGCGCACCGGCGATGATGCCATCGTGGTCAAATCCACAGGACCGATGTCCCGCCGTTACGGCGCAAGCGAGAACGTCGTCATCACGGGGTGCGTCTTACATTCCCGCGATTCAGCGCTGAAAATCGGCACCGAGACCCACGGTGTGATCCGCCATGTGACCCTGAGCGACTGCGTCATTGACGATTGCTCCCGCGCGGTGGGCGTCTGGGTGCGGGACGGCGGCACGGTGGAGGATATCCACGTCCACCATCTGACCGGCTGCACCCGCCGCTACGCCGACGCCTACGCCCAGCCCGGTGCGCCGGGCTGGTGGGGCAAGGGCGAGCCACTGTTTGTCAGCGCCACGCCGCGCAAGGGCAAGACCGGGTCGGCAGGCGTGATCCGCCGTGTCAGCTTTGACCATCTGTACCTGACAAGTGAAAGCTGCGCTTTTGCGGCAGGTGAGCCGGACAGCGAGATCCGGGAACTGCGCATCAGCGAAATGCACCTGACGCTGCAGCACCGCGGCACCCAGCCCGGCGGCTTGTTTGACGAGCAGCCCTCGGCGCGGCATATCTACCCGCACGCCATCCCGGCGCTGTACGCCCGCTGTGTGGACGGGCTGACCGTTACGGACAGCACCGTGCGCTTTGTCGGCGAAAACGAGGCGTGGGACGGCAGCGTAGCCGAGCTGGAGCACTGCCGCCGCGCAAAGCTGGATTTGGAAAAGCTTGTATAACAAAAGGAGCGGATACAAATGGAGCATATAGCATGGAAAGGGCGCATCAAGCCCGGCTGCAAGGAAGAATATCAGCGCCGCCACGCGGAAATCTGGCCCGAAATGGTCAAGGTGCTGAAGGATGCAGGCATCTGCAATTACAGCATTTTTTACTGTAATGATGAGCTGTTCGGCTATTACGAGTGCGAAAAGGGCGTCACCTACGCGGAAAAAGTGCAGTCCGAAAGCCCTGTTGTGGATCGCTGGAACGAGTATATGAAGGACATTCTGGAGCTGGAAATGGACCCCGTAACGGGCGCCCAGCCCAAGCTGGAGCAGGTGTTCCGGCTGGATTGAGAAAGTGTGAAACATCGATGCAGGCAAAAGCCCCCGCTGCTTACGGCAGCGGGGGCTTTTGCCCTGCCGGACAGTTTACAGCGCGCCGTCGGAACGGACGTTGTCGTAGTTCAGCACACCGGCAAAGAACGCCAGCGCCAGACCCTGACCCCAGCCCTGGATCCAATCGCGGCTGATGCCGCGGTAGCCGTTGGCGTCCTTCATGACCGCCGTCCCGCCCGAAACATTCAGCACGCGGCCATCGGGGCTGACATTGGCAAGCATACCGGGGATCGCCTTGTTGATGTACTTGATGTGCAGGGGGTTGCCCTTGGTGATCATGGCAGCGGCGATGCCTGCGCTGGCGCTGACCTCCTCATAGGATGCGGCATCGTCCACAATGGTGCGCCACAGACCGTTTTCGGTCTGGTACAGCTTGAGCGCGGCAAGCTGGTCATTCAGGCTGCCGACAACGTCCAAAAACTTGGGGTAGAGGTAGCACTGCGGCAGCCGCACGCCGACCTGCGCCATCGTGTAGGCCGCCCACGCATTGGCGCGGCCCCACTTGATGCCCGACATGTGGTCGCCGGTAATATTGTTGTAGCCGTGGTAGTACAGCCCGCTTTCGGGGTCCTGCAGGTACTTGATGTGCCAGTAATATTGGTTCAGCGCATCGTCGATGAGCTGTTCGTCCTTCAGCAGTACGCCCATGCGCAGCAGGAAGAAGCCCGCCATAAAGAGTGTGTCTGCCCACGCCTGCTCGGGGAAATCGTTGTTGACCGAGACGGTGTGCTGCAAAACATGATCGCCGAAGCGCAGCGCCTCCTTTTCAAGATACTCGACCTTGCTTTTGGCGATGTCCAGATACTTTTCATCACCGGTATGCTCATACAGGGTGATCAGGCAGTGCCCCATCGAGCAGGTGTTGACCGTCCAGCTCGGCAGGCCCAGCTCAATATACTCGTCCACGCGGTCCTTGACAAGCTGCAGGTAGCGCTCATTTTTGGTGACCTCATACGCCTCGCAGATGCCGTAGTAGGCCACGCCGCAGGGCCAGTCCCACGTCATATCCATCCGCATCGTGCGGTCCACGATCTTGTCGATGGTAGCCTCGATCTGGGCTTTGTCAAAAATCAGGTTTGCCATGGTTCTCTCCTTTTTTACAGCGGGGTGATCTGCCCGGCGGCAGCGCGGACGGTCTGCCCGTCCACATACAGCCAGCAGTCACGACAGCTTGGGTTGTATACGCGGTCGGCATCGGCAGAAAATTCCAGCCGTGCGCAGGACTGCCGATAGTCATAAATCTCGATATTGGTGGCGTACCAGATATCCGCCTGCCCGCCAAGACGGCGGCAAAAATCCTCCAGCAGGGTCCAGCCGTTGTTTTCGTCCAGCTCATAGCTATGCCCCCAGACGTACAAAAGCATCGGCTTTCGCCGCCCCGTGCGGGACAGAAACTTTTCGCCATGGTACGCAAGATCGTTGAAAATATGGCAGGTCGGGTCCCAGTGCAGCCAATCCTGCGGGAAGTCGAACCGCCCGGTGTCCTGTGTGGTGCGGGCGTAGCGGATGCCCAGCGCGGGCAGCATGGCAGCTACGGCAGCGTTTACCTCGCCGTAGGGGTAGGCAAAGCCTCGCACGGGGGCCTGCGTGTGATGCTCCAGCGCCCGGCGATCCTCCAACACCTGCTGTGCGGACAGCGGCAGCGGGGTGGCGGTCATACCGGGGTGGCGCACACCGTGGGCGGCGATCTCATGCCCGGCGTACAGCGGTGCATATTCGCACAAAGGGATACGGTTTTCACCTTGCTCGCCGGAGTTCAGGTTGAACGTTGCCTTGATGCCGCAGCGGTTCAGCAGCGCTATCAGGCGGCGGTCCTGCACGCGCCCGTCGTCAAAGCTCAGGGTCAGCGCCTTAAACCGTCCGCCGGGCAAAATGGGGTAAATCAGTTTCATACCAGCGCCACTGCCTTTCCGGCGGGGATCTCATAGTGGCGACCGTCCACCTCGACCCAGATGGACTGGGCGTTGGGGTTGCAGACTTTATCGCCCGCGGCGGTGTACTGCAGGCGGGCGGCATCGGCCATGTAGTCCACGATCTCGATGTTGGTGGCGTACCAGGTGTCCTCGCGCCCGCCGGCCAGCTGGCAGAACTGCTCCATCAAGGCCCAGTCCTCCTCGGTGCGGAACTCAAAGCTGTGACCCCAGACATACATCATGTAGAGATACTGCGTCTTGTACAGCTCTACAAAGCGCTTGCCGTCCTCCAGCAGGTTGTGCTTGTGGTGGCAGGTGGCTTTCCATGTCATAAAATCGTGGGGCATCGCAAAGTCGTGGGTATCGCCCACCACACGTGCGTAGCGGATGCCCAGCGCGGGCAGCAGGGCGGCGATCTCCGGTGTCCAGCTGCCGTTGGGGTAGGCAAGGCCGCGCACGGGGTAGCCCATAACACCCTCCAGCTGCATACGGTCTGCCAGCACCTGCCGGGCGGTCTGGTCCAGCGGGCTGCGGGAGATGGTGGGGTGGTGGTAGGTGTGGCAGGCAACCTCGTGCCCCTTGTACAGCTCCGGCCATTCGCTTTCGGGGATGCGCTCGGGGCGGGGCAGGCCGCCGTTCAGGTTGAAGGTGCCCCGGATGCCGTAGCGGTTGAACAGCTCGACAAGGCGGCGGTCCTCCAAACGGCCGTCATCATAGCTCATCGTCAGCACCTTGTGCTTGCCGCCGGGGAAACAGGTGTAAATGACCTTCGGTTCGGTGTAGTTCATAAACAAAGCCTTCTTTTTTGTCAAATTTATTTGAAATTCGCCCGCAGCACATCCAGTGCCGGGGTGGTATCCTGTAAAAGCTGCTGCACAAAGGCCTGTGCCGTGCGGCAGGCGCCGGCGTTTTGCTGGTGAGCGTTGTCCCGCTTGGTGCCCACCCACATATAGCGGGCCTTGCAGCGTTCGGCGCCAAAGGCAGTGTTGGCGGCGGCGGTGGCGGCGCCAAGGTCGATAAACGGTGCGCCGACCTTGGCGGCAAAGGCGCGCATCGCCTCGCGGTAGGCGGCAAACGAGGGGTGGCAGACGCCGCTTTCGTCAAACTCGCGCATTGCCACAGGGGAGGCAAAGAGGCACACCGCGCCGTGCCTGCGGGCAGCGTCCCAGAAGGGGCGCAGGCTCTCGCCGAAGGCATCTGCCGATACATAGCGCTCAGCTTTGTTGTGGTTGGCATCGTTGTGGCCGAAGCTGACCACCAGCAGATCACCGGGGCGGATATGCGCGGCAATGTCGTCCAGCCGCCCTTCCTCACGGAAGGTCTTGCTGCTGCGGCCCGCCATGGCGCAGTTGTCAATGACAAGGCCCGGCAGCTCGTAGCGCATCTCCTGCGGGAAGGGGCAGTCCGCGCGGTGGGCGGTTTGGCATACAGCGTCACCGTGCGCCAGCGTGTGCAGCACCTCGCCCCAGCCTGTCACCGGTTTATCGCCGGGGGCGTAGCTCTGCATGATGGAATCGCCCACCATCCAGAGGGTGGGCTTGGCGTTCAGCTGCGGCAGCACGTTGGCAAAATCCATGTCGCCTGCATAGTAGAAGGACGGGTAGCACGGCTGGTTGTAGCAGTTGTTCTGCCATGCCACGCCGCAGCGGTACTGTGCATCGTGCATCAGGGTAAACAGCTTGTGGGGGGTAAGATCGGTGGTGGTGTAGATGCGGATAGCGGTGTCGTCCGCCGTGCGCACCAGCAGTTCCTCGCGGAAATCACCCAGCACATCGGCCACCAAACAGGGGTTGCCCTTGGTGCCGTTGTTGGTGGCGGTGCCGACGGGCTGCAGCATGACGCCATGGGTCAGATCGTTAATAACGCCGTATTGATCGCCGTGCAGGTAATCCGCGCCGTCGGTGACCTGGGTCGAAAGGTCGCCTGCCCAGTAGATCTTCATGTTGGTGCCGGGGGTGGAGACCTCCAGCTTGTGACCGTTCACATCGTACACGTCCTTGACCCAGACCTGCAGGCCGCGGGTGTTGGGGTCAATTTTGCCGATCATGCAGCGCCCAAGATCCTCCTCGGCATATTCGCCAAAGCGGACATCGCCGGTCTCGGCATCACGCAGCGCCCAGCCGTAGGGGGCGCGCTCGCCCTCCTCATAAACATTGAAGATCTCCAGACCGGGGCTGTCGGGGTCGATGTCGGCCACATGCATCGCGTCACCGTGGCCGAACTTGGCGCGGGTCCTGCCATCGGGCAGGGTGCCGTACTTGGAGTAGAGCAGGCTGCCGTCATGGTCGATGGCTGCCGCGCCGTACACGATTTCCATGCAGCCGTCGCCGTCAATGTCGGCGGTGGAAATGCTGTGGTTGCCCTGCCCTGCCAGAATACCGTACACGGGGTCGGTGCCGACAGCGAGGTGGCAGCTGCTGTCGTTGAAGGGGTTTTCCATCGGCACAAAGCCGGAGTCGATACCCCATACCTTGTGAAAGCGGTTCTCAAAAAAGTCGTAGGCCGCCAGCGTGGCGCGGGTGTAGTAACCGCGGCAGGCGATCAGATAGGGGCGCTCGCCGTCCAGATAGGCCACCCCGGCGTTAAAGCGGTCCACGCGGTTGCACGGCTCGATGCGGGGCATTGCATAATCGCCCCACAAAAGGCCGTCATCCACGCGGGGGTAGGGGTAGTCGATCGTGTCCAGCTCGGCGCCGTCCCCGCCGAACATCGTCAGGTACTCGGGGCCGTCATAGACAAAGCCCTCGAACCTGCGCAACTCGTTTTTGGGGCTGCGGCTCGGCGCGTACACATCAAGGAAATAGTCGGCCAGCGCAAGGGCATCAGCCTCGCACAGGGGGTAGGCGTACTGCGGCGCAAGGCCGAAGCACTGCTCCACCGTGGCGGGCCAGCGGCCGTTTACGACCTCTGGGTGGGTGTGCCAGCGGCGGAACACCTCGGCCATATGCAGGCGGTAATCCTGCGCCGTGCAGACATAGTTGTCCGCGTGGCTGTACCCGGCGTCCAGATCCTTCTGCGGCATCGTGATATACCGGCGGGACAGCACGGTGCCGTCCGGTGCAAAGCGGGTCATCACGGTGCCGGGCGCGGTCTTGACAGCCATCTCGGCCCTGCCGTCCCCGTTGAAGTCGTACACCATAAACTGGGTGTAGTGCGCTCCGGCGCGGATGTTCTGCCCCATGTCCAGCCGCCAGACCAGCGTGCCGTCCAGCTTATAGCAGTCGATAAAGCACCGCCCGGTGTAGCCCTTGATCGACACATCGTGGGAATTGTCAGGGTCCCACTTTACAAAATACTCGTACTCACCGTCATTGTCAATATCACCCACACTCATATCGTTGGCATGGTAGGCAAAGGGCTCCCCGGCCGGGGTCACGCCGTCCGCCGGCTTTTGCAGCGGAAGCTCATAGTACCCCTTCTGCCACGGCTTTACGCCCCTGCAGGCGGGCCCTTCTACGCCGTTTACCAGCGGGGCCACGGCGTAGGTATCCCCGCTTGTGCCCTGCGCGTCAAGATAGTTTGTGCTGTCGGTCACGGTGGCCAGCCTGACCCCGTTTTTATAGAGCACAAAGTCGGTGCCGGTCAGGCCGGTGGCGTTGTGGCCGGTGACCTCGCTTTTAAAGAGCCGCCAACTGATAAACACACCGGTGTTTGCCGTGACAGCCACCAGTCCGCGGGACAGCGCCTCCAGCTGCTGCTGCAGCACGCGGCCCACGGGGGTCTGCACGGGTGTGCTTTCCTCCAGCATGGCCCCGTTTTCTGCCAGCGCCTGCACTTTGATGTAATAGGGGATATGCGTCGAGCGGCAGAAGGTGAAAAGGCTTTCCCCGCTCTCGCCTGCCGTTTTGAACCGCACGGTCTCGCCAGGGCGGTCGCTCCACAAAATGCGGTAGCGGGCGGCCCCGGCCACCGGCTGCCAGCTAAGGGTGGTTTGGGCAGCCGTCTGGCTGCGCACAGAGATTTGCATGGACTTTCCCTCCATCATAAAAGAGCGCCGCAACATCCGCTGCGGCGCTCACATTCAATTAGGCTTTATCTGCTGCGTACAGGGCGTTGACTTCCTCAATGACCTGCGTGCCGCCGCGGGCATTCCACTGGTCGAAGGCAGCCTGCAGACCGGCCTCGTCGATCTGGCCGCAGATATACTGGGTGCGGGCATCGTCCAGAATCTGGACAAGGTCGCTGCCGCACTCGGCGTAGGTGTCGGACTGGGTCAGGTAGCCCAGCGCGGGGTTGAACACGGCATACTGCACGTTGTTGGCAATGCTCTCCTCGTAAGCCAGCTGATAGTCAGCCTTTTCCAGCTGGTAATCGGGGTTCTGCTCAGTCAGGTAGGGGACATAGGGCACAGCCTGATTCAGACCTGCCTGCGGGCAGTTGGTGGTGTCGTACTTGCCGTTGGGAACAATCTTGCCGTCGGCGTTGATGTCATAGCAGATGTCCTTCAGGCCGTAGTCGGCCAGTGCCATCATTTCGGGGTCGCACATCTTGTCAAGGAAGTGCAGGCAGGCCTTGACATCCTCCTCGGTCTTGGCACCAGACTTGGTGATGAGGTAGAAGCCGTTGTAGCCGGTGGTGGCAAGGGTGTGGCCGTTGATGGGGCCGACAGAGGTCATCGTTGCAATCTTGGAGGCGTCGTTTACGTCGGCAATGGCGTTGTCCTCAAAGTATTTCCAGATGCGCTTGGTGCCGTCCATCGTGTCGACAAAGACGCCGGTGACGCCCTTCTGGCTGTCGACCTGGAAGTTGGCAGTGTCCACAGTCGCCCAGTCGGGGCGGACCAGACCGTCAGCGTAGATTTTGCGCATCCAGTCAAGGGCTTCCTTATACTCAGCGGTCTGGTGTACGGGAACCAGCTTGCCGTCCTGCTCAACCCAGCCGTTGCCGCAGCCGAACCATGTCTGGATAATATCCCACGGGCCGGTGTATTTGCACATTTCCAGACCGTAGGTGTCGTTGGCACCGTTGCCGTCCGGATCGTCATAGGTGAACTTATAGAGCATATCATAGACATCCTCGACCGTCTTGGGGGCCTCGGTGATGCCCACGGCCTCGGCCCAGTCGGTGCGGTAGCCCAGACCGTTGCGGCCGATGGCGCGGGAGCGGGGAATGCCGATGATCTGGCCGTCCACGGTCAGGCCCTTCAGAACATCGGGGCTGATCTGGGACAGGTTGGGGTAGGCCTCGCTGTCCTGCAGGTACTCGGTCAGATCCCAGAAGGCGCCGCGCTTGGCAGCATCGGCTGCGTTGGCGTTCTGGTCCAGCGTCTTGGTTGCGGTCAGGATCATCGGCATGTTGTCCTTGTCCATCAGGGTCAGGCCGAACTTCTCGCTGTAGGTGTCGTTGGCCTCGGTGCGCCACTCGACATGGGTACCGGTGTAGGCCTCGTACTTGGCGATGACCTCATCGGAATGTTCATTGCTCAGCACATGGCCGGTGAAGTCGGGGATCATAAAGCTGACGGTGGGGGTGCCGGAGGCAGCGCTATCCGCAGAGGAAGCAGCGCTGGAAGCGGAGGTGCTGTCGGAGGCGGAGCCGCCGCAGCCTGCGAGCATGGCGGCGGACATCGCCAGCGCCATAGAGAGGGCAAGTGCCTTTTTCATTTTCGTTTTTCTCCTTTTTGTATAAAAGTGGTTGTATTGCTTGGTATCAGCCCTTGACCGAGCCGACCATGACACCTTGGGTAAAGAACTTCTGCACAAACGGATAGATGCAGAGGATCGGCAGGGTGGACAGCACCGTGGTGGCCATCTTGACAGCCTTGATGGGCGGCATACCGGCCGCGCCCCAGTCAAAGGTGGAATCCTCGGCTACCTGTGTGGTCAGGAACACCAGACGCCGCAGCACGATGGTGATGACCTCCATGTCGGAGTTGTTGATGTACAGCATCGCATTGAAGTAGCTGTTCCAGTGGCTGACCGCGTAGAACAGGCTGACCGAGGCCAGCACCGGCGCGGACAGCGGCAGGATGATGCGCACGAAGGTGATCAGATCGTTGGAGCCGTCAATGATGGCGGCCTCCTCCAGCTCCATGGGGATACCCTGAAAATAGTTCTTGATGATGATCATGTTGAAGGCGCTCATCGCCGTGGGCAGCCAGAGTGCCCAGTAGGTGTTGCCCAGATGCAGCACATTGACCACCATAATGTAGGCGGGGACCATGCCGCCGGTGAACAGCATCGTGACGATGACCATATTGATAAAGCCGTTGCGGCCCTTGAGGTAGGGGCGGGACAGCGGGTAGGCGATCGTGCAGGAGACGAACATATTGATCAGCGTGCCGATCACGGTGACGATCACCGAATTTTTCAGTCCGCGGAACACATCGCCCTGCTTGAGGATGTACTGGTAGGCGTTCAGCGATACATCCTGCGGGATCAGGAAGAAGGGACGCTCGGTCAGCTCGCGCTCGGTCGCAAAGGAGCCGGCCACCACATAGATGAAGGGCAGCACACAGGCCAGCGCCACCAGCGCAATGATGACATACAAAAGAACCTGTACAGCCTGATCGCCGGGGGTGCGGGCTTCCAGCGTGCCGGTGGCGCGCACCTCGTCTTTCTTATGGGTAAAGGGCATTGTCATTGTAGCACAGCTCCCTTCTTTAGTACAGGCCGGACTCGCCGAACAGCTTGGCGATCTTGTTGGCGGTGACGACCATCAGCATACTGATGGTGGACTTGAACAGGCCGGTGGCGGTCGCCAGCGAGTACTGGCCGCCCGTGATGCCCTTGGTGTAGACATAGGTGTCAAACACATCGGAGGCTGCGCGGTTCATCGAGTTCTGCATCAGGAAGATCTGCTCGTAGCTGGTGTTCAGAAGCTGGCCGACCTTCATGATCAGCATCAGGACAATGGTGCCGCGGATGGCGGGCAGCGTGACATGCCACATCAGCTGCCAACGGCCTGCGCCGTCAATCTTGGCAGCCTCATACAGCTGCACATCCACGCTGGACAGCGCCGCCAGATAGATGATGGTGCCGTAGCCGGTCTCTTTCCAGATATTCTGGCCAACGATCAGCGCGGGAAAGAGCTTGGGGTCGCTGAGCAGGTCGGGCGCATTCGCGCCGAAGATCTGGGTCAGCACATGGTAGATGGCGCCGTCCGTGGTGGAGAACATCTGGAAAGTCAGCGCCGCCACAATGACGATGGAGACAAAGTGGGGGATGTAGACCAGCGTCTGCGCTGTGCGCTTGAACCATTTGCAGCGCAGCTCATTTAAGATCAGCGCCAGAATGATGGGGGCCGGGAAGGCGAAGAAAAGGTTGGCCAGCGAGATGGACAGCGTATTGCGGAACAGCGTCCAGAAGTCCGGGCCGGTGAAGAGCTTTTTAAAGTACTTCAGCCCGACAAAGGGGCTGCCGAACACAGATTCCAGAATCGTGTCACCGTTGAAAGGGCTGAAATCGGTAAATGCCATATACAGGCCCGTCATCGGCAGGTAATTGAAGATGATCATGTAGAGCAGCGCCGGCAGCATCATGATATATAACCAGTAATGCTGCATGAACGCCTTGCGCCATGTGTTGTGGCCCAGCTGTTTCTGGGCGCGGGCATTGACCTTGCTCTGCTTGACCGCAGCGGTTTGTGCCATAAGCGTTTCCTCCTTGCTTTGTGTTCTCATCAGCCGGCGGCCGCGGTGCTTTGGTCGGGATCGCGGGCCCTCGTCATCCGGCGGCGGCTGTTTCGTTGCTTCCATTGTATCCCCTGCTCTGCGGATTTGGCTACAATCAAAAGCACGCGAAAATTTTCATTATATTTCACGATGCAGCGCAATTATCCATGCAGATGACACACAAAACAATCCTTATATCTACCGGCACTATCGTTTGCTGTTTCGGGTTGAAATTGTGAATATTTTATACATGGTGCCTGCCTGTTTTGTGCATTTTGACAAAGGGCGTTTTTAGGCCTGCTGCAGCCTCACGGACTGCGGAGGCTTTACCGCACGGCCTTGCCCCAACGGCCCCGCTTTCCCGGCGGGGTTGGGTCATGCCGCCCTGCTGCCGGCAAACATATCCTATTTCCATATCTTGATATTTATCGCTGCACCTTGCTTTTAAAGCCTTCTGCCCATCAAATGACACTTGTTTTTCGCCGCGGCAGCGCGTATGATAAAGATAAGATCGCGGGCCTGCAACTGTATACAGCACATCTGACAGGGAGAAAACGCTATGTCTACACTGCAAGGCGAAAGCTTTTATTTCCACCACGGCTGGCACTTTTTGCGGGCAGATGCCTTCCCCATGGCAAAGGCCGTTGACGCCCACCGGGACGCCGAGGGGCACGCCTTTTACGAGGCCGACTACCGGGAAACCGGCTGGCAGCCCGTCACGCTGCCCCACACCTTCAATGATGAAGATCTGTTCCGCGACCGCATTCAGGACGGCGGCAGCGGCCAGCGCCGCACGGCAGCCTTCTACCGCAACATCCTCACCATTCCGGCGCGGCACAAAAACCACAAGGTGCTGCTTGCGTTTGAGGGGCTGCGCCAGACCTGCTACCTCTATGTAAACGGCACGCTGGCCGGCTACTATGAGGCCGGCGTTGCGCCGTTCGGCTTTGACATTACTCCTTATGTGCGGTACGATGCGCCAAACCTCATCGCTATTGCAACCGACAACACCGCCACCCGCAACGCGCCGTTCTGCATTGCCGAGACCCCCAACAAGCCCGATGCTGTCCCCGGCAGCTATCTCTTTCCGCAGGAGCAGGCCGTCCCCGCCGACCGTGTGGGCGTCCCCTTTTTCTGGAACTGCAACGACTTCAATCCCTCGGTCGGCGGCATTACCCGCCCCGTGCAGGTGTTTTTCAAGCCCGATGTCTATCTGACGCTGCCGCTCTACTCCAATTTGCAGACCAAAGGCCTCTATGTCTACGGCCGGAATTTTGATTTGGACAACGCCACGGCGGATATCCGGGTCGAGGCCGAGGTCCGCAACGAGGGCAAGGTCCCTGTTTCCGCCCAGCTGCGCATCACGCTGCGCCGCCCGGACGGCAGCGTTGCCGCCATCTTTGACGGTGCCCCGGCCACCGCAGCCCCCACGGGCCGCGCCGTACCGCCGCTGAGCATCACCCCGGCGGACGCCTATATCCCCGATGAGGCTGTGCCCGGGCATTACCGCCCTGTGGAGGACGAAAGCCTGCCCGCACCGACCGCTACGGATTCCATGGCGGTCACTGTGCTGCACGCCGGGGCCGACACCCTGCCGCTGCGCTTCTGGAGCATCGACGACCCCTACCTCTACACCGTGGAGGCCGAGCTGTTTGTAAACGGCGAAAAGACCGACGCCCAGCAGCTGACGACCGGCTTCCGCGCCGTAAGCTACGACAAAGACCGGGGCCTGCGCATCAACGGCGCGGTGCAGTGGCTGCGCGGCTACGCCCAGCGCGCCGCCAACGAGTGGGCGGCCATCGGCATTGCGCCCGAGTGGCTGCACGATGAGGACGCTGCCCTCATCCGCGAGAGCAACGCCAACCACATCCGCTTTATGCATGTGGCGGGCAGCCCCGCCGATGTCCGTGCGTTTGACCGCCGCGGCATCGTCTGCACCCAGCCTGCCGGTGACAAGGAGAAGGAGAGCTTCGGCCGCCAGTGGGACCAGCGCGTAGAGCTGATGCGCGATGTCATCATCGCCTTCCGCAACCACCCGTCCATTCTGTTCTGGGAGGCCGGCAACAACTCGATCTCCCGCGAGCACATGCGGGAGATGCGGCTGCTCAAGCAGCGGCTGGACCCCCACGGCGGGCGTTTTATGGGCTGCCGCACCCTGAACACCGAGGAGGTCGTCAACGAGAGCGAGTATGTCGGCACGATGCTGAACCGCCACGCCGCCCGCTTTTTGTCGCAGCACGGCCCCGTCACCGAGACCGAGTACAGCCGCGAGGAGGCTCCCCGCCGCATCTGGGACGACTTCACCCCGCCGGATTTCGACTACCGCAACCGCTGGGTCGGCAAGGGCGGCAAAAAAGCTGTTGGGTACGACTTCTACGACCTTACCAGTGAAGATCTCGCGCTTGAAAACGCGCGCGGCTACGCCGAGTTTTTCAACGATCGGATGGGCGGTGCCTCCGGCAAGAACTACTACAGCGCCTGTGCGGCGCTCTGCTGGACGGACTCTGCCCAGCATGGCCGCCAGTCCTACAGCGAAAATGCCCGTATGAGCGGCCGCGTCGATCCCTGCCGAACCAAAAAGCAGAGCTTTGACTGCTTCCGCGTTATGCAGAGCGAGGCCCCCGCCGTCAAGATCATCGGCCACTGGAACTACCCCGCCCTCACCGCTGCCAACTATCGCTATGAAGAAAAGCGCTTTAACGGCACCTACTGGGAGGGCACCGGCGTCTGGCACACCCGCGACCCGCACCATAAGACGCTGTATGTGGTGGCAAGCTACCCTGTCGCCGCAGTCGAGCTGCTCGTCAACGGGCGCCGTGTCGGGCGGTGCGACAAGCCGCAGAACACCTTTGTGTTCGCCTTCCCCGGTGTGGATGTGACCCAATCCGGCTGGGTCGAGGCCGTGGGCTACGGCTATGACGGCACACCCTCCGCGTCCGACCGGCTGGAAACCGCCGACAGCCCCGCCGCCCTGCAGTTGACGCTGCACACCGCACCGGGCGGCCTTGCTGCCGACGGGGCCGACATCGCCTATGTCGATATTGCCGTGCAGGACAGCACCGGGCGGGTCTGCCCGCTCTGCGATGCGCGCATCGACTTCACATTGGACGGCCCCGCGCAGTTTTTGGGCGGCTACAACAGCGGCCGCTTTGCAGGCTACGGCCACGATGACAGCGTCATCCACCAAAATCATGTCTATGCTGAGTGCGGCACCAACCGTGTATTTCTGCGTGCGGGCACAGCGCCCGGCACCATCCGCCTGACCGCCGTGATGGGCAGCCTCCGCAATGTCATCACGCTGCAGAGCATGCCTGCCGACCTCTCACCGCTGACAGCCGCACCGCTGCCCTGCCGCCTGCCGGACTATGCCGCCTGTGCGCCGCAGCGCCGCGATGCGTTCGTCCCCATCCCGCAGGCCGATGCAGCAAAATACCAGCCGGAGGACAAGTGCTACACCAAGATCCTCGTCAACGGGCAGGAGCCGGACACCCGCGGCGTGCGCAGCGTCAACGAGAACGGCCGCGTCTGGGGCGCGGTGCTCTGCATTTTGGAGCGGCTGCAGACGGTCATCCCCGATGCCTTCCGCTATGATTGGAACGCCGCCGGGGGGTGCCTGACGCTGCACAGCGGCGGGCACACCGTGACAGCGCAGGTCGGCGTCACCCATCTGCTGGTTGACGGCAGGGAAAACCTGATGGACGGCCAGCCCTATCTGACCGCCGAGGGCGCGCTGGTCATGGAGGTCAACGCCCTGATCCCCCACATCACCGGCACCCGCACCCAGTACGATGACAAGGTCAATGTACTGCGCATAGAAACCGAATAACAGCAAAGACCGCACCCGAAACGCATCGGGTGCGGTCTTTGCTGTCGGTGAGGGAAATCCCCCTCACTTCTTCTCGTTCTGGTAATCCTTGCGGTATTTGCCGGGGGTCATGCCGACCTTTTTGCTGAAAAACCGGATGAAATTCTGCACATTGGAATAGTTCAGCGTCTCGGCGATCTGCACGACCGTCATGTCGCTGGTCAGCAGCAGTTCCTTGGCCATCTCCAGCTTTTCGTTGTTGGCCAGATCGCTGAAGCTGGTATCCTTCTCGGTGCGCAGCACCTTCCAGATATAACTCGGGTTATAGTTCAGCCGGTCGGCGCACTCGTTCAGCGTAATGTCGCCGCGCGTCTGCTTGATCAGCGCCAGCACATTCTTGACCAGCTCGCTGGAGCTGCTCTGGCGGAACTCCGTCAGCAGGTCCATAACAGGCACGGCCACCTCGTCCATCAGGAAATTCTGCATCTGGTCGGCGGTGTAGATCTTGCTGATCGTCTCAAACAGGTTGGCCTGCCGGTCTGCCAGCACCTGATTGACCGAAAGCCCGGCGTTTTCCGCCACGGCCAGCATGGCCGCCACCAGCCGCTGGATGTAAAACTGCCGCTCATACCCGCGGATGTTCTTTTCCAGCATTTTGGCGGTAAAGCGCTCCAGCAGGTGGCGCACCTCCTTGGTCTTGCAGGCGGTTACGGCTGCCGTGATCTCATGCTCCAGCAGCGTATCATAGCCGTTGCGGGCGCACTGCTCGTCGGGCGGCTGGTAGTACAGCATCTGCCCGCTTGCCTCGGGGGCATCGGCCTCCGGCAGGCGCAGGGCCTCCCATGCCTCCTGCGCGGCCAGCTGCATGTGGTGCAGCTTGTGGAAGGGGCGGCTGACGCCCGCGCGGCAGCTGACCCCCAGCGCGGTGCGGATGCTGCGCGCCGCCGCCGTATATACCACGCGGCAGGCCTCATTCAGATCAGCCTCCTCGCCGCCCACGACCAGCAGCAGGGTAAAGTTCAGCATTACGGGCTGGAACGCGCAGCGGCGCAGCAGCTCGGTGGGCATCGTCTGTATGGCGGTCAGCAGCATGGTTTCCCGTACAGGACCGGAGGTGCCGGGCGCCGTGTTCAGCGCCAGCGCGATCAGGCGGTAGGCGGGGCATGGTGTGGTCGGCGGCCTCGTCGGTGACCTCGCTGCGGATCAGGTTTTCCACAAAGCTCTGCTGCAAACGGCGGTTTTGCTGCTGCATCAGGCTTTGCATGGCCTGCTTGTCCTTGGCCACCTGCCTGACCCCGGCGGACAGATAGGCAAATTCTTCCTCGTCGCTGCCGGGCTGACCAAACACATCGCTGGCGGCGTGCATCAAATCGTCCACGGGGGCGTACAGCACACTGGTAGAACGGCGGCAGATCAGCAGCACCGCCACCAGCACCCCTGCCAGCGCGAAGGCAATCAAAATCACCGTCCCGGCGGTGGCAGCCAAGGTGCGCTGCGGCAGCGCCGCATAGTAGGTCAGTCCGTTTACCCCCATCCTGCCGCTGTTCAGCTGCCAGCCGTCCTGCACACAGCCGCCCTCGGCGGGGGTGTCGGCGTCCAGCAGGGCGGTCAGCGCAGCAGAGGTGCTCAGCACGGTCTTGCCGGTGAAATCCCGCGCGGCAATGCTGTAACCGCCGGTCTGCCAGCTCTCGGTCATCTCATACAGCGGCGAAAGATCCAGCTTAACGATCAATACCGCATAGCTGCCCGTGCGGTAGGAGCTGCTGCGCAGCACGAGCAGCTCGCCGGTCAGATCCACCGTGTTCAGCGGTGTGTCCGCCCGCGCGGGGGTAGGCTGGTCGGTGCGGTTGACCCACATCATGGCGGCATGCTGCTCCGTCCACTCGCCCAGCAGGTGGGCGACCTCATCCCGGTTGGCGGCGTCCGCCAGGCGGCACATGCCGTTGTTGCTTAAGATCCACCCGCTGCGCAGGTTGATGTAGGTATACCCCTCGACATATTTGTCCACCAGATTGCCGCCGCGCATGGCGGTCTGCATATCGCGCACAAGGGTGTACTCGCTGTACGGCGGCGCGATCTTTTGGCACAGGGTCTGGTAATTGTCCGCGCTGACGACTGCGCTGTAGTAGGCACGCAGGTTGCTCAGCGCAATTTCCATCTGCGTCTCAACATTCTCCCGCGCCGAGGTCAGCATCGCATCGCTGCGCGTGACGGTCTGCCGGTAGTACACCACGCTGAACAGCACGCCCAGCAGCAGCAGGGGGGCGGCAACCAAGATCACCAGATACAAAAAAATACGGTTCTGATAGGCAGAGTATCTGTGCCCGCTGTGCGGTGGGTTCTGCTTTTTCAGAGGCTGCCGCATACTGTTTTACTCCTTTTTTACCGAATTTGATTTTAACCATAGCACATTTTCCGCTGCTGTGGCAAGTCTTTTTGCGGCAAATCTTGCTGTCAATGTTGCCGATTTTGCGCCGCTTCCTTTGTTGAACCTGCACAAAACAGCAAAAAAAATACGTGTGCTTCCGCATGGCAAATGGGGTGATTGTTTGCGGTGGTTTCCGCAAAAAACAAGCGGCACAGCGGCAAAATGCAGGAAACCGGCAGAGGATAATGATTGTTGCGGTCACTGCGGTTTGCGCGTACAATGTAAGTAAGAAATTCTGCCAAGGGGGGTGGGGCTTATGCCGGCTTACCGAAATTCCGCACAAATTGATATGACCCACGGCTCGGTGCTGGGGCGCGCGGCGCTGTTTGCGCTGCCCATCTGCGCGGGCAATATTTTGCAGCTTTTGTACAGCACGGTGGACACGCTCGTCATCGGCAATTTTTGCGATACCACAGCGCTGGCCTCGGTGGCGACAAGCTCTCAGCCGCTCGAAATTCTGCTCTGTGTCTTTGTGGGCATCGGTTCGGGCATTTCCATTCTGGTGTCGCAGGCAGTCGGGCGCGGTGACCGTGACCAACTGCAAAAGCTCGTGCGCACCTCGGTGTGGCTGCTGTTTGCGGCGTCCCTGCCGCTGACCGTTATCGGGCTGCTGCTGGGGCCGTGGATGCTGCGGCTGATGCAGGTCCCGGCAGACGCCATGCCGGGGGCGGTGCTGTATCTGCGCATCACGATGCTGGGCATTCTGGGCAATATGGGCTATAACTTCAACGCAGGTCTTTTGCGCGGCCTGGGCAACAGCTCGTCGTCGCTGCAGCTGTTGTTTATCAGCTGCGCGGCGAATATCGTGCTGGATCTTGTACTTACCGGCGCGCTCGGTCTTGGCATCGGCGGCGTGGCAGCTGCCACGGCGATTGCGCTGTTTTTGTCGTGGATATGCAGCATTTTTTACATCCGCCGCTGCACAGAGCTTGCGCTGCCTGTTTTGCCCCGCGGTTTTGACGCCGGCACCCTGCGTCAGATCGTGCGCATCGGCCTGCCGCTGGGGCTGAACTCGGCGCTGTACTCCATCGGTCACGTCTTTTTGCAGGCGCTGTACAACCTGCAGGGGTCGGTTTTTGTGGCGGGCTGCTCGGTGGCGGGCAAGGTCGGCGGGCTGGCCAACATCACGGTCACCTCGCTGTCGCAGGCAACCTCGGTGTTTGCGGGGCAAAATCTCGGCGCACAGGACTACCGCCGCCTGCGCAAGGGCGGGTGGATGATCCCGGCGGCGTCGGGGCTGCTTTCGCTGGCGGGCGGGCTGCTTATGGCAGCGTGCTGCCGCCCGCTGCTGCTGCTTTTTACGCAGGACGAAGCCGTACTGACCTTTGCTGTGCGGTATATCCGCATTGTGCTGCCGTTCCAGTGGTGCTATGCAGCCTTCAACGCGATTATGAGCTTTGCCAACGGTATGGGCGAGATCCGCTATGCCACCATCGTCAACATCATTTTGCTGTGGGGCGTGCGCATCCCGTCGTCCTACCTGCTGGCGTGGCTGGGCTACGGCGGCTACGCCATGGCGGGGGTGCCGCTCAGCTTTGTGGCGGGACTGTTGGCGATGCTGTTTTATTATAAGTCCCACGCATGGGCGGACATCCGCGCCCATGCCGAGGCACAGGAGAGCGCAAAATGAAATTTCTTGACCAACTGCAAAACCCGCCCAGAGAATTTACCGCCATCCCCTTTTGGTTTTTGAACGGCGATCTGACCGATGCCGAGCTGCGCCGCCAGCTGGCGGACTTTGCCGCCCACGGCATTTACGGCGTGGTGCTGCACCCGCGCATGGGGCTTAGCCCCGACATCACCTATCTGGGTGAACGCTACTTTGCCCATATCCGCACGGCAGTGCAGACCGCCGCCGCGCTGGATATGAAAATCGTTTTGTATGACGAGGGAATGTACCCCTCCGGCTCGGCGTGCGGGCTTGTGGTAAAAGACCACCCCGAACTGGCCAGCGAGGGCGTCACGCTGACCCAAACCGTTTTGCCGGGGGACGAGCTGCTGGCGCAGACAGAAAACGGCGCGCTGGTCGTTCGCAAAAGCGGCGGTACGATGCGCGGCTTGCATTGGGGCGAGGATGACGGCGAGAAAAACGCCCCGCTGACGGCGGACATCTTGAACCCTGAAGCGGTCCACCGCTTTGTGCAGCTGACGCACGAGGCGTACTACCGCGAGGTAAAGGAATACTTCGGGTCAACGATCATCGGCTTTTTCACCGATGAGCCGAGCATTTTGGGGCGCAACGTCAGCGGCATGTTCCCGTGGACGCACGGCTTTGCCGAGATTTTCCGCCGCGCGGGCGGCAACGCCGCCAACCTCGCCGCCCTGTTTGACGGCAGGGAAAACGACGATACAAGGCTGTATCACAAGCTGCTTTTGCAGCGCGAGGGCGAGGTCTACTACGGCACGCTCTCACGCTGGTGCGAGGCGCACGGCATCGGCCTGATGGGACACCCCCACCAGAGCGATGATATAGAAGTTGAAAAATACTTCGCCGTTCCGGGGCAGGATCTGGTGCTGCGCTGGCTCGCCCCCGAAAAGGACGGCTTGGCGGGTATGGATTCCACGATGGGCAAGTGCAGCGCTGACGCCGCGCGGCTGATGCACCGCCGCCGCAACGCCAACGAGTGCTTCGGTGCCTGCAACAAGGATGACAACCCGTGGCAGCTTTCGGGCGGCGACATCAAATGGTACACCGACTGGCTGGCGGTGCGCGGGGTCAACCTGTTTATTCCGCACGCCTTTTATTACAGCATCCGCGGCAAGCGCAAGGACGAGCGCCCGCCCGATGTCGGTCCCCACAGCATCTGGTGGGCGCATTACGAGGCATGGAGCACCTACTGGCGGCGGCTGTCCTGGCTGATGACCGACATTGACCTGCACGCGAAGGTTGCCGTGCTTTGCCGTAACCGCGACCTTTGCCCCGACACCGTGCACCCGCTGTTTGAACGGCAGATCGGCTTTCAGTACATTCCCGAAAGCTACTTTCCAGCCTGCACGGTCGAGGACAGTGCGCTTTGCTTACACGGACACCGCTACACCGCCGTGCTGGGGGACAAGGCGTTGTTCCCGGACGCCGCGCATCCGGAGCTTTCGGTGCTCGAGCCGGACTGCCGCTGCGACCCGCCGCAGCCCATGCTGCGCTGCGCCTCTTTTAATAAGGAAGGGCGCGCCTGCTGGCTGCTTGTCAACGAGGGCAACACCCCCATCCGAACACGGCTGACCCTGCCGGTGGATGCCCCGCTTTGCCGGTACGATCTGTGGAACGGCCAGCCCTGCGCCTGCCCAGCCGAGCATACCGCCCAGGGAGCCTGCCTGCCGCTGGAGCTGCCCGCGCGCGGCAGCCTGCTGCTGTTTACCTGCACCGCGCAGGAAACCGAAACCCTGCCTTTGCCGCCCACCTATCTGTCACTGCCCGTGCCGGACTTTATCCTTGTGGAAGAGGACGCAACCCGTGCCGCCAAGACCTACCGCGCCGTGCTGCAGGTCGCGGCGGCAGATATCGAAGCCGCCACGCCGCTGCTGACGCTGCGCGGACAGGAAATGGCGGAGTTGACCGTAAACGGTCAACCGGCGGGCGTGTCCTTTTGGTCGCCGCATAAATTCCCGCTGGCGGGGCTTTTGACCCCCGGCGAAAACACCCTGACGCTGACCCTGACCGGCAGCCCCGCCAACCGCTACGGCAACCACCCGGTTCCCTACGGGCTGGAAAGATAAACCGTTTTTTATTCAACAGGAGGTACTTTTATGTCTGTCTGCACACCCAAATCCTTCGACCTGACCGGTAAGGTCGCGCTGATTACCGGCGCATCCTACGGCATCGGCTTTGCCATTGCCACCGCCATGGCGAACTGCGGCGCCACCATCGTTTTCAACGACATCAAGCAGGAGCTGGTCGACAAGGGCCTGGCTGCCTACAGGGAAGCCGGCATCGAGGCCCACGGCTATGTCTGCGACGTCACCAACGAGGACGCCGTCAATGAGATGGTCAAGAAGATCACCGCCGAGGTCGGCCACATCAACGTGCTGGTCAACAACGCCGGCATCATCAAGCGCATCCCGATGATCGAGATGACCGCTGCCCAGTTCCGTCAGGTCATTGACGTGGACCTGAACGCTCCCTTCATCGTTGCCAAGGCTGTCATTCCCGATATGATCGAGCAGGGCGGCGGCAAGATCATCAACATCTGCTCTATGATGAGCGAGCTGGGCCGTGAGACTGTTTCCGCCTACGCTGCTGCCAAGGGCGGTCTGAAGATGCTGACCAAGAACATTGCCTCCGAGTACGGCAAGTACAACATCCAGTGCAACGGCATCGGACCCGGCTACATCGCCACCCCGCAGACCGCACCCCTGCGCGAGATCCAGCCCGATGGCTCCCGCCATCCCTTCGACCAGTTCATCGTTGCCAAGACCCCCGCTGAGCGCTGGGGCGAGGCCGAGGATCTGGGCGGCCCCGCCGTCTTCCTCGCCTCCGAGGCTTCCGACTTTGTCAACGGCCTGATCCTCTACGTTGACGGCGGCATCCTCGCCTACATCGGCAAGCAGCCGGGGTAATGCGTTTACTTTGGTACTGCGCTGAACTTTTCTGATTTTTGTTTCTGGTTTAGATGCTTCGTCCATCAGGATTTTCTATAGCCTTATGCGCTATCTTGAGAAATTCTGGTGGACTTTTTTAATAAAAAGCAGTTCATTTGTGCAGAGTGAATCAAAACTGATTCACTTTTTCGAGTCAAGATTTTTGGATGAATCAGAAGTGATTCACTCTGGAGCATATACGAATTTGTATGCGTATCCGCTTTGATTACCCCCCGCTTTGAGCGGGAACATGTTTTGCAAGCATAGCGTTTGGATATCCAAACGCAGATCCTTGGGGCATGCCCCAAACCCCCGACGGCCTACGAGAACAGTGCCGTGTTACATTTGGAAAGGAACAGGTGAAATCATGAGTGGATTTGAAATGCGGGCACAATTTTACCCGCTGGTGACCGACTTGGAACGGCTGAAAGAAGAAGCTGCGGAAGGCGTGCCGTACCCCTTCGTTACGGAAGAATTGCTGGAGCTCTCGCCCAAAGACTACCGGCAGTTCTGCAGCGCCCTGGGTCAGCGGTATGCCTTTGAAACCGACATTCCCAAGGAAGGGTACGATACGGTGTACGGGGCCTTCCATTGTTCTCTGGTTACTGCAGTATCCGAAAAAGAAGCAATTCTCCTGACCAGGGTGGCCGCGCAGATATTCGGCGCCTATCTGCCGGACAAGACACTTCTGGATCTTACGGGGGTGCCGAAGAAGCAGGTGACCCTTGAGTCGTGCCACAACCCGGAAATTCACATCGGGCATCCGGATGCCGTCCGGTGACCGGACGGAAGCGCCGCCGTGTTATTTCCCTTCGGCTGACCGAGAAGGAACTGCAGCATCTGAACCGGCTGGCAGCGCAAAGCGGGTTATCTCGTGAAAAACTCCTGCGGGCGCTGATTATGGGTGAAACCATTCGTCCGCGTCCTTGTACCCATCATGAGGACCTGCTGCGAAAAGTGTCCGGACTTTGTAATAATGCAAACCAACTTGCTCATCAGGCTAATTCTACTGGAAGAGCAGAGCAAAAAAGCGTGGAAAAAATGATAGAGCTAACACGAAAGGTCTACAATGCTGTCAAGATAAATTGGTAAAAGATATATAAATATAATGGCCAAATGACTTATACGTTGCTGGACAAAAAGGAATCTATATCTGTGATTTTAGGTATTGGAGACCCATCGCCTAATTTCTGATACTCACCATCTGTAATTAATATTTCAAAAGTGCGTTGTCCAGGCCAAGCTTTGAGTATCCGAACAGACGAAGGCACACAATGCTTAATAGCATCGCCGATATGAGAATCCAAATTGGTTCCGAGTATAATTCCAACCAACTCGCCAGGATTATAGTCGAAATAATTTGATGTTGATTCTTCTACAATTCGCCACTCTCTTTCATATTCCCAGCCTTTTTGTTTTAAAAACCAATTGGAATACACCATTTTCTTACAATCTTCTACTGAGGGTTCAAGCTGATTTTCCATTGTCTCGGTTTTCGGTTTGGGTTTCCTTTGGAAATACTGGACCTTTTTTGCGGAACTAAATTTCCCATCTGTCCTAAAGCATAAGCATGCGCCGGTATAATTCCCTGCATAATGCGCCCATAGTTGGGGAGAGCATGGATCATCAGAAAGCGAAAGAATCCTATACTGGGCCTTGAGTCCTCCAATGAAGGGGTCTTCTCTATCTTCTTGCTTGTATATAGAACTTCCCGCATATCCACCTACGGGAATATCAATTGCAGCTCCTTCCAAGGGATCATTTAGCTCAGTATATCTAGGGAAATACAGTCTATGAGACATAAGAATATCAAATAGACGAGAAATTTGAACAGCGGTCGTAAGTGAAACATATTTGTATAAGTGCTGAGGATACGTAGAAGGTTGCTGGTCTGCAATGGATTCCGTGCTTGTATCGGGATTCCTTTTTATTTGTACAATTGTTTTTCTGAAAGCGAACATTCCATTTAAAAGCATTTTGATTTTGACCTCCTATATCCTGAATTCTTTTTCTGTCTTTAGACCTTTTCCATAACCTAGGATGTTGAAATAATTATATCAGGTGAAGAAAACGACATCAAATTGCTTAACCATGGTTGGCCCATCGGGCAAACAGTACGGGTGTGGCCGGTCAGGAGAGTGTTAACAAAATGATTCAAATCTCCCGGGAAATCTGGAAGGAGGTGAAAAATCAATGGTAAAGAAATATCAGGAAACCGCCAATTTTGTATCCGGTGTACTGGATGTTACTGAACTTCAGAATATTTCGCCGTTCATGAGTAAGCCGCAAAAGTTCTCCATACAGCGGGTGCTGGTGCTCAGTGATGCTGACTACCAGTTGTTTGTGAATGATGACTTTCGCAGACCGCCCGTCGTCATCCGCGCCAAACAACGGTACATGGGATTTGACGTAAAGAAGAAAGCTTGGAACTGCCTGCTGGTGGTGAGCGAAATCAGCAAAGACGGCATTCTGGTGGGAAAAGAGCCGGACGCTGAGCGATACTATATGGCCTATGTCCCTGACCACACCACCCTGAACCTGCCGTCTGATCTGCCGGTGGAGTTCTGGACCAACGTCTGTACCACCACGCTACAGCTGCAGCCTTCGGCAGAAGGCCATCCCCCGATGACGGAGCAGGAAAACCGCCAACAGCACTTTGCGTCCTTTGTGGGGATGCAGCTTTCGACGGTGTGCTTTGATCTGCGCTTTATGTCATATGACTCCGAAAAGGACGAGATGGTGACCCGCCTGTATGGTGGCCCCCACGATTACATCGAGAGCCGTGGAACGCCGGAAAAGATCGCCAAGGAAAACCACTTCTCGGGCAAGCTGCGAGGCATCTTCTTCAATATGGACTACCGCAACATCAGCCATCCGTGTCTGTCGGAAGAAGCGCCGCAACCCAAACGGAAAATTCCGGGAAAATCCAGAAGGGAGAGTGTACGCTGAAAAAATGTGTATCATCTTTCAAGGAAAGACGAATTGCCAGCTGTATTGACATTCATATAGTGTGAAACAATTCATTGCTGAGGCTTTGAGGGAGCGAGCTTCTCGATTATATCTTGAAGGCTTTCAATCAACCATGCTTTATGTGTGTTGTTGACAATTTTGGAAGGCAAAACGACATTTTCCAACTTTTCTTTTAACATTTTTGCGGGTTCTAAGTCATCTTGGTAAAAGTCACTTAGATTTGAAAAATTATAAATTAAGCTTATACTGTGTCTAAATGCTAGCCAATCATCAGGAGGTGAAAAGCGGAGCTTTTCGAAGAGAGCGTCTATGTTGAATTTGGAAAGAAATGCTTTTTCAGATGGGAAAATGTTTCGGTTGCTAGAAACATACTCGTAGAATTTTTTACCCCAACCATCATTTTCTTTAAGCAATACAGCTATCTGGGTGTCATCTCTAGCGTGAGATTTCTCTTTCATTAAGGTCATTAGCTCATCACATTGTTGCCTGAAGATTGGATAATTAGGAGAATCTGATGATAGGAAGCTTCCATCGAACATTGATAATTCCAAGTAACGCAGATCCTCTTTTGAGAGAGGTTCCATATTGTTTACAGCATTATAGACTTTTTGAAAAAACTGGTCTATGTCAACTGCAAAACCAATTTCAGAAAGTTTGTAAGCAAAGGATAGTAATTTGAATAACTCAACAAGGGTATAGTCGTGAGTTCCGATGCACTCATAGAGTTGATTATAGAGATCTTCAACCGCTGAGTCCGTCATTAACCAAAATTGAGTTGTTTTCTGAATGGGATCATAACTTTTTTCTCTTGGCTTAGTAATTTCGTTTTGAACATACGTATTAATGGTGGATACGACATTTTCACTGTTGAGGGTGGACTCAAATATGTAGTCCTCAACGAACTTAAAGCCAAGAAAATATCCGGTAAAGGCAAGCGCCCTTTTAGAATAGGAACATTGAGCATAAGACTTTCCATCGTCCCATTTGTACCGATGACCTCCCTTCTTTTGTTGTATTGTGCTATGCAAAATAGCAACAAATAAGTCTTCTAACAATTGCTGTCTATCGAGCGGGTTAATGCTTTTGTCAAATGGAAGATTCCAGATGCGGATAAGCGTTAGAAGAGCAGCTTGGAAAGAACGCAAATTCAAACAATTCTCTTGTTGAAAAACGTTCAAGATTTTATCAAGAGACTGGGTCAGGACTTCTTTGACTTCGTCATCCAAGGAACTCTCGTCAATGATGCAAGGAAGCGTTTTTTCCAATGTGGGGCGAAAATAGAGTTCTTGTCCCACCAGTTTTTCCTTGATTTCTTTATACAACACATTTTCACTGAATAACTCTGCAGTGTGCTGCCTTAACTGATCTGGTGTAAATTCAGTGATGTGCTGATCAGCAAGTTTGTCCTGTGATGTAAAGTATGACTGGGAGACTTTTCGTACTTTTTCTGTTAGATGTAGTTGGGGGTTTAGTACTACCTGATACTTGGCTTCCAAATCATTACGCAAAGACATTTTTCCGATAGCCTGCTGATTGGCCACAATAAGAACTTTTTCAGATTCGTGTTCAACCAAACTGTTGATATAACCTAGTATTTCATTGATAGGCAATGAGCAACGTTCTAAGTCATCAAAGATAAAAATACGTTTTCTTGAATCATTAAATTTTTTGAAAATGGTATCCCAAGGAATATCTTCTACAGGAGATTTGAAAAATGGTTCGAGAATGGATATGCCTGTGGCATTTAGTAGAGTTTGGCCTATTGGAAGGACAAAAGAACCGATAGCTGGTAAACATTGCTTTGCAACAGTCCTTTTATCAGAGGGAAGCTTATTTGTCAAAATGGAAAGCGCAATCTTTTGCGAAACAGTGTCCGTAGAGTTGACGCCGTATAGAGAAATGTATATAGGCATATAGCCAGAACCTTCGAGGGTTGGGATAATACTTTTCTGGATGAAGTATGTTTTACCTGTTCCCCAATCACCATCGATGAGAACTGCATAGTTGTATATTCTGTTCTTTACATAGGACATGATTTCCGCAGTAATTGCATCTTCGTTCAAATATTTATCCATGTTCAACCTCCCATGCCAAGTCTTTGAAAAATATGCCTTTAATCGATAACTCAATGAAATATCTGGTATCAGTATAGCACAAGAGGCTATATGCGACAATTTACATAACATAAGGAGGTTGTATGCGGGATGGCTTATACATCCATTATCCCCGTCCGCTGCCTGGACCGAGCGGTGGACTATGTGCGGGATAAAACCAAGACGACACGCGGTCCCAAGTCTTTGCAGGACGCAGTGGACTATGCCATAAACCGAGAAAAGACGGAGTTGGATTGTTTTGAAACGGGACTCAGCTGTGTGTGCGAAACCGCCTTTGAGGATATGCGAGACACGGTACAACGGTGGCAGCAAACAGCCGGTGTGCAAGGATACCACCTTGTCCAGAGTTTTGCCGAAGGAGAAGTCACGCCGGAATTGGCTCACCAAATCGGGGTCGAGCTGGCCGAGCAACTGCTGCAAGGCCGTTTTCAAACGGTGGTTACCACCCACCTCAACACCAAACACTATCACAATCACATTGTGTGGTGTTCGGTGGCTTTGGATAATGGCCGGAAATACCACAGCAATGCCAAGTCCTACTATACTGAAGTGCGGGCACGTTCTGATGCGCTATGCAGAAAATATGGACTTTCCATCATTGAGACCAAAGAAAGCGAACAGTCCTCCATGCCGTACCACGTTTGGCTGGACGAACAGGAGAATCGTCCAAACTGGACATCTATGGTGCGCCAGGACGTGGATGAAGCGATCTCACAGGCTCTGACCTGGCGGCAATTTCTGCAGTGTTTAAGTCAGAAAGGATACACCTTCCGTTTCAATCGAAAATATCCTACGCTGAAGCCGCCCGGAAAACCTCGTCCGATTCGGTTCAAAACCTTGGGAAAGCAGTACACCCCGGAGGCTATCCAACAGCGTATCCTCTACTCACAGAAAACCTACCCCGCCGAACCACACGTCCGTCATGTCCGGCTGCACGGGACCTATCAGAAAGTGCGCAAGCTCAAAGGCTTGCGCGTTTTCTATTATCGGGAACTGTATATGCTGGGGGTCTTTCACCGTAAACCTTGGCATCCATCCCCGGCCGTGCGGGAGGAAATCCGTCAGCTCGACAAACGAATTGAGCAGTACGAATTTCTGATGAACCGGGATACCCGCACTCTGGCGCAGCTACGGGATCTCCGTGCCCAAACGGAAGCAGAGGTGCGGAAGCTGAACGCAGAGCGCAATCGCCTGTACAAAACCAATCCGGAAAGCGACCAAATCCCGCTGTTCACCCAACGTCTGCGGGAACTGCGCAAGACCATCAAATTGTGCAAACGAATCGAAGAACATTCTCTGGAAATAGCGCAGCGCCAGGAAGAAGAACAGAAGCGCCGTGCCGAACAGGAAAGGAGAAACGCTTATGAACGAAACACAATGGAAACATCGGCTCCAATACGCCCGTGACCACTATCCGCCCGGCACCCGCGTTCGGTTGCTGGCTATGCCCGACGATCCCCAGCCTATCCCGCCAGGAACGACAGGCACGGTGATGGGCGTGGATGATGCGGGGCAGCTTCTTATGAAGTGGGACAACGGCCGGTCACTGAGCCTTCTGCCCGGAACGGATTCCTTTGAGGTGATCAGCCGTCCGAAGGCCAAAGAAACTCATCAGCGCAAAGGAGAAGCCAGATGAACTACGGAGCAGAACCGGCAGATCAGGTCGTTCGCTACTCGCTGGAGGGCACCGAGGTTGCTCTGCGGCTCTCGGGCAGGGCAGCGGTCACCTTTGCCAAGTTTGTGGCCGCGGTGCTTCAGGATCAGAAAAAGACCCACGGCAAAACCAGGCTGGTCCGCCTGCTGCGGGAAGGCAAGCCGCTGAAGTTCTTCTCGGTGGAGAAAGAGCGGATGCGGGAGTTCGCCCACGAAGCGAAAATGCACGGCCTGCTGTTTGTCCCCATGCGGGACAAGACCGATCCCGACCATATCGAGATTGCAATCCTGGCTGACGATGCCTCCAAGGTCAATCGTATCTTTGACCGCCTGCAGCTGGATGTGGTGGACACCGGCATAGCAGAAGCGGTGGGCGAGGTGGCGCAGGACATGGAGGCTGTGCCCACTGAAGCACCAGACACTCCGCAGAAAGACCCTCGGAAGGAGGAAGAAGCACCGGTTTTTCCTTTCCCGGCCCGTCACCAGACGGAGCCGGAACCCGCCCCTCCGTCCATGCCTTCCTCGAACAGCAGCGAGAAATCGCCGCCTATGTGGCCCGGATTCCACGCCGACCAGGTGCGGGCCCGGGGTAAGCGCCCCAGCGTTCGGCTGGAACTGGGCGAGATCCGCGCCATTCTGGCCGCCCGCAAGGAACATTCTCCCATGCCCAGATCGCCCATCCGAATCCGTCGTGACGGTCTGGTACGCGGGTAAAAGTTTTCCGATTGTTTTCAATTGGGGGATGGCTATTTGTGCTGGCGCGTGATACTGTTTCGGTAAAACGAACCAAAGGAGGAACCCCAATGAGCGAACGAGTTATGAAGATAGACCGGAACGACAAAAGCATCCTCATTCGCGCACTCCATGCGCAGTACCGCGAGAGAAAGGCCAAGGGCAAATCCTATACCGAAATCGGCCAGCTGATTCTGCGCATCGATGCCACGGCACCCGGACGTCTGTGCCTGGGGGATGACGAATACCTGTTGGCAAGGAATGCCCTCAATGACCTGCGCAACCAGCGCATTGCCAGCGGCGGTTACACCGATGCCGCCGACGCGGCCCTTGCCAATCTGCTGCGCGCCAAAGTGCCGTTCCATCTCTTCGGCCATATGCGCTGAATTACCATCTATATCCTGCCAGGGAAGTTTTCCCTGGCATTTTTATTTGATAAGGAGGGATGTGTTCTGAATACTGATGATTTCTGGAACCTGCTTGATCAGATGCCGCACCAAAGCAGCAAAGCCCGCCACAAACCGGCAGAACGCTGATTGCAGAAAACACCAACCCCTTGGTGGATCTGGCTGCTGCCTCTTCCGCTGATTTGGTGGGTCGCAGCTGCTCTGGCCATGCGCTGGCAGCCCGGTATGAATCTGTCCGGTCTGCTGAACGCCTGCAATGAGATGCTGGCAGAGCCGCTTCCCTTTGAGTGGAGCAACCAGACCCCGCGCTTCCTGCTGATCTTCACCGGCCTGTATGCCGTGATTGTCCTGGCCGCGTCCAGTGAACACCGTAACACGCGCCCCGGGGAGGAACACGGCTCTGCCCGCTGGGGGAACGCCAAAGAACTCAACCGCCGTTACCGCGATACCCAAGGCCCAAACCTCCTGATGACGCGCAACATCCGCATCGGTGTGGATGGCTATAAGCACAAGCACAATACCAACGTACTCGTTGTGGGCGGCTCCGGCACCGGCAAGACCCGGACGTATGCAGTTCCCAATGTGCTGGAAGCTGGCTGTTCCATGGTCATCACAGATCCCAAAGGAGAAATTCTGCGCAAGACTGGCGGCTTTCTCAAACGAGCGGGATATGAAGTACGGGTGTTCGATCTGCTCAACCCGGATGCGTCCTTCTGCTATAACCCATTCCGGTATGTGCGGGATGACAAAGAGGTGTTGCAGCTGATCACCAACCTGATCCAAAACACCACGCCGCCCCATGCGCAGAGCTCCGACCCGTTTTGGGAAAAATCTGAGACTGCATTGCTCCAGGCTCTTATGCTGTATCTGCTGCATGAGGCTCCACCGGAGGAACAAAACTTCGGCATGGTTATGGAACTGCTGGGGAGTGCCCAGGTCAAGGAGAAGGACGAGAACTTCGAGTCGCCTCTGGATATCCTCTTCGAGCGTCTGGCCATGCGTGACCCGGAAAGCATTGCGGTCAAGCAATATGGCATTTACAAGCAGGCCGCCGGCAAAACCGCAAAGTCCATCCTGGTGAGTGTCGGGGTCCGGCTTGCTGCCTTCAACCTGCCGCAGATTGCCCGGCTGACCATGACCGATGAACTGCATCTGGACGATTTGGGAGAACGCCGGGTGGCCCTGTTCTGCTGCATTCCAGATTCCGACAAGAGCCTGAACTATCTGGTGGGTATGGTCTACACCCAGCTGATCCAGACGCTTTTCTACCAGGCGGACCGTGTACATCGGGGAAGGCTCCCGGTGCCGGTCCACTGCCTGATGGACGAATTCCCCAACATTTCACTGCCCAAGGATAGCTTCCAGTCAGCACTGGCGACCATGCGTTCCCGCGGTATCTTCTGCTCCATCATTGTGCAGAACATTGCCCAGCTGAAGTCCATGTACAAGGATAGCTGGGAATCGCTGGTAGGTCTGTGCGATGAGTTTCTCTACCTGGGCGGCAATGAGCAAGGCACCCACAAGTATGTGTCCGAGCTGATCGGCAAGGAAACAGTGGAAACCACCAGTCGAAGCCTTTCCCGAGGACGCAGCGGAAGCAGCAGTACCAGCCACCAGCAAACGGCCCGCGACCTGATGACCCCCGACGAAGTGCGCCTGCTTTCCAATGACAAGGCGCTGCTGTTTGTGCGCGGGGAACGTCCGGTCATGGACTGGAAGTACAATCTGCTCCGGCACCCGAACATCCGATTCACCGAAGATGGCGGCGCACCGCCCTATGACTACACCGTCGCACCGGATGCTCACGAGGATCTGGCGGGCAATGCCGAAAACTACGAACTGCTGGACATGGATGATTTCCTGCCGGCAGCCGAACAACCGAAACCCATGTTTACTTATCCAAGGAGGAATGCCCATGCATCGCAACAAGATTGATATGCCCCGCACCAAACGTCTGACCCGCCGCGCCTTCGCGCTGTATGCCGCTCTGGTTCTGGTCTGCTGCGCCGCCACGCCGGTGCTGGCCGAGGGCGACCCGCTGACTGTTGTCAACAACCTCAGTACCTTCATCTTTTCCATCATCCGGGCCATCGGCCTGATCCTGCTGGGCTGGGGCATTGTGCAGGTGGGCCTGTCGCTGCAGAGCCATGACCCCAGCCAGCGCAGCCAGGGCTTCCTGACGCTGGCCGGCGGTATCATCATCACCTTCGCCAAAGAAATCCTGGACCTGATCGTTGGCACCGGAGTTTGATGCGCCGGAATATATCAGGAGGGAGGTGATGCACCGTGGATGACAGCTGGATCGTAAGCAACCTCAACGCTGCTCTGACCACCTGGAATGACAAGCTGGGAGAGATCTGGCAGCTTCTGACCCAGAGTCCGCAGACCTTCAAGGATGGCCAGGTATGGGCTGTGATGGTGGGGATTCACGGGGCCTTGCAGGCCATTGGCTACGGGCTGCTGGTGCTCTTCTTCGCAGCCGGTGTGGTCAAGACCTGTGGCACCTTCGTGGAGGCCAAACGCCCCGAACAGGCTCTCAAGCTCTTTATCCGCTTCGCCCTGGCCAAGGCTGCTGTGACCTATGGCCTGGATCTGATGCTGGCCATCTTCCAGATCGTGCAGGGGATGGTCTCCACGGTTATTAACCAATCTGGTGTGCTGGGAATGAGCGCCGTTACACTACCTCAGGAGTTGATCGACGCCATCAATGAGGTGGGCTTCTGGGACTCCATCCCGCTCTGGGCTGTGACGCTGATCGGCGGGCTGCTCATTACCGTACTATCCTTCGTGATGATCCTGACCGTGTATGGCCGGATGTTTTCCCTTTGGATGTATGCGGCCATTGCGCCTGTTCCGCTTTCGTCCTTTGCCGGAGAACCCACGTCCAATGTGGGCAAGAACTTCCTGCGCAGTTACGCCGGAGTCTGTCTGCAGGGCGTGGTCATCGCCCTGGCCTGCATTATCTTCTCCGCCGTGTCCTCCAGCCCGCCCGCTGTGGATACCAGCGTCTCGGTGGTGACCGCCGTCTGGACCTACGTGGGAGAACTGGCCTTCAACCTGCTGGTCTTGGTCGGCGCGGTGAAGGGGTGTGACCGGATCGTCAAGGAAATTATGGGGCTATGATTGTGAAAGATAATTCTTAAAATTGTTCGTTGAATTTGATTCAAAATTCTGCTATACTAGATGGCAGAAAGGATGGTGTTCTCCATGCCGAATATCAAACCAATCTCTGATTTGCGCAATTACAATGAAGTCTTGCGGGATGTTACGGCCGGAGAACCGGTTTTCTTGACCAAAAACGGCCGCGGTCGTTATGCCGTGGTGGATATTCAGGAGTACGAGAAAAGCCAGGCAATGGTCAAATTGCTGACCGAACTGGCCCGTGGCGTTCGATCCGGGCAGGAAGAAGGTTGGCTCGCACTGGACGATGTGGAAAAGACACTGCTGGGGTGAAATATGGCGAAGGTACAGATTTCTCCGTTGGCACAGCAGGATATGCTGAATATCCGGCAGTATATCGAAACGGAATTGGGCAATCCAGTAGCCGCCCGGCGTACTGTCGAGCGAATTCTGAAGGCAATTCGCCAGTTGGAGCAATTTCCGCTGTCCGGGACACCTTTGCAGTATAACGGAGTAGATACCGGGTATCGCTATGTGACCAGTGGTAACTATGTGACATTTTACATTGGAACACATACCACCGCACAGGTGGTACGGGTGCTGTATGGTCGACGTGATACCATCCGTATCTTGCTGGGATGTTCGTTCCAACCAGAGGAAACAGAAGAAGATATAGAGTAAACCGAAAGGGGCAGCCAGGCATGGCTGCCCCTTTTCCTATTAGAATCAGAGGTGACGCTTATCGAAATCAAAATTCCCAAAGAAGTCCGGGACTATCACGAGACCATCTTCTTCGGTCTCAACACCCGGCAGTTTATCTGCTCACTGTTGGCCCTCGGGGTGGCAGTGGGCGTTTATTTTTTGCTCCGTCCGCTGCTGGGAACAGAGGAAGTCGGCTGGGTCTGCATCTTGGCCGCCGCGCCCTTCGCGGCTTGCGGATTCTTCTCCTACCACAGTATGACCGCCGAGCAGTTGTTTTGGGCGTGGTGCAAATCCGAGCTCCTGAGCCCCAAGCGGCTGGTCTATCGTTACAACAGCTATTACTACGATGCAATCCAGGGAGGGATGCGTATGAAGAAACCAAAACAGAAGAAGCGCAGCCGTAAGGAGAGGCGCCATTGATCAAGACCCTGTCCAAAGCGCGGAAACAGGAGCGTGTAAAGTTCCTCATTCCGCGCAGCGTGCAGGACTGCATTCCCATTCGTCGCATCTGGGCGGACGGGATCTTCCAGGTGGGCCACCAGTTCTCCAAGACCTGGTCGTTCACCGACATCAACTATTCCATCGCCGGCAAGGATGATAAGACGGCGATGTTCCTGGACTACTGTGACCTGCTCAATGCACTGGCCTCCGGAGCCTCGGCCAAGATCACTCTGTACAACCGGCGGATCAACAAGGAGGAATTCGAGCGGTCTGTTCTGCTGCCTCTCAAGGAAGATGGCCTGGACAACTACCGGGAGGAATTCAACGAGATGCTGCGCGCTCAGGTCACCGAGAGCAACAATAGCATCGTCCGGGAGCGGTATCTTACCATCAGTGTCGTCAAGCGCAACATCGAGGAAGCCCGCACCTACTTTGCCCGCGTCGGTACCGATCTGACCACCAAGCTGGCGGCACTGTCCTCGGTGGCGCAGGAACTCTCGCTCAATGAGCGCCTGCGGATCTTCCGCGACTTTTTCCGTCCTGCAGACCCGCCTGCTGCCGAGTTCGATATCCACCAGAAGGCCCGGAGGGGCCAACATTTCAAAGACTGGTTGTGCCCCAGCAGCATGGAGTTCACTGCTGACCATTTCAAGATCGATGACCGCGTGGGCCGTGTGCTCTACCTCCAAGATTTCGCCAGCTACCTGAAAGACAGCTTTGTGTCGGAGCTCTGCGACCTGGATCGGGAACTGATGCTGTCCATCGATATTCTGCCCATCCCCACCGATGAGGCCGCCCGCCAGTTGCAGAACACGCTGCTGGGTGTGGAAACCAACGTGACCAACTGGCAGCGGAAGCAGAACGCCAACAACAACTGGTCGGCCATTGTACCTTATGACATGGAACTTCAGCGCAAGGAAACCAAGGAGATGCTGGATGATCTGACCACCCGCGACCAGAGGATGATGTTTGGGCTGGTCACCCTCGTCCATATGGCAGGTACCAAAGAGCAACTGGATGATGATACCGAATCGCTGCTCTCCGTTGCCCGTAAGCACCTGTGCCAGCTTTCCACGCTGCGCTGGCAGCAGCGGGACGGTCTGGACACCGTGCTGCCCTACGGACTGCAGCGCATCGAAGCACTGCGCACCCTGACCACCGAGAGCACGGCGGTACTCATTCCGTTCCACGCCCAGGAGATTATGCAGCATAAGGGGATGTACTACGGTCAGAACGCCGTCAGTAAGAACCGTATCGTGGTGGACCGTCGGCAGCTGCTCAACGGCAACAGCTTCCGCTTGGGCGTATCCGGCTCCGGCAAATCGATGAGCGCCAAAGAGGAGATCGCGCAGATCGCCCTGTCCACGGAGGATGATATCCTGATTCTTGACGTGGAATCCGAGTTCGGACATCTGGTGGAAGCCTTCGGCGGCGAGGTCATCCGCATCTCGGCTACGTCGGACACCCACATCAATGCGTTGGATATGGACCGCGCCTATGGCGATGAGCGCAATCCTATCGTGTCCAAGAGCGAGTTTGTCTTGAGCCTGTTTGAGCAGCTGATCGGCAGCGGGCTGGTCACGGCCAAAGAAAAGTCCATCCTGGGCCGCTGCACGGAACAGGTCTATATGCCTTACGTCCGCAACGGGTACAAGGGGGCGGTCCCCACGCTGAAAGACTTCTACCGTCTGCTCAAGATGCAGCCGGAACCGGAAGCACAGGGGCTGGCCCTTTCCTCGGAACTCTTCATCACCGGCACCCTGGGCACATTCGCCCAGCCTACCAACGTGGATACCAAGGCGCAGATTATCGCCTACGATATCCGGGAACTGGGCGAACAGCTGATGCCTATCGGAATGCTGGTGACACTGGATGCCATCTACAACCGTGTGATCCAGAACTGGAAGCGGGGACACCGTACCTGGATCTTCTGTGATGAGTTTTATATCCTGTTCCGGTACGAGTACAGCGCCAATTTCTTCTACAAGCTCTGGAAGCGCATCCGGAAGTACAACGGCCTGATCACCGGCATGACGCAGAATGTGGATGAACTGCTGCGTTCCGACACGGCCCGCCTGATGCTTGCCAACTCGGAGTTTTTGATCATGCTCAACCAGAGCGCCACCGACCGGGAGGAGCTGGCCAAGCTGCTGAACATCTCGGACACCCAGCTGGGATACATCACCAACGTGCCTGCGGGCTGCGGCCTGATCCGCTGCGCAGGAAATCTGGTGCCCTTTACCAACAGCTTCCCCAGGAATACGCAGCTCTACCGCCTGATGACCACCAAGCCCGATGAACAACTGAAAGGATGATATGAATGAAACAAAAAAATAAAGGGCCACCTACTTTGTCACAGTGACAGGCAAAGGGTGTGTGATTATGATTTTTTGTTGTATACACACACGAAAAAGTTTCATTTTCCAGCTTGCCCAGGCGTTAACCAAATGAATGAAAAAAACAAAAGTTTTACGGATGAGCCTCGTGAAGAATTGATCGCCCGAGGATATACACCTTGTGGGCAATGTGATCCGTAACAGGATAGACAGAAGCGGTATCTGCCCAATTAAGCAGATATCGCTTTTTTATAACCATTTCAATGGCAGGTGATTCAATGAAAGATAATAGACATAAGGAACCTAGGCAAAAACCATGGGGCCAGGCAGAAAGAATACAGACAGGATCCCGATTGCCGAAAACGATTGCACGGGAGGCTTGGGTGAAAAGCAAAGAAAACCTGATTCCAGCAAAACGCACAAATCCCGATAGCAACTACGCTTACGCACAGGAGATGGAAGAAGATAGTGTTCAACAAGTAGAAAATTGTTTGGAAGATGCTACTCTTTTAACGCTGCAAAAGGCAGGTGCCGCTTACAAAGACAGGATCGCCTGCAAAAGGGAACTGCATAAACCCCATCAGGAAGGTTCCCTGTATAGGAATACTCTGGAACCGAGAGAGAAGGAAACAGTAGTTCGAGAGCCCTCGAAAACCAATCCGCAAGGCACCTCAAAGCAAGAGCAGCAACGGTGCACTGCTCAGAAACAAATAGAGCAACAGGTCAAAAAAGTAGCTCGGGAAATACGTGGCGTTGATATAGATCAAAAACAACTCCGCACTGCAGCCAATACTGCCCGCAAGGGGAAAAAGGCAGGTCAAGTAACACAACGTACACAAAGAATGATCTACCGGGCCAAGCAAGCCGCTGGGGAAAGCGCAGAAGCAACCAAGAAAGGGATTGCTGTCATACGCTCGGCGATTCGACATTGGATGACTGCCATGCAGAGCCTTGCGGCTGCACTGATTGCTGGTGGCTGGGTATCCGTGTTTATCATCCTGCTGATGTGTTTGATAGCCTTAGTAGCTGGGTCCGCTTATGGCATCTTTTTCGCAGCAGAGTCCCCTGATGAGAATGCTATCAGTGTGCAAGAGGCCGTAGAACTGCTTACCGAAGAATATCGGGACCGGTTGGAAGAAATCGAAAACAGCGTAGAATGTGACCGCCAGAAAATCGAGTCCAACGATGGTAGCTATGCCATTGTGTGGCAGGATGTCCTGGCGGTCTTTGCTTCTCAAACGGAGGGTGATGCCAACGGTACTACTGTTGCCTATTTGAACGAGGAGAATGTAGATCGGCTGCGCACCGTTCTTTGGGATATGAACGAGCTGGATTGGCGCACCGAAAGCCAACTCCAAGAGGAGGAACAAACAAATGAGGAAGGTGAGACAGAAACCACAACCATCACCGAAACCGTTCTGATCATTGAACTGACCCACCATACACCGGAAGAAATGCGGGAAACCTATCACTTTACAGACAGGCAGAATGAATACCTGACATTGCTCTCAGGAGAAGATACCGCAATCCTTTGGGGTAAACTGCTGGGTGGTTTGATTCAGGGAAGCGATGAACTCATGGCGCCCGGTATGGATACAGTGTTTGCAGATGGGGCCCTACAATGGCCGCTGCCGGTGGCGGGTACGATCACCTCGCCACAAGGCTATCGAACCGACCCGCTTACCGGCAAAACCAGCTACCACAGCGGCACCGACATCGCCGTGCCCGAGGGTACCCCGATCCTGGCCGCTGCCGACGGCACCGTGACCGTCGCCAACGCCCTCGACAGTTGGGGTGGAAGCTATGGCTATTACGTCAAAATCGACCATGGCGGTGGACTGACTACGCTGTATGCGCATTGTTCCAGAATCTGTGTCACAGTGGGTCAGGAGGTAAAGGCAGGGCAGGTTATAGCCTATGTGGGGCATACAGGACGTGCAACGGGAGCGCATCTGCATTTTGAAATGCGCAATTATGATTGATATACCTATATAGAAGACATCATTGCAGCAAAGCCAAGTTTGTGTCGGAAACGTAGCAATAACTGTTGCCTGCAGAATTCGTGTTTACTGCTTTGATCATCAAAACTTTGCCACCGTTGACACTTACACTGATAGGACGAACATTTTCATCACGAACGATATCGTCAACTCGTCCGACCAAGACATCGTCTACATAGATTTCAATGCTCATGTTGGCGTCACGGTTCGTGTCGTCAGAGGTTACGATGTTTGCTTCAAACGTATCATACTTTCCATCCAGCTTGAATTTGGCCCAGGCTTCCTGCCAGGGATCAAATTTATAAGAAACACTGTGTGTTGTGCCATACAGGTCTTTTACAGATGATACTTGTTCACAGCGTTCGCTATCCAGCATTTCCAAATTATCCAACCGCTTCGTTTCTACTTCATCTAGGTAGCCTTGGGCAACAACTTTATCAACTTCATCCATTGAATAGGTATTCAGAAGTACTGACTTGAGGTTTTCAACCTGTGCTTTAAGGGCTTCATTTTCGCTTTATAGTGTTTGGGCTTCACTTGTCAGCTGCGCATTTTGAGTTTTTGTCGAACTATATACACTGATTAGCTGATCGGTTGCAGCTACCATGTCACCGGTTTCGGTTAGTTCACTAGTCTTAGCATCATCCCCTAAGGTGGAAACAACATTTACAATTGTCTGTTGTGATGCGGTCTGAAGACTGTTCACCTCGTTTTTTAACGTAGCAGCCTGCTGAGCCTGAAAGATTCCAAAGATACTACCAACAATACCGATGACTGCGGAAATGATCCCGAGAATACGATTGATCTTTTCACTTTTCTCTTCTGTTTTCATGGGTTACAACGTTCTCCTTCATTTCTATTTGTGGGCAAACGGAGCTTATAGCCGACTTTAAAAACAGTTTGCAAGGAACTGCCCAGTTTGAGTTTTTTCCTAAGCTGGCAGATATGAATATCTAACGTGCGCGTTTTCAAACCCGGCGGTGCTCCCCACACCGCTAGCATAAGAGTTTTACGTGAAAGTGTTTGCCCTGGATGCTGAAGAAAATAATATAAAAGTTGATATTCCATTTCTGGTAGATGAACTTCCTCCCCGGCGGAATACACAGTATGGGTTAAAGGATCCACCATAAGCGAATTATACACGGTCCATGCCTGTGCATTATCTGTCATTCTTCAGGTTCCGTCCTCTCATCGCATAAGAATCTTGTAAACATATAGCTAGAAACCAGGAAATAAATAAAACAGCTGCCAAGAGTAGAATGACAATCCAAGAAAAGTTGTACGGCTCACCATCAGTTACGCGATAACCTTGTGTAGTCAAAAAGGCTGCTGCATGAAACAGTGGCCAAAAACCCAGCCATTCAATCCCCCCTTCCATCCCGGAGAGGCTCAGGAGTGCGGGGAGGCAATAGGCCACAGCACTGGTGAATAAGGCCGGAAGTAAGTTGCCGAACATGCGTCCCAAAGTCAAAGTCATTGTGCCCATGCACAGACAAGCCGCTACCCGGCAAAGAAACCAGAATAACATCACATCAGACAAGGTAAAGATAGCCGGAAGGCTCTCAAATTCGGAAATGCTCATGGCCGGGGCAAACATCGCAGGCAAACCGTAGTCCCGCAGTACCTGAATGAGATGTGGCAAGCAGGAAGTTGCCGCGATGCCCACTGCTACGACAGCACTAACTAGAAGTTTCGCCCGTACCGTTCGTTTACGGCCCAGCGGCGTTGTGCAGAGGATGGTCTCCATGCCGCCGCGGCGCTCCATCGAGAACAGCCCGGAAAAGCAGAGCGCACAGGCCAATCCGGCCAGCAGCGCATCTTGCACATCAGCCTGACCAGTGAAGCCGAACAGTTCCTTGTATCCGCTTTCATATACCAGCCAGGCGCCAGGGTGTTCTTTCAGATAGTAGTTGATGTTCTGGTTGATGACTTGGCTGTAGACGCTGTACTTTTGCTGCAAGGAACTGAAGGCCAGCATTGCGTCGCTGGAAAGTTCGCCGGCTGCTACCTTCTGCTGGACTTCGAGCATCGGGGCAAATTCCTCGCCCTGCTCTTCCAGCCAATCGTAGGTCTCCGGAGTAAAGGGGCCCGAGATATGTTTCATGTAGTAGGCGTAATAGATTTCATCTGGCCCGATGTAACTTTCAGCTGTTACACCCTGGTAAACGCCAAATCCAATAAAGACGGCCAGCACCACCGCCGCGCCGTTGAGAAGCAGCAGCTTTCGTGCCTCCTCCTTAATAATAGAGGTGGCACAGGTCTTGTGCCGTAACCCCAGCAGAAACCCACGCTTGGTGGCAGACAGCAGTTGCGCGCGGGCGAACACCCAGCAAAACGAAAAGGCCAGGGCTCCGCCGTAAAGAACAGCTGCTGTCCACTCAACCAGCGGTAAACCGATAGGGTCACCGAACCAATACAGATTGCGGTAGTTCCCCAACAGCTCGTTGGTTTGCAGTAGGCTGGCAAGGTTTGCGTATTTGATGGCATTCAGCCGGCTGGTAGCCGGGATTGTGGCACGGATGCCGAACATCACGAGCGGCCCAACTAGGGCGGCAGCCCATCCGGCAGTCGCTCGGCGGGCAACCAACGCCGCCAGCATGACCCAAAGCCCCATGACAAAGGCCCCAGCCCACTTGGCTAGCAGAAAGCGGAACAGATACTGCCCAACCGTGATCTGCATGGTACAGCGCATTAAGGCGGGCACACTCTGAATCGTGCGGGTCAGCGGACCCAAATCGAAGGTGGCAGCACAGTAGGCGAGATTTACGCCGTAGAGCAACACAAGCACAGCCAGCAATGAGAGGGCAAACGAGCCCAGCTTTGCCAGCGCAGTGTGCAGACGTCCAGCGGGCAGACTGCGCACCAGCGAGAGGAGCCCGCTGTCCCGTTCCTGCCGGACGAGCAGAAGCGCCAGCACCAGCATGGATGCCAACAAAATCAGATCAGTAAAAGCATAGGAGATGGCGGTATACAACCCTTTTTGCGGGTAGTAGTCGATGGCCGTTTCGCCCAAACCGGCATACACCGCTGCTGTGACCTCGATGTTTTTCAGATCGTACCCGGTCTCATCGTTTTGGAAAATCGAGATGCCTGCCAACTGTCCTGCCTTGGTTTGCACGCTTTCCAGAAAGTCGGTGTACCCGGCCACCGTGTCATACTCATTCACCAGTTGAGTGAGCAGACGGTATTCCATCGTCAGGCTATCGGTGTAGAGCGTGTAGCTCTTGTCGCGGTACATCTGTTCGTACTGGTCGAACAGGGCGGCATTTTCCTCCCGGTAATTTTGTTGAATGACGCTGTTGCCATACGCTGAATCCCGGAAGTAGTTTTCCAACCGCAGCAAGGATTCAGTTTCGTCCAATTTGCTGTGCAACAAGTCGCCCTTGGCGGCCATATCCGAACCCAAGGCAGCCAAATCAGCCCCCACGGCGCGGTAGGCCGCAGCGGGGGGCTGGTTGGAAGTGGGACGGGTACCCATCCAGAGTAATAATAGGTTAGCGGTCACCAGCACGGCAAGCAGCATCGGGAACACACGGTTGCCCCAGACCTTGCGCAGTTCGGCAGTGAGCAGGCTCATTTCCCGTCTCCCTCCCCGAATACTGCGAGGTACACATCCTCAAGTCCCTGGCCGGGGGCGTACTTGTCGATGAGGTCCGGCACCGGGGCGGCGTCTACGATTTTTCCGGCGCACAGCAAAATCACCTCCGTGGCGACGGTCTCCACATCACTGACCACATGAGTGGCTACCAGAATAATGCGGTCAGTGGCCATTTCTGCCAACAGTGTGCGCAGCCGCACCCTCTCCTTGGGGTCCAGTCCGGCGGTAGGTTCGTCCAGAATCAGCAACTTGGGGTCGCCCAGTAAGGCAGACGCCAGTAACAGCCGCTGCTTCATGCCGCCGGAGTAGGCGGACAGACGCTTGTCCAATTCAGACGAAAGATTCACTGCCGCGGCCACGCGATCCACCTCAGCCGGGACGCTTTTGCGGGGAAGCTCTTTCAGTGCCGCCATGTAGGCCAGAAAGCGCCGACCGGTATAGCTGTCATACAACCCCTGCTGCTGCGGCATATACCCGAGCACGCGGCGGAAGCGAATGCCCCTAGCGGGTTTGCCGCACCAAAGCACCTCGCCCGAATCCGCGGCTAGCGTGTCGGTGATGATGCTGATGAGCGTACTTTTGCCTGCACCGTTGGGGCCTAAAAGGCCGTAAAGCCCTGGGCCGAGGGTCAGGGATACCCCGGCCAGGGCTTGTTTAGAACGGCTTCCAATGGATTTACGAAATAAGGGTGCGGAAATCAAGTAGGATTTTTTCAAATCTCGGATTGTCAATAATGCATTTGGCATAATTTCTCCAGTTATTATTGTGTAGAGGATGCTGTGGGAGCGATGCTATTCCAATAATCCTCTTGGGACATAATTACATACTGCTTTTCGCCTGTCGCTACATAGTGACTGTTGGCAGTTGTATCTGGCAGAGTCTCTTCACCAGATATAACAAGATACTCATTGCTGGAAATGGTAGTAACTCTTTCAAATGGGGTGTCTTGGTCGCCGGAAGAGTACAGAAGAGTCCACTGTTGAGGGGTGCTGCTTCCGGTTATCATGTAATAACCGTCTTCCATGCTTGATCCACTCTGATGTGAAGCAGTTTCAATCTTGATCAAAAGGTGTGTTGAATCAGCATCAACAAGGTTTACAAAAGCTTCCTCGGGGCTGGGAACCGCGAAACCACTAAGTGATGTTTTCTCTCCAGACAACAAATCCATCAAGCAAAAAAAGCCATTGTCCTTATATGCCAGTGTTGTCCCCTGCAGCAGTGAATCCACGGATGCGTTGTCAACAGTAACAATATCCTTCCTGTCACCAGAGACAGGGTCATAGGAAGAGTAGCAACCATTGGCGTTTAGCAAAATGATTGTAGATCCGGCACTGCCTTTAATCCATTCCTGATTTAAGGCACAAAGTGTGTCTTTTGTACCGGTGACGGGGTTTACACGCACTAATTCGGCCTTTAGCTGGCCATCTTCCGTTGCTGTATCGAGCTCACAGTAGATGTTTGTCCCATCCGTAACCAGAGGACGATTTATCTGCTGATTTGATTCAAATGTAAATGTGGTTTTGCGGTTAGACCCATCCAAACCCATCATCTCCAAGTGAGGCATGACGGTAGAGGATGTATCAGCAGAGGCATGTACGTTGCCGGGAAAAACAAGTACCAGATTCTGCCCAATTACGCAAGGCAAAATCCCGCCCGCAGAGTATGGCAAGTAACTTGTGCAGGCTTCCGTATCATGATTGCAATTTGGCTGGTTGCACAGGTAAATTTTTTCCATGGTTGCATAATCAAGATACATGAGATTAGCGGAACCGTCATCGCGCACGGAAGAACTCACATAGTAAAAACCGTCACTTCCGCTTCCGCCGTAATTCCAGCCATCACTGCGTTGCAAGGCCGTAAGCGTAACCGAATTCTGTGTAGAATCTTCTTGCGCCACTTCTTGAGAAGAAGTGTTTCCTGTTTGTGCTGTTGTGTTGGTAGTAGGACCGGCACAGCCAAATAGCAGGGCAGGGATAAGAGCTATGACGGCAATAATTCTTCTTCGCATAAGATGACCTCGCATAAAGTGTTTTAATAGTGGAAATAGTTTATTGGCAGATTGCGTCGTATAAAGGAACTACTTGATTGAGTTGCTAGGGCCCAATTATTAATAGTAGTTACACCACCCATATATCACGATAAGCCAGCCCGAAGCTCACAATTCGGGCTGGCATCTGTCAATTCAGTGAATGGGATTTGGCAAGAAAAATGTTGGGTTACTCAGGCAAGTTCATTCCATACATGTGCAACACTGCCCCAAACAACGTTGTTGCCGCTAACGTAGGCAAAGACGTTACCGTGATTTACCAGGCGGATGGTAAACGCGCTCATATCCCCAGCGTTAGAAACGACGGAATCGTTGTTATTGCTGGAAAGGTCACGATAAACATTGCAGTTGTTATTAGAGCTGTTGATGTTGAGAGTGTAAGCATTGCCTGCACTATCCGTTTTGCTGTTGTAAACTTTTTTGCCGTTGCCGCGGTTAGCAATAGACCAAATCTGGTCGCCATCACCAGTGCGGGAGTAAACCGTCACATTGCGGCTATTATAGGGTCCTCCGCTACCTTCCATGTTCAAATAGTTATTCCCGCCGATAGATTCGTTACGAATGTGGTATCCATTGTAACCATTATCGAAATCGGCAAAGGCGGGAATAGCCAGGGTGCAGGCCATTGCCAGAGTCAGGCAAACGGTCAAAATCTTTTTGGTCAGAGTTTTCATCGCACAAATCCTCCTTCTCATGAGATTTTGTGATTTGGGGTGGTTTCGGAGCAGACTAGTCATCACCCGCGCGCCAGTGATGACCATTACAAGTCGTGGTCAGTTCCCGGGTTCGCTGACCCTTTCCTGTGGCTATACGATACCACACCGTGCACGAGTTCGCCACTAATCGTGCCTAACTGCAAGAAAGCGTCGCTAAATGCAAAATCGGATGCAAATCTTCGCATCCGATCAGGTTCCTATTTCATGAATTGTGAGATCAATCTAAATAGAACATCTTGTTCTTCCGATGTAGGGGTTGGGGACGGAGAAACACTTGAGTGGTTGTGCTGGCGCAGCAAAGCCGCCAACTCTGTCAACAGCTTGATTTGCTCCTCGCTTAAATCCTGAAGTGTCAATGTCTTAGACTTTGATCCCATTGCAAGGTAGTCTAGCGAGACATCGAATATGTCTGCCAAGGCCGCAGCCGTTTCCAAGTTGGGATAGGTTCGGCCTGCTTCATATTTTCCCAGCGCAGATTGTCCAATCGACACATTCTTTTGCGCAAGGCGGTCTTCCACCATGCCCATTGTATAGTTCTTATCGTGTCGTAACTGCCGAAGCCGCTCACCGAATGCAAACAGCATGCAAATGTCTCCCCTCCCGCTTATATACATCTATATTACAAGTTGACAGCAGACAAAAAGACGTATAAAATGATTTGAATCTATTCATTTGTCCGATTTACTTGGAGACGTCTTGACAGAAAAAGGAGGGTCAGCTATTGTGATAAAAAAACGAGTAGACGCGGATCAATATCCGCAGGAAGGGATATCCATGTTACATATCCTGATTTGTGACGATGAGCCGGAATTTGCATCGCTGTTAAAAGCGAAGATAACAGGGTTGCCCACCTACTCACGGCGGCGAATGAGCATCGAATGCGTTACGGACCTACGGAGCATCACGGTGCAGATGGCGCGCGATATGGACCTGATTTTCCTCGACATTGATATGGGAAGCGTAAACGGAATCCAGTTGGCTGCCAAGTTTCGCGAAGTACGCAAAGACAGTATTCTGATTTTTGTCACCAATTATGGCGAGTATGCGGCGGAAGGATACGAAGTGAACGCTTTCCGTTTTCTGCCGAAGCTGCGCCTGGACGAAAAGCTGCCGGACTATTTTGAAAAGGCAGTGGCTGCATGCCAGGCACACGCGAGAACGCTGAATCTGATCTGTGATGGCGAAGAAACCTCTTTAGCCATTGATACGATCATTTATGTGGAAACAAAGTCTGGCCTACTGATTTTTCACATGGATGAAACAGACCGGCCGGAACGAAAAAGCAGAATGACAATGAGAAAATTGGAAGAAATGCTGGCCAATGAAGGATTCTTGCGTATCCACAGCAGCTATTTGGTAAATATGGCGTACATTGAGCGTTTGCTGTCTAGCGGTGTTACTCTACTTGACGGGAAGTTCCTGATGGTCAGCCAGCACAATTACCCCGAGATTAAGAAAAAATATCTGGAATGGAAGGGGCTCGGATGAAATGGGTTACGCTTTGAGTGTTATATTGACGAGCCTACAGGTATGGGCATTTTCGCTGCTATTCGACGTGTTTTTTGAGCGGCGGTACACCGGAAAGAAGTTTTATGCTTTGCTGGCCCTTTGGATGGCGGTTATAATTGTGGAAGCCAACATCCTCCAAAACCGCATCGGCGCTCTGTTGTTTTTATGTGAGATTGCTGCCTTTTATTTGATGAATGTAACGCTGTACAAGGGTTCCTGGGACCGGCGAATCTTTGTGACAGTCACACAGTATGCAGGCGCTTTTTCAATTTCTTACCTCACACAGCTGCTGTTTGCATTTGTTATGTCCATTTCATGGGAAGAACTGGTGAACCAAAGAGCTTTGTACACTGGCGTGCTGTTCATAACCCTCATTGAGTTTTTCAGCCTTCCTCTCATCCTTCGCCGCTTCCATTCACCGCTTACGGAACGCGCCAAGCCGCATGCCTGGGTAACACTTGGCGTATTTTTCCCGGGATGCACGCTTTTTATCCTTTTCATGAGTAAAGTCGGAGACCCGACCAATACTGCCTGGCTTGTTTGTCTCGCTGCCATGTGCATCGTTGATATTTCGCTGTTGTTCCTGTTGGATCAGTTAGAAAGCGGGATTCAGTCGAGGGAGATGTTGGCCGTCACTCGGCAGCGCGCCGAAACCCAAGCGTCGAACATCAAGGCACTAACAGACTCTTACTCAGCCCAGCGCCGTCTGACCCATGATTTTCGCAAATATCTTTTTACACTGTCCAATATGCTTGCGCTGGGTAAAGTAGAAGATGCGAGCAAATACTTGGAACAATTGAAAGTTCAACAAACCGAGCGAATCTTGCTCGTCAATTCTCATCATCCGACGATCGACGCTATCCTCAACCAAGCAGGTTATGAAGCGCAGTCAAACGACATCGATATTCAGTTTGTTTTGAACGATCTATCAAAGGTGGGTATCCCTGTGGTGGATCTTACCGTTGTTATGAGCAATCTGTTGGATAACGCGATAGAAGGCTGTCAGAGACTTCCGGCAGATCAAAAGCGCCGGATTCTGGTCAAAGCAATCTACACGGAGGCGCAGCCAAATTCACTGTTCTTCTCAGTAATGAATTCAAGCTTGCCGCTTACGATCGTAGGTGATCATCTCCCAAGTACTAAGCATCCGCCTGAATTACATGGCTACGGTCTGTCGAATGTTCTATCCATCCTGAAATCGTATAATGCCGAATATGTGATGACCTGCGAGGATAGACATTTTTTGTTTGCCGTTGAATGGCCGGATGTCGCACTTGAAAATGATGAAAACCGCAAGATGCCGGTAGCTCTTCAGAATCCCTAAAAGTTTGCAGTTACAGAGCAAATCTTGCACTTAGCGCAACTTTTTGGGCATTTTTACTCGGATAATGATATACTCTACATAACATAAAGAGCAAGGCAGGTGGGCGGCAGATGGAGCAGGTGGTCAAACACATGACCCATTGGTTACTGAAAAAGCATTTAATCGTACCGGAACAGTCGGAATGGTGCCATTATATGCTGATGCAATCCACGATGAGCATTCTTTCGCTTTGCCTGTTACTCCCGGTAAGCGCCGCCATTGTTGGTGTATGGGGGTCTGTGTTTTATACAGCAACTTTCCGTATCTTGCGTCAACGCACAGGCGGTTATCATGCTCGTACACCGCATGGATGCCTTTTGGTTTCATTCGTGTTGCAGGTTCTGTTTTCGTTACTTGCAGCAGCAACAAAAGATCTCTACGTTTTGACAACGGTTATTCTTTTGTCCGAAGTAGCAATTTTTCTGTTGGGACCAGCAAACCATCCCGAGTTGCATTTAAGCGCCAAAGAATTGAAAGCGGTAAAACCCAGAATGTATGTGCGTCAAGCCACTATGTTTTTGGCTTATGTTGTAGCGCTACTGGCGCATCAGGGGATGGTTGCCAGCTGCATTGCGATGGCCACCTTTGCGGTAGCAGTGCTTTTGGCGGTTGCGCATGTTGATGACGGTGAGATACACCGTTTCAAAAAAGAACACGTCAACCAAAAGGAGGTTATCCAAAACCATGAATGAGAAGGAATCCATGATGCACAAAGCAACCCGGAAGGCCCTTGATGTTATGATCCGCCGTACCTATGACGGCTGGCCGCCGTTTTCGCCTTGCGGTGTTTATCAGCCTCATCGCCCCGAAAAGCCCCTGCCCAAACCGCAGGAAAAGAAGTAAACAGTGACCGCAAGGTCCCCCCCATCGCGCCCGTCGCATCCCGTATGCGGCGGGCGTTTTTTATTTCAAAATTTTTTTGTGTTTAATGTAAAGGTCTATTTGACATTTGGCATCTACAATTTTGTCAGAGCCAAAATGAGGTGGTGAAAGGAAGTGGACGCGAACTGGCGAAGAGATGCGATTGTTGAGCTCCTTCGCCAGAAAGGAAAGGTGAAAGCTCGAGAACTAGCCAAGCGTTTTCATGTGACACGTCAAACAATCTGCCAAGACATAACTGTCTTATCGCTTCACTGCGATATTTACACAGAACGCGGTCAGAATGGTGGAATCTACCTTTTAGAAAAAAAGAGGCCCATTCGTAAATCGCTTAGTTCATCTCAGATTCAAGTACTTGAACAACTTTTGCCTTCTTTATCAGAGGAAAAGCGTCTTATCATTCAGTCCATTCTTCATGATTTTGGCTCCTAATAGGCAACGTGCCTTACCTTGACAACTGAATACCCAGCACGGAGGCACGTTCCTAGTGCAGGAAGCGTAATCAGAGAAGCGCCATGACGTAAAATCAACACCCAGCAAGATGGGCGAGATTGTACCGAGCGATCCATTCTACTGAAAAAGCAGCGGCAACTGCTTCGCCATGATCTGCAAGGGAGATAATGATACGCCTGTTGCCCCGCACATCAGACGGGGTGGCCGACCTTGGGTTGAAATCCTTAGACCCCTGGAACACCAGTGAAAGCTGCGAAAGTGGCTTGCCGAACGAAAGTGAACCGTGTTCCCCAATGCCAGGGGGCGAGCAGCAAATATGGCATTTCTGTATGTTATTCTTTTTTTCTGAACATCAACAGCTCCATGTGTTGATGTCGAACCCGTGCGGCGCAGTGCAAGCCACTGCGCCGTATTATTTTGCCATCAACTCAAACGAGGAGATGATTCTATGACAAATCCGGAAACCGGTTATGAAAAAGCTCATCGTCAGGTTGAGCAGATCTTCCGCCAATTTTTCCCAGCCAGGGGGATGGTTACACGCGAAGGGCAGATCCGTCTGTGCCACATGATGCTGGACGCCCTGTTTGGCCTGGATGTGGCCCTGTGTGACGCCGGTGTGGGGCTGGGAAAGACCTATGCCTACCTGGTTGCCTGCGTGCTGTGGCAGCTGCAAAGGCCACGACAGATGCAACGTCCGGTGGTGATTTCTACTGCTAGTGTCGCCCTTCAAAGCGCTATTCTCACAGAGTACATACCGTTTTTATCAAACATTTTAATACAAAATGGATACATTCAGAAGCCTATTTGTGCTGTGCTGAGAAAAGGAAAAGAACGTTTCGCTTGTGATCGGCGGCTTTTGATTCGACAAAAGCAGATCGGCATTCGTGGCGAACGGTTCCGCAGGCGTGCAGCTGCCTTGCGCGCTGCCAACCAATGCCTGGACCTGGATCTTTTGCCGGGAATATCTCGTCATGATCGCCGTCTGATCTGTGTTCCGGAGCGTTGCAGCCGCAGCTGCATCTTGCACTCCGATTGCCGGTATCGACAGTATTTGAAAGATTCCAACGGTGCATCGGTTACCATTCAGGTCTGCAATCACAATTACCTGCTGGCAGACGCAGCCCACCGGCAAAACGGGTGGAAGCCCCTGCTGAAAGACTACCAGGCACTGGTCATCGATGAGGCACACAAACTGCCGGAAACAGTTCGCCAAATGAACACCCGGCGGATTCGTTCGTCAGACTTGCTTCATTTTGAAAGAATCCTGACCACCAGCCACTGCACATTGGGAGCCCAGAAGCTCCGTGGTGTAAGGATGGCGTTCCTGACAGCATTTGCGCCTGCAGAGAACGAATCGGAAAGGGAAAAATTGTTCTGCTTGACAGCTGAGCAATCCGCCGCCTTGCAGCATTTGGACAAAGCTATTCAGGAAATTTTCAGGCTGGAGAATAAGGAAGTACCGCCCGTTTTGCGCAACAAACTGAGTGATGTTCACGAACTCATTCCGCTCTTCCTTCGCAGCGATACCACTTTTGTTCGCTATGTGGAATACCATCAGGAAAATGGGGCTCTGGCCATTGATCTGTGTGCAGTGCCTTTTGATCTGCCCCAGTGCGTGTATGATGCGCTCTGGAGGGAGCAGAAACCAGCCATCCTTACATCAGGGACCCTGGCGGTGGGAGAGGATTTCACGCATACGGAACAGCAATTCGGGCTGGATCGAGGAACATCATTGCGCACGCTTCGCATCCCATCCCCCTTCCACTACGAAAACAACTGTTTGCTTTGTTTTCCAGCAACACACAGAAAGAAGGCCCCTTACAAACAGAATACGGACCGCGTGGCCCGTCAGATCCAGGAGCTGATCAACACCGCCAACGGACACACGTTGGTGCTGTTCACATCCTACGATCAGATGGGCCGTGTCTATGAAAAACTGAAAGATAAGTTCCCGGTGCCTGTGCTGCAGGCACAACGCAACCCACAGATCTATCTGGAACGCTTCAAACAACTTCCCAACGCCGTCCTGTTCGCCAGTGGAGCGTGCTGGGAAGGTGTGGATTTCCCCGGAGATATGGTCTCCTTGCTCATCATTGTGAAGCTGCCATTTCAGGTACCCGACCCGCTGGGAGAAGCCATGCGGAAGCAGTACAGCAATCTGCACAGTTATATCCAGGCTGAAGTCGTGCCTGAAATGCAGATCAAACTGCGGCAGGGCTTTGGCCGTGCCATCCGAACTGAAACCGACAGCTGCGTGGTTGCTATTCTCGACCCCCGTGCAGCACCAGGAAAGCGATATCATCAGGTGGTGTTGGAAGCATTGCCCGATATGCCGATTGCGGAAACGATTGAGGATATACACAGCTTCTTCCGGATACATAAAGGTCCGGATTACTTTTTGCCCCAAAACGATACGGAGGACAACTGATATGAAAGCGATTTGTTTTATGCAGGAAGTCAAGGAAGGCGATCTGACCATCCGTGAACAGATGCTGGTGTGCCGTAGAGCGCTGCGCAAACTTCGGTGGCCGTGCGTGCTGGAACTGTTTGCGCAGGCCGGCACAGAGGAACAGCCTTTGTCCCTCAGACCGGGCATGGTGGAGCTGCTGCATGCCGCCGCCAACGGAGAAGCGGACGTCTTGGTCGTTGTAGATGCAGCACATCTGTACTGTGGGCGTCCGGAGTTGGAAGGTTTGCTGGCATCGCTTTTGCACTATGGTATCCATACCTTCGGGGCAAAGGATGGAAACTGGATCGAGCCCGGCGGACGTCGCTGGATGGTCCTCCCCGGATATGATGAGGAGGTCTGGAATGGTTGAAGATAAGGAAAAGCATCTTTTCTTTCCACGGGTGTGGCTGTATGCGCGAACCAGCACAAAAGACCATGATGCAGTAGATTGGCAGCTGAGTGAATTAGCTGACTGGGCAGCACAGGAGGGGTACAGGGGTGTGGGCAGGAGCTATGACTTCGCTTCGCCAAAGGTAATATGGTGTTCTGGTTTATCGGCCATGTTGCATGTAGTGCGACGAGGAGAGGTCGATGCGGTGGCCGTAACTTGGATCTCGAGCTTGGGGCGCACAAGGAAAAAACTGATCAAGATCTTGGCAACTTTGCAAAAGCACAATGTGGCTTTGATTACAACAGAAGAAAATCTGCGGTATCAGCTCTACCTGTATGGTCTGGATACAGTGCTGGTCAAGCATACCATGAGAAAGGCGGATGAACGGTCTTGCCCGACAGCATAAATTTAAAGACGCGCTATTACTCGATTACAGAATTGCCCGTAGTTATGAAAGTGTCGGATTTACAAGCCTTGTTCGGAATTTCACGGAGTGCATCATATCGGTTACTGCATACACCCGGATTCCCCGTGATTCGTGTAGGGGGCATGCTGCGAATCCCCAGGGACAGACTTTTTGATTGGATGGAACTGCAGTCCCTAGAAAATACCCCAAACCAGAACCCGAAGATTGTTGGTATTTGATATAGCTTTCTGCTCGGCTTTCGAGTATTGTTTGTGTTGCAAAAAAAATAAGAAGGAACGTTGAAAAATGGAAGGCAAAACGAAAAAGCCGATGCATCGCGGTCACAATGAAGGCAATATTCGCCAACGTACGGACGGGCGATGGGAGGTACGCCTATCGGCCGGCATCGACTATAAAACCGGCAAACCAAAGCGGACTTCTACCTGCTGCAACACGAAACAAGAGGCTATTGCGATCCTTCAGGAGCAGGCGCATGATATCCGTGTGAATGGTTGGCGCGACCCGATGTCTGTGACCCTGGGAGAGTGGTACGAATATTGGCTGGTCACATATATGAAAGACAAGGTCAAACAGTCCACTTACATGAGTTATCGCGGGTACGGGAATAAACATTTTTGTGTGTTGTACAAAATACGCCTGAAAAAACTGGAAGGCCGCATCCTGCAGGAGTTCTACAATTACAAATATCGGGAAGAGGGACTGTCGGCTAAAACGCTTCGCAACTACCACATGGCGCTGCACAAATGTCTGCAGCAAGCAGTAAAGGAACGGCTGATCGTAACCAATCCCTGTGATGCGGTTACCTTGCCATCGGGAGAAAAGCCGGAAATAGCGGCTCTCACCAATGAACAACAGCGTGCACTGGTGCAGATCAGCTATCGCCACCGTTATGGTGTGTTCGTACGGCTGGATCTTAGCACGGGACTTCGGATGGGCGAACTGCTGGCGCTCAGATGGGAAGATATCGACCTGGTCGGCGCCCAACTGACAGTAAAGCGCACGATCAACCGGTTGGCACGTTATGAGCAGGACGAGGGGAAGCACTCAACCGAGATTGTGTTTGACACCCCCAAAACCCAAAATGCCCGCCGGACGATTCCTTTGACCCGAAGCGTCATCGAGGATCTCAAAAGGTGGCGCAGCATTCAGCTGGCCGATCAAAACGCGGCCGGCGCAGCATACCAGGACACGGGCTTTGTGGTTACCAATGAACTAGGCATGTATTTTGAGCAACGCACATTCAAAGACTATTACAACCGGATGCTGCAGGATGCAGGTATAGGTCACTTTACGTTCCATGCGTTGCGTCATACCTTTGCAACCAGAGCCCTGGAAAGGGGAATGGACTACAAAACCCTGTCCGCCATCCTGGGGCATTACTCCGTATCATTCACGATGGATACTTATGTGCACAGCATGGATGAGCACAAGCGAAACGAGATGGATAAAATGGATGACCTGTTCGGGATAAGCCTGGAGATCTCGGTAGAGCAACAGCCTTACCCGGTGCTGTTCACCGTCACAGAAGAGGGATGCAAAGCCTTTGCGCCGGACTTCCCGAAAATACAGATTCAAGCCGGCACAATGGAAACAGCCCTGATGGAAGCGAAAAAGCAAATCCAAAAGGCGCTGAGCCAGTTCAAATACCCGCCGATCCCCACCCGGCAGGAAGACATCGTGGTGCCGGAGAACAGCGTGCTGATTCTCCTGAAGACAGCCTGAACAAACAGAAACAGCCCTGGCCAGATGGCCGGGGCTGTTGTCCGTTATATTGTCCGTTACGATTTTCCACCAAATAGAAATGAACGGTGGAAAAGAAAAAATCGTTTTGGGGTCATTTTGGGGTCAAAATCTAAGATTTTTAAGACTGTATTCCAAAACAAAAGAAAAGAACGGTAAAACTTGACGTCTTACCGTTCTTTGTTGGTTGCGGGGACAGGACTTGAACCTGCGACCTCCGGGTTATGAGAAATCTAAGATTTGTGCATTACAGTGCTGTTTTGTTGGGTTTGGTAGTGTTGCGTACCATGGAGCGAAATGGATTTTGTCCCATGTGTACAAAAGAATGCCATACGGTGATGAACCGTCCCAACTCCTTTTGGGGGCAGTTTTGGGGGCAAATTTGCGAGACGGATTCTGACTCGCAACGCTCAAATAAATGAGCAGCTTTGGTTCCATTGAGAAATGTGGATACTTACATCACAGGGTTTACACAAGTGAAAAGCCCAGCAAACTAATATATAAGTTTTACTCCCTAGCAAGAAGTTGTATGCAAACCCAACCCGCAACATTCCCGCACACCGCCCCTGTCGCCGCGAGAAACGCCCTTTTTGGGGCGCATTCACACCGCGTCGGAGCGTTGCCCTCCCAGCCAAATATTGCCCCAAATTCCCCGTTTTCCGGGGATTTTTTATTTTACCGCAAAGGCATTTACCTGAACGGGATTTCCCTGTACAGGTAAATCCTGCACAAATAAATAACTAAATAAATAAAATACTAAGATACTATCGTATCCCATCCGTAAAACCACAAAGAGTCGGATTTTTCCCACTCTGGTCTTGCCGTGATGCGTACAACTTAACACCAGAGAGTACAACTTACGATTGCAAACTGCCCCCGCCAGGCTGTATAATAAAAGCACCGATATTTCGCGCAAAAGGTGGTCGGAACAGATGGATATCGAGAACCTGATCGGTGAAACAACCGAATACGACAAGAAAGCGGCGCTTGAGGTAAAAAAGCCCAAAAGCTGGTGCAAGAGCGTAAGTGCTTTTGCGAACACGCTGGGCGGCGCGCTGATTTTCGGCATGGCGGATGACGGGCAGATCGTTGGCCGATGTGTTCAACCGCCTTGGCTACATGGAGCGCAAGGGCAGCGGCTTCGGTAAAATTCTGAACGGCTACAAAGCGCAAATCAACTACACCGAAGATAAGCGTCCCGCATTCCGTTCTGACCGCTACCAGTTTACGGTCGTTATGCCGAACTTGAATTACGTTGTCCCTCAAGATGTCCCCCAATGTGTCCCCCAAGATGATTTGGATGCCAAAATTCTGGCTTTAATCAAAAAAGACAACAAAATCAGCACCGAAAAACTCGGCATGGCGCTGGGCGTCAGCTACAAAACCATCCGCCGCCATATCAAGGCGATGGGAAATGTCCGCTACATCGGCCGCGGCTTCAGCGGGCATTGGAAAGTTGAAAACCAATAAAAAAGCAGCAGGAAACCGATTAAGGCTTCCTGCTGCTTTATTTTCCAAAGGGCAGTTTAGTTTTTCTTCTGCTCACCCTCCGGGAAGATGATCTTATAGATTGGAAAATAAATCACCATCTGCACACCGCCGTTGATGACGGTGATGAGGACGTTGTACAGCGCGGGCGGGAAGAATTGCTTGCACAGCGGCACATAAATGCCCATCAAAAAGCTGCACACGATGGTGATGAGTACGAACGCCACCACGTACCACGCGATCTGATACCACACATTGCCCTTCGACTTAAACGTGATATTACGCTGCATCGGAAAATTAACGCACTGCGCCAGAAACAGCGTGATGGCAAACGCCGCAAAATAGCCCATACCGCCGGTAGCGTCGCCGGTGACTGGGTAGTTGAATACATAGGTATCCACCGGACCAAGGTTCAGATGAATCAGCTGGCAGGGGATGCTGCACCAGTCGGTCAGGTTGTAGAACAGCCCCGGCAAAAAAGTCAGCAGCAGATATTGCAGCACCGTGACAAACAGCGAAAAGGCGTAGAATTTCACAAACTGTGCCACGAGCTTATGCTTTTGGGAGAAGTTTGTCCACCAATTTTTTATCGTTTCCATAGCTCACCTCATGCTTGCGCAGGCACGGTCAGCTCCGCGCTGTATTCGCCGTCGGAAGCAGCAATCGTCATGGCGTCGTCGTCCCCCATGCGGACTATGGCAAGAGCCTCGCCGTAGTAGGTATCGGTTTCTCTGTCCAGATAGCTGTGCTTGTTGAAAGGGCAGGCACTGCCCAGCCCCACCAATGTGCCGCCGCGCACCTGTACCTGAATATTGCCGCGCGCCAGCGGCTTGGTGATGCCGTTTTCATCGGTGTAGCGCAGACGGACGTAGCACAGGTGCCCTGGCTTGGCGGCGGGTTCTTCTGCATCCAGCGTCAGGCGGGTCGTGCCGCCGGCACTCTGCAGCTTGCAGCGACCCATTTCGTGATCGGCTGCGTCATAGCTGACGGCTTCCAGCGTGCCACTCTCGTAGGGAATGCTGAACCTCGCAAGGCAATCATTTTTCAGCGTTTTACTGCCCACGGTGCGGCCGTTCAGCACCAACTCTACACGGGCGGCGCGGGCGTAGACCTCCACGTTGGCCTTGCGCCCCTCGCATCCGGTCCAGCTCCAGCTGGGCATGGCATTCGTCATCTTCCACGCACTGGGGCTGTGGCGGTCTCCGGTATGGTTGACCGGGCAGACGGCGATATAGGGGCCGTTGTCGGCCTCCAGCGCCACGCGGGTATAAAGGGCTTCGCCCAGCGGTTTGCCGGTCAGGTCGATGCGTCCCGAACCCGCCGACACCCAGCCCGGACCGCCATCGAACGTTTCGGCGTAGTCGGCGTACTCCCATGAGCCGACCATGACTTCTCCAAGGTAGTCCATGCCCGCCCAGACAAAGTCGCCCACTAAGCGTGGCTCCTGTTTGGCCAGCTCGCGGAATTTATAAGCATCGTTGCAGAAGGTCTCGCTGCCCAAAATCAACCGCTGCGGGTACTTTTTTAGATCGCGCTTATAGCGGTAGATGCCGTAATTGTAGCCCGCAATGTCCATGTTGGCAAAGGCGTCACGGGTCTTGACGTCGCAGCCGTGCAGGGTCGCGCCGCGCTTCATGAACTCATCGCCCAGCAGCCCCGCCAGATTGTTGAAGAACTGACTGCCGACCGCCTTTTTCTTGGAGGTCTTCTCGCCGCGCTGTTTGGCTTTTTCGGCACGCTCGGCTTCTTTTTTTGCCTTTTCGTCGCTGTACACGCCGAAGCCGATGGAACTTAAAAAGTTGAAGAAGATGTTCACACCGCAGGTCACCGGGCGGGAATCGTCCAGCCCGTGCAGGAAGTCAGTCATCTCTTTGGTCAGGGCGATGCCGCGCTTTTGGGCAGTCTCGCTGACCTCGTTGCCGGTAGAGTAGAGCACGACGCAGGGGTGGTTGTAGTCTTTTTCCACCATGTCGGTCAGATCCTGATGCCACCAGTCGTTGAAATGATCCACGTAGTCATACTCGGTTTTGTGGATGTACCAATGGTCGATGTACTCGTCCATGACAAGCATACCCTGGCGGTCGCACTCGGTCAGCAGCGCCTTGGAGCAGGGGTTGTGCGCTGAGCGAATGGCGTTGTAGCCGTTCGCTTTCAGCAGGCGTACCTTGCGCGCCACGGCGTCGGGGTCACAAACTGCGCCCAACAAACCATTATCGTGGTGGATGCACGCGCCCTGGATGATGTACCGCTTGCCGTTGAGCAGGAAGCCGTCCGTACCCCACTCGACCTTGCGAACACCGAACGTCTCGGTTACCACATCATCGGCAAAGTGGACGCGGCAGGTGTACAGGTTGGGCGTTTCGGGTGTCCAAAGGCGGGCGTTATCAAGGGTCAGGGTAAATACGGCCTCGCCGTCGCTCTCCTGCTGCATGGCGGGCAGGTCGTCCACCGTCAGGCGTACCGTGCCGGGGGCGGTGGTCTTTACGCGCACCTCCACGACGGCGGGGTCAAGCGACAGGGTGCGGATTTTAACGCCGTTCAGTGCGATATGCGCGCCCCTTGCCGTCCAAAGCTGCACCGGGCGGTAGATGCCCGCACCGGAATACCATCGGCTGTTGGGCTGGTCGGCGTTGCGGGCAATGACACGCAGCTCGTTCTCGCCTGCGTGCAGATACGGCGCACAATCAACATAAAAGTTGGTGTAGCCGTAGGGGCGGAACGCAGCCTTTTGACCGTTGAGCCAGACCTCGGCATTATGGTAGACGCCCTCAAACTCCAGAATGTGGGTGTCTGCCAGCTCGTTTTCCGGCACGGTCAGGGTGCGCCGGTACTCGTAGTCATGTCCCTCGTACCAGCCGGTATTGGTGCCGCCCGCGCTCAGGGCGGTGCGGGGTTCAGCCAGCATGGCATCATGGGGCAGGGTCACCGGTTTGCCGGGTGCGGTATCGCCCAAATGGCGGCAGGTCCAGCCGGTGAGAAGTGGGGTTGGTTTCATAGTGGTATACCTTTCCTGAGATTCCAAAAGGCCTCGGACGCTGCACAGCCTCCGAGACCTTTATCACTTTACATGGCTTTATCTTTGCGCACGAAAGAACTGATGAGAAGTGCCAGCATACTGATGGCGACCACCACGCAGATACGCATGATCGCGCCGATTTTGCTGACGTCACCGAACATTGCCAAGCCGAAGAAGTAGCCGACAAAGGTATAAACGGAATCCGTAATAAAAGCGCAGAGGGAGACCGCGCTGAGCGCCGGGGCTGCGATTGCCAGCAGGTCATTGTCCGTTACCAGCCCGGCTGCACCGGCCGCCACGGCCGCCACAAGTCCAATGTATACCCAGACGTTGCTGCTGCCGGTGTCGGCAGCATACAAGGCATACAGGATAATACCGACCAGCGCCAGAACGGTCCCGGCAAGATCCAACCAGAAGCCTACGGCTCTGTTTTGAAACAGGTTCTTCATTTTCGTGTCCTCCTATCTCAGGCTTTTTCTTCGCTGCGGCGCTTGGCGCGGAACATCATGAACAAGCTGCCCGCCATCAGCAGTACAAACACGACATCAATGGCATACAGTGCGATCTGCCACCACGGCATGATTGACTCGACCGTAGCATCCATGCTCAGACCGTTAATCAAATTCGTGCGAGAGAGCATATAGTGGTAGCGCTTGACGGCATCACGCAGGTTCAACAGCATATTGCCGTCGTCATTGCCGCGAATTTCCTCCACAATGGCGGATGCCGCAGAGCCGGTGGGATCGATGCAGTAGGTCGTGGTACCGGCGCTCAGAGAGGTGGCAAAGTGGCTCTTGTACGCACCGCCAGCCACGCCGTCGGTCTCCTGCTGGCCGTTGAAGCCCCATTCCTTGCGCAGCACCTGCGTGCAGAGCGCCTTGCTGGAGGAAGACCAAACGAGGCCGAGTCGGTTAAAGGACTGCATCAAGGCCATCGTGTTTTCGTTGGAAAGCGCACCCTCAAAGGCGCGCAGGGTCTGCTCACGGAAAGCCTGCTCGTTGAAGAACACGGCAAGACCTTCGCGGTGGAATTCCTGATCGTTGCCAGCTACGTGCTTGATGCCGGGGGTGACGCCACGGCTCTGCACAGCGGTCAGTTCGGTGGTGGTGTACAGGTTGGTCAGAATGGCATCCTCTGAGAAATATTCGCCGTTGCGGCCGCCGAACGGTGTGCGATGCAGATTGCTGCCGCCTGTCCAGAAGAGGGGCAACTTGCAGTACAGCGCTTCCTCCGCCATCAGTTCGCCACGGCGGGTCAGGCGGTCGCTGTTCCACATGCAGGCCGCCACAACAGAACAGGGATACAGGCAGACATCGCGGGTGTCGCCGTATTCTTCGGGGAAGGTGTTTGCGCCGACACTGGCCGTTCCGTCGCCCTCACTGAAAGCGGGCTTTGCCACGGAGGAAACCTCCGGCGTGCCGAACATATCGGAGATTTGGCTTGCCAGTTCCTCCACCGTCATCTGGTCAAGGTATTTATCCCAGGTTTCTGTATCGTCAAAGGAGACGTCTTTCATCGAGACAAAGGTCAGACCATTGTTCTGCCCCTGCGTAATATCGCTGACAGAGGGGGAGTCCTCCGGCTTGGTGTAGAGCTCGCCCTGCAAAATCTGCATCATTTCCTCGGTGCAGGTGATGGCGGGGGCTTTAGTCGGGAATGTGCCGTTCCAGTCCTGACGGGTCAGGTAGGTAACAGAACCCTCCTGCCAGTAGTTTGCGTCACAGTCATCAAACTGGTTGGTGACTTCCTCGCCGGTGACAGAGTAGCGGTAGCTCTCGGTATCCAGCGTATCATAGCTCCAACGGTAGGTCTTGGCGGCGTTGCCCTCCACGGTATTGCCATCCTGATCGACCATGCCGGATGCGCCCTTGGCCGCCAGAATGTTGTTCAGGGCGTCATGGGCATTATCGCCCAGCGCCAGATAGTAGTCACCTGCGCTCAGGATATAACCCTTGGCGTTGGTGTAGTCATAGCTGGCCATCATGTAGCGATCCATCGTGACCGTGACCTGCTCCGACTGGCCGGGCTTCAGCTCGTCGGTCTTGCCGTAGCCAATGACCTGCACGGCGGATTTTTCCACGGCGTTCTGCTTTTCGTAGTCGCCGTAGGGGGTCTGCACATACAACTGCACGACCGATTTGCCGCTGACGCTGCCGGTGTTTTTCACCGTGACAGTTGCAGTGAACATATCCTGATCAGCGTCATAGCTCACGCTGTTCAGCGTCTGCTCAAAGGTTGTATAGGACAGACCGTAGCCAAAGGGGTAGGTGACCTCAGCGGCATAATTCCAGCCGCCGCCAAAGGACGAACCTGTCGTGCCGGAGGCACCGGAAGCGGGATTCAGGATAGAATCCTCATAACGGGTCTCGTAGTACTTGTAGCCAACGTAGATGCCCTCCGCCTGCGTTGCCGTATAGGAAACATGCAGCGGGGAATCCGTGACAATACCGGAGTTCAGCACCTCGTCCACGTTGCTCCACTCGGCAACGTTCTGGCTCTGGGTGTATGCAGCCGGGGAGGACAGCGAGTTAGCTGCGTAGGTGTCGGTCAGGTGGCCGGAGGGATTTGCCTTGCCGGTCAGCAGGTTGGCGACACCCTCAAAGCCGCGCTGGCCGGGGTCGCCGATCCACAGACAGGCGTCCACGTTGTACTCGTCCATCCAGCCTAATTCCATGGGGTAGGCGCTGTTCAGCAGCACAACGATCTTGCTGAATTTTCCGGAATCGCGGATCATTGCCAGCATATCTTTTTCGTCCTGATGCAAAGCCAGGGCGCTGATACCGTCCGGGTCTTCCATCATCATTTCACAGTCCTCACCGCCCTCGCGTGCCAGCATGACGATAGCGACATCGTTGTAGTCGTTCTCCCAGCTTTGCTGCAGCTGCGCAGTGTAGAAAGACTTAGGTTCTTCGCCCAATACAGGCGCTGCATTGAAATCGCCGGTAGAATTCGGACCACCCGAAATCGTCAGGTTGTTGCTGGCCACACGAGAGGTCGAGCTGTTTTTATAGGCATCGTACAACGTATCATTGATAGAGAAACCGACATCCTTCAACGCCTGATACAGATCGATTACATATGTACCGGTGGACGCTGCGCCGCTGTTTGCACCACCGGGGGCATACACCGGCTGCACAACGGCGTGACCAAACAGCGTCACATGGCTGTTGGGGGAAAGCGGCAGGGCGCTGTTGTTATTACGCAGCAGAACAGAACCTTCCTCCTGCTCCAGCACAGATTCATCGTAGGTGGCTTGGATCAGCTTTTGGAGATTTTCCGCCGAATAGTCACCGAACTCGCTGGTGTAGTAGTTTGTATCCTCTGCCGAGGGGTCCCCGGTGGATACGATACGACTGGTCGTTGTGCCCAGGTACGAGTTCAGCGTACCAGTGTAGGTGATGGCGCACTGCGTACCAAACAGAGATACAACCATCAGCACAGCCGAGGTAGAGGTCAGACCGCGCCATAAAGTTTTCTTCGTTTGCTTCTTCATGTTCTTCTCCTTCTTATTTTTTTTGGGGGGGGTATCTCCCCTTTGATGCTCTCAGTGTAGCACAAGATTCGTTTTGAAGGAGTGTTCCATTCGTAAACCGTGCTTTTTGCACCGTGAACGGTTTTGGGGTGTGTCATAATTGACAAACGATCTGCCGGTGTCTTTGTGCAGGTCGCCAAAAACGCAAAAACAGCCTGCCAAACCGGCAGGCTGCGGCTTATTTTTGCTGCACCGGCAGCAGCACCTTCAGCGTAAAGCGCTTTTCCTGTGTGCTGATCTCTGCCGTGCCGCCGTATTTTTCGGCGGTGTCGTAGATGCTCTTTAATCCGTAGCCGTGGTAGCGGGCGTCGGTCTTAGTGGTCTTGGGCAGCGTGCCGTCCGCGCGGAAAGCACCGTCGTAGGTGTTTTCGACCCGAATCCACACAAAGTTCTTTTTCCGCGTCACCACCAGATGGATGAGCCGTTGCTCGCTGTCGGGCAGCTTTTCTACACTCTCGATGGCGTTGTCCAGCGCATTGCCGAACAGCGAGCACAGGTCCATCGTATCCATAAAATCCAGCGCCGCACCGTCTGCCACGCAGGTCAGCGTGATGCCGTGCTGCTGGCAGTACAGGCTTTTGCTGGTCAGGATCGTGTCCAGCACCTCGTTGCCGGTCTTGTTCTGCGCCTCATAGCTGCGGATCTCCTGCTCCATCGCGTCGAGATAGTGGGCTTTTTCCTCTGAGGTCTCGCTGCGCAGCACAGCAATCTGGTGCTTGAGGTTGTGATATTTTTTATTGATAAGGTCAATGCTGTCCTGCGCCGAGCGGTACTGTGCGTACTGCGCCTGCAAGACGTTCTGCAAAGCGTCGCGCTCCTTTTTGCGGCGGTACTCCACCAGCTGCATGTGGTGCGCAAACAGAATGGCCATGCCGCCCAGGTCTACCAGCGTGCGGATGTTGTAAATTTCCGCTGTCACCTTGCCGGAAAACGGCGTGTCCGGGCTGACATAGCTCAGGTTGCTGGTGGCATAGACCGCCACACCGATGAACAGCGTGCTGAGAAATTCCTTTTTATGGACGTGCAGAGGCGAGGCAATATCGTTATAATTGCGTTCCTGCGCGAACACCACACCATACACTGCGGCATAGACGACTGCCAAAATGCACACACGCACACCCGCGCCCGGCGTGCCATGCTGCCCGACCATATAGTAGTAGAGCTGCCATTCCAGCGAGGCGGCCAGTTCCCCCAAAATAAACGCGCGGACACAATAATACCCCGCGCACCGGGCGGGCACGTCGGTCTGCATTCGGATGTACAGATACATGATTAAGATGGATACCGCAATGCAGGGCAGAAACCAGAATTGCGGCACCTGCCCCGTTGCCTGCATAAAGACGCCGAGCAGCAGCAAAAACACCGCGTGGATCGTATACCGCCGCCAGCCTGCTGTACGCTTGGGCAGATAGTACAGATACAAAAGGCAGGCAAGCCAGTCCGCCAGCGCGGTATACAGGCGGGGAATGTTGCCCAGAATTTCCGCTTGCATCAGATGTTTTCCCCCATGTAGTGATTGAGCGCCGCCAAAAATGCCTTGCGCTTGGCGCGGCTGATCTGCACCCGATCACCGTTGACGATGGCGTCCTCGTCCTGGATGCCGTCAACGTGCTCCAAATTGACAAGGTACGCCTTGCTGCTGCGGAAGAAATTCTCCGGCGGCAGCTTCTGCTCCACATCGCGCATGGAGCCGGTGGAATGCACCTCGCCCTGCTTGGTGTGGAACAGCAGGTCGTGGTCGCAAATTTCTACATAATAAATGTCGGAGGCGTCGAGCTTCTGCACACCGCCCGCGCAGGGTACCGTGAGGAAATGCTTCTGGCGGCGTCCCAGCAGCTCCCGCACATGGTTCATCCGCTGGCAGAAAGCGTAATAACTCAGCGGCTTTAAGATATAGTCCAGCGCCTGCACCGCGTACCCCTTGATGGCATACTGCGGCGAGTTGGTGATGAAGATGATAAGCACCTCCGGGTCGGCTCGGCGGATTTCCTCGGCTGCTGACATACCATCCATGAAGGTCATCTCGATGTCCATCAAGATCAGGTCATAGCCGCCCTTATAGCCCAGCGCGATCTCGTCACCATCTGAAAAATGTGTGATTTGAAAATGGCAGTTTTTCTCCTGTTGGTATTTTTCCAGATACGAGTCCAGCACTGCCCGATCCTGCGCGCTGTCCTCGACTACTGCGATGTGGTTCACGATGTGTTCTCCTTTTGGGGGCAACAAATGGGTTTATGTGCCGACGGTTAAACCGTTTGTTTTTCATGGGTATAGGCTTTATCTAATAAGTATTATACAGATTATTTTCCGAATTTTCAATAAATCATTGTGCTGCTTATCCGCCTTGTATACACTTGACAGGTAGAAGCATATACCTCTATCCATGGGAGTGAATCAAAGCTGATTCACTTTTTGAGTCAAGATTTTTGGATGAATCAGAACTGATTCACTCTGGAGCATATACGAATTTGTATGTGTATCCGACTTGATTGCCATGCTTTGGGCGGGAACGTGTTTTGCTAGCATAGCATGTGGTCATCCACATGCACATTTCTGGGGCGTACCCCAGACCCCCGGCACAGTTCTTGCGTGACGATAGTGACGCTGATGACGCTCGTGACGCTGTTTTTAGGACATCCCTATACCATATCCCAGATTCAGCGTCATTAGCGTCATCTGCGTCATTCTGATTTTGTGTTTCTCGTAGTATCATTGTTTTTGTTTCGAGCAGTAGTAAACTGCAAGCGTCATTTCACTATAAGCGTGACGGTGGTGACGATGGTGACGATCTTTCTTGCATACCCCTACCCATATCCCATAAACATCGTCACTACCGTCACCATCGTCACTTAAAACAGGCAAGCCGTTTTAATCTGCGGCTTGCCTGTTTTATTTTGAGTAATGTGGCAGTTTTTTTCCCCATTGCCTGTTAAAATGGATTTAGATATTTTGTAAAAGTGCAAGGTTTTTTAGCACAATGGGTGATATGCTGTTTTTGAAGTGTAATTTTGGCGTTTAGGCCAGTTCTTGAGAAAAAATTCTTCGCTTTACATCTCTAAACTTGCAGGAATCCTGCAAGTTATACTGTTATACTGAAATTTAATGAAAAAATTCCATTATTTTTTCAGCGAGCGTTACCTTTTGCCTTTTCCCAGTGGCTATATAGTAGAGATAATTTTTTCAAAAATTTTGAGGACCGTTGCAAAAGTTGCGACTGCCGGTCTGTATGATATGATTTGGAATCTTTCTAAAAATTTGAACTTTTTCTAAACAGTTTAAAAAACCTCGTAATTTTCGCCGTTCTCAGCGGCTATATAGTGAAGAGCTTTTAATTTTATCTACATAGGAGGAACCCATGAACACGGAATTTCAAAATTTACCCAATGTTGTCAGCCCCAAGGAAGTGCAAACTTACTTCGGCATTTCGCGCTCGACCACCTACCGCATATTTCACGACGCGAGTTTCCCGGCGTTCCACATTGGAAACCGACTGCTGGTACGGCGGGATGAACTTCTGGGCTGGCTGGAGCAGCAAAAGGTCAATAAAGCCCAAAACGAGAACCCGAAGATTGTCGGGTCTGATGAATAGCTTTGTGGTCGTACCTGTGGTAGTCTTTGTGTCACGAAAGGAGACGATGCACCGTGAAAGACACATCTAAAACATCCCTGCGCCGCGGGCATAACGAGGGCAACATCCGTCAGCGTACAGACGGGCGGTGGGAGGTTCGGCTATCCGCCGGAATCGACTACAAAACCGGTAAGCCCAGACGCACATCCACCTGCTGCAACACGCGGCAAGAGGCAATCGCAATCCTGCAGCAGCAAGCCCACGAAGTCCGCACACAGGGCTGGCGCGATCCTATGTCGGTGACTCTTGGCGAATGGTACGAATACTGGCTGGAGACTTACATGAAAGATACCGTCAAGCAGTCCACCTACGCCAGCTACCGCAGTTATCTCAACAAGCACTTTTGTGTACTGGGAAAAATCCTGCTCAAGAAGCTTGAACCTCATACCCTGCAGGAATTTTATAACTACAAATTCCGCGAAGAAGGGCTGTCGCCCAAGACGCTTCGCAACTACCACATGGCATTACACAAGTGCTTACAACAAGCTGTAAAAGAGCATCTACTGGTTTATAATCCCTGCGATGCCGTGACCCTGCCCAGCGGAGAGAAACCCGAAGTCGTAGTCTTTACCAACGACCAGCAGCGGGCGCTGGTGCAGGCCAGCTACCGCCACCGCTACGGCGTGTTTATCCGCTTAGACTTGTGTACCGGATTACGCATGGGGGAGTTGCTGGCACTAAAGTGGGAGGACATCGACTTTTCCACCGCGCAGCTTCATGTCAGGCGCACGATTAACCGCCTTGCCAAGTACGAAGCCCACGACGGCGAAAACAAAACTGAAATCGTATTCGGTACACCCAAAACGAAAAACTCTCGCCGCACGATTCCGCTGACCCGCACAATGGCAGACGAGCTTGCCCGCTGGAAACAACAGCAAGCGCAGGATAAGATTCGGGCAGGGGATAAGTACACCGACTATGGCTTCATCGTTACCAACGAATTCGGTCACTACTTTGAGCAGAAAACTTTCAAGGATTACTACGATCGCCTGTTGAAGGATGCCGACATCGGACACTTTACCTTCCACGCCCTGCGCCACACCTTCGCCACCCGTGCGCTGGAGCGCGGCATGGACTACAAAACGCTGTCGGCCATCCTCGGTCATTACTCCGTAGCATTCACAATGGACACCTATGTCCACAGCATGGACGAACATAAGCGGCACGAAATGGACAAGATGGATGACATGTTCGGGATGCAGTACAGTATCTCTGTGGAGAACCAGCCTTATCCGGCGCTTTGCACACTATCCCCGGACGGCTGCACTGCCCATGTGCCGGACTTCCCCAAAATCACCGCACAAGCGCCAACACTAGACGCCGCCCTGCTGGAGGTCAAACAGCAAATCCAAAAAGCCCTACACCAATATAAGAACCCACCCATTCCCACCAAACAAGACCAAATCGTAGTGCCAACCAACAGCGTGCTGGTACTCGTCAAAGCGAGCTGACTACACTGACCGCTCCTATTTTTACCTGCCAACTTCGCAAATTTTATCCACAAAAAGCGCCCGGACGGTTGAAAAATTCAGCCGTCCGGGCGCTTTTCAGAGCAGACCCTCAGATTTTCTATGAGCTTTGCTATTTTATTACAGCAGGATCCTCAGGCTGACGCTGTGCTGCTGTTCGCCGTTGACATGGTATGGTGCCTCCACATCGGTACCCCAGCTGTCAATGCCGCCGACGCCGCGCGCTGCACCCAGCACGGTAACGCAGGTGCGCCCGGTTTCGGGCAGCTCACAGGGGTGCTGCGCAGCCTCGATCTGCTGCGCCGTGTTGGGCAGCGCGCTGAAGGCAAACGCCTCGCCGGTGGATTCCAACGTCAGGGTCTTGCCGTCAGCCAACTGCAGGTTTACCTGCTGGGTATCCATGTGCAAACCGCAATCCTGCGGCACCAGCGCCGGTTCAATGTGCGGGGGTTCCTCGTGGCAGCCGAACACCCCGCCCTTGCAGCGGTCGGGGTAGGTTTCGCCTGAAAGCCCCGTCCAACGGGTGCGCACAACGGGAGCAGCCGTTTCAAACTTGATGCCGAAGCAGGGCAGCTCCGGTGCGCCGGGTACGCCGTGGTAAACGGCATCCAGCCGCAGCGCACCCTGTGCTTCGACCGTGTAGATCATCTCGACCTGCGCGCCCGGTACGCCGGGCACACCAAAACGGTACTGCACCCGCACACACTGCGCGGATTTTTCCTGCACGGTAAAGCCCATTCTCTGCACAAAGACGTCGGCACCCATCCAGACGGCGGCGCGCTGCGGGAAACTGCAGCCGCGGTCGTTGTCGGTAGAGGCTCGCCAGAATGCCGGGCGCGGGGCGCGCCACAGCCACTCGGCGCCGTTTTTGCGCAGCGAAACGGGACCCTGCTCGGAAATGGAGAACAGCACTTCAAAGCCGCTGCCCTTTACGCCTATGTTGCCGTCGCCCTCGGTGACGGTCAGGGGCCGGGTTGGGCGCTTTTGCCATGCGGCGGCCAGTGCGGCGGCACTGCGCTCGGCTGCCAGCTTATTGTGCGCATCGTGCACAGCGCGGCGTTCTGGGGTGTCGTACCAGTAGCGGACCTCCTGCATGGCAGGCTTTTCGGTGCCGTCCGCATAGACGATGCCGTTGCCGCTGAAGTTGTAATCGGTCGTGCGCTCGTTAAAATCTCCGCCGTAGCCCAGTACGCGGCGGCCCATTGCATCGGTATGCCAGAGCGCCTGATCCATGTAGTCCCAGATGAAGCCGCCCTGATACTTTTCGTACCGGTCGATCAGCGCAATGTAGCTTTCCATCCCGCCGAGCGAGTTGCCCATGTCGTGCATATACTCGCAGAGGATAAACGGCTTCTTGGGGTCGGCGTCCAGATATTCCCTGATGGAGGCGGGGCTGGCGTACATCCGGCTTTCCATATCGCTGATGTCGTCAAACGCACGGCACTGGAACACGCCCTCGTAATGCACAAGGCGGCCGGGATCATTTTCCCGGAAAAACGCCGCCATCGCGCGGATATCCTCGCCGGCATAGCTCTCGTTGCCGCAGGACCAGATCAGCACTGCCGTGTGGTTTTTGTCGCGCTCAAACATGCTGCGCGCGCGATCGACCACGCAGTCCCGCCATTCGGGCAGGCTGCCGGGGACATTCCAGCTCGGCTCCACCACGCCCAGCTTCTGCCAGCTGCCGTGGCTTTCAAGGTTGGTCTCGTCTATCATATAGATGCCGTTTTTATCGCAGAGGTCATACCACCGGCTCTGGTTGGGGTAGTGGCAGGTACGCACAGCGTTGATGTTGTTGCGCTTAAAGACGGCCATCGCGGCGTGCATATCACTCTCGTCAATGGCGCGGCCCTTCTCGGGATTCCACTCATGGCGGTTGACACCGTTGAAGATGATGCGGCTGCCGTTTAAGCACATGATGCCGTCCTTCATCTCAAAGCGGCGGAAGCCGATGTCGTAGGGCAAGACCTCCTGCACGGCACCGTCGGCGTCATACAGGGTCAGCAAGGCATGGTACAGCACCGGTGTCTCATGGCTCCACGGGTGGATGGCGCTCAGCTCGATGGTGCTGCCGTCAATGTCCTCATCAAAGAGGGCGAACTCCTCGCCGTCGGTCAGGCGCAGGTGTACCCGCGCGCCGTCCGTCTCGCCGTCCAGCTTGACGATGGGGGTCAGAAGGCCGGTGGTGTTGCCCTCGGCCAGCTCCGCCTTGAGCCAGATATCACGGATATGCACCTTGGGCTTGGCGTAGAGATAGACCGAGCGGAACAGGCCCGAGAAGCGGAAAAAGTCCTGATCCTCCAGCCAGGAGGCGCTGCTGTGCTTGTACACCTCGACGCACAGGCGGTTGCCAGTCTGCCTGATATACGGTGTCAGGTCAAATTCCGAGGGGGTAAAGCTGTCCTCGGCGTAGCCGACGAAGTGGCCGTTGCACCAGACATACAGTGCCTGCTCGGCACCCTGAAAACTGACGCAGACGCGCTGCCCGCGCAGCCCCTCGTCCAAGTCAAACTCCCGCAGATAGCTGCCGACAGGAGTGTTGTCCCAGTCGATCTGCGGCGGGCGCAGATAGCTGCGGCCGTCCCACGGGTAGAGGGTGTTGGTGTACTGGATCTGCCCGTAGCCCTGCAGCTCGATATGCCCGGGCACGCAGATTGTGCCGAAAGCAGAGAGATCCGCGTCCTCGCGGTAGAAATCCGCCGGGCGGGCGGCGGGGCAGGCACTGTAGGCAAAGCGCCAGCTGCCGTCCAGACTTTGGCGCAGCGAGCTGCCGCCCAGTCGTATCTCCGCCTCGCTGCGGTAGCAAACATGGTCTGAGTGTGCATCCAGCCGGTTCACGGCAAAGACGGTCGGGTCGGTCAGCCATTTCAGTTCGGGTGTCATAGTGTCATCCTCTTTTATCGGTCATTGGGCTGCTTTTTTGCCCAGCGGTCACGGAAATAGTGCGCCGCCAGCTTGGGGGTGCGCTCACGGGTGAACAGACCCTTGCGGTTGCAGCTGCCGACACGCATCGGGCCCTGCTGGGTCGAGAAGTCTGCAAAGTTCCACGGCCATTCGCCCACAACAAAGGCGTAGCTGTCCAGACATGCGTTGATGGCCTTGTAGTATTCGACCTGAAATTCCTCGGTGAACATCTCGGGGGCAACGCCGTGCAGGCCCGCGACCGTATCCGCGCCGTACTCGGACAGGATCAGCGGCTTGTCGATCCCCTTCCAGAAGTCCAGCTCCTGCCGGAACGCGTAGGACGCATTGTCGAGATCGCCGCTTAAATTATACCAGCCGTAGTAGCGGTTGATGCAGACGACATCCATCGTGCGGGTCGTGATGTCCTTGGTGTAGTCGTTCTGGCAGCAGACCATCGTGACGGGGCGGCCCTGCGGGTCCTGCGCGTGGGCCTGCTCATACAGCGGGCGCCAGTAATCGCGGGCACTCTCGGGGAAATGCTCGGTGTCCGGTTCGTTGCCAAGGCTCCACAGCACCACGCAGGGATGGTTTTTGTCGCGGTCGATCATGGCCTTCAGCACGGCGCTGTGGTAGTTTTTCAGCGGGAAGGTCTTGTACGGGTCGCACGCCGCACCCGCGCCGATGCCGACAGCCGGCGTCTCATCAATAACCACAATGCCCAGCCGGTCGCAGAGGTCGTAGACCTCCTCGGCGTAGGGGTAATGGCTCATCCGCAGGCAGTTGGCGTTGAGCCACTCATAAAGCTTGAGATCGGTCACGGTCACGCAGGCGTCATACCCGCGGCCGCGGAAGAAAGAATCCTCATGCTTGCAGGGGCCTTTGAAATAAAACGGCTCGCCGTTGATCAGGAACTGATGCCCGCGCACCTCGACACTGCGGAAGCCGAACGGCTGGCGGTATTCATCGGTGCCGAACCGCACCAGCGCTGTGTACAGGTAGGGCGTGCCGGGGCGGGGCTGCCACAGGCGGGCGTTTTTGACCTGCAGCGTACCCGCAGCACCGTCCGCATCGGCAACAGCGCGGCCGTTGGCGTCCAGCACGGTCAGCTGCACATTGCCCTCACCCACTGTGTCCACGGTGTAGTGCAGCTTGCCGTCAGCACCGGCCACCAGCGTGATGTCGCGGATATAAGCCGCCGGGGTCGTGTACAGGCGGACGGGGCGGGTGATGCCCGCATAGTTGAAGAAGTCGAAGTTCGGCAGGTTGACACCCTGCATCTGCTGGCGGGCCTTGCCGGCCTCGACTGCCGGGATACCGGCATTGTCGGAGCCGAAGAAGGCAGTGCCGCCCTCATTGCCGACCGGCAGCGTGCCGTGGCCGATCCGGTTATCGACCTCGACCTCAAGGGTCACGGTGTCGCCGGGCTTGGCCAGCGCCGTGATATCGGCCTCAAAGGGCAGGAAACCGCCGCGATGGGTGACGATCTCCTGACCGTTGAGCCGCACAACGGCATTGTGGGTCACGGCATCAAACCGCAGCACACGGCGCGCGCCCTCGGGCACGGTGAAGGTGGTGCGGTAGTAGGCCATGCCGTAGTGGCGGCGGAACTCAGGGTCGGGGCTCTGGTCGTTGTAGGACGCAGGCACCGCGATGGGCTGCCATGGCTCATTGGCATTGAAACGGAAATCCCACACGCCGGAAAGATCCCGGACGCTGCGGACAGCATTGGTTTGCGGATACATAGTAAAACCCTCTCTCTATGATACAAAAAGCAGCGATGATTCGCCTTTTGCAAAAGCTTTATGATGGTCCCTGCACGGCAGCGGCCCAAGCTTTTAGTTATGCCGGCTTTCCACCCGGGTGTTCAGCACTGCGGTGCCGATGGGTATCTCATACCGCACGGCGGGGATGACCGTGTTGGGGTCGTACAGATTCGTGTTGGGGGCGGCGTTGATCACGACCCCCTGCCCTGCTGCGCCTTTTACCACGCAGCGGCAGGCGGCGTTTTTCGCCTCGGCCTCACTGCCGGCCGCCGACTGTGCAAAGCCGGCGGCGAACTTCGGCACGGCAAAGCCGCAGTCGTAGGCCGTGCAGGCGATGTTGCTCTCGACCGTATGGGTGCGGGTGTGCCCCCACGCGGTGGGGACCAGCTCGGTCGTGACCTTGATGCCCGGGAAGGGCCGCCACTCGCTCAGCAGCCGATCCCCCAAAAGGACAAACTTGTCGCTGTGCCGCCGTACAAAGGTCCAGCCGTCTATGACAAAGGCCAGCATGCTGTCGGGCGCGGTCTGCTCCAGCTGCACATAGCTGCGGCTGGCCGAAAAACCGAACCGCGTGCTGTAGACGAACTTGCCGTACTTTTCGGTAAATTGGCCGTGGTCGCCCTTTTCATAATTTGCCGGGGAATAGGCGTTCAACTGGCCGTCCGGCAGGCGCTGCAGCAGCAGGTCGGCGCTTGGCTGGGGGATCACGCCGGGACGGGTCAGTTCCTCCGGCAGGGGGGCTGCCTCGCAGGCCCAGAACGGATGATCGTCGGGCAAAGCGAGCAGCAAAAAGACCTTGAGGCCCCAGTACGGGCTGCCGGGGGCGTTGTACTGCTCGGCCATGTACATCTGCGGGTAGCCGTAGCCGATCGTCAGCACACCGTCCCGGTCAAAGATGGGCCGGGCCAGCCACCACGCCAGATTGCGGACGATGATGCCCTTCATGACGGGCAGGGGCAGCGGCTCCAGCCCCGCCCAGATGCAGGCGGCGTAGAACGCGCTCTGCCCGATGCGGTAGCCGAGGCTGCGGCCAAAGGGCAGCGCCGCGCCGTCCGGGTCAAACCATTGGGCGAACTGCCGGCCGAACTGCACGGCGCGCTCACGGTAGAGCGCTGCGCGGGCGGGGTCGCGCCGGGCGGCAAACACGCTGTACAGCACCGTGTAATACTGTATGGCCCAAGGGTTATAGTAGTCCTTCTGCGGCTTGACTTCGGCCGGCCCGTCGGAGTACCAGCCGTCCCCGACATACCACTTGTCCACCTCGGCCATGTCGGCGGCGGCCTGCTGCATACTGCAGGGCATACCCACGGAATCCAGCGCCAGATTGACCAGCACCCGGAAGAGCAGCCAGTTGCAGCCGGGCAGGTCGTGATGATTGATCGTGTCGAGCCACTTGCCCAGCTTTGCCTTTTCGGTGTCCGTCAGCGGGTTCCAGACACTCTCGGGTGTCTCCAGTATAGCGCAGGCCAGCGCCGCCATCTCGACAAAAAGCTGGTCGTAATCGTTGGGGTCGCCCCAGTATTCGGGGCTGTCTGGGTCGGTGCCGTTGACAAGCCCCCTCTGGTAGATCGGCAGGAACGCATCGGCCCTGCCGCCGCCCGCCCAGAGCGGTGCCAGCGCCCACAGCGGGCGGGAGAAAGCCTCCATCCCGATGGTGCGCTGCGGGTAGGTGGCGCCGGTATCGCCCAGATGCAGCAGCGCCCCGCCCGGGGAATAGAGCGGCAGAAGGGGGCTGAGAAACCGCATTGCAAGGGCGGTGAAGTCTTGTTTTGTCTGTAAGTTCATAGGATCACCTCTTGTAGAGGCCGGCACACCCGGCCCCTATGTCACCAGTAAAGGGTCCAATCCTTCGTCAGCCGGGTCAGACCTTCCATGTAGAAGTAATCGCCCCAGCTCACGCACTCGTCCACGCCCTCCGGCGTGCAGGTGTTGTAGGGGCTCTTTTTGCTGTAGGTGCCGTGGCGCACAAGGCCGATGCCCTGCGGCCCCTGCCTGACGGCATAATGCTCGGCCACGCTGCCCAGCATCTGGGCCGCCAGCAGCGTGTACTCCGCAGCCTGATCGGGGTTGGCGTACTTGGCCGCCTCCAGCAGGCCGCAGGCCACGATGGATGCCGAGGAGGAGTCCCGCGGCTCGGTGTCGCCCTCGGTAAAGGTCATATCCCAGTAAGGGATCAGATCCTCGGGCAGGCGGTCAAGGTAATAGGACAGCACCCGGCGGAAGGCCTCCAGATACTCCGGGCGCTTGGTATAGCGGTAGCTGATGGCCGTGCCGTATACGCCCCACGCCTGCCCGCGCGCCCAGCAGCTGTCATCCTTGTAGCCCTGACAGGTCGCGCCGCGCACCGGCGCGCCGGTCACGGGGTCCATAAAGAAGGTGTGGTAGGTCGAGCCGTCCGGCCGGATGGAGTTGGCCAGACAGGTCGTGACATGGCGGTGCGCCAGCTCGGCATAATGGGCATCGCCCGTGGTCTCGCTGGCCCAGTAGAGCAGCGGCACATTGAGCAGGCAGTCAATGATATAGCGGTAGTTGTCTTTAGCGCCCAGCGGACCCCATGCCTGAAAGAAGCTGCCCTTCTCCTGAAAGCGGGTGCAGAGCTGGTCAGCGGCCAGAATGGCGGCGCGGCGGCCCTTTTCGCTGCCGGTCAGCTTGTAGGCTGCCACGCAGGACGGGCTGTACAGAAAGCCCATATCGTGGTGGTCTACCTCGATCTTGTTTTCAATCCGGTACAGAAAGCTGTCCACCAGCGTCAGCGCGGTATTTTTGAACGCCGCATCACCGGTGCGCTCATAGCTGAGCCAGACCTCGCCCGGCCAGAAGCCGCAGGTCCACTGGTTGTTCTCGCATTGGGGATAGATGTCATGAACACTGGAATGGTTCTGGCAATGGTCTGTATACAGCGGCAGATTCTGCCGCACAAGAGCCACGGCGGTATCCAGCGCCTGTTCGGCCTGAGACTTCGTCAGGATTTTATTGGGGAATGTTTTCATGGGAAACCTCTTTTTTCTTAGAGAATAGATAAAAGATAATAGATAATAAATAAGGTGGAGTTTTCGCCTTGGGCGAAAACAAAATGCGGGGCTCGCGGTTTTGTTTTTTTGCGTGGAGCGCAGCGGAACGCGCCACCATAATTTTTATCTTTTATCTTAAAAAAAGGGGCGCAGGGCTTTCCGCCTTGCGCCCCGTACAAATGGGTAGTGTATCAGCCCTTCAGGCCGCTGGATGCAACGCCCTGCACGAAATATTTCTGCAGGGAGAGGAACACGATCAGCACCGGGATCAGCGCAATGACCGAGGCCGCCATGATCAGGCCGTACTCTGCGGAATACTGGCTGATGAACATGCGCAGGCCGATTTGGATGGTTTTCAGCTCCGTCTTGGTCAGGTAGATCAGGGGGCCGAGGAAGTCGTTCCATGTGTTCACAAAGGTGAAGATGACCAGCGTGGACACAGCCGGCAGCGACAGCGGCAGCATGATGCGGGCGTAGATGCCGTACTCCGACAGGCCGTCGATACGCGCGGCCTCGCACAGCTCGGTGGGGACGCCCTCATAGAACTGCTTCATCATAAAGACGCCGAACGCGCTGAACGCCTGCAAACAGATGATGGCAAGGTGGGTGTTGTTCAGATGCCAGGAACGCATCATCATGAACTGGGGCACCATGTAGGCCTGCCAGGGCACCGCGATGGTTGCGATATAGCCGAGGAACAGCACATTCTTGCCCTTGAAGTTCAGCTTGGCGAACGCATAGGCGGCAAACGAGGAGGTCAGCACCTGCAAAATCGTGACCACAATGGTCAGGAAGGCGGTGTTTTTGATAAAGGTCAGCAGGGGGATCTTGGTCCAAATATCCACATAGTTCTGCGGGCGCGGGTTGGAGGGAATCCACTCAATGGGGAAGGTGAAAACATCCTTATTCAGCTTAAAGGATGCAGACAGCATCCACAGGAACGGGATGAGCATCAGTGCCGCCACAATGATAAGCAGCGCGTAGATCAGCACGCGGCTGACGATATGCTGCGCCTTCATCGAGCCGGTCTTTTCTTTTACAGCGGTAGTAGCCATGGTGTATCCTCCTTTCCTTAGTCGTTGTTGGACGAGCCCTTGAACTGAATGATGGTGACAAACAGCACCAGTACAAACAGCACCATCGAGACGGCGCTTGCATAGCCGTACTTGGGTGTGTTGACAAAGGCAACATTATAAATGTAGTAGACAAGGGTCATCGTGGCATTGCCCGGGCCGCCCTGAGTGATCATATACATCTGGTCATACACCTTGAAGGAGGCGATGGTCAGCATGATGATGACAAAGAAGGTCGTGGGCTTGAGCTGCGGCAGCGTGACATTCCAGAAGATCTGCCACTTGTTGGCGCCGTCCAGCTCAGCAGCCTCCTCCAGCTCGGGGTTCGTGCCCTGCAGACCGGCAAGGTAGATGACCATGTAGTAGCCCATGTTCTTCCATACGCTGAAGAGGATGACCGTCAGCATAGCGGTGTCCTTGCCGGCGGCCCACTTGGGCAGGTTCTCCACGCCGAGGCCCGCAAGGATCTGGTTGACCGGGCCCATCGAGGGGCTGAAGATCATGTTCCAGACGGCCGCGACCGCGACCAGCGAGGCAACATACGGGAAGAACGAGACCGTGCGGAAGAAGTTGCGGCACTTGACCTTCTGGTTCAGCAGCATGGCCAGACCAAGGCTGCAGACCAGCGTCAGCGGCACGGTGCCGACGGCGTAGACCAGCGTATTGACGAACGCCGCCTTGAAGGTCTTATCACTGAGCAGCGCGACAAAGTTGCTGATGCCGGTGAACTCTACCGGATGAACACCATCCCAGTTGCAGAAGGAAAGCGCGATGGCGAAGATCATGGGCACCAGCGTAAAGACGCAGAAGCCGATGAAGTTCGGTGCGATGAAGCTGTAGGCGATCAGGCTGTCCCGCGTGGATTTTTTCATGCCGCGCTTTGGGTTCACCTGTACAGCCTGTGTGGTTTCGGCCATGGATCATACCTCCTCGGGGGTTAGCTGCATAAGAGAAGGGGCAGGCGCGCCCGCCCGCCCCTTTACGAAGAAGAAGGAAAACTTATGAAAAAGTTGGAAGATTGCAAATGTTTCTTGCAGGGGCCGTGATCACTCAAATCAGCCCAGCAGTGCCTGAACCTGCTCGTTCATGTTGGCGATGCCCTCGTCGATGGTCTCGCTCTCGGTCATGATGGCGTCATGCTCGGTGTTCAGGATGGTCTCGATCTCGGAGGCCTTGTCGGACAGCGGCATCTCAAGGTAGATGGCGGTGGTGTTCAGTGCCTCGAGGGAGTTCTCGTCAGAGGGGAAGCCCTCGGTGGAGGAGATGATCTTGTTGGTCTCGTCGCTGGCAACGGCGGGGAAGGTGCCGACTGCGGCAACGGCCTTGGCGCCTTCCTCAGAAGCGCACCAGTTCACGAAGTCAAGCGCAGCCTCTTTCTTCTCGGAGTTGGCGTTGACGGCCAGGCTGGTCACAGTGCCCAGCGTGGAGCCGGCAGGTGCGCCGTCCGGATGAGGATACTTGACGATGCCGAAGTTGACGGGCTGGACACCGTTGGCGGAAGCCTCGGCGTTGTACTTCTGCAGGGTAGCGATGAACCAGGAGCCCATGTTGCACATAGCGGCCTGACCGTTCTCAAACGCGCCGGAGTAGTGCAGGTTGGCGGTCTTCTGCTCGCCGTAGTTGGGGATGACGCCGTCAGTCTGCTCGGCCATGACCTGCTCGTAGTAGGGCTTCAGGAAGTCGTAGTTGCCGTCAATGACGGTGTTCTTGCCGTCCAGAATGCCGAACAGCGTCGTGGTGGAGCGCCAGGTGTGGTAGATGTTGCCGTAGATGCCGGTCTTTTCGTAGACCTCGCGGATCTTGGCGTCAAAGTCGGCCATCGTCATATCGTTGGTGGGGTACTCGATGCCGGCCTGATCGAAGATGTCCTTGTTGTAGTAGACGACCCAGAAGTCAGAGCGGAACGGAACAGCGTAGTAGTTGCCGTCCTCGGCGGTCAGCTGATCGAGAACGCCGTTGAACTTGCTCTCATCGGTGGTCAGCTTGCCGCTCAGCGGCTCCAGCATACCGAGGTTGATCAGGTTGGAGTAGCCGGGGATGTCCTTGATGGAGAGGACATCCAGCTCGCCGTTGCCGCCGGCCAGCTGGGTGGCCAGCTGGGTCATGTAATCGGTGGAGCCAAGGTCGGTCATCTCGATGGTGACGCCGGGGTGGCTGGCCATGTAGCCGTCTGCCAGCGCTGCCCAGTAGGCGGTGGAGTCCTTGTCCCACAGCGCCCAGTTCAGGGTGACGCTGTCGCCGGAGGCCGTGCTCTCTGCGGTGGCCTCGGTGGAAGATGCCGTGCTTGCAGGGGTGGAGTCCGTGGTGGAAGCGGAGCTGCCGCCGCAGGCTGCCAGGCTCAGGGCCATGGTGCCGGCCAGCCCAAGGGCTGCGAATCTTTGCATTTTACGCATACTAATTTCTCCTCCTAAAAAGAAATCGTTACTTGCGGGAAGGCTTTCTGCAGAGGGCCTGTCCCTTTCGTTGTCATTATCATACACCCGCTGCCCGCCGAAAGCGATGGTATATTTTTGGTTACTTTTGCAATATTTACGGCAGTTCCGCAAAGGAGACCGCCAAAACATGTAATATTTCAAGAAACCTGCAATATTCATCTTTCTTACAGTTATAGACAAGCAAATACGCGCTATTTTGTCATATTTGTACAGTTTTATTCTTGACAGCAGCCTGTCTGATAGGGTATATATGTATATACAGGACCATTCAAAAAGCTGCTTCTCACCTTATTATACTATACAAGGAGCCTTTATGGGCAAATTCAACCTGCATCGGGGCAGCCTGCAGCTGCGGGTGCTGACGCTGACCCTGCTGTTCACGCTGGGCGTGTCGATCGTCATCACAGTCAGCAACATGCACCAGCTCAACGCTGAGTGGGAGCGTACCACCCTGCTGAATGCCGAGTATGCCCTGCAGACTGCAGCCGCCGCCATCTACCGCGACCTTGACGAGGTGGACGATCTGGCAAGCTGGTGCGCCTACAATCCGTCAATGCGCACCTACCTGCTGACCGATTCCGCCGGCAACAATCAGGCGCTTTCGATGTACCCGATGATCTCAGCCAAATACAACTCCATGCGCACGCTGCCGTATATCCAGCGGTTCATGCTCATCAACGCCGCCGGGCGGCCGATGATGTTCGGCACGGCTGCCACCAATGTCGTGGCGCTGACCCCGGAGCTGCTGCAGACGATCCCCGGCTACAACGAGGCCAGCTACGGCTGGGCGTATATCACCCGCGACCCGTTGGCGCTGACCACTCAGGCGGCGCAGACGATCCCGATCTGCCGCGCCCTGACCCTGCCCGGCACCGACCGCACAGCGCATGTCTGCATCTTTGTTTCCCCTTCCGTCATCACGGCGCCGCTGCGCGGCTTTACCCTGTCAGAGGGCGGGAAGCTGCTGTGGGAGATGGGCGAGCATATCTACACCGTGCAGAACAACACCCTGACCGAGCTTGACACCGACCGTACTTATTATAAGGACACCCGCCCCTTTGACGCCGAGACCCTCGACAGCCTGACCGAGGTATACGAGCGCGGCAGCGGCGTCAACACCCAGCTTATCGTGCGGTATCCCATCGGGGTGCATGATCTCTACCTGATCGAGGTTCTGCCCAACGGACCGCTGCAGCGGCAGATTCCCTATCTGTCGGCCTCACTCATATTCAGTCTGGCGGCCATTCTGGCGCTGGGCAGTGCGCTGGCATTTCTTCTGCACAGGATGATCGCCCGCCCGATCACGGCGCTGCAAAGCCGGATCGAGGCGGTCGGCAGCGGCGATTTTTCCGCTGACCCGGCCATTGAGTGGGACAACGAGCTGGGCGACATCGGCCGCGGCATCAATAAAATGTCGGGCAACATCACCGCCCTGATGGACCGCCGCCTTGAGGACGAAAAGCAAAAGCAGGACCTTGAATACCGGATGCTGCAAAACCAGATCAACCCGCATTTCATCTACAATACCCTCAACAGCATCAAGTGGATGGCTACCATCCAGCATGCGCCCGGCATTGCCGAGATGGTCACGGCGCTCTCCCGCCTGCTGAAAAGCGTTTCCAAGGGCAATGAGCGGCTTGTGCCGCTGTATGAGGAGTTTGCCCTGCTCAACGACTATTTCACGATCCAGCAGTACCGCTACGGCGGCACGATCACCCTTGATGTCAGCTATATCGAGAACGAAAACCTTACCCACAGCTGCCTGATCCCCCGCTTTACGCTGCAGCCGCTGGTCGAGAACGCCATCTTCCACGGCATTGAGCCGAAGGGCAGCGCCGGTGAGGTGACCCTGCGGGTCGAGCGGGACGCTGCAAACGGCGATGTGCTGATCCTCCTGAGCGATGACGGTGTGGGCATGACCCCTGCGCAGGCCGCCAAAGCCCTGCAGGAGCCCGGCCCCGAGGAGGCCGCCGCCAAATACCGCCATGTGGGCATCTGGAATGTTCACCGCCGGCTGCAATACAGCTTCGGCGATGCCTACGGCCTGCGCATCGAGAGTGAACCGGGCGTAGGCACGACCGTAACGGTGCGGCTGCCGGACGCCAAAAAGGCCTCCCCCGCAGGGGAAGCCGTCCGCAAAGCAGACTGATGCAGCCCGGCTTTGCCGCGTCTGCCCGCCCATGGGTTTATACCCCTGCCTCTCCCCAACAGGAAGGCATCCCCCAAAATGAGGTGTTACCGTGACAAAAATTTTCTTGGTCGATGATGAGCCGCTGGTCCTCATCGGTATGCAGGGCATGCTGAATTGGGCCGAGCTTGGCTACACCGTGGTCGGCACCGCCCGCAACGGGGCCGAGGCCCTCAAGGCCATCGGAGAGACCTACCCCGACATCGTTGTTTCCGACATCCGTATGCCGGTCATGGATGGTTTTACGCTGGCGGAGAGCTGCCACAAGGACGGCTCTGCCCTGCCGGTATTCATCATGCTGACCAGCTATGAGGAATTTGACTATGTAAAGCGCAGCATGCGGCTGGGCGTGGTGGACTACCTTGTCAAGATCGACCTGACTGCCGAGAGCCTGACCGCCGCGCTGGACAAGGCCCGCGCCGCTGTGGAGAAGGAGCGGCGGCTGCAGGCCCCCGCTGCCCCCGCCGTGAGCATGGACAGCTACCGCGACCGGCTGTTTTTGCAGCTGTACGGCGGTCTGCTGACCGACCGCGCCGCCTTTGACCGCCAGTGTGCCGAGCTGGGGCTGGACTTCCACGCCCCGCAGTATGTCGTGGCGCTGGGCAGCATCCGCACCCCGGAGCTTTCGACCGAGCAGCTGCTCACCCTGAGCACCGGCGTCACCCGCATGGCGGCTGAAACGCTGCCCAAATACCGTCCCTGCCGCGTGATCGGCATGGATCTGCAGCATTTTTCGGCGCTGCTGCCCCTGCAGGAGGGCGAGGACCCCGAGACCGCGCTGACCCCCGCCCTGCAGGCCACCGGGCAGATCCTTTACAACTATTTCAGCTCCCAGATCTACTGGGCCGTGGGCCGCGCGGTGCCGGACATTCTGCAGATCTCCCAAAGCCGGCAGGATGCACTGGCCGCCCAGCAGCTGCTGCGCAGCGAGTCTCCCCTTGCCTTTTACCATGAGAAGCCCAACACCCCGCTGGATCACCGCGCACAGGTCGTGGCGCAGGTGCAGCAGTACATCCGGGCACATCTGGCCGAAAAGCTGACCCTCAACGATGTAGCTGCGGTGTTCAACTTCAGCCCCAACTACCTGAGCCAGCTTTTTGCACAAAACAGTGAGCGCGGCTTTGTGGAGTATGTCACCACCGCCCGCATCGCCGCCGCCAAGGAGCTGATGGCCGCCACCGACCTGAAGATCTATGAGGTCAGCAGCCGGGTAGGCTTTGACAGCGCCTTCTATTTCAGCAAGGTGTTCAAAAAGCTGGAGGGAGCCAGCCCCCGCGAATATATCCAGAGAATGAAGGGATCGTATGTTGATGCAAAGGATGACGCCGCGCTTTGACGCGATGCGCCCCACGCTTTACCCGCCTTACCGCGACCGCGCGGCGTGGCAGGCCCTGCCGGGCGCTGCGCGCTGGCAGGCGGCGGGACAGGCCGCCCTGCGCGATGCCGCCGCAGTGCCGCAGCTGCCGCTCTCGCTGTGGCTGCAATTTACCCAAAACGGAGACCGCGCCCGATGGGAACACGCCTATTTTGCCCGCCGCCGCACCCTCTGTGCGCTGGCAATGGCCGAGGCCGTGACCGGGGACGGCAGCTATCTGCCCGCTATCGCCGATGCCGCATGGGCGATCTGCGAGGAAAGCGCGTGGCAGCTGCCCGCCCACAACAGCTATATCCGCGACACGCCCCAGCTGCCGCTGCCCGATGTAACGCGGCCGATCGTGGACCTGTTTGCCGCCGAGACCGGCGCACTGCTGGCCACTGTGTACGGCCTGCTGGGTGCCGCCCTTGACGAATACGCGCCCGGGCTGGCGGCACGGCTGCAGCATGAGGTCGAGCGCCGCATCCTGACGCCCTACCGTACCGAGCATTTCTGGTGGATGGGCCGCGATGACGAGCCGATGTGCAACTGGACACCGTGGTGTACCCAGAATGTCCTGCTGGCCGCCGCGCAGTGCGCCCCGGTTGAGGCGCTGCCCGCCTATGTCGGGCAGGCCGCCTACAGCCTTGACTGCTTTTTGAAGGATTACGGCCCGGACGGCTGCTGCAGCGAGGGCGCACAGTACTACCGCCACGCCGCGCTGACGATGTTCAACGCGCTGGACCTCTTGTGCAAAATCGCCCCCGGCGTCTTTGACGACATCTGGGCTGAGCCGAAGATCAAAAACATGGCCGAGTACATTGTCAACATGCACATTGCCGGGCCGTACTACCTGAATTTTGCTGACTGCAGCCCGCTGGCCGGGGCCCGCGGCGTGCGGGAGTACCTGTTCGGCAAGCGGGTCGGCAGCCTGCCGCTGATGACGCTGGCCGCCCACGACTGGGCTGAAACGCTGCGCACCCCTGACCCCGACCGACTGCACCACCCCGATGACAGCGAGGGCATCAACCTGTTTTACCATCTTCAGACCGCACTGGCCGAGCAGGAGGTGACTGCCTTTGCCCTGCGCGCATCCCCTGCCGCGCCGGGGGATGTCTGGTATCCGAGCGTCGGTATTCTCGTCTGCCGCCGCGGCGCTTATGCACTGGGCGCCAAGGCGGGCAGCAACGCCGACAGCCACAACCACAACGATGTGGGCAGCGTGACGCTGTATAAAAACGGGGCACCGCTCCTGATCGATGTGGGTGTGGAGACCTACAGCAAAAAGACCTTCAGCCCGCAGCGGTATGAGATCTGGACGATGCAGTCCGGCTGGCACAACCTGCCGGAATTTGACCCCGACGGTGCGGCGTATCAGCAGCAGCCCGGTGCGGCCTTTGCCGCTGCCGGGGTCGCCGTGGCCGACACATTGGACAGCATCGCAATGGACCTTGCCCCTGCCTACGGCGCCGTGCCGGGGTTGGGGTACTACCGCCGCGCCGTGCGCCTGACTGCCGATGGGCTGACCCTGTGCGATGAGACCGACTACCCCGGCGAGGTCGCCTTGACGCTGATGAGCGTTGAAAAGCCCGCCGCAGACGGCAGCACCGTGCAGTTCGGCACCTTAGCGGCCGCCCGTGCGGATGGGGCTGTGCGCATCGTGACCGAGGCGGTAGCCGTCACCGATGCCCGGCTGCGTCAGGCCTGGCCGGACACCCTCTACCGCACCCGCCTGTATTTCACCGGGCAGCTTGCCCTTACCGTTTTCTGAAAGGATGATACCCATGGAGCTTTTGAAGTTAAAGATCCTTGACGCCGAGGGCCAGACCCTCATGACCGCGCCCGGTGCGGAGCAGGTCAGCCTTGTGTACATGAACGCCTACAAGCCGGGGGACCGCGTGGCACTGGAGATCGGCACACCCGGGCAGTATATCGTGATCCAGTTTGAGGACACGATGGCCCCGGCGCTCGTCTATGTCGTCAAGCGGGAGATCAACTTCCACATTCCGTTCGGCGAGCAGGCCATCACCTACAGCCCCAAAAGCTTTTCCGGGTGCTGCCACATCATCCGCGCCCGCTTTGCCACCGAGGCGGAGATCAAGGCGCGGCGCAACCTTGCGTTCAACCCCTATGACGAACACGGTGATACCGGCTTCTTCCCCCATGCGTCCGCCAATGTGGAGACCCGCGGCGAGGCCGTGTTTGCCGCCCGCAACGCCGTGGACGGCGTGTATGAGAATGACGCCCACGGCACCTGGCCGTACCAGAGCTGGGGCATTAACCGCGACCCCAATGCCGCGCTGACGCTGGATTTCGGCCGCGCCGTGATCGTGGACGAGCTGCGCCTGACGCTGCGCGCGGATTTCCCGCACGACAGCTACTGGACGCAGGCGACCGTGGCGTTTGATGACGGCAGCCGCGAGGTTTTGCAGCTGACCAAGACCGCCGCCCCGCAGACCTTTGCGATCACCCCGCGCACCGCAAAAAGCCTGAAGCTGTTTGAGCTGAAAAAGGCCGAGGACCCGTCCCCGTTCCCCGCGCTGACCCAGCTTGAGGCATGGGGCACCGAGGCACCGTAACCCCCGCCAAGCCGCAAAAAGCCGCACACACCTCGCAGTGTGTGCGGCTTTTTGTCATAGCAGCAACAAATCCCCGCCCGTTTCCGGGCGGGGACTGTGCAAACACGATCTTATATCGTCAGAGGCTCAGCGCGTTTCGTGCTTTTTCTTTTTCAGCAGGGCCAGCAGGCCGACCGCTGCCAGACTGACCAGTGCAATGCCTGCGACCGGGAGCAGCGGGAAGCTGTCCGAGGTCTGGGGAATCAGCCCGCTCTTGGCAGGCACCGCAGCCTTGTTATCGGCTGCGCCTGCAGGCTTGGCGGTACCGCTTGCAGCAGCGGCGGTGCCGCCCGCATTGCCTGCTGCGGTATTGCTGCTGTTGCCGGCATTCGTGTTGCTGCCGGTGTTGCTACCGGTGCTGCCGCCGGGGGTCGTGCCGGTGCTGCCGGTGCCCGGCGTCACCACCGGTCCGGAGGCAGGCTTGGCCTTCCAGCCGATGGCAAAGGGAGAGAAGGAGCCTACATGCACCTTGAGCTTGCCGTTCGCAGCGTCCAGCTCCGGGTCTTTCAGCAGCTCAACCTCACCGGCATGGTCGCGGGTGCAGAGCATGTGCGCCACTTCAATATCGAACTGGCTGAAATTCTCTGCGGTCACACCATCGGGCAGGTCGAACCAGACATCCATGCCCCCTGCAGGGAAGCTGTTTTCCTCGGCTTCGATCAGGCTACCGTCACCGAAATCCAGCATCAGCTTCACATCGTAGATGCTCACCTTGCAGCCGCTGATCTCATCGGAGAGCTGCTTTACCAGCTCTTTCTCAATTTTTTCGGTTGTAGTAAACGCTGTATTTTGCAGTGCCTCCGGCACGCTGGTCAGGCCCTTCGTCACAACGACCTTCGTCTCGGCGGGCTGACGCTGCACGCCCAGCCAGCTGATGACAGGTGCCTGGCTGCCGGTGGCGGTCACCGTGTAGTAAACGGTTTTTTGACCGTCCAACTTGAACACAGCCTTGTTGAGGATATCCCCGCTGCTGCCGTTCAGGTTCAGGGTCGCGGTCTCGCTCAGGGCGTTGCCCTCGGCATCGGTGACCACGGCGGTCATCGGGCGGTTCTGGCCCCACCATTCATGGTGGGCGCTCGTCAGGATGTAGCTGCCTGCAGGCAGGGTCAGGGCGTAGGTCAGGGTCTCGCCCGCTTTATTTTCGCGGCCGTAGATGCCGGTCGCGGTCTTGTCAGCGGTGGAGCTGTAGCCCTTGGTACCGGCATCCGTATCGACAAGACCCCAGTCATTATCGGCGGTCTTGCGCTGGTCAAAGGCTTCATTCAGCAGCTTGCTGCCCAGAGCCTTTTTGTACAGCGTATAGCTCTCGGTCGTGCCGCCGCTGACGGCTGCCGGATCACCGGCCACACTGTCGATGAATACCACGGTATCGCCGGGGATAACTTCGCCGATCTTGACACTGACAGTCAGCTTCTCGCCCAGCGGGTTGACGGCCCCTTTGACGGTGCCCTGGATCTCGGCCGCACCGTAGGCATTGGCATTCAGTGCGTTCATATCCACATTCCAATCCACAGGCAGGGTCGCGGTGGTGCCGTCCGTCTTTTTGACCTCGACCGCGGCGGGCAGGCTGCCGATGCCGCTGCCGGTGACATAGCTTTCCAGCGCAGGCAGCTTGGTCAGCACCTCGGTAACTGCACCCTCGGCGGCAGGCAGGCGGTTGCCGATGGTGTTCAGCGCGTCCACCTTGAGCGTGCCGGATTTCAGCACAACCTTGACAGTGTGCTTGCCGGCGGCAAGGTCGGACAGAATGTACGCCTCACCGCGGGTGTGGGCGGCCTTGGTGGCGGCGTTTTCAACCTTCATCACGCCGTCCACATAGACATCGATCACAGCGGAGCCGTTGTTGCTGCCCATGATGGCAAAGCCGCTGCCGTCCACCGCAAAGGTGAACGCCGCACCGGCGGTGCTGGCCTCAGACATCGTGCGGTACCAGTTGTCAGCGCTGCCGCCGCCCGGGTTGTTGATGGCCCATGCACCCTCATAGACAACGCCATCGTCCTGACCATCGATCATGGCAGTGGCGTAGGGAATGCCGCCCTTGACGGTCCTGATTTCCAGATTGTCCGCATAGACCTGCGTCCAGTTGGAGCTGATCTTCACACGGCCGGAGAGCATCGGATTTGCATCGGTGTAGCTGGTGACAAGCGTGCCGTTGATATAGGCATAGACGGTGTCGCCCAAGCCGATGAGCTTTACATTGTACTTGCCAGCATCATCCTTGGCAACACTGCCGCTGGCCACAGCGGAGCCGATGCGGAACAGCTTCCAGCTGCCCGCGCCGTTGAGCTCCAGCGTGTAGCCGCTGTTGTTCCAGTTCATGCCGGTCTGCGCACGGATGGTCAGCCGCTCATACCGGTTGGCATCGGCGTTGGGCAGCTCCATATCCACCGAAGCGCTGTAGTCCATCCAGCGCCAGTCCCCCACGATGGTAGCCGGGTCACCGCCGTTCCACTGGGTCACGCCGGCGGCGTTCTCCTGCTTTAAGCGGCCGTTCTCCACGATCCATGCGCCGTGGGTGTCCAGCATGTAGCGGGGCTCATTGCCGCGGTCCACGATGTAGTTGAGTTCCTCCTCCTTATAGTCGAAGTTATCGGCGTAGAGGTAGTCATCGGCCGTATCAGCCTTCTTGCCGGTCGCATCGGTGTCCAGCACCGCGCGGGTCGCAGTCTGGATGTAATCGCCGCTGCCGTCCTCAGTGGGGAAGCGCTCCGGCTCAGTATCCAGCGTAGTGGCGGTCACAACACTGTAGGCCGGTACGGTCACATAGGCGATGCCGCCCTCGATCTTGGCGTCCTCGCCCTTCTGCATATAGCTGTCGGTCGCGGTCGTCCAGATGTGCAGGGCCTCGGCCTTCAGCGCCATGTCGGACAGCTTGACGGCAAAGGTCTTTTCGTTGCGGGTGTTGTTGACGAACACCGTGGAGAAGTTCTGCTTGTCGGGTGCTGCCAGCGTCATATAGCTGGCGTTTCCGTCAATGCCTGCGGTGGCATGCTCGTTCGAGCTGGCACCGAAGGACGCAAAGGTAGCGCCCGGCAGCACGCGCCAGATACCGGCGGTGTTGCTTGCATTCTCCCAGCCGGTCTTGGCAAACTTGGTGATATGGCCCAGCATGTAAAGCACAGGGTCATAGTGGATATAGCCGCTCCACGGGTCGCGGGCGGAGAGCAGCTCCTTATGGCCGTACTGGATGCCCTCGTAGAAGGCGCCGATGGCCGGCTGGAACATGTACATCGTCCGGCGGGAGCCGACAAAGGCGTTGGGGAAGCTGTCCAGCAGCGCCAGCGGGCTTTGGTAGCCGCCGATGGTGCCTGCACCGTACTCGGCGGTCTTGTTCTCCTGCAGCTCGGAATAACCGAAGGTCGCACAGCCCTCGCTGTACCAGACCTCCTTGTCATCCACATCGGCCATCTTGATATAGTCATCGGTGGCGTTGGTGCGGTAGTGGAAGCCGATGGCATCCACCGCGTCATACAGGTCCTTGTCACCGCGCATCATGGGTACGATCTTCAGGCCCTTGTTCTCATCCGAGGCCACGATCTTGATGCTGCGGTAGGCCTGCTTGGCCTCCTCGGTAAAATATTCCGGGAAATCCGTCTCGTTGGCAATGGCGTTGGCGAAATATTTGATGATCCCGCTGTCAGGATTGCCGGTCTCGTTCGTGTCGGGGTTGATGTAATCCACGACATAGCCGTACTTCTCGTAGGCGTCAAAGATCGTTTCCTTGTACCATTTGTAGTTGGCGGCATACCAGTCTGTGCCTTTGTAGGCGTTGACCCAGTTCGGGCAGCCCCAGCGCAGGATCGACACCTTGACATTCGGGTTGATCGTCTTGGCATCGGCGGCCATGACAAAGCCGGGCGAGCGGGAGGCATCTGCCTCCTCGTCCTCGTACCGCATGGTGCAGGCCTCGGCACCGGTAGAGTTGTTGCCGTCGTTGCCCATCTCCATCTTGATGTTGCTGAACAGCGGGTAGTCACCGCCGAACAGATAGCGCATCATGGCCCAGTAGGCGTCAGGGCTTTCGGCCTTGTAGTCAAGCAGCAGGTTGCTGGTGGAGTTGCCGTTCAGCATGCCGAGCCCCTTATAGGTCCAGCCGTTGACATTCTGGGCGGCCTGCTCGACCTCCGCACCGGTGACGGTGACAACGCCGTCCACCGCGACAACCGCATCGGCCGCCGCCTTGCGGGCGGCAGTCTCGACCTTGGCGGCCTCGGCGTCCGCCGCACCGGTCACGACCAGCTCGTCATACAGGCCGGTGCGCATAAAGCCGGTGCCGAAGGTGGCGCCCACGGCGCCCACGATGCCGGACTTCTCGCTGAGCTTGAAGCCGATGCCGGTGGCAGGCAGGACCTCCTCGCCGTTCAGATAGACGGCCACCGTGCCCTCGGTGTCATTCTCGGCATAGACAAGGGCCAGGGCGTTCCATTCTCCGGCGGTCATCGCCTTGGAGAGCTTGTGCTCCGTACCGTTGTTGACCTTCAGCACAGCTGTGCCGTCCGTCTTGCAGGGCACAATGCGGAAGTTTGCACCGGCATCGCTGCCGACAAGCAGCGCCGAGGTGTTGTCATGCGCAGCATCGAATTTGACATTCGCATACAGAGTGAAGCGGCTGCGCTTGAAGAAGGCGTCCCCCTCCTGCAGGGCACCGCCGCCGTCCACAGCGGAGTTGCTGCCGCTGATCCATTCAGCGGTTACCTTGACCTGCTTGCCGGTGGACAGCGACTCCACCAGAGAAGCGCCGCTGCGCACCGCAACAAGGTCTTGATCCTCCAGCACCTTGCCGAAGTTCTCATTCTCGGAGTCCTGCACCGCAGCGCTCATCACCTCGGCAGCTTGTGCAGCGGTCTCCTCGGCCGCAGGCTCTTCCGCCGGGGCGGGGGGTCTGCTCAGCCGCCGGTTCCTCAGCCGGGGCGGGGGTCTGCTTAGCCGCCGGTTCCTCAGTCGGGGCAGGGGTCTGCTCGGCCGCCGGTTCCTCGGTCGGGGCAGGGGTCTGCTCGGCCGCCGGTTCCTCAGTCGGGGCAGGGGTCTGCTCGGCCGCCGGTTCCTCAGTCGGGGCAGGGGTTTCCGTCTCGTTGGCGGACGGTGCAGGGGCCTGCTCCTGCTGCGCGATTGCTGCAGCCGGCTGTGCTTCCTCGGCAAAGACCTGTGTGGGGACCATACCGGCCAGCATACCGACGCACATTGCCGCTGCAACCAGCTGTTGGCATCTGCGCTTTGCTTTTCTCATGGTTTTTCATCCTCTCTTTAAAAATCGGGCTTTTCATGGCAGTGGGTTTCTCTTATCATAGCGCAGTTGCGCGCTTTCTCCCATGTCCGATTTTATGAGGAACCTGCAAATTTTTCCGTTTATGAAAAGCGCACACATTTTGCGCAAGACATACAATTATTGCTGTTTTTGTGTAAGAATTTCTATTGCCTTTCCCGCCTGAACCTGCGATAGTATAAGGTTACAACAAACGCCCTGAGATGGACAGTTTGTTCGGGATATCCTGTACTCTGCACCTTATCCCCGGACGGCTGCACCGCCCATGTTCCTGACTTTCCAAAAATTGAAGTGCAGACCCCTACATTGGATGCCGCCCTGCTGGAAGTCAAGCAGCAAATCCAAAAAGCCCTGCGCCAATACAAGAACCCGCCCATTCCCACCAAACAAGACCAAATCGTAGTGCCAACCAACAGCGTGCTGGTACTCGTCAAAGCAGGTTGACCGCTCCTATTTTTACCTGCCAACTCCGCAAAATTTATCCACAAAAAGCGCCCGGGCGGTTGAAAAGTTCAATCGTCCGGGCGCAGTCATTTTGCCGTTTTGGGGTCATTTTGGGGTCAAAGTTACCAGAATGTTATCACTTTTGCCATAATGTAGAAAAAAGCTCGTTGAAACTTGTCGTTTCAACGAGCTTTTGTTGGTTGCGGGGACAGGACTTGAACCTGCGACCTCCGGGTTATGAGCCCGACGAGCTACCATCTGCTCTACCCCGCGATATTTAGTTGCTCTCTCTTGAGTGCCTAAATAGTATAGCATCCACATCCCGCAATGTCAATACCCTTTATAAAATATTTTTTGCATCCTGCCCCAAAAACAAAAGCCCGCGCAAATTAGTGGTTGAATCCCCTAGTTAAAACGGGTACTATTATAATAGAAAAGGATCGCCAAAATCCGGCAGATATCCCTTGCCCGGCGGGCGGCGGTGCAAAAAATAAACGGTGCCCCTGGCGCAGCAGCCGGGAACGCTGTGAATGAGGTTAGGAAAGTTATGAAACGTCTGGTCGTTGGGGTTCTGGCACACGTGGACAGCGGAAAAACCACTCTTTCGGAAGCACTGCTCTACCGTGCGGGCAGCATCCGCAAGCTGGGGCGCGTAGACCATCGGGATGCATTTTTGGACACCGATGCGCTGGAAAAAGCCCGCGGCATTACCATTTTTGCCAAACAGGCCGTGCTTACCCTGCCGGCCGGAACGGTGACGGGCACCCCGCTGGAAGAGACCCAGATCACCCTGCTGGATACCCCCGGCCATGTGGACTTTTCGACGGAGGCCGAGCGTACGCTGCAGGTGCTGGATTATGCGGTGCTGGTCATTTCCGGCACGGACGGCATCCAAAGCCACACGATGACATTGTGGCGGCTGTTGGAGCGCTACCATGTGCCAACCTTTATCTATGTCAACAAAATGGATCTGCCCGGTGCGGACAAAGCCCTGCGCCTGCGGGAGCTGCGGGGCCGCTTTGGGGATGGCTGTGTGGACTTTACCTCCACCGTTCCGGCGGAAGAACGCGCCGAAGCCCTTGGCGTGTGCAGTGAACCGCTGATGGAAGCCGTGTTGGCAACAGGAACGGTGCCGCAGGCGGATCTCATCACGGCAATCACGCGGCGGCAGGTGTTCCCCTGCTATTTTGGCGCGGCTCTGCGGCTGGATGGCATTGACGACCTGCTCAATGGTCTGCAGCGGGATACCCGCATGCCGCCGGACGCCGGCAGCTTTGGCGCGCGCATCTTCAAGATCGGGGCAGACGAATCCGGCGCGCGCATGACCTACCTGAAAGTGACGGACGGCGTGCTGAAAGTCAAATCCAACCTGGTATCCCGCCCAGATGCCCGTGTGGAGTTTGAAGAAAAGGCCGACCAGCTGCGGGTCTACTCCGGCAGCAAATACCGCCTGGTCAGCGAAGCCCCGGCGGGCACCGTCTGTGCGGTGCTGGGCCCCACAAAAACCTATCCCGGACAGGGCCTTGGCGTACAGCCGGATGCCCGCCAGCCGATGCTGGAACCGGTGCTGAACTACCGGGTGGAGCTGCCGGAAGGAGCTGACCCCCACTGTGCCCTTCTGGCCCTGCGCACCCTGGAGGACGAGGATCCACAGCTGCATGTGGTGTGGAACGCCGCTCTGGGCGAGATCCACCTGCAGCTGATGGGTGAAATTCAACTGGAAATTTTGCAGAGCGTGCTGCAAAGCCGCTTTGGATTGGAAGTGGCCTTCGGCGAGGGCGGCATTCTATACAAAGAGACCATCTCTGCCCCGGTGGAGGGCGTGGGCCATTATGAACCGCTGCGCCATTATGCGGAGGTTCATCTGCTGCTGGAACCCGGCGAGCCGGGCAGCGGCCTGCAGTTTGCCAGCATTTGCCGCACCGATGCGCTGGACCTGAACTGGCAGCGGTTGATTTTGACCCACCTGGCGGAGCGCAGCCACCCCGGCGTGCTGGCCGGTGCGCCGCTGACCGATGTGAAAATCACCCTGACGGCAGGCCGTGCCCACATCAAGCACACCGAGGGCGGGGACTTTCGCCAGGCAACCTACCGCGCCGTGCGGCAGGGGCTGCGCACCGCGGCGGCCCGGGGGCAGGCGGTCCTGCTGGAACCCTGGTATGACTTCCGGCTGGAAGTCCCGCAGGACTGTGTTGGCCGCGCCATGGCCGATCTGCAGCGCCGCTGCGCGGAATTCAGCACGCCGGAAAACGAGGATGGCCTGGCCGTCATTACCGGCAAAGCCCCGGTTGCCGAAATGCGGGGCTGTGCGCGGGAAGTGACCGCCTACACCCGCGGTGCGGGCCGCCTGAGCTGTATGCCCCGCGGCTATGCGCCCTGCCACAACACCGAAACCGTGCTGGAAGCCATTGGCTACCAGCCGGATGCCGATACTGAAAACCCGGCGGATTCCGTATTTTGCAGCCACGGCGCGGGCTACCTTGTCAAATGGGACGAAGTTCCCGCCCACGCCCATGTGGCCAGTGGCCTGGGGCGCAACGCGCCCGGTGCCCAGCAGGCGAAACAGGAAGAAGCGGATGCCTCCGATGAAGCATCCGATGCCCGCCGCCGTGCTGCCGCTTACTGCGGCACACTGGAGCAGGACAAAGAGCTGCTGGCAATTTTTGAGCGCACCTATGGGCCGATCAAGCGCCGGGGGGAAGCCGCAGGTCAGCATGACCAGCTTGCCGCGCGCAAAGCCTTCCGCAGTGTGGGGCCAAGCCAGAACCGTACCCCCGCTGCACCGCCGCCCAGCGGGCCGGAGTACCTGCTGGTAGACGGCTACAACGTGATTTTTGCGTGGGATGAATTAAAGAAGATCGCGGCGGAAAACCTGGATGCCGCCCGCCGCCGGTTGATGGATATTCTGTGCAACTATGCGGGCTACCGCAAGTGTGTGCCCATCCTGGTGTTTGACGCCTACCGCGTCAAGGGCGCCGGGCGGGAACAAGAAACCTGGCACAACCTGCATGTGATTTATACCCGCGAAGCCGAAACCGCCGATATGTTCATCGAGCGCGCCACCCATGAGCTGGCCAAAAACCATCGCGTGCGGGTGGTCAGCTCCGATGGTGCGGAACAGATCATTATTCTGGGCAACGGTGCGCTACGGGTATCCGCCCGCGCATTTGAGCGCGAGGTGCGTGCCGTGGAAGCCGAGATCCGCGAATTTTTGGACCAGTAAGGGAATACTGCATCCATCCAAGCGCCGATACGGCGGGGATGATGGTAGAGTGTATTGAAAGGCAGGAAAACAATGGATTTTATGCTCAGCCGTGCCACACGGGTCACGGCGCAGTGGGCCAGTGCGCCCGTGCAGCATGCCGTGGCGCGCTTTTGGCGTGATATGGAAATGACTCTTTCCACCACCGGTTTTGTGCCGGATAACCGCCTGATGATCTGCCTTGCCCCCGCCCTGCCGCCGGAAAGTTATACGCTGGATGTGACGGAAAACCAGCTCACCCTCTGCGCGGCGGATGATTTGGGCGCGGTGTACGGCCTGCTGGATATCAGCCGTCATTACCTGGGGGTAGCACCATTCTGGTTCTGGAACCAGCAGCAGTTTGAGCCCAAACCCTTTGCCACTGTGCCGGAGGGCCGCATTACCGGGCCAGCCGCCGCTGTCGGCCTGCGCGGGTGGGATCTTTCGGATGCACCATGGCTGTCCGCCTGGGCGGATGCCACCGAAAACGGCTGGGAGATGATTTTTGAATCCCTGCTGCGCTACCGCGGCAATATGGTGCGCACCGACAAACAGGCGGACCTTGCCGCCGCCATGGGCCTGCGCCCTGTGCAGAACCCGCAGACCCCGCTGGGGGCTGCCCCGCAGCAGGCTGCGGCGGAAAACCCGGAAGAACGCCATAAAATCTGGCAGGATTCTATCCGCACCCTCAAAACCAGCCCGCGCATCTGGGCGCTGGGCATTGACGGGATGGGGGGTGATCCCGATGGCACAGCCAGCACTGCGGCGCTGCAAGAGCAATGGCAGCTGCTGAACGCCACGGTGCCCGGTGCCGCTGCCTATATTCTGCTGCAAGGCGAAACCGTTGCGCTCTACCAGGAGGGAAAACTCAAAATCCCGGATAGCGTTATCCCCGTTTTAACCCCGGCCCCCAGTGCCAGCAGTGCGGGCGGCCCTGGTCCCGGCGCGCAGCACGGGCTGTGGTTCAGCCTTTGCCGCCGCGATAAGCTGACCGGCAACCCCATGACCGCCTACCCCGGCGGCGATACCGCCGTTAACGGAATGCTGCAGGGAGCCTGGCGCGGCGGGGTACGCAGCTTCTGGATGGTTGGCACCGGGGACCTGCGCCCCTCCCTGATGGAGTTGAACCTGACCGGTGCTTTGTGGTGTACCCCGGATACCGACTGCGCCGCGCAGCGCACGGCTTACCTGCGCTGTACCTACCGTGCGCCGGATGGCTGGGCACTGACGGACAGCGCACTGGAGGATCTTTCGGTTTGCCTGCGCGCCCGTGCCGAAAGCGCCGTGCAGGCGGGCAGCCCGCCGCAGCCGGTGGGCGAAGCGTTCCTGACCCGCAGCACCCGGCTGTTTGCTTCGGCCTGGCTGTGCGGCAAAACGCAGGGCCCGATTCAGGAACTTGCCGCTCTGCTGCCCGCAGAAAGCTATGCGGAACAGCTGGCTGCCTATCAGCAGCTCTGCACTTCCGCGCTGGAAAATTATGAAACGCTGCTGCCCGGCTGTTCTTACGCCGGGCGGGCCACCACGCCGCTCTGGCAGGAGCAGGTGGTGTTCAGCGTGCGGCTGTACCTGTACGCCCTGCGCGGGGCGGTGCGCTTTTGCACCGCGCGGGAGCAGTTTTTGAATAAGGACTGGCAGAACTGCTTTTGCACCCTGGGCCGTGCGGCGGATGATTTTGGTGCCATGGCGGCTCTGCTGCAGCCCAAAACTGGGTTCTGGGCCGGCTTTTGCAGCGATACCATGCTGGACGGCGCACTGACCGCCCGCGTTCTGACCGGTCTGATGGCGATTCCCCGCGCGGCCGGGGACGGGCCGGATTATGCCGCCTGGCAGGCTCCACTGCCTGGTGCCCCGGCGGCCCCCGTGCCGGATTTTACCCTGTACCGCGCCCTGGTGCAGGCGGAAACGAAAAAAGTGTAAGGGCCGGGCCGAAAATGCACCGAAAAATCCATGTGTTACCCGCAAAGAATGCAAGGGCAACACCGCACAATTCCCGCCTTACGGCTTAAGCACCGCTCCGGCGGCT
>ENA-UONV01000131-UONV01000131.1-human-gut-metagenome-genome-assembly--contig:-CS4-NODE-131-length-105924-cov-46.772190_pt1 | contig 105924 bp, 80 predicted proteins | sample MGYA00242461_ERZ724008 | MGnify/ENA metagenome assembly ERZ724008 | reverse complement strand
CATTACCGATCATTGTCACACTGCCGGGTATCGTAATATCTGTTAAGCTTGTGCAACCGCTGAAAGCTTTATTACCGATCATTGTCACACCGTCAGATATTGTAATATCTGTTAAGCTTTTGCAACCGACGAAAGCAGCATTACCGATCATTGTCACACTGTCGGGTATCGTAATATCTGTTAAGCTTGTGCAGCTGCTGAAAGCGTAACTAGCTATACACTTTGTACCATCTTTAATAACTATTTTATCACAATCTTCAGCTGTAATTACCCATTTGCCCGCATATTTTACCGGTGTGTTCTGCTTATTAAGTAAAGCTGTGTTATAAAACGCATCCGATGTTATACTGATCACACTGTCCGGTATCACTATATCTGCAAGGTTCGAGCAATTAAGGAAAGCACCTCTTTCGATATTCTCTAAACTGCTTGACAATAAGACCTCAGAAAGATCCGTACAATTCTCAAAAGCACAGCCGTTGATATATTTAACCGTATCCGGCATTGTTACTTTTTCAATTATTTCATCACATGAGAAAGCTTCGAAAGCAATTCCACGTGTTCCGTCTTTTAATACTACGTTCGCAGTATGACCGCTGCCAACGACCCAGTCGTCTACATATTTTATTGTTCCGTACTCATCTGAAATTAAAGAACTACATTCAAAAGCGCCGGATTCAATTTCAGTAACACTATCAGGAATTGTAAGCTCACAAAGATTTAAGCATCCGTAAAATGCCTTTTCTCTTATGGTTCTTATTCCTTCAGGAATAACATAACTGCTGTCTTTTTTTCCTGCCGGATAATTTATCAATTCTGTCTTATCCTTATCGTAAAGAACGCCATCTACAGTAGTATAGCATTTGTTCGCTTCATCTATATTTATATTTTCGAGTGACCGGCAATTGCAGAACGGTGATGTGCCTATACCGGTTACATTTGCAGGTATATCGGCATATTTCAGTGAATAGCACTCAGCAAAAGCATAGCCGCCTATATAAATTACGCTTTCAGGGACAGTAACCGATTTGAGCGATGTACAGCCATAGAACGCGCTATTTCCTACATATGTCACACTCGCGGGAATTGTAACTGTTTCAAGCGATGTACAACCAGAGAATGCGTTATTGCCTATACCGATCACACCGTCCGGTATTGTTATACTTGTAAGCTCAGTGCACCCTTTGAATGTGCTGTCACCGATTTCGGTAACCTTCTTGCCGTTTATTTCACCGGGAATTACATATGTCGCACTGTTTCCGGCATATTTGGTTATTTCCAGTGTACCGTCGTCAAGCTCATTGGTGAGTAGACAAGCTTCATCGGTAAAACCGTTTTTGAGGGCATACATATGTCCGTATGTATTCTTGACATAATTTATCTTGAATCCATCGACCTTATACTGTTCCCATTCGCAAGAATCGGTATTATAAATTTCATAATATCCCAAAGCGTAATCTCCAATATTTGTCACGCTTGCGGGAATAGTTACAGATTTGAGTGATGTACAGTTAAAGAAAGCTTTACTTTTAATGCTCGTTACACTATCCGGAATTGTTACGCTTGTAAGCGATGTGCAGCCCAAAAATGCCGCCACGTCTATGCTTGTCACACCGTCAGGTATTGTCACGCTTGTCAGCTCAGTACAATCGATGAATGCGTTGTCACCGATTTTAGTAACCTTCTTACCGTTAATTTCACCGGGAATTACACATGTCGCACTGTTTCCGGCATATTTGCTTATTTCCAGTGTACCGTCGTTAAGCTCATTGGTGAGGAGACAATCTTCATCAGAAAAGCCGTTTTTAGTAGCATAATAATGTCCGTATGTATTCTTGACATAATTTATCTTGAATCCATCGACCTTCTTTATTTCCGAGCCATCTATATCAGAATAATATCCGAAAGCTTCATCACCGATATAAGTCACGCTTGCGGGAATAGTAACCTCTTTGAGCGATGTGCAGTTATAGAATGCACTACTGCATATATTTATCACACTGTTTGGAATAGTGACCGTTTCAAGCGATGTGCAACCGAAGAATGCGCAATCAACTATATATGTAACACCATCAGGTATCGTCACGCTTGTCAGCTCGGTGCGGTCTTTGAATGCACTGTTGCCGATTCTGGTAACCTTCTTGCCGTGAATTTCATCGGGAATTACACATGTCGCACTGTTTCCTGCGTATCCGGTTATTTCTGCCGTACCGTCATCAAGTTCATTAACAACAAAACAAGTTCCATCGGTAAATCCGTTTTTAATTGCGTACCAGTGTCCCCGTGTATTATTGACATAGTTTATCTTAAATCCGTCTACCTTCTTTTCTTTCCAGCTATCTCTATCATAGTAATATCCGAAAGCTTCATCACCGATATCAGTCACGCTCGCCGGAATAGTGACCTCTTTGAGCGATGTGCAGTTATAGAATGCTCTGGTGTATATTTGTGTCACACTGTTTGGTATAGTAACCGTTTCAAGCGATGTACAATCAGAGAATGCACTATTACCTATAATTGTCACACCGTCCGGTATCGTTATACTTGTCAGCTCAGTACAATCGTTGAATGCGTCGTAGCCGATTTGAGTAACCCTCTTACCGTCTATTTCCGAAGGAATTACATATGTCGCACTGTTTCCGACATATTCGGTTATTTCCAGTGTACCGTCGTAAAGCTCATGGGTGAGGAGACAAGCTTCATCGGTAAAACCGTTTTTGAGGGCATACATATGTCCGTATGTATTCTTGACATAATTTATCTTGAATCCATCGATCTTCTTTGTTGCAAAGCTATCACTATCATAGTAATATCCAAAAGCATAATTGTCAATATATGTCACACTTTTCGGAATGGTAACCGACTTGAGCGATACACAGTTGTAAAATGCACGCCAGCGGATATCTGTCACACCATCAGGTATAGTAACACTTGTCAGCTCAGTACAATCGATGAATGCGCTGTTACCGATCCTGATGACCTTCTTACCGTCAATTTCACCGGGAATTTCATATGTCGCACTGTTTCCGACATATTTGCTTATTTCCAGTGTACCGTCGTTAAGCTCAATGGTGAGGAGACAATCTTCATCAGAAAAGCCGTTTTTAGTAGCATAATAATGTCCGTATGTATTCTTGACATAATTTATCTTGAATCCATCGACCTTCTTTATTTCCGAGCCATCTATATCAGAATAATATCCGAAAGCTTCATCACCGATATAAGTCACGCTTGCGGGAATAGTAACCTCTTTGAGCGATGTGCAGTTACAGAATGCTTGCAGCTCGATATCTGTTACACTATCGGGTATTGTTATACTTGCAAGACTATTGCAGTCAAAGAAAGCTCTATCCCGGATCGTAGTTACGCTGTTTGGGATCGAAACGCCTGTAAGTTTTCCACAACCTGAAAAAGCCTGGCTGCCTATCTCGGTAACACTATCCGGTATAACTATTTCTTTTGCACTTGATTTTTCAAATGCGTTGTTTCCTATCCTCGTTACACTCTTCCCATCGATCTGAGCCGGGATAACAATATTCTCTGCACTGCCGCTATAACCCGTGATCTCAATAGTGCCGTCGTCAAGCGCATTATATGTATAGTCGCTTTCACCCTCCCCCGGTTCAGAAGCTGAGACCGTTTTGCCCGACTCTTCAGCTTTATCCGAGCCACCGGACGCAGGATCTGTCGATGTATCGTCTGCCGACTCATTGACAGTAGACATTCCGCCGGCACCGCTTATTTCCGCAAATGCTTCCGGCGCTATCGAGCTTACCGTGATCGCCGCCGCAAGTAACGCGGCGGTCAGCCTTTTTACTTTCATATTACTCTCTCCTTTTACATTGAAACAAAAATACAAAAAGGTATACTCCACCCCTCGCGGACTATGCCTTAATTACCATATTGAATTTTACGCAAGAGTTTTGTGCACAACTCACAGAGGCACTTTTATCAAGCTTATTTTTGCATAAATCAGCATTTAATTTCTTACACATATTCCCACCGTTTTTCTTCAGCATTCAATGCTCTAATTCTTTGTACAGTATAACACCGTTGCTAAATGTTGTCAAGTATTTCTAAATTCTTGATTTTATAATTTCACCGGATTTAAATTCACTCAAAACATAAAATACACTCCTTTCGTCAGCCATATTTGATTTTTATTTACATATTTTCCGCTTATTTCATACAGGTGACCGCAGTCTGTACCAAAATGAGCCGAAAACGTACCGTTTGTATACCACTGGTTATTTCCATTTTTATAATTTTATTACTTAATTTGCATTCCGCTCATCTTAACTTGACAGAACCGCCGCAATTGTATTATAATAAAGGTTGAAATTGAATTATACCGCCATATCGGGCGTATGAAAGGACAACTCGCAAAATGGAAGAGAAAAAATATGACTTTTCTGCCATAGAAAGTAAGTGGCAGAAATACTGGGACGACCATCAGACCTTCAAGGCTGAAAACGGCAGTACCAAGCCGAAATTCTACGCTCTCGTAGAGTTCCCCTACCCCTCCGGCGCAGGTATGCACGTCGGTCATATCAAGGCTTACTCGGGTCTTGAGGTAGTAAGCCGCAAGAGAAGGCTTCAGGGCTACAACGTACTGTTCCCCATCGGCTTTGACGCATACGGTCTGCCCACAGAGAACACCGCCATCAAGACCGGCGTTCACCCCCGCAAGGTAACCGACAACAACATAGTAAAATTTACCAATCAACTCAAGCGTGTCGGCTTCTCGTTTGACTGGTCGAGAGTCATCGACACCACCGAAGAGCGTTACTACAAGTGGACTCAGTGGATATTCCTCAAGATGTTCGAGCACGGTCTTGTGTTCAGGGATAAGACGCTCGTAAACTACTGCCCGAGCTGTAAGGTAGTCCTTTCAAACGAGGACTCACAGGGCGGTCACTGCGACATCTGCCACAGCGAGATAGTGCAGAAGACCAAGGAAGTATGGTATCTGCGTATCACCGAATACGCCGACAAGCTGTTACAGGGACTTGAAACGGTCGACTATCTGCCTAACGTAAAGCTCCAGCAGGAAAACTGGATAGGCAAGTCTACAGGCGCTTTCGTCAACTTCTCCATCAAGGAAAACGGTGAGAAGCTCCGCATCTACACGACCCGTCCCGATACGCTCTACGGTGTAACCTTTATGGTCATCGCCCCCGAGCACCCCATAATCGAGAAGTACAGAAATTCTATAAAGAACATCGCCGACCTTGACGCTTACAAGGCTGAATGCAGTAAGAAGAGCGAGTTTGAGAGAACACAGCTTGTCAAGGATAAGACAGGCGTAAGGATAGACGGTCTTACCGGCGTAAACCCCGTTACCGGCAAGGAGATCCCGATATACATTTCCGACTATGTAATGATGGGATACGGCACGGGCGCTATTATGGCAGTTCCCGCTCATGACACCCGTGACTATGAATTTGCAAAGAAGTTCGGCATAGATATTATCGAAGTAATCAAGGGCGGCGACATCTCCAAGGAAGCCTACACGGGCGATGGCGAGATGGTAAATTCGGGTGAGTTGAACGGTATCACCAACAAGAAGGATGCTATTGAGAAGATGCTCGGCGTACTTGCAAAGCTCGGCTGCGGCGAAAAGGGCGTACAGTACAAGATGAAGGACTGGGCGTTCAACCGTCAGAGATACTGGGGCGAGCCTATCCCGATAGTACACTGCCCCGACTGCGGAATTGTTCCTGTACCTTATGAGGAACTGCCTCTGGAGCTTCCTCCCGTTGAGAACTTCCAGCCGGGTCAGGATGGCGAAAGCCCGCTTGCAAAGATAGATTCATTCGTACACTGCAAGTGCCCCAAGTGCGGCAAGGACGCACGCAGAGAAACAGATACAATGCCCCAGTGGGCAGGCTCAAGCTGGTACTTCCTGCGCTACTGTGACCCCAACAACGACAAGGAATTTGCATCTCAGGAAGCGCTCAAATACTGGCTTCCTGTTGACTGGTACAACGGCGGTATGGAACACGTTACCCGCCATATGATCTACTCGCGCTTCTGGCACAAGTTCCTTTACGATATCGGCGAAGTTCCCACTCCCGAGCCTTACGCAAAGCGTACCGCACAGGGTCTTATCTTAGGTCCGGACGGCGAGAAGATGAGCAAGTCAAGAGGCAACGTAATCGACCCGAATGACGTTGTTGACGTATACGGCGCAGACGTTCTTCGTGTATATGTCCTGTTCATGGGCGACTATGAGCAGGCAGCTCCCTGGAACGACAGCAGTATGAAGGGCTGTAAGCGTTTCCTTGACCGTGTATGGAATCTTCAGAATATACTTGTACGCGGCGATGAATACTCTGACGAGCTGAGAACATCAATGCACAAGACGATAAAGAAGGTCAGCGAAGATATTGAGAAGATGAGATTTAACACGGCTATCGCCGCTATGATGTCACTTATCAACGAGATCACTGCAAACGGCAGGATCAACGATGCCGAGATGAAGTCGTTGCTGATACTCCTTAACCCCTTCGCTCCCCACATCACCGAGGAAATGTACAACTCGCTCGGCTACGGCATACTGAACGAAGCGCAGTGGGTAACATACGACGAGGCGCTTTGTGTTGACAGCACCGTTGAGATAGTTGTTCAGCTCTGCGGTAAGATAAAGGCTCGTATAAACGTGCCTACAGCCGCCGACAAGGACGAACTGCTGAAGCTTGCAAAGGAAGCTATTGCAAAGTCGCTCGAGGGCAAGACGATCCGTAAGGAAATAGTTGTTCCCGGCAAGCTTGTAAACATTGTCGCAAACTGATAATATAAGAATACTGCAAAACCGCTCACGGAATGTTCCGCGGGCGGTTTATACTATCCTATACGTTTTAAAAAGGCGACTTGGGAGGGTGTATCCTCACACTCAGCCCCGGTACGGACGGCGGCAAGAACAGACGCAAACGCTCTTTCCCCGCCGGCGACAGAGCTTTGCGCCGCAGCAGAAGCTCGTTTAAATTTCGATAATCTGTTAAAGCTGTGAACCGAAATAAAGTTCGCAGCTTTTTTTCCGTGAAAAACCAAATCCTATCCTGTATAATAAACTCATGCGATGAAGCAAAGCTTCACAGCAGACAAAGGGCTGATGCCCCTTGTACAATTTAATAAAAGGCACCGACAGCAGTTATTTTCTATATGGGTATTAAGACGGTGCCTTGCAGAGTGTTCAAGGCACAGACAGCAGTTCATATTATTTATATATGGAAAATAACCGTGCCTTGTAAAGACGCATACAGCAGCATTTTACACCTGTGTTTTTTAAACACCTTTTTGCCGACCTAACGGCACCTCCTTCGGGCAGGCTACCGTGCGGTGAGAGTCCGTACATTTTTATTTATTGCGTCTTGTTAACAGACAGCGTCCCTGCCTATTCCCATCATATTTTTTAAGGGACGTTGTTCTTATTTTTTTAGAAAGGAGAGCAGAGATATGCTTGAAATCAAGGGGAAAATCAACACTGCAATATGTTACGCAAAAGTAGTCGAGGACGAAGCAATAGAACAGATACGCAGAATGTGCGACTATGAGTTCACCGCAGGCTCAAAAATCAGAATAATGCCTGATGTACACGCAGGCAAGGGCTGCACTATCGGCACGACAATGACGATAACCGATAAGGCAGTACCCAATGTCGTAGGTGTGGATATCGGTTGCGGAATGTACACAGCAGAGCTCGGAAAGGCGGATATCGACCTTAGTGAGATAGATGAAGCCGCACACTGCATACCGAGCGGAAGAAACGTATGGGACGGACGTTATGAACGCTTTGACCTTACGGGACTTCGTTGCTACAGACATCTCGAACAGGCAAAACGGCTTGAAAAAAGCCTCGGTACACTTGGCGGCGGAAACCACTTTATCGAGATAGACGTTTCCTCGGACGGTAACAAGTACCTTGTTATCCATTCGGGTAGCCGTAACTTAGGTAAGCAGGTAGCTGAGTATTATCAGAACCTTGCAATTGAGCTTGCGTCCGGTAAGGGCGAGCTTTTTAAAAAGAAAGAAGAGCTTATAAAGACATATAAGGAGCAGGGCAGACGCACCGAAATTCAGTCCGCATTAAAGGCAATGGAAAAAGAGTGGCAGGCGAAAGTCCCCGATACGCCCGCAGATCTCTGCTATCTTTATGATAATTACCTTGAGGATTATCTTTATGATGTTGAGATATGTCAGCGCTTCGCAAAGCGTAACCGTGAGCGTATGGCTGAGATAATCCTTGACAGGTGCGGACTTACTGCCGTGTCTGCGTTCCATACGATACACAATTACATTGATACCAAGGAGCGCATACTCCGCAAGGGCGCAATTTCCGCAAAGAGCGGCGAGCTTGTGCTTATTCCGATAAATATGAGGGACGGAAGCGTGCTTGCGAGAGGAAAGGGCAATCCCGACTGGAACTGTTCCGCACCGCACGGCGCAGGCAGGATTATGTCGAGAACAAAGGCTAAGGAAACGCTCGACATTGAGCAGTATAAGAAGAGCATGGAGGGCATATACACGACCTCGGTCAATAATTCAACGCTTGACGAAGCGCCTATGGCGTATAAGTCACTGCCGGATATTATTGATGTTATCAGAGAGTCGGTAGATGTTATTGAAGTGCTGAAACCGATATATAATTTCAAGGCGTGTGAGTAACCTGCTCTGCGCCGCAGAGGAGGAAATTACAATGCTTGAATACTTAAGAGAAGAGGCAAATATTACGCTGACCGAAAACGGTGCAACGACCTACATAAGCACAAAATCGCACTGCCTTGATCTGTTCGCTTCAATAGGCGCTATCCGTAAGTCCCCCGAAAACGATATAATCGGCCGCTTTGTAAAAGCGTTGGCAGAGAACAGAGATCTTGCGCTGAAAACGCTTTTCTTTGCGCGTGATGCCCGTGAGGGTCTGGGCGAACGCAGAGTGTTCCGCGTAATACTGAACTACCTTGCAAAAAACCAGCCCGAGAGCGTCCGCAAAAATATAGAATATATAGCCGAGTACGGCAGATATGATGATCTGCTGTGCCTTATCGGTACGCCCTGCGAAAAGGACGTTTTGCGGATTATAGAAGGTCAGCTCAAAAAGGATATCGAGTCAGGCGGCAGTGTGTCATTGCTTGCAAAATGGCTCCCTTCCGTCAATGCATCAAACAAGGAAACGGTACGCACGGCTCGCCGTCTGGCGCGTCTGCTCGGAATGAGTGAGATACAGTACCGTAAAACAGTTGTCGCACTGAGAAAAAAGATCGATATAGTCGAAAACCGCCTGCGTGTGCAGGACTATACCTTCGATTACTCCAAAATACCCGCTCTTGCAATGCTGAAATACCGTGGTGCGTTCTATGAGAACGACTTTGACCGTTACTGTGAGTATATCGACAATGTAAAAAACGGCAAAGCAAAAATGCACACAGGAGTACTGACACCATATGACGTTATCGCTCCGTGTTTCAATTGGCGTTTGAAAGAACTTTCCGCCGAGGAGCGCAGCGCAATGGACGTGACATGGAACGCCCTTGAAGATTTCGGCAACGATGAAAACGCACTTGCCGTGATTGACGGCTCGGGTTCGATGTATCCGAGAGCGATAGCTGTTGCACTGTCGCTCGGGATATACTTTGCCGAAAGGAACAAGGGTAAGTTCCGCAATCATTTCATCACATTCTCAAAAAGGCCTCAGCTTGTCGAAATAAAGGGCAGGGATATTGTCGAAAAGGTAAGATACTGCTGTCAGTATGGCGAGGTAGCGAACACGAATATATCGGCTGTGTTCAAGCTGTTGCTCAAAACCGCCGTAAAGTATGACCTCCCGCAGGAAGAGCTCCCGAAGAGGCTATATATAATTTCGGATATGGAATTTGACGAGTGTGCGGAAAATGCAGGTGAAACAAACTTTGAGTGTGCAAAGAGAAAGTATGCCGAAAAAGGATATACGCTCCCCGAGATAGTGTTCTGGAACGTTGAGAGCAGAAATAATCAGCAGCCTGTCACAATGAACGAGAACGGTGTAGCGCTGGTTTCGGGCTGTTCGCCCCGCCTTTTTTCGATGATGGCAAGCGGTGAACTTGACCCGTATAAAGCTATGCTTGATGTGCTTATGTCTGAGCGTTACGCCAAAATATCAGCATAAATGAAACCGCTGTCAGGTGACAGCGGTTTTGTCATATAAACAGCAACGGTATCGGTTTGACCGATACCGTTGTCTGAAGGAAAAGAACTCCGCCGCAATAAGAGCGGCGGGAAGAAAAACAACTGTAAGGAGTTGTTGGAATTATTCGCTTACTGCTGTAGATGAGCCTACTTCCATAGTACCCTTCTTCATAACGTATTCGTAATCGTTACCGTCAGAGCCCTTAACCTTGAATGTGAGCTTGTCATTTTCGTAAGTAACGCTCATATCGATCTCGTCCTTGCTATCCTTCTTCATTACCTCTGCGCCGTTGCTCTTGTACTGAACATTACGCTCTTCTGTAGCTGTAGCTGACTTGATTATAACCTTGTCATCTGTGAATGTCCATACAGATGCGAAAGAAGACTCGTCAACACCGAGCTTTGCCGCATAGTCTGCAACAGTTTCGCCTGCGATCTTTTCGTAGATCCAGTCACCCTTCATCTTGTCCTTTGCCGAGCCTGAGCAAGCTGCGAGCGCCATTACCATTACTGCTGCCATTGCAAGTGCAATGACCGACTTGATTACTTTTTTCATAATTATTCCTTTCTTTGCGGTATGTCCGCCTCTGATTATGTAGTATCGGTTGTTTTTATCAACCTTAGCAAATTATACTCACCGAAATGGTTTAATTCAAACATCTGGCGTTAATCGGTTAAAAATGGGCTTTAATCGGTCTTAACCGCCGAAGAAACTTGTAATACTGAAACCGGTCGGCATAGGCAGTGTAAACATATATACCGTAGCAATAACAAATGCAACCAGCGCTATAATAACCACCGCATATTTGTTTGCCTTGTGGTTGAAAGAACCTGCAATACCGAGTAAGAACAGTACAACGCTGTAGATGACCGTTACAAGACCGAATGCGTCGCCGTTTGAATTATCCTTCTGACCCTGTTCAAGTACATCCTGAGACTGTGCAAGAAGCTCGTTTGCTTTTGTGAAATAGCTGTTGACGTAATTCTCGTCAAAGAAGGGCGAGTTCATACTGTTTTCCTTTTCGAGCCACGCAAGTATAGTTGCCTGAGGATCGCTGCTGTTGTCAGCCGTGTTCCAGTCAATCTTTGCCGCCATTGTTTCACTCACGTTCTCCGCCATCTTGTAGAACAGCTGGTTGCACAGCTTTGCAAGCTCAGCCTCGTTATTATTGTTCTGTGCAAAGACGATTTCAATCTGCAATGAGCTTATATCGTTCCAGAGTATCATATCCTGATTCATCTGCTGAACGCCTGCATTATATTCCGAGTTGCCCTCGGAAGCAAGATTGTTGCTGGTGGCGTAGTTGGTAGCCTGATTTCCGCCGTGAAGCGAGCCTATCCAGCTTGCCCACGCTGTGAGCAGGGCGGTAACGCCCAGCATTATTACTATTATAAGCTCGGTGAGCTTGTCCATATCCAGCTTTTTCTTTGCAGAGCTGTCCGCATTGTTTTTGTTTTCCATAGAAACCTCCGTATGATCGTATTATTATTTTTATTATATCAATCGTAGCGTACCAAAACAATAAATTGGCGTTAATCGGCGGTTTTTCGGCAGTAAAAGACAGTTAACCATATGAAAATATTGCAACATCCAAGAAAATGTAGTATAATTGTGGTAAGAGCATAAAAAACGGAAGATGCCGCTTCAGGCGGAAGGTACATATAATAATGGAACTGAGAATAGCAATAACCGATGACCTCAATTCGGAGCGTGAAAAGCTGTCATCGGCAATAGCAGCTCCGTTTGAAAAAGTGGGGCTGGCTATCGGGAATATAGACGAATTTACAAGCGGCGAGGCTTTGCTCAGGCAGTTTTCAGCAGGAAAATACGATCTGATATTTCTTGATATATATATGGGCGGAATAAGCGGAGTTGAAACCGCAAAGCGTATAAGGTCCATCGATAAGAATGTTATGCTCGTATTTGTTACGACAAGTAACGAGTTTGCAAGCGAGAGCTATGCGGTAAAGGCAAACTTCTATCTGCTGAAGCCGATACGCTCAGACAGCATAAAGCAGCTTGCCGAAACGCTGGCACAGCAGATGCAGAACACAAGGAGCGTTGCGGCGCTCCCCGACGGAACGGTGATACCGCTTTCATCGCTTGTGTATACATCATGCTCGGGTCATTATGTAAATGTATATCTTGTCGGAAGTGAACCGCTTAAGATCCGTACAACGCATAAGATAATGTACGAAGCGCTCTCAAAATACGAGGGGATAATTTCATGCAATAAGGGCGTTCTGGTTTCGCTTGCCAATGTTGCTAAGCTTGACGGTGAAAATTTTACTATGATAAACGGCGATACCGTTCCTATAAGCAGACGTAAGATGACGCAGATCAAAAACGACTATACACGTTTCGTTCTGAATCGTATTCACAGCGAATTTGAGAAAGAGCAAGGGTGATGAATATGATCGACAGCTTTATCAATGAGGCTCTATCCTGCCTTGTTCTTGTACCCGCAACGGCATTGTGCCTTTTCCCGATGAAGGACAGAATAAAATATCCGTTGAAACAGGTAATGCCGCTGTTCCTGGGCATACTTGTATCGGTCACTGCGTTAGTTTCCTGCGCGGCCGCACTGCTCCCCATAGACCGCAAGACGGTATGCTATCTGTTGCTGATACCGTTGTTTTTCACTTACAGAGTTATAATAGATACAGATATATTCAAATGTCTTGCATCGTTTCTGCTGTCCTTTACGATAATGAGCTTTTGTAAGAATTATACCATAATGGTCGATGCGGTCATACACCCGGAGCTCGGCACTCCGCAGTTAAGCACTGACGGAGCGATAATACAGCTTGGCATATCGTGTGCAGTCACGTTTATACTTGCGTATCCTATGATCAAATTCGGCTCTCATCTTATAAACGAATTGCCGTATACAAGGGTGTGGCTTATATCTATAGTTATGTCGCTGATGTTTATAGGCTTTAATTTTGTCGTGCAGCCTGTTCATTATCAAACGCTTTATCTCAACCGTGTATTTCTTGTATATATCATTATCACTACGCTGATGTTCCTTATGCTCCTGATGATGTATACGGTGTTCTATTTTATTTCATCCGCGCTGTTAAAAGCGGGCAGGGACAAAGAGCATATGCGTGTGCTTGAAATGCAGAAAAAGCAATATGATTCTCAACAGAAATATCTTGAGGATACCTCACGCATACGTCACGATTTCAAGCATTCTATAGTTGCTATCAAAACACTTGCCGAGGACGGAGATTACGAAGAGCTGAAAAGCTATCTGGATAATTATATTGACACGCTCCCGAGCAGAGTACCGATACGCTACTGCGGAAACTATGCGCTCAACGCGCTTTTGTGTCACTTTGAAGAACGGGCTAAAGATAATGATATTAAGCTCAAAATCGGAGTCGATATCAACGATAGCTCCGTGCCGCTGTCAGATGACGAGCTTTGCTGCATAGTAGGCAACATAATAGAAAATGCAGTAAACGCAAGTCTTATGCTCCCCGGAAACGAGCGCAGTATTTCTGTTTCGGTAAAAACCGATGACGCGTCCGGCAACCTATATGTTGTGGCGGAAAACAACTTCAACGGCAAGCTGAGATATGACGGTACGCATTATTATTCTACCACTAAAGGCGGCAACGGTATCGGGCTTGAATCGATCGCGTTCACAGCGGAAAAGTACGGAGGAACAGCAAGCTTTTATCATAAGGATAATGTGTTCTGCTCCGATGTGGTCGTGCCGCTAAATGTGTAAAAGAATAAAAATTCAAGCCGCAGAGCGATGTCAGCATCACTCTGCGGCTTTTACTTTTTACCGGTCTGATATTTATGCTTTTTTCTCACTTGTTTGTCTGAACATCATATTGATAACGCCTGTCTTTGCAAGTGCGAACATCAGAACAGATGCGATGAGCGCACCGCCCACCGTGCTTACACCGAATGGGATAACGTAAGTGAAGAGTGCGGCTTCTTTACCCATAACAAATACTGCGATAGGATAAGCCGCCATAGCACCGAGGATACCTGTACCTATGATCTCGCCTAAGAAAGCTATCGGAATACGCTTTGCAAATGACAGCTTCGGAAGAATGTATCTGAATGCAAGACCGCAGCAGAGAGCGCCTACCATGCTTCCGGGGAATGCGAGCAGCGTACCTGTACCCATTATAAGTCTTATAAGAGATGTGATGAATGCCATACCCACAGCATACCACGGACCGAGCAGTGTGCCTGCTATTACATTTACCATATGCTGAATGGGAAAACATTTTGAAGCACCTATCGGGATCGAAAATCCGCTTAACACTACGCTCAGTGCAATGAGAACGCCTGCTATCGCAAGCTTCTGAATGCTGACTTTTTTATTCATACTAAAAATACCTCTTTTCTTTTATTCGTCAAAGAAGCTCCCACACTGTCTGCGGGAGCTGATGTTTTTATGCGCACTAAAACAACCGTTCCCTACGTTGGCATTACCCAAATCAGGTCATAAGGTCGGAATTGAAAATTCCCTCTCAGCCCGTCCACGAGCTCCCTTTATTGTGTATAGGATCTGTCTGACAGTCACAGTATATAACACATTTGCGGCGGTGTCAATGCTGTTTTTAAGATACCATTGTTATGTATATGTCAAATTATTCCATAAGTAACATAACGTTTGTCGGTAGCATAAAATGTATCGTAAAGCCGAAAAAACACGAATGAAAGGAGTTTAGCTATGGAAAAAGATGATTTTTTCTGCGGCAATAGGGAAAGTATATCCGAAAAAAAGAAAGTCGGATATGCATATGTGCCGTTTCAGCGGCTCGGCAAGCTCTACGACCCGGAAACGGCGATCAGGACGGGAACGATATTCCCTGAGCTCAACATTACTATAGACGAATATGAAAGGGGGCTTTACAGTGGCGTATAATCTGTCGGCAAGAGCGTCGCAACTGCTCAGAAAGCTGTCTGCGGCAGATTTCTATGCGCAGGATTTAAAGCTTTTCCTTGACACTCACCCAACCGATACAAAGGCGCTTGAGCTTTACCGCGAGGCAGTGAAACAGACCGAAGCCTGCCGCTGTGCGTTTGAGAATGAGTTTTATCCGCTCAGAGCTTCTTCGGCAGGAGCGGATTGCTGCTGGGATTGGCTCAACGGGCAATGGATATTATAAGGAGGACGTATGTTTATATTTGAAAAACGAACACAGATACCGGTCGTGATAAAGAACCGTAACCCGAAGCTTGCAAGCTACATTCTTTCTCAGTACGGAGGCCCGGACGGTGAGCTCAGCGCGGCGCTGAGATATCTTTCACAGCGCTTTTCACAGACCGATAAGAGGGCAATTGCGATACTGACCGATATAGGTGTATCGTTGCGGGAATGATCCCCTGTGGGAATTTATATATCAAATGTTTTGCATATGTGAAAAGATACCGTATTTTTTGCGGGTTTACAAATTCAAGTCATTGTTCATAACGTGGTGCGGTTGACTTTATGTATCATTACATAGCGACCTTGTGCGGTCGGTGCGAGTATCAGCGCCTTGCCTGCGTCAGGATTTAAACAAGTGTATTTCATATTGCACTGCATAACGGCAAAAAGCAAAAACGCAGAGTTGCCTCTGCGTTTAATATTTATATATAAATCCGGTCAATCTTCCTTTGTGTTCTGATACGTCTTTAATATATCCTCTGCAACAGCTCTCTGTGTCTTTCTCAGATCCATCGCCTGCTTTTGTATATGCCGGTGTGCCTGCTCCTCGGTAAGATTAAGATACTGCATCAGCATCGACTTTGCACGGTTTACTATCTTCATATCGGATAACTGCTGTGACAGCTGCCTGTTCTCTTCTTCAAGCTTTGCCATTCCGATATGTGCTACTTCGGCAAGCTTTATTGTTTGGATAAGCAGAGCCTTGTTGAATGGTCGCGGCAGTACGAAAGCTCCTGTAAATCGTATCTTTTTCTGCACTTCGTCTGCAATTTCACGCTTTGCAAGCACTACTACACCGTTTTTCGTATCTTTGGCAATGTCAGCAACAAGATCAAGCCCAAATTCGTCTGATAATGGAGTGGAAATTATAACGCTGTCGAATTTTGATATATCAACACCTCTTATGATAGTGCCGCTGGTGAAAATCGAGATATTGTCGCAGTCAAGCTCAAGCAACAGCTGAGCTATGCTGTCGCATATCTCTTCGGTCTTGCCTGCTATCAGTATGTTCATTGCGGCACCCTCTTTCGTGGTATTAAACGCTCCGCCGTCACGCCTTTATATCGACAGCGCGTTGTATATTTATATCTATTCCGTTTATTGTCAGTTATGCGTGTACAGCTGTTTGTATGGGCTTGCAGTATTCGGTGAAAGCTTATAAAATCTGCCCTTTAACAGCGTATTCGTATCATATCCGAAATTCTTCGCGAACTCGTCAACATATTCTCTGATATCAGCCTTGTCGCTGTCGTCCGCAACCTCGCATGAAACCTGTACGGGAAGACCCTTGGGAGCTTCGTCACTGCGGATATACATATGACCGCCGTGCATTCCCGTTCCACAGAACGAGCCTACAGGAACCTTGCCGTCACAGCCGATGCCGAGCACCACGATGATCCCGCCCGCCTGATATTCTCCGAGAAAATCGCCGACCTTGCCGCCTATGATTATTTTCGGGTAGAACTCGTGATATTCTTTCATATGTATTCCTACTCGGTAGCCCGCATTTCCCTTTACGAATATCTTGCCGGAACGCATTGCATAGCCCGTTGTATCGCCGCAGTTGCCGTGTATGAATATCTCGCCGTTGTTCATTGTATCGCCGATAGCGTCCTGTCCGTTGCCGTGTACCACAATGGTGCTTCCGTCAAGGTATGCGCCCAGAGCATTTCCGGGAGTTCCCTCTATGGTGATCGTCTTGCCCGAAACGCCGCATCCTATGTAGCGCTGACCCATTGCATCGGTTATCGTTATATCCTTGTCGGCACATTCAACTATCTTTTTATTAAGGTCGTAATAACCTATCTCGTTAGCATTAAATACTGTCATGGCTTATCCTCCGTTATTGCAGACATTACAGGCATCATCAGTGCTTTTTGCCTGCGAGCTTTTCTTCGCGTCTTGCCTTGCCGAACATCATCATCTGCGGCTTTTCTCTCAGAAGATCAAGGTCAACCTCGGTAAGCGGTATCTGCTCCTTTATCATCGAGGTGTAAATACCCGCTCTTGCGACATCGCCCATCAGGATAAAGCCCTTCAGCAGACCGTCCTTGAATACGAGCTTCTTGTATATCTCCTTGTCTGCGTCCTCTGTGATATCCTCATCGCCGTCATAGCTTCCGGCTGTTATGATATGCAGACCGTAGAAGCCTATGGCGTTCATCGGTATAGCGTTCAGATAAAGCGTTTCCTCGCCTGCCATATTCTTGCCTGCGACCTCGCCCTGCATAAATGCGTTAGGAAGAAGAGCAAGTATCCTGTCTGTATTTGACGAGCAATCGTGGCTTACGGTGCAGTCGCCTGCGGCATAAACGTTGTCGAGCGTTGTCTGCTGGTGAAGATCGGTTATTATGCCCTTTTCTACCTTGCCGCCTGCGTCGCTTACAAGCTCTGTATTAGGTCTTACGCCGACTGCAACAACAAGAATGTCAAAGTCGACCGTGTCGCCGTTTGTCAGCTTTGCACTGTTCTTTGAGAACTGCTCAACGCTTGTGCCGAGTATGAACTTTGTACCCTTGTCCTCGATATGCTTTTGCATTATCTCACCTGCACGGATATCAAGAATACTGGGGAGTATCCTGTCCGCAAGATCAACCACAGTGATATCGGCGTTCAGGTGGTGCAGAGCCTCCGCGCACTTAAGACCGATAAGTCCCGCGCCTATTATAAGCACCTTAGTGCCGGCTGTTACCTTTTCGCGGATAGCCTTTGCGCTGTCCCATGTCATAAAGGTGAACCTGTCCTCTACCTCGTCAAGTCCTTTCATCGGAGGAACGAACGGTTTTGAACCCGTTGCTACCAATAACTTATCATACTGTACTTTCTCTCCGTTGTCAAGTACCACACAGCCGTTTTCGATTTTTTCGGCACGGACAGAGAAGATAGTCTTTACATTGTTCTTCTCATAGAAGTCCGGCTCTCTGTAGTATATCTTGTCGTCAGCTACCTTGCCCTCAAGCCAGTAGCTTATAAGCGGTCTTGAATATGTATGATACGCCTCGTCAGTGATTATCGTGATATTGCCTGTCTTATCAACCGAGCGTATACCCTGAACTGCACCGATAGCGGCGGCGGAGTTTCCTATGATAACATAATTTTTCATCTTCGCTCCTCCTTATCTTTCTTCAAGGACGATCGCCTTGTTCGGACAGCCCTTTACGCATGCAGGCTCGCCGTTATTGTTCTTCATACAAAGATCGCATTTCTGTATTACCTTTGAATTTTCACTTGTTACGATACAGCCGTAAGGACAGGCAAGTACGCAGGTGTAGCAGCCTACACAACGGCTCTCGTCACATGAGATAACGCCGTCCTTCTGCGACAAAGCGCCTGTTATACAGCTCTTTACGCAAAGAGGAGTTTCGCAGTGGCGGCACTGTACGGCAAAATTTATGCCGCTGCCCTCCTCTACCTTTATTCTCGGGATAGGCTTATTGCCGTTTGTGAAAGCCTTTATCATGCTTTCAGCTCCGCTGTTTGCGGCGGCACAGTAATATTCGCACAGATGGCACGCAAGGCACCAGTCTTCGTTAACGTAAACTCTTTTCATTTTACCTTACCTCTCCTTTATCACTGACCTGCGTGCTGTATGCCGAGTATCTCAAGTTCCTTTTCGTTAAGACCGATACCTCTGAGCATAAGTCTGTTGCCTCTGAGAGCCTCGACTGAGTTGATACCCATACCACCCATCATTTCCTTGATCTCGTGATCCCACGCATGAACAAGGTTTACAAGTCGCTGATAGCCGATGTTCGGGTTAAGGCGCTTTACAAGGTCGGGTCGCTGTGTTGCGATACCCCAGTTGCACCTGCCTGTCTGACAGCTTCTGCAAAGGTGGCAACCGAGCGCCAGCAGAGCGGCAGTACCGATGTAGCAAGCGTCCGCACCGAGCGCGATAGCCTTTACAACGTCCGAGCTTGAACGGATAGAACCTGCAACTACTACAGAAACCTCGTTTCTGATGCCCTCATCGCGCAGACGCTGGTCAACGCTTGCAAGGGCAAGCTCTATCGGGATACCTACGTTATCTCTTATTCTTGTGGGGGCTGCACCCGTACCGCCTCTGTAACCGTCTATAGCGATTATATCCGCACCCGAACGTGCAATACCGGAAGCGATAGCGGCAACGTTATGCACGGCGGCGATCTTTACGATGACCGGCTTTTTGTACTCTGTAGCCTCTTTCAGTGAAAGAACGAGCTGACGTAAGTCCTCTATCGAATATATATCGTGGTGGGGAGCAGGTGATATTGCGTCTGTTCCCATGGGGATCATTCTCGTTCTTGAAACGTCCTCGAGGATCTTTGCTCCGGGAAGGTGACCGCCGATACCGGGCTTTGCACCCTGACCCATCTTGATCTCTATTGCCGCGCCCGTTTCAAGATAATCCTTGAATACACCGAAACGTCCCGATGCGACCTGCACTATTGTATTCGGACCGTACTGATAGAAGTCCTTGTGCAGACCGCCCTCGCCCGTGTTGTAGAATATACCAAGCTCTGTAGCCGCTCTTGCAAGGCTCTCATGAGCGTTACGGCTGATAGAGCCGTATGACATAGCCGAGAACATAATAGGAGTTGAAAGTTCAAGTGTAGGTGTTGTTTCCGTCTTTACACTGCCGTCCTCGTTGAACGAAACGTTTTTCGGCTTCTTTCCAAGGAAGACCTTTGTTTCCATGGGCTCACGCAGAGGGTCGATAGGCGGGTTTGTTACCTGAGAAGCGTTAAGCAGTATCTTATCCCAGTAAACAGGATACTCCTTCGGGTTGCCCATTGCGGAAAGAAGAACGCCGCCTGTTTCTGCCTGCTTATAGACCTCCGTCATTATCTGCTGGCTCCAGTTGGAGTTGTTTCTGAACTTGTTGGGGTTATCTACTATCTTCAATGCACCTGTAGGACAGATACATACACATCTCTGGCAGTCAACGCACTGCTGGCTGTCCGAGATCATCATATCGAGATCGCTGTCATATCTGTGTACCTCGTTTGCGCACTGTCTTGCACACGCCTGACATTTTATGCAACGGTCCTTATCTCTTATAACATCAAATAAAGGCTGAAAATAATTAAGTGCCACTGTTACCGCTCCCTTTCTTACTTCTTCTCGTTCAGCTTAACGATGATAGGCTCGCCGCCTCTGGGTGACCAGATACGGTCAACAACGGGGCATATAGCTCTTATCGCACATTCCTCACTTGCAAGGTAAACCATATCGCCCTTTTCTGCGGCTACCATTGAACGGAGCTTAAGTCTGTCGTTGAGCGCCATAAGACCGCCGTCAAAGCCGAGAATTATCGAGAACGGACCTGTTATCAGAAGGCTTGAGAATACGTTTCTGAAATATTTCAGCTTCTGTCTTTCGCTCTCACTGTACTTATCCGAGTCTATCTCGCTCCAGAACGGAGCGGCAATTATCTTTGCTATATCTTCAAGACACAGCTTCTGCTTTCTGTTGAGGAAGTCTATTATATATGTTATGACCTCTGTATCTGTCAGCAGGTTGCACTTGTAGCCGTACATTTCGATGTATCTTCTGTTTGCGTCATAGGAAGATATCTCACCGTTATGTACAATGGTATAATCCAGCAGTGCGAACGGATGAGCGCCGCCCCACCAGCCGGGTGTGTTGGTAGGATATCTGCCGTGCGCCGTCCATGCATAGCCTGCGTACTCTTCAAGTCTGTAGAACTCTCCGACATCTTCCGGGTATCCGACAGCCTTGAATACGCCCATGTTCTTGCCGCTTGAGAAAACGTAAGAACCGTTTATCTTGTCGTTTATGTTGATAACGCACTGTGCAACGAACTCTCTCTCGTCAAGCTGGCTTTCTGTGAGCTTTGTCGGCAGGGGATTTACAAAATATCTCCAGATGAGCGGCTCGTTTGTGATGTTGGGGTGCTTTCTGGTAGGAATACGAGAAAGGTTTACAACATCAAAATGCTTGTCGAGGAAACGCTCGGTTTCAACTCTTGCCTCGTTCGAGTCATAGAAAATGTGGAACGCGTACTGATCCTTGTATTCGGGATAAATGCCGTATCCTGCGAAACCGCCTCCCAGACCGTTAGATCTGTCGTGCATATATGATATCGACTTTACTATCTTGTCACCGCATATTCTGTTGCCGTCCCTGCTTATAAAGCCTGAAATAGCACATCCGGCGGGTATTCTGACCTGACCTTCTTTTTCCAGCATAAGCTCACTCCTGTTCGGTATAGGTTTTGTTTTTTGTGTTTTGAGCGTTTTAAATCCGTCAAATTTCATATTTGGGGATAAAAACAGCAGGCAACAGATGATTTATGCCGTAAATTTGCGGTATTTTGTGATTTTGCCGTAAATTTAAGGGATATTTGCAGTAAAATGAAGCTTTAGTTTCAATTTGACTGTCATCTGAAACAGCTTTGTTTCGTAATTGCCTGCAGTCGTTTTGACTACAGTTGTTATTATATCACGGCTTATCGATGTTGTCAATATGTTTTTGCAAGATTTTTAAATGAAACTTGCAAAATGTTTTCTTGCAAATTTGCGGTTCGATTATGCAAAATGACAGCAGATATACGGAATAGGGTACGGCAATGCGCCTTTACGCATACGGACAAAGTAATAAAACCTTCTCTGCCGTCATATATCTGTACTAAAAACGAAAGCAGGTAGCGGTATGGTAAGACGCAGAAGTTACAAATCGGCGATAAAAAAGTTCAGACCTTTTATAAAAGGAGCTGTAGCCGGAACAGTGACAGCGGCGGTTTTTACCGTTATCGGTGCATTTTTATTTAATATTGCCGATGCTCCCGAGGGCGCGGATATCACATTCGGATACATATCGCTCGGTGCGGCATCGGGCGTATGCGGAATGTTCTGGGGTGGCGGAAGAGGTAAAAACGGCTTTGCGTGGGGAACGCTGGGCGGTGTTACAATATTTGCGCTGTGTTTTATCGGAGCGATCTTATCGGGAGGTTTTTCGGGTACGGCAGTGATCTCAAAGCTGCTTACATCCGCGCTATGCGGCTGTATCGGAGGAATAATCGGCGTCAATATTGCGGCAGAGCGATAAGGACTGCCGATAGAATATTTCTATAGACAAACGAAGCAAAATGTGGTAGAATTACCTTAAACCCTGTAGATTTCAGGGTAATTGAAAGTCAAAGGAAGATTTAAGATGAAAAAGTATTCAATAGAAACGCTTGCGGTTCACGCAGGCTATGAAACTGACGAAGCTACAATGTCGGTAACTCCGCCCCTGTACGAAACAAACGCTTATGTGTTCAAGGACGCAAACCATGCAAGAACACTTTTTGAGCTTAAAGAGCCCGGCAACATCTACTCAAGACTACAGAACCCCACCTGCGAAATGCTTGAGCGCAAGGTCACCGCTATGGACGGCGGTGTTGCGGCATTATCATTCGCATCGGGTCACGCCGCTATATTCAATACTATAATAAATCTTTGCAGTGAGGGCGATGAGCTGGTTTCATCGATAAATATCTACGGCGGCGCTATAAACCTGCTCGGTATCACGTTAAAGAGAATGGGCATCACGGTAAAGTTTGTTGACCCCGATGATCTTTCCGCCTGGGAAAATGCCGTGACCGACAAGACAAAGCTGTTCTTCACCGAGCTTATCGGTAACCCCAACGCAAACGTTGCCGATATCGAAGAAATCGGTAAAATAGCGCACAAACACGGAATACCTTTCGTTGTTGACAGCACATTTACAACTCCCTATCTTTGCAGACCCATAGAGTGGGGCGCTGACCTTGTTATCCACTCCGCAACAAAGTTTTTAGGCGGTCACGGTAGTGTAATGGCGGGTGTTGTAGTCGACAGCGGAAAGTTTACCTTCAAGGGCAACCCCAGATTCCCGCTCTTCAACGAGCCTGACGTATCCTATCACGGTGTAGTGTTTGCCGATCTCGGAGAGCTGGCATTCATATCAAGACTGCGTGCGCTTATCACAAGAGATATCGGCGCTTGCCTTTCCGCATCTGCCGCTCATACCTGCCTTACAGGTATGGAAACGCTTGCTCTGCGTATGCAGCGCCATTGCGAAAACGCGCTTGCGGTAGCAAAATTCCTTGAAGCCCACCCTGCCGTTGAAAAGGTAAATTATCCTGCACTGCCCTCAAACAAGTATTACGAGCTTTGCAAAAAGTATTGTCCCAAGGGCGCAGGCGGTGTGTTCACATTCGTTATCAAGGGCGGCAAGCCCGCAGGCGAGAAGTTCATGAACAGCCTTGAGCTTTTACAGATAGTTGCAAACGTCGGCGATGTAAGAAGTCAGGTTATCCACCCCGCTTCAACAACGCACAGCCAGCTGTCGCCCGAACAGCTTGTAGCCGCAGGAATAAGCGAGGGTACAGTAAGACTTACTATCGGCATTGAGGATATAAACGATATTATTGCGGATATCTCTCAGGCACTCGATAAAGCGACAAAGTAACATAAGATGAATATTTAACGGGAGCGGATACCATCAGACCGCCCCCGTTTTTTATAAAAAATTTATAAAACCCCTTGACAAACTCAGTTCGATGTGCTAAAATATATTAGTAAATTTACAAGATATGCGCCAATAGCTCAGCTGGATAGAGTATCTGGCTACGAACCAGAGGGTCGGGGGTTCGAATCCCTCTTGGCGTGCCAATTTACATTAGTTACACTTTTAGGGATACTGTACACCAGTGTCCTTAAAGCTGTAAATAAAATCATATATCACACAGCAGAGCAGGTGCAACTGCTCCACTGTGATAATATACATTTTGTGTTCCGACTCATAGTTTCGATTAACGCTCTCGCATCTCTCCGTAGCTTAACACCTACCCAGTCCGATGTAGCTCAACTGTATCAGTAGTACAGTATGTATACTCGCTCCGCAGAATGTGCGGCGTTTCTGAACTGTGACTGTTAGTCGGTGGTTTGCAGTAAATCGGTGTTTACTGTTCCTCTCCCGTGTTACTCACGCGATGTTCTCAGAACTAATGCGTAGTTATCTCGGCTGTAGGTCATCTCTGACGATGGTCGGCATTCAATTTGTACTGCCTTTGATATGCGGCAGGTGGGGATATACACTGCGGATTTACGCCTTGTATATCAGATTAAAAACACAAGAGCCTCCAGCGTCTGGTAAACTTCTGAAAGCTCTTGCAAAATTGTATTAAATGTGCTATAATAAAGCACACTAAAAGCACTATTGCACTAAGTCAGTCAGATGGTTTCGCATCGAGCTGATGAGGGGCTGTATCGTTCTTGCAGGAACTATACAGCCTGTGTGTGGTGTTTTTTTATTTACTCTATTATACAACACTTTTACAGTTTTGTCAATTCAATTGATGTAATGTTGTATAGTATACAGAATTGACAAAAATGCGGGTGAGTGTTTGTGCAATTTTTTGTTTTGTGAAGCGGACAATTACACAAGGACAAAGCGAATGTACGGAGAAATAAAAGAAATAGTGATCATATTGTAAGGTGCGGATCTAATTCCGGCTTATTAGAAGCTGGATCGTCAAATTATTCAGGACATTGCCAAATAAACAAACAGGTTTTCACATACAAGAATTTTGCCAAAAGATATCCTCGACTCGATTATATTCATAAAGGAGCTTAATATGAACGACAGATTAAGATTAGTATTGTTGGTTGTGACTTTATCGGTCACAGTAGCTTTAACAGGCTGTTCTCAGCCCGAACAAAACAGTAGTATAGCGGCAGATGATAATACAACGTCCTTACAAAGCAGTATCGATACTGTTACCGATACTTCAAAAACCGAGAGTATAACAGCACCCGAAGGTAGTGAGCTTGTAAAAACGCTTACCGATAGCAATAATAACACCGTGGAGCTTTACGGATATAAATTGGGTTCCGACGAGCCGTTTATATGCTTTATTTCAATTAAAGATAACGACAAAAAACCGATTCAGCAAATAGAAATCAACAAATTCAAAACCTTTACCACAGACAGCGGAGATAATGTATATGTTTATGCAGATGAGAAAACCAAACAAGGCTACAGAATTATATTAAACACAGACAATAGTATTAAATCGGCAGAATATTGTGAGGACGCATTGCAATACATAAAATTCATAGAGGATATAAATAAAGGTGATGATATTGATAAAGACAATACATCTATCAAAGAACCTGTGGATGAATTGCCGGAATTCTATACCGAAGACCCCGAAAATGAAATGTATCTCGGCAACGGCGAATTTGTAAAGCTTGCCGACCTTGAAGCCGATCCCAATGCGGCAGGTTCATATATTATCCGTGGTTCAATGGGCGGTTATGAATATGAACCGTTTGACAACAACAGCATAAGAAATCCCGATGATTACGATTTGAACGAAATGGAATGTATAGGCTCTCAAAAAGGACCCGTGGTAAGCAAGGATAAAATAATAGTACATGAAGGCGACAGCATCGGCAGTAAGGGTCTGATAGTAGACTCGTGCTACATCAGCGTAGCACCTCGCGTAATGTATAGCAAAACGCTAAAAAAAGATATAGGCATAGGCTATGATGTAATGGACGCAAAAATAACTCTGACGGGTGAAGTAACCTTTACGGGTATACTGCTTGCCGAACGCTACAATATAGAGGATTCGGAGCATGATGGCGAAAGCAGAATACTGTTTATGCCTTATTCTAAGGAATACCATGAGGCTGTGCCGTTCCTTTTTGATGTTGACGCTCAATATAGAGGGAGTAGCTGTGCTATGTTCTATAATTACAGCTGGGGCAATCCGCAGTTTGCGATTACAACAAGCGATGCTATTATAAATATCGGTTATTTAAAGGATTGCGACTTTTTAAGTTCCGATACATTTTCAGAGGATGTGTATTATAAAGAGGCCACAATAACATTTTCAGAGCTTACTTATAAATCCTCAGAAAGAGGCGGTATGAGCGGATTAATCGGCACTGTTGTATCGGTGGATAATATATGTGAACTTGGGAAAAAGAAAGAGGTATAATATGATGATGATCAAAAACATAATAAAAAGCGACTATAGCAACAACAGCTGTAATTTTATCGGCATTTGCTACGGTGTTACCAGGAAACGCATTATCACCTGTCACTTACAAAGCGGCATCAAACTACAAGTTGGTTCCTATGGGACCAACATCATGCGTAGTCATGTCATACACTATTAATCGAAGTCAACAAACAGCAACTGCAAAATATGTATTCAACGGTGGGACGGAGGTTCCAAACGGCGTAAAAAGCGTTTCAGTGGTTTGTGAATTTATAATTCCTACAAAAAATGGAGAAACGGTCATAAAGAACAAGAGTAACGGTAACGGCGAATATTCCAGACTTGATAAAATGACAAAAACAGATGAACAGGCGAGATATATGCGAGTATACGGAACAAAGTAGCGGTGGTCTGAGCAGTAGTTGTTTCTGCTTTCGGCTCGTCGATCCTATCTATCACTGTTCCCGTCACTGCCGGAACGGTTGTTGTAACTGTCGTTTCGGGTACGGAGGACGTTGTGCTGTTTGCATTGCCTGCCGTGCAGGCACTGGTCAATATTACGCTGATGAGCGTTATTGCCGTGAGTATGGTGTGGGTACGTTTCTTTTTGTCCTCCTTTGTGGTGTTGGGTGGTGATTATGTTTACTTGCCGAGTGCCTGTTTTATCTGCTCTTCAGATAAATCCATAGCTTTGAGATTAGCAAGGATTTCTGCACGTTCAGCGGCTCTACCCTCGGCTCTGCCCTCGGCTCTTGCGTGTGCCTTTTCGGTTGCTTCGATATGCAGAGCCTTTTCACGCATTTCCGCAAGCTCTCTTGTCTTTTCGTCCGCACTCATCTTATGCAGTACAACTACTGCGTCCTGTATCTGCTTTACGCCTGTCTGCTGTAACATATCAAGTTCATCCTCCGTTTCCGCATTGATAAGTCTGAGCCATAGCTCCTGCTTGTTGTTCTTGTCGATATTCTTGCCTATTTTCTTCAGCTCGAAGTAATGAGCCGTGAATTTATCCGTAAGCTGTTCGTTTCTGCTGTCCTCTCTCATTGAGAACGATGAATGATATTTTTCGCAGTCAAAGAGATTGAAGTTGATGATATTTATCGAAATGCACTGGTTCAGTGAGCCGTACACCTCTCCGCTTTTAAGCTGACCGCTGTACAGCTTAGACAGGTAGTAGAGCGAACGATCCTTGTAATTGCCCTCGTCCTTTATCTGCATTTCAACGTTTATCAGTCTGCCGTTGGCTTTCATACGAATATCCATACGGCTGTATTTCTCGGCTATGCTGTCCGGCATTATCTCGGAATTGAGTACAACGAGGCTTTCTATCGAATCATACGGTATACCGAGCGTATCCGATAAGTAAGCCTGTAGTAAATGCTGATTTCCCTCGTCCGTAAACAACTTCTTGAATATTATATCCAGTTTAGCCTTTACTATATTTCTTGCCATTTGTGCATCTCCTTTCGATTCGGTACTATTTCCTCAAGTATATTGTAACACACTTACGGCAAAAAGTCCAGTCGACAGCGACAAAAATATTGACAAAGTATAGTATCGCTTTTTGTTGCATTCTGCCAAATGTTACACGATTACAGCCTTTTGGGCGGGATTTCTTTTTTCTGCGGCTTATTCGAGGTGCGACACCGTGTTGCACCTATAACAACGTTGTCTTTATGTTTTATTTTACCCAAATCACTATTATCATTGCACAGCAAAATAAACACGTTGAAAAAGCCAACAATATTTTATCAAATTTACTGTCATCTTTATATTTATCTGTTTTTCTGCAAAAAGAAAAAAGCAAAATATTATTTACTATTGCTAATGCCAATAGAGTTATAGAAATCGTTCGGCTTGTTGCAGGCATAAAGAAGATGGTTATAACTATATTATCATCGTCCATTCTATACTATCAACATAATCAAATCCACAATAAAAATTGTGAGCGTAAATTTTGTTATAAATATTCACTAGAGCGTGTTCACATAAACCGAAATGCTCAGATTGCGAAGCAAATTTTTTGCAGAGCAAGGCAATTTTTCGCAGGCGTACTGTATGTACGTCAAGAAAAATCTGCTGCTCCTTGTTTTTTCGAATCATCAGCCCGATGTAGTCGATTATCGAAAGATTTGTCTTGTCCTGCTTTGTGATAAGTGCTACTGTAGCAAGAATACCGAATATTCCTACAGCAAGTCAAACAGTTTCACAAAAAAGACTGCATTCCTACCTTTCGGAAAGAATGCAGTCGATTTTTTTGTTTCGGCTGTTTTTTTACAGCCCCTTTTTGCTATTCGGTTCTAACAAACTCAGATATCCATTGAACACCCCGGAACGCCGTAAGATGAATGGCAGGGTCTGAAAGCATAAGCACAGCACGTTCTGCCTTGCTTGAATCATCGTCCTGTACTCTGAGTATCTGATAAATAACACCGGAAATGCCGATAAGTACAGCAGGAAGTGCAGTTACTGCAAATCTCATTGCAATGCTGTATATGACGATCATTCCTCCGATTCCGATAAGCCTTTTTAAAAAGTAACGTGACGTATCGACCTTTCCACAGAGTGTTATAATTATTGCAATTACACTACATATTATAGCTCCGAAGCAAACATACCGCCACAAAGCGTCAAGCCGTGTAAACGCTGAAATTCCGCCCGCATAAAGAAAATCGGTTACCGTTCGTGCAATCCCCCATATAATAATTATTACCGGAAAAAACAGTGATTGTAAAAGCGCCGTTCTGTCATCTTTAAACATAATACACCTCGTTTGTCAAAAGTACATCTTGAACGATGCCGTTTATCACTTATGATACCTTTTCCCCGCAATAATACTATACGCCCTGTAGATCTGCTCCAGAAGCATCACCCTTGCAAGCTGATGCGGAAAAGTCATCTTCGACATAGACAGCTTTATATCAGCCATCGCCTTTATCTTGGGAGCAAGCCCGAACGAGCTTCCGATTATGAAGTTCACCGCCGACTTTCCCTGCACCGCCGTATCGCTCAGCTTAGCTGCAAGCTCCTCGCTTGAAAGCTGCTTTCCCTCAATGCACATAGCAACGGTAAGAGCGTTCTTTGCCAGCTTCTTTTCTATCATTTCAGCTTCTTTTTCGAGTGCGTCCTCTATTTGCCTGTCAGACGGCTCATTCGGCAGCGCGACAGGCTCGAGCTCGTATATTTTAAGCGTACAGAACCCGCCGAGCCGCTTTTCATATTCCTTGCAGGCATCTCTGAGATAGCTTTCCTTCAGTCTGCCGAGGCAAATTATATTTATGCTCTGCATCAGCGTTTCTTAGCGTAGCTTTCAAAGCGGCGCTTCTCCTTTGATGCCTGTTTTCTGCGCTTCGAGTTCTCGATAGTTCTTGTGACAATAAAGCAGATAAGCAGTATTACAATTCCGGCTATTGAAGCTTTGAGCCACGGCTTGTCGAACTCGTCCTTTGCTTTTTCTATATAATACTCCACGTCCGATCTTGCAACGTTGTTGTTTGCAACAAGGTTTACGGTAGCAATCGTTTCACCCTTGAATTTAACGTCCATAACGCCGAGTATATCACCCTTTTTCACAGGAGCCTGTATGCTTTCATAAGCCTTGAAAACCTTTTGTACGCCCGCTTCCTTTACCGATTTTGGCATAAGCGCCGTGTAGTCGCTTTCGGGTGTCAGGATAACGTGTGTCGCGCTCTCTCCCATCTCAACCTTGACCTCGGTTATCTGCTCGTCCTTGTTCACAACGGTAGCCATTTCAAAGTTTGTGAATGCCCACTTGTAGAGGTTGAGCGCGTCCACCATCGAATACCAGTCGTCATAGTATTCTCCGTTCTTGTCCTTTACCGGTGCGCCGAGCGTCACAAGTATATAGTTGTACTGATTTTTGGCGGCCGAAACAAGGCATCTTCCGGCTTCATCGGTAGTACCCGTCTTTGTGCCGTATGCGTATTCATATTCATAAACACTGCCGGGACGCAGGAGAGAAATAGTGCTGTAAATAGAGTAGCCGTCGGGGTTTGCGTCATTCTTCGGCATTTCGTATTCATATGTGCTTGTTATTTCCTTGAACAGAGGAAATTTGTCATAGGCGTACTTTGTCATCTTATAGAGATCTTCCGCTGTAGTGTAGTTGTTGTTATTATGCAGACCGTGAGCATTTACAAAGTTTGTTCCGGTACAGCCAAGCTCCTTCGCTTTTTCGTTCATCATTCCGATAAACTTTGATATGCTTCCTCCGCCTATGTTGTAAGCAAGAATATTTGCCGCTTCGCAGGCAGACGGGAGCATAAGCGCGTATAAGCAGTCCTTGTATGTCAGGTTGTCCTGCAAAGGCTCAATAGCGGCATTTGACGGATCGCTGTAGTTCGGATCCTCATAGAAGTCGTTGAAGCAGTCATAAGGCACTTCGACCTTCTTTTTAAGAGTGCCCTCCGACAGATGCTCAAGCGCAATTATGCAGGTCATTATCTTTGTAGTCGATGCCGGATACATCTTCTTGCTTTCGTTCTTTTTAAAGACAACATCACCGGTATCGGTGTTTACCATATATACAGCCTCGCTGTATATCTTATCGGTATTCGGATCAAAATCGTATACTTCATCATCGCCGTCTTCGGCAAAAGCGGTAAAAGAAAGCGAGCATAACAGCATAGCCCCGCAAAGCAGAGCTGACGCAAAACGTAATATCTTCTTCATGATTTATTCCATTCCTTTTCATCGGAGATTTTTAAATATGTTCTTTATTATTGTATCACATATCGTCTGAAAAGAAAAGCTTTTTTTCGTTTTTGCCGCTTTATTTTGCATATTCTCCTTGTCGGTTTCTCTTTTATGTGTTAAAATAGAATAAGAAGTTTCTTACAATTCGGCAAGAAAACCATATCAGTCGAAAAAGCGGAGTAAAATACAAAGAGGTGATAGTATGAACGGAAATGTGCGGAGAAATGCCAAAACAGCTTTTGTCTGTGTATTGTTTATAATAATAGTTTCTTTGTTTTTTTATCTTCTTACCGCAGGCACAATGCCGAAATATGTCGATATACCGTCCGCTGACAAAATAGCTGATGTCGATTTGTCAAAGGAGGGTGTCGGTATAGATATATCCTCCGGCGAATATTACACAGGACGGCTGTATATGCCGGACGATTTTGCGAAAGGCAACATATCGCAGGGCGATCCCGATGATAAATACGCCACATTCCGCATAGTGCTGCCCCTTGAAAAAGGTATCACCTACGGACTTTCCGGAGAAACGGCGACCTATGCGCAACAGGTTTATATTGACGGAAAACTGTCAAGCGGGGTCGGTAAGGTGTCCGACAATGCCGAAGAATTTATCCCTGCGACAGACAGATTTACACTATATTTTACCGCACAGGCGGATACCACAGAAATAATAATCCGCCACGCATGGTTCAATCACAGAACAGGTACGATACACAAGCTCTGCCTTGCAAAAGCGCCGCTTATATCCGCAAACGACAGGGCGCAGACCGTTTGTGACGGACTCATTGCAGGAACACTGCTTGCTATGGCGATATTCTTTTTCGGAATGTTTCTTCTCGGAAACAGAAAACACAGTATGATGTGGTTTTCACTTTCCTGTCTTACGGCGGCTCTGCATTATCTGATATATGAAAGCAAGCAGATAAGGGTGCTTTTACCGCATCTTGACTGGTATACAGAGCATAAGCTCGAATATATCACTAATATTCTCTATTTCGTGTTTATACTGCTTTATGCCTTTGCTATGCTCGGATTAAGACCGCGTAAGCGGTTTGTGGTGACCTCGGTATGTGCGGTAGGTTCGATATTACTGTTCTACATCATAACGCCGTCAACCGTTTACACACATTTTACTTTAGTGACAGGCGCTGTTATGGCAGTATATCTGATCCTTTCGTCTGTATATATCTGTATTATGACCGTAAAGCACAGGCTGATGGGCTATATCGACAGCATTATAGTATGCTCTACCGTTGTACTTACCACTGCCGTGTATTTGATAGAAGGGCTTACATATTTTACAAAAATATTCTATATTCGCTCCTATGCCACTATACTGTTTGTATTCTGCAATGCGGTCATGCTTACGATAAATCTTTCCAGAACGGAGCGCCGCCTTGACGAGTCGAAACAGCGCGAATTGCAAGTTACCCATATGAATGAAACTCTCGAAAAGCTCGACCGGCTGAAAACCGATTTTATGCATAATATCGCCCATGAAATGAAAACTCCGCTCACTGTAATGAGCGGATACGCACAGCTTACCGAAAAGCAGATAGACAAGAATATCGTGAACAGCGAAATACTTTCAAACCTGAAAACCATTTCAAGCGAAGCTCAACGTCTGTCCGATATGGTAACAAAGCTGCTCTCGGTATCTCATAACGAGGCGGCTGCAATAGAACTGAGCAGGTTTGCCGCAAAGGACGTTCTTTCAGATGCGGCGGCGGTGTGCAGACCTATACTTGCCAAACACGGCAACAGGCTGGTCACAAGGGCTGATAACTGCCCCGATATTATAGCAAACCGCGAAATGCTTCTGCAGGTGCTTATTAACCTGGCTGTAAATTCAGGCAAGCATACCGAGAACGGAACAGTGACATTTTCGGCAGAAAGATCTGCCGACGGCGATAATTTTGCCGTGTTTATAGTATCGGATACCAGAACGGGTATATCCCGCGAGGCACTCATGCACTTGTTTGATAAAGGCTACAGTACTGACGGCGGTAACGGTCTGGGGCTTTATATCTGCCGTGATATCATAGAATCAACAGGCGGAGAAATAACCGCAGACAGCAGTGAAAACGGTGCGGTATTCCGCTTTACCGTACCATGCGGAAAGGAAGATGAAAAGTGAGCACGATTTTGCTTGTGGAGGATAATCCGCATATAATGAAGATAAACAGCTCGTGTCTTTCCATGGAGGATTACAGTGTACTTGAAGCCGCCGATGCGGCACAGTGCCGCAAGCTGTTGTCCGAGAATGATGTCGACCTTGTGATACTTGATATTATGCTCCCTGACGGTGACGGAGTATCGCTCTGTCGTGAGATAAAGGCAAAATACGATATTCCTATACTGTTTCTGTCCGCACTCAGCGAAAACGAGGATATTATAACAGCTCTGAGAGCAGGCGGCGATGACTACCTGCCGAAGCCGTACGATATCCAGGTGCTTATAGCAAGAGTAGAAGCAAGACTGCGCGCAGTCCGGAAAGACAAGCGATATATCACTTTCGGCAGCCTGAAGCTTGATACGATATCTATGGCGGCATATTTTGCAGACAACGACCTGCTTGCGACCCATAAGGAGTTTTCGCTTCTGCTGATGCTTGTACGCAATATAGGCAGCACAGTGCAAAAAGCCGAGCTGTACGAAAACGTATGGGGACTGCCGTATTACGACAACGCAAATGCACTGTTCACGGCGGTTTCACGACTCAACAAAAAGCTGGACGATAATAACGCAGATGTAACTATTACCTATGAAAGAGGTAAAGGCTACGCACTTGAAAAGATATAAAGAAAACAATGACCTGATTTTTATATCTGCGCAATATGCCGTATATTGAAGTGTTGCCCCATAAAAGCGCTATCGAAAGCCGGCTGTCACAGCAAAAGCTCAAACAATATAACAACCGGTCGGTTTTTCGGCTGAAGCCATCAGCCCGACCCGCATACCCTCTGCTCCCTCAATCTCTCTTTGATAAGCTCTGTAAATTCATCGGGATTGATAACCTTTACGCACGGACCGAACGACAGCACACGGATAACGATCTCCGTTTCATCGGTCGCGTAATATTTCAGATGAAGCAGATACTTATTATCGTCAACACGCTCCGCTTGCTTTTCAAAGTGCGCAAAGTGGAGCATTACACGCTCGAGCGCATTCCGCTCGTCATTTATCTGCAGGGTAAGCTCTCTTATCTGCATTGTTTCCGGCTTTTCGTTCCACGGACCTGTGCCTGCGTACAGCTGACAGTTTATAATTCTTCCAAGATTTATCTGTCTGAACTTACAGCCGTCCATTATTACTCTTATCTTATCGTCCTTTTCGGAATATTCAAACCCTTTTGGGAAAAATCTCAGCGTTACCTCCTTGCCGTACCTGTTGTCAAACCTTGCGATTATCGGCAGATCGTTCTTTATGGCATAATATATCAGCCTGAACCGACCGATATAGCCCTCATCGCCAAAATCATCACCGTCCGAGTATTTATCGTATACTTTATAATCGTCCTCGGTGAAAAGCGGTTCGACATCGGATAAGTCGGGAAACTGTACATCGAACAGCCTCACCCTCTTATCAAGCGATACGGCTTTCAGCCAGCGTTTCTGAAGCAATGTCAGCGGCATTGTCGGCTCATGCTTTAAAAGCGGCCTTAAATCGCCGTCAAGCAGCTTCCATTTTCCGCTTTTAAGCGATGGCATTATTGTAAGCACACTTTCGGAAAATGCGTTTTCGCTGACGATACGGTCAAGGTCTTTTTCGGTCGCGCTTTCGTCAAATGCGGCAGCGATTATCTTCGCTACCGTGTTATAATACGCCGAGTAAAGCTCACTGAATATCATCGCTCTCACCTCCGCTGTCAGCCGTGTTATCCTCTATTCCGTATATTTCATACATTTTCTCTATATCGGCTTTAAAATTATTTTCAGCTGTTCTGTCCGAAAAATCGAGCCTTGTTATACGGCAGATAAACGTGCGTATCCACGGTATCATTTCGGTAGTGTCGAATACATCGGCGGAGTATCTGTAATGGTTGTCGTCGATTTTTTCAACTGTACCGCACCGCTTTTCACGCTCGAGGCGGTTTACTATATACTGCTCGTTGTCTGCTATTCTTATATCAAACTCAACGTGCTGAGCGTCTTTCTTGTCAAACCTGCCGCTTACGCCCCACATACAGCTTTCAGCCGCATTCAGCTTCTCCCTGAGCTTATCAAACCTTTCGCAGACCTCGCCGATTTTCACATCGGATATGTAATCAAGCCGATACGAAAACAGCCTGTTCAGCTTTATGTTATAGGCTATAAGGTGCTGTCTGCCGTTTTGTGCGCTGATATAAATTCTCAGCGGCACAAGCCCTACCGACATCGGCTTGTCGCTGTGTCTGCCGAGATTTTCCACAGTGACACAGCATTTCTTCTGCATTGCGTCAAAAAGCACAGCCGCTATATCGCTGTCAAGCGCCTGCGTGATATAGTGGTGCTTGAATGTGAAAAGCTTTTCGTGCGGCGGTAATTTGTCCGAGATAAACGAGCCGATAACACCGCACGGTGCGGTTTCTCCGAAAAAGTCGACAACATCACATAGCTGTGACACATCAATATCGGGAGAACGGCTGTAAAGTACCTTTCTGCCCTGCTTTTCGGTTATGATAATGCCCTCCTCGGTGTATTCCTTAAGCTTTTTTCTGAGGGTCGATTCGTCAAACGTAAATTCCCCCGACAGCAAAGTATCGATCTCATCTATAAGCTCCGACAGCGTCAGCTTTATATCGGGAGTGTAAAGTATATCAAATATCGCAAAGTGAAGCGTTATATCCCCGTCTGTAAAGCTCTTCGCTTTCCACGCTTTATAGAAAGGATTGCTGTCCTCGTTACGGCTGTCTACCGACAGAAATACATTCTTGCCCTCGGCGGTCTTGGTAAAGCGCATATAGTCCCCGAGCCAGCTTTCTACCCTGCGGCGCTCATCGTCATATGAGCGGGCGCTCTTCCTGTCGTATTCGTTTCTGCTCTTGAAGCCGTATACATAGAACTCCCTCATATACGCGCGTATTTTCTCAAAGTTCTTTATAAGCTCGCTGTATGCCACTTTATCACCTCTGTCATATGTAAGTAATACCCGACTGCTTTCACAGTCGGGTAATTCTGTTCTGTTTTATGCGCCAAGCTCCAGCACAGGCGCAGTGCCGATAGTATAACCGTCTGCACTCACTCCCGCTGTCGCTCCGTCCCACGCATAGGCGGTGATCTCATCGCCGTTGCCATTGACCCACGCCTTGCTTGTTCCAAAGGCGGGAACATCGTTTATATCGGAGATATTCGTCGTATCGGGCGTGTACCACGCCGATACGCACACGCCTTTTATGCAGTTGGCTCTTATCACGCCGCTGGATATTGTAGGGAAAACATCACGCAGATACATTCCGAGAAGTTCTTCGCCGTACTGAGAATTGACGGTATTGGTCGCCTGCGTTACTGTTGCGGCATTTCCCCATGTTACAGTATCGGGAGAAAACGCCGACGGATTCTGTGCGGCGTCTACATACCACGTTCCGTCAACAACGGAAATAGTAAATACTTCTCGGCAATCTTCCCCCATAAGCATATAGTTCTTGCGGTTTGCGTCCGCCATAGTCAGAAAGTAGCCTATCTGTTTCTTAAGCTCAGATGCGGTCGTGTTTGCCGAGCCGACAGTCGCTCTTATTGTTACTCCTAGCAATGTAGGAATAAGTATTGCGGCAAGTACACCGAGTATCGCTACAACCACTATAAGCTCTACCATTGTAAAGCCGCAGTTCTTCATTCTTTTCTTTGCTTTGATTGTCAAATTATGCGTTAACTTTCTCATACTCCCTCCGATTTTAAGTTATTAGTTTAATGATACCATACCTTTACATAAAAATCAATAGTATTTAAGAAAGTTTTACCGCATGAACTTTATACAGTATACAAAAATCCCCCGACTTAAAGCCGGGGGATAATATGTACTTTAAGTTAATCAGAAGATTAGCCAAGTGAAAGAACAGGAGCTGTACCTACTGTGAAACCGTCTGTTGTGATACCGGCTGTGCTGTTATCCCAAGCGAAAGGATCGTTAGCCCAAGCGTGCTGAGCGTCAGCGCCGAATCCGGGAGCACCTGTAACTGCTGCTACTGTAGAAGCATCTGCTGTGTACCAAACTGCTGTGCAACTACCGCTGATTACATTAGCGTTGATAGCACCGTTAGATACTGAGGGGAATAAGTCAGCAAGGTTGATAGCTAACAGATCTGTAGCGTTTGTAACGCCAACCTTTGTAGCACCTGCTGTACCTGTACCTGAAGCTGTCCATGTGATAGCGTTGCCAGTCTTAAATGCTGTAGTATCGCTTACTGTAACGTTCCATGTACCGTTTGCAATTTCGATCTGAATTGTTGTAGAAGCTGTACCCTTTAAAGGACCGTAGCCTGCTGTATCAGAATCAGTTAAGAACTGGTTGATCTGCTTCTGAATTTCAGATGCAGTTGTGTTAGCAGATGTTACTCTTGAGTTAGTAACGAAGCCCAGCATTGTGGGGATCAGGATAGCTGCGAGTACGCCGATGATAGCGATAACAACGATCAGCTCGACGAGTGTGAAGCCTTTCTTGGCTTTCAGTTTCTGTAATTTCTTTATCATGGGAAATTACCTCCTTGAAAAATGTAAAAGTTTTTTATGTTTAACGGTCTGCGCCGTTAAATCCAAAATCCTCCGAGAGTGTCTGTCACCTTAAGTCTATGTCGGAAGCTTCACTCTTAGCACTTTGCTTTAAGCTACATTGCCTTAAGCCCTGCCGTCCGCATCTTTAAGATGTTTCCCTTAGCACCCTTGGTGTTTTCTGTATCCTAAGGATACCACAACACATTCAAAAAAGCAATAGCCAATTTGCTAAATTTTGTGCTAATCTTTAAAATTAGTGAATTTTAGATATAAGCGATTTCTTTTTGTGGTGCATTTTGCACAAGGATTGTGTAACTGGGTTACACAAATATCGGCTTACACTCATATTATGCTGTCGTCAAGCAGAAAATCCACTATTCCTATATTAAGAACTCCGCTTTCATTATACCAACGCTTAGTTATATCGTGACGTACTATTATCTTAGGAAAATAGTCACCCGTCAGCGAAAACGGCTTGTTCTCCTGCATCGTCTTTTCTTCATCGGGCAACGCAAAGGCAGACTGGATATACAGCTTTTTTTCTCCGTCATTTGCTATAAAGTCGATTTCCCTCGCAACCTGCTTTGGTTTTCCGTTGTCGTCTTTCTCGCTTGAATACACCACTCCGACATCTACCATACAGTCACGGATAATCAGCTCATTATATATGATGTTTTCCATAATGTGCGTCATTTCCTGCTGTCTGAAACCTATCCGTGCATTCCTCAACCCTATATCCTCGCAATAATACTTGTTCGGATAATCAAAATAGCCTTTACCTCTGACATCGTACCGCCTGCATTCGCTGAAAAGATACGCGTCGGTCAGATTATCAATATACTGCTTTACCGTATTATTAGCGACTGAGCTCTCGCCCTTCAGCTTCTGCTTTGAATTAAGGCTGTTTGCAATGTTGGTCGGGTTTGTGAGTGAACCTACAGACGAGCATAACAAATCAAGCACTGCCGACAAAATATCCTCACGCTTTATTCTCCTGCGTTCAACTATATCTTTAATGTAGACCTCCGAAAACAGTGTACTCAGATAGTTCATCTTTGCTTTATCGGTAGGTCTTGACAGCACAAGCGGCATACCGCCGTAAAAAGCATAGTTGTCAAACGCTTCATACTTATCTCCGCCCACAGCGGAATAATACTCCGCAAAGCTCAGCGGGTGCACCCTTATCTCATCGCTTCTGCCTCTGAACTGAGTGAGTATATCCGCCGACAGCATTTTTGAATTGCTTCCGGTGACATATATATCAAGGTTCGGCAGTGACCTCAGATCGTTCAGAGCGTCATAGAACGTGATCTTTTTACCGTCCTTATTATAAGGATTCGGCACTTCGTCCGACATCTGTATTTCGTCCACAAAAAGATAATACTTCTCGCTGTCCGTCTTTACTCGTTCACGCACGGCTCTGACAAGCTCAAGAGGGTTTCTGTACCGTATATCGCTTGCAAGGTCAAATGCGTAGGAGAAGATATTTTCCGGCTTTGTTCCGTTTTCAAGCAGGTACTTTCTGAACAGCGTACCGAGAAGATATGATTTGCCTGAGCGGCGTATTCCCGTTATTACTTTCACCTGTCCGTCCCACATATATGAAATTATCTTTTCAAGATACCTGTCACGTTTTATCTCCATAATACACCTCCGCTGAAAACTTACCATAAAAATTGTGCTACTTTTCAATAAGATTATACACCGTTTTTAACACAAAAGCAAGCCGTTTGTCATAATTTCACTGAAAACTTACCACAAAATCTGACCAAGTTTTCAGCAAAACCGCTCTTATAAAGCAAGAACCCCCTCCGGCATATCGCCGGAGGGGGTTCTCTATATTAGTTTAAAACATTATGGAGCTTGCGATTAAACTGTTTCGTCAACGCCGTAGTAAGCATTGAGGTACATCTGCTTGATCTCGCTCATCAGCGGGTATCTGGGGTTAGCGCCTGTGCACTGGTCATCGAATGCCTGCTCTGTCATAGCATCAAGTCTGTCTAAGAAGTCCTTCTCATCGATACCGTAGTCCTTGATTGTCTTCTTGATGCCTACAGTTTCCTTGAGCTGTTCGATCTTAGCGATGAACTTCTCGAACTTCTCTTCGTTGTTCTTGCCTGTTACGCCGCAGAATTCAGCAACTTCAACGTATCTCTCAAGAGTATGGGGGTGATCATACTGTGAGAATGTACCCATCTTTGTGGGGTTAGGAACTGCGTTGAAACGCATAACGTGTGTGATAAGCAGAGCGTTTGCAATACCGTGAGGCAGGTGGTGGAAAGCACCGAGCTTGTGAGCCATTGAGTGGCAGACACCGAGGAATGCGTTAGCGAATGCGATACCTGCCATAGCAGAAGCATTAGCCATCTTCTCTCTTGCTTCAACATCTGTCTGACCTTCAGCGTAAGCTCTGGGCAGATACTCGAAGATGTTCCTTGCAGCCTTGAGAGCAAGACCGTCTGTGTAGTCTGTAGCCATGATCGATGCGTAAGCCTCGAGGCAGTGTGTAAGTGCGTCAACACCTGAAGCACTTGTCAGACCCTTAGGCTGTGTCATCATGTTGTCTGTATCAATGATTGCCATGTTGGGCAGTAACTGATAGTCAGCAAGAGGATACTTAACGCCTGTCTTTTCGTCAGTGATAACTGCGAAAGGAGTACACTCAGAACCTGTACCTGAAGATGTGGGGATAGCTACGAAGTAAGCCTTTTCGCCCATCTTGGGGAATGTGTAAACTCTCTTACGGATATCCATGTATCTCATAGCCATATCGAGGAAGTCAACATCGGGATGCTCGTAAAGTACCCACATGATCTTACCTGCGTCCATAGCAGAACCGCCGCCGAGTGCGATGATAACATCAGGCTGGAACTGCTTCATCAGCTCTGCACCTTCCTTAGCGCAAGCAAGCGTAGGATCGGGAGCAACGTTGAAGAATACTGTATGAGAAATGCCCATCTGATCGAGCTTATCTGTGATAGCCTTTGTGTTGCCGTTATGATATAAGAAGGAGTCTGTTACGATGAATGCCTTCTTCTTGTTCATTATTGTGCCCAGCTCATCAAGAGCAACAGGCATAGAACCCTTCTTGAAGTAAACCTTCTCAGGAAGTCTCAGCCACAGCATATTCTCTCTCCTCTCAGCGACTGTCTTGATGTTGATGAGGTGCTTAACACCAACGTTTTCGGATACGGAGTTACCGCCCCATGAGCCGCAACCCAGTGTTAATGAGGGGAGAAGCTTGAAGTTGTAAAGGTCACCGATACCGCCGTGTGAAGAAGGTGTGTTAACGAGGATACGGCAGGTCTTCATTCTGTTGGCGAATTCGTTGATCTTCTCACGCTCTGTAACAGCGTTGCAGTACAGAGATGATGTATGACCGTAACCGCCGTCAGCAACGAGCCTTTCAGCCTTTGCAACTGCGTCTTCAAAGTCCTTAGCCTTGTACATAGCGAGTACGGGAGAGAGCTTTTCGTGTGCAAACTCTTCTTCGATGTCTACGCTTTCAACTTCACCGATAAGAACCTTAGTCTTAGGATCAACCTTAACGCCTGCAAGCTCAGCGATTGTAGCGGCCTTCTGACCAACTATCTTTGCATTGAGTGCGCCGTTGATAAGGATTGTCTTTCTTACCTTTTCTGTTTCTTCGGGATTTAAGAAGTAGCAGCCGAGTGATGCAAATTCCTTCTTAACCTTGTCATATATCTTGTCGAGTACGATTACTGACTGCTCAGAAGCACAGATCATACCGTTATCAAATGTCTTGGAGTGAACGATTGAAGCAACAGCGAGCTTGATGTCTGCTGTAGTATCAATGATTGCAGGTGTGTTACCTGCACCAACGCCGAGAGCGGGCTTACCTGATGAGTAAGCAGCCTTAACCATTCCGGGACCGCCTGTAGCGAGGATTATATCAGCGCTTCTCATAACTTCGTTTGTGAGGTCGAGCGAAGGAACGTCGATCCATGCAATGATGCCCTTAGGTGCGCCTGCAGCAACTGCAGCGTCCAGAACTACCTTAGCGGCAGCGATTGTGCTCTTCTTAGCTCTGGGGTGGGGGCTGATTATGATACCGTTTCTTGTCTTAAGACAGATAAGTGTCTTGAATATAGCTGTTGATGTGGGGTTTGTTGTAGGAATAACTGCGGCAACAACACCGATAGGCTCTGCAACCTTCATTGTACCGAAAGCCTTGTCTTCTTCGATAATGTCGCAGGTCTTTGTGTTCTTGTAAGCGTTGTAGATGTACTCGGCTGCGTAGTTGTTCTTGATAACCTTATCTTCAACAACGCCCATGCCTGTTTCTTCTACTGCCATCTTGGCAAGCGGGATTCTCATCTGGTTAGCGGCGATTGCTGCTGCCTGGAAGATCTTGTCGACCTGCTCCTGTGTAAAGGTTGCGAATTCCTGCTGTGCAGCTCTTACTTCTGCCATACGAGCCTTGAGAGCGTCAACATTGTCAACGATCAGCGGGCTTACGGGAGCAGATTCAGCTGTCTTGTTGCTTACGATTTGCTTCTTAGCCATTTTGTCCTCCTGAATGTTTTAAACTGTTCTTTCTTATTGTACCGTTTTTTGCGGTCTGCTATTATAGTTTACCGCAGGGTCGGCGGTTTACCCATTTGTTATTTTTTTAACAATATCATTATATCAATTTGAAGCGCATTTTGTCAATCTTTTTTTCTATGAAAATGGCTAAAATAAGACCGCCGCTTTTGTGCATATTGTATAATAGGTTCTGAAATGCGTGGCATATGAGGGATAACGCGGCATTACTCAGTCTGTTGTGCAAAAAACAGCCGTGACTTAACAGCCACGGCTGTGCACTATTTAATTGTAATCAGCTCTTAAAATGCTCCCCGTATTTTTCTTTCATAGCTTTCCATGATTTTTCATAACCGTATAGTCCTTGAAAATATATATCATCATCACCGAAGAGCGATGGCACATCATCATAAGCTAAATCATATTTCATAGGATACGCTCTATGATAAGAGTTCCCGTCATTTGTGCCGGGAACAGGTGTTACTGCCACAAAAGCAAGATACGACACCTCTTTTTCCATAGGTGAACCGGAATCTGCAAAAACAACCTTTCCGTTATTTTCACGGACAAAATTGTTAAACGCATTGCATTCTTCGATTAGAATTTTGGTTTGAGCTATATTAATTTCATACTCTTTTAGCGTTTCCTCATCAGGAATTTTATTTGCCTTTTCTTCATCTATGTATTTTTCGTATTCGGCAATTTCTTCTTTCTTGTTTTTTATATCTTCGTCAGCAGACATCAGAATAGTATTACCATTTTCATCTATAAACTCGCAAACATGAAAGCCTTCTTCGATATAGATTACATCTCCTGCCTTTAAATCCGATACAGCGTCGGCGGTTTTGTCAATCACTTCTTCAATAACAATCGGAGTATATACTCCGTTCAGAACGTTATCATCAGAAGAATCCTGCACGGTTTTGATACCGCTCCTTCCATTCTGAAATACATAGCTATCGCCCGCAACCTTGCATTTTATTGCCAACACCTCATCTTGTACTGCATATCGTGCAAGAGGAAGTGTTACTGTTTCACCGGTAAACGCTCCCAGTCCATCTCTTTTAAGGTTATATATTCTGCGAAAAGTAGTTTTTACATACTTGTTTTTATCATACGAAAACGTCTGATACCCATCGATATTTTCAACAAGATTTTCATCGCTTTTATCATTTGAATTATCCGGAGTTGAGCTGTTTTCTGTAACCGGGCTTTCGGCTTTACTGTCGTTTTTGCTGTCCGTGACCGAGCTCTCGCTCGGCGGTGTAGTATCACCTACACCGCTCTGCACAGAATTATTAGTACAGCCGAATAACATAAGTGTCGATAAGATTAGAGCTGTTGTTTTGGTTAGTTTTTTCATGATTAATTACCTCGATTTTGTAGTCCCTTGTTATTTTTTGAAATGCTCCCCGTATTTTTCTTTAAGTATCTTCCACTGATTCTGATAGCAAGCTCCGCATCGGTACAGATTTTTAACCATCTCTTCCGACTGATCTACATAGGGAGCGTCGTTTTCAAGGTCAAATATTATGTTATATGTATAACAATAGATATTCCCGTCGATTTCATTCGGCGTTTTAACGTTTTCTGCAAACACAAGATACGACTGACCTCGTTGCATCATTACAGGTGCACATAGATTGACAACATATTTTTCGGGATTTTTACCGATAATATCATAGTATTCAAGCTGTTTTTTATAATACTCAAAATTTTCTTCACTAAAATAACTGCTGTTGAAATTGCCGTTTTCATCTTCATATTGCTGTTTTATATATTCAATTTGCTCTTCCACCCATTTAGGCGTTTTTGTATTGTATTCTTCAACCGGTCGATACCATTCCCGCACATAAATTATGTCGCCAACAGAAAATACACTTTCATTTCCGAAGTCCTCGACAATTTCTTCAATTATAACAGGTGTAAATATGTAGTCGTCCTCTTCTCTGGTAATTTTGACATTACCGCATACACCTCCGTGTACATAATAGCTGTCACCTACAACCCGGCACTTTATTCCTATAGAGCTTCGATTGTTTGCTTTCATATTTTCTTTTTTCGTAGGATCGGATGAACCGGCGCGGTCATACACACCGTAATAATGTTGGGTATATTCTATTTCGGTGAAATTTTCGTATTTATTCTCATCATACGAAAAAGTCTGATATCCCTCAATATTCTTCACAAGATTTTCTTCACTTTCGTTGCTCGAATTATCCGTTTCGGAACTGTTTTCAGTAGCCGAGCTTTCGGCTTTGCTTTCGTTTTTGCTGTCCGTGACTGAGCTCTCGCTCGGCGGTGTAGTATCACCTACACCGCTCTGCACAGAATTATTAGTACAGCCGAATAACATAAGTGCAGATAAGATGAGTGCTGTTGTTTTAGTTAGTTTTTTCATAATTTGTTACCTCGATTTTGTAGTTCTGTGTTATTTCTTGAAATGATCCCCGTATTTTTCTTTAAGATATTTCCACTGATCTCTGTAACGGTAATAGCCATTGAAATAGTCCGCATCTTCTTCCTCGCTCATATATACTTTCGGCGCATCGTTTTCAAGGTCAAAAGTCACTGTGTAATTTGCGGCATATTGATTATTGTCAAATACAAAACCCCTTGCTTTTTCATCAAAAATCATTAAATATGACTGCCCTTTTTCTAATAAAACCGTTCTGGTAGATATTACAGTCTGATGTGACGTCAGATAGTCACGATATTTTTTATCAGATTCAAGTGCCTCACCAAATTGTTCCGCCAAATAGTTATCGGAATTATTTTCAATGACTTTTTCTATATCTTTTATGCTTTCATCCAGCCATTCGAGAGGTTTATTATTGTTGTAAGATTCAGTAAGGATATAGTCTTCCATTACATATACAATATCTCCTGTGTTATAGTCGGTTTTAACACCAAAATCATCAATTATTTCATCTATCATAACCGGAGTATAAATACATGTATAGACGCCTTTGTCATGTCCGTCACGGTTGAATTCAACATCTCCGCATTTGCCCTCCAATATGAAATAGCTGTCACCTACTACATGGCACTTTACAACTACAGGCGCTCTCATAAATCTTTTTAAATTTGTATAATTTGGCTCAAACGAATCTTCAAAATCATACGGTGAAATCAGCCTTTTTTTAAATTTATTATCGTTTGTAATTTCGTAGACCGAAGAATCATACGAAAAAGTCTGATATCCCTCAATATTCTTTACAAGGTTTTCTTCACTTTCCTTGCTTGTATTATCAGTTACAGAGCTGTTTTCAGTAGCCGAGCTTTCGTTTTTGCTGTCCGTGACCGAGCTCTCGCTCGGCGGTGTGGTATCTCCTACACCGCTCTGCGTAGAATTATCAGTACAGCCGAATAGCATAAGCGCCGATAAGATTAGAGCTGTTGTTTTGGTTAGTTTTTTCATAGCGTTTTACCTCAATTTTGTAGTACCGCGTTATTTCTTGAAATGATTCCCGTATTTTTCTTTAAGTATCTTCCACTGATATTGGTATGCATAACTTGCCACAAAAACTTCCTTATCTCGTTTTTCCGATATATATACAGAAGGCTCATTTTTTTCTAAATCGAAAAAGATAGGATAAGCGTTATTGTAAATATTTCCATCAACTTCATTCGGTGTGCTGTCGTTATCAGCAAAAATCAGATAAGATTGTCCTTTCTGCAAAAGAACAGGATTCCATTCGGTTTGAATATATTTTCCGTTAGAGTTCTTTAAAGCGTTGTAATACTCCAATTGCTCATCATAATACTTTTTATCACTTTCACTGTGATTACTGCTGTCAAAATTACCTGATTTATCATCAAATTGCCGCCTTAATTCCTCCTCAGCTTTTTGTACAAAATTAAGACTTCTTTCGTTATATCGTTCTGTTATCGAATAAGATTCACGGATATATAATATATCCCCTTTTTTGTATACGCATTTTTTGTTATCCGAATCGACAACCTCTTCTACAATAACAGGCGTATATATAGAAGATAAAAACGGCTTCACGATCAGCGTTTCTCCGCACTTACCGTCATTGACAACATAACTGTCACCCGCTACCCTGCATTTTAATGCAACAAGTTCAGATGAATTAACATCTATGGTTTCTTTATACAAGTCTTCAAGATTCGGCTCGGGCGGGGTATACATACTGTATATAGGATAATATGAGCTTTTGTATATATACTCGTTAATAATTTCGTATTTATCCTCGTCATACGAAAACGTTTGATACCCCTCGATATTCTTCACAAGATTTTCTTTTCTTTCGTTGCTCGAATTATCCGTTTCGGAACTGTTTTCAGTAGCCGAGCTTTCGTTATTGCTGTCCGTAACCAAACTTTCGCTCGGCGGCGTGGTATCACCTATACTGCCGTTTGCAGAGTTACTTGTACAGCCGAAGAGCATAAGTGACGATAAGATTAGAGCTGTTGTTTTAGTTAAGATTTTCATGATAGATTACCCCCATTTTTTCTTCAAACTCAATTTGTCATATAAAGTAATAGTTTTATTTATATCTCCATGTTTTCTTCTCATTATAGACATAACGTAAAATGCATTATCATTGTTGCCAATTTTTTCGTCTGCGTGGCATAATTTCAACGCATGACCTACTTCATGCATAACTACTGCTTTTTGGTCTAAACTGCTTAAAGAATTGAAACTGCCAATATCTTGATTTATGAATATTACACCGCTCGACAAATTTTGCGTTGCGTTATAATTGATATCATATACAGATTTAGGATAACTGTTTAATGAAGCGTTACCAATAAAAATTCCATAAGTATCAGAAGAAGCGTTTTCAATTCCCGAGGAAGATAATTTTTTACGAGCGAGAATAACATTCAATCCTGAACTTGGTGTTGTATTGGGAGGATATGCTTTTACAGATATGTTGTTGCTTATTCCATTCCATGCCTCGGCAGAATTCGCAAAGTTATTATAATCAGTTTGACTGTTGAATAAAATGTTTAGCCTATATGTACCAGATTGACCTTCATATTTTCCCTTCCAACTTGATGGATAATTACTATTTACCGTGGTTAAAATTAGTCTTTGACTAGAATCATCTGTTAGTACGAGACCTCCATTTGAATTTTTGCTTAACCATTTATTATTATACATATTTGTTACACAGTATGTATCGTTGGTTATTTTTTCAAACTTCCAGTTATAATAAAGATTAGTTTCATTAGTGCATTTCAACGTAATTATGTTAGTACCAGTAGTGGTGCACAACGCGGGTTGAATACCGTCTTCACCATATAATGTATATATAATATAACCACCACTTTTGGATTTTTTTACGATCCAAGCTTGGTTGCTATCAGAATAAATTGTAGCATTATTTTCTTTTGCTGTGATAATAATTGCTTCAAGCACATTTCCTTTTGTGTTGTAAGCTATACAATTCTCACTATCCGTCTTAAACACATACGCCATACCGTCAACCAAAGGATTCCATTGTACAACAACTCTCGGCTTTGAACTGCTGTACTCCGTCATATAGAAAGAGCGGCGCAGTGACGCATTGGTTTCGTTTGCATTGGTTATAACTATGCCCTTTTTTATGTCATATCCGGAATATTTGCTCGCTATTGCTAGAGTAGTAAAATCAAATGTACAAGTACCGCTTTTGGATATTTTAGTTGTACTCATTACAGAGCCGCCGGCACTTGTGTTTGCATATGTAGGTTTTGTTTCAGCCCAACCCGATGTCTGACTTGAATATCTTACCTGTAATGTTGAAGTGCCGGAATTTCCCGTGCCTTCGTACATATACAGCTTTGCGCTTTCAATTTCATTTGCTTTAAGGCTCTTATATGTTGCGTTGCTGTCAAGTCCGGGAAAGCGCACAATAAGTCTGCCTGCGCCGTATGTGCTGTCCTGATAGCCTACCGTTCCTATAGAATAAGAGCCGAAATTTGTTGTACTTTTCTTGCTGTATAAAGGTGCATCAAGTATTGTCTTTGAGCTTCCGCTACCGCTTGAGCTGAGTTTTATGGTCGGATCTATTGTAACCGGATATACCGCTTCGTTTTTCAGCCATTCATTGTCAAGAGTAATAGTTATCGTATAGCTGCCATCGGCATTTTTTACTGCCGTATATCCCGTAACATATCCTTGCGGTACTATTGTGTTTTCGCCTTTTGAGCTGTCAAACAGTATTACCTCACTGACAGTACCGACTATCTCTTCCTTTTCATCGTCAACAATTGAAAAACAGCCGCCCTCGTCTTTAAGGCTAAGACCGTTTGTATCAACATCGAAAGAAAATTCGTTCTTTCCGTTGTATCGGTCAAGTATGATATTTTCTTTTACACCGTTGAGCTGTGCGCTGTATTCTATGACTGTATCGTCACCGAATACATCGGCATATTCAACAATATCGTGTTTGTCATATTTGTTTTCTGTTTCGGTTATAATATCCGATACATCTGCTTTATCAGAAGCGACAGGTGACATTTCTATAATATATTCGTCGCTTTTAACGATAATGCCTGTTTCGTTGTCGAGCTGTTCCGGCATATATACATTTATGTCGTTTTCCGCGCTTACAAAAGCATAGCCCTCTTTATCCGCTTCTGACAGTTTAGTACTTTTGTCGCATACTGTGCCGTTTTCATCGGTGTACTTTACAGGCTCGTCAAAATAGTACATCGTTTTTGATCCGTCTTTATTCTGGAATACTACCGAGTAATCGTCTGTTTCCTGTGCAAATAAGCGGTTTGCGTGTTCTTTTTCTTTAATATCCTTTACAGATATGACTTCCGGTATCTCGTAATCGTCAAGCTCCTTATCTGAAAGCTCAACAAGGCTCAGATCGCCCGGCATTAAGTCCTTGAGCAGATTTCTGTCCGCTTCTTCTATACTTTCTTCGCTTGTACTGTTTTCGTTATCGGCGTTTCCGTTTTCAAGTGCATATACAGGTATGCTTGTTGAGAGTAATGAGATCGCCAATAGTAAAACAGTGAATAAATGTTTTTTTCTTTTCATAAGCACCTCCGTTTTGTTTTTGAAAAAGAAACACTTTTTCTATTGTTAGAATATCATTTATGCTATGCAAAATCAAGGCTTGTCTTGATATTTTGTGAAATATAGCCAACAAAAATTGTCAAAATAGCCAAACAGCGACTTGCCCTCGCAAGCCGCCGCTTCTCATCTCACTTAACCTCAATAACAACATCTGCACCTATTCCCGCCGCCTTTATTACACCGCTTTTCTCTGCGGTGTCGGGCTCATACGGTTTTCCGTCCCTTATATAAGCTATACCGCACTTTCTGCCGTTACCGAGAATATCGGGGATATTCTCCGCCGGGATATGCACCTTTGCGGTCGCTCTCCACAGGTTGATATCAAGCACTCCGTTTATCCTGTCAGCCGTTATGTCCATATCGGACTTTGAAGTAAGCTCTATGCTTCCGGAGCTTTCCTCTATAACAACGCTGTCCGCCTCTCCGTCATATTCAAGCCGCCTTATATCAAGCGAGCTTACACACAGCAGTCTTGCCTGTGCGGATATTTCACAGCAGTCGGTAAACTGCTTCGGTAGCAGTATCTTCACCGATACATTCTCCTGCGCTTCATACCTGCTCATCTTATCCTTGCGCAGGCACTCTACATCAAGCTTGTTTTTACGGCTGTCGAGCCTTACCTTGAATACCGAGCCGATATCCTCCGCCGTTTCCGAAGAAAATATAACGTGCAGCTTCTCGTCGTCACCGCCGGATACGGTGATATCACGCACGCTTCCGGCATTTATATCAAAGTGTGTGTTGACATCTATATCATATGCCGTTTCGCTCGTGTACTGAGCCGCACCGCCTTTTTCCGTCAAATTCCCGCTTACAAGCTCGTCAAGTGTCACCTTGAATATCTCCGCAAGTATGGTCATATTTTCGATATCGGGAAGACCCTTTCCGGTTTCCCACTTTGTCACCGCCTGACGTGAAACACCTATACGCTCCGCAAGCTCTTCCTGCGAGATGCCTTCATTTTTTCTTATCTGCTTTAACTTTTCGCTGAAATCCATATTGTCTTCCTCCTGTTTTCGTTTGGCTTTTGTGAACAGCTATATCATACCCTGTTTTTCGAGTAGCCGCAATAAACATCTGCTTACAATCGTTGTTTCCGGGCGCTACTTTGCGTTGCATACGAAAAATCGGCATAGCAAAGCGGAATGTGAAGCCACATTCCGCCGTGATCTTTATTAAAACTGCAACAGCATCACAACCATTGCCAAAATAAACACCGGTGAAAGCACCGCCAGCATCTTCTTATGCTTATGCTCTCCTCCGACAGGCGTAAGCTTTGCCGCTCCGCAGAACGCAAGCAATACCGCCACAAACGGTGCCGCAAAGTAAGAGATGTTCACGATAATGTTTCCGAGCGCCGCCGCCGCATCTACAAGCCCGTCCCACAATCCGCCGATGCCAGTGAGCTGCTTCTGATACGTTATGACCGTCACAAAGAAGTTGTTTATCAGGTGCAGTACCATTCCGGGGATTATCGTGTCATATCTTACCGCCATAAGCCCGAATATTATACCGCTTAAAAACGCATATGCAAACTGGTCAAAATTGCCGTGCGCCAGTCCGAACACCAGCGCCGATATAATTATCGCAGGCGTATCACCTATAGGCTTAAGCGAGCGTAACAGCAGATGACGATAGATTATCTCCTCAAATATCGGCGCAACAAATGCCGTAAAGATAAGCGTTACCACGCCCGCGGAAAAACTCGACGGAGCTATTGCTTCCATCACATTCTGTATCTCTCCCGCACCGAACAGCAGCTGTAATATATAATTTATACAGGTCGTTATATTGCTTCCCCACATTGCAAACGCAAACATAGCAGGTATGAATATAAGCGGATAGTACGACTTGTTCTCATACTGCGTGTCAAGACGCTTCAGCGGTCTGTACTTCTTATACAGCACCCCGAACGCAAGCAGCTTTGGGATATATGTCGATATATTGCTGAAAGTGTAATTAAGCACAGTAAACATAGTACTGCCTGTTTCAAGCCCGGCATTCACAAAGCCCCTCAGCAGGAACACCATCGCAATGAATATAATCTTTTGCAGCAAAACGGATACGATCAGCGCAACTCCGACATCAAGGCATATCATGCGTATATCCGCAGGCTTAAGGTCGTCTTTCGAGGTCAGAATATCAAAGCTCTGCTGTCTGTACCTGTCTGCAATAATACCGGTAAGGCTTTTCTGCATTTTAACAGAGTCCTTTCGTTAAATAATCATCATAGCTATTATATACGCCGTACACAGAATAAATCCCGCAATAAACAAAGGTTCTTTTGCCACAGCAATGAATTTCTGCTTTTTGGTAAGTGCGGGATAGTTGTTTACCGGTCGGTAAAGGCGATTGTTCTTAAGCTTTCCTATAGCCGCCGCAATGCCGACTACAGCTATTATCAGCACAACCGCAAGATAAAGCATAAGAAACGTCATAAACGCCTGTTCGCCGCCTGTAAGCCCCTCGCCCTGCTGAATATGCGTAAACGCCGATATAAAAGTTTCACTGCTTACAGCCACGATCGCTATTCCTGCAATAGAGTTGAATATCGCGTGCATTATCATTGTCGGCACAAGACTGCCGGTCGCGTATCTGACATAGCCCAGACATATGCCTACTATCACCGTATAGCAGAACTGATGTATATTGCCGTGCGCCATTCCGAAGCACAGCGATGAAACGAGTATCGCAAAGCCGTTTCCGTAGGGCATAAGCGAGGACTGTATAACTCCCCTGAACCAGTATTCCTCAAACACCGGTGCCAGCACCGCCATTTGTATAAACAGAAAAGCAAGATACCAGCCGCCAAGCCCAAGCCCCTTTGACACTATCGGTGCGAGCGTATCCTGAACCGCCGAGCGATCCTGTACTATAAAAAAAGATATCGCCATCACCGCAATGTTTGCCACCTGACCCGCTCCGTACATTGGTACGAACCACGATACAGCCTTGCCGAGCCTTTTGGGCTTCTTGTAAAGCCTGCCGTCAAAGTGATATCCGAGCAGCTTTGATGTGACCGCTATCGCCAGCACATACAGTATAAGTATACCCGCGAGCGCCTGCACCGAAGACGTTATCTGCGCATCGCAGTCAGCCATAAGCGCCCCGATGAGCGCAGTTACCGCATCAGCCGCACACCGTGCCGCGAATATGACTGTTAAAGCCAGTCCCGCCTTTTTGCAGGCGGCTCTGAAATCAGCGGCGCACATCGAGCACTTCTCCCGTTTCGAGCATTTCCTTTACATAGCTCGGGAGCGCAAAGCAGCCCTTGTGGAGCTCCGTGTTATAGTATCTTGTCTTAAGTCCGAGGGAGTTCCAGTGCTTTGCATCAAGGTCGTTTATCGGATCAAGCCCCTTACTTGCAAAGCCGAACAGCCAGTGACCACTGGCATACGTCGGGATATGAGCCTGATAAACAGCGCATACCGGGAACACCGATTTTATGCGCTCGTGCGCCCTGCACATAGCCTTTGCGTCATTAACATAGAACGGGCTTTCATGCTGATTTACAAGCACGCCCGTGTCTGTCAGCGCATTATAGCAGTTTCCGTAAAACTCAGGTGTGAAAAGACCCTCTCCCGGTCCGAACGGGTCGGTAGAATCAACTATTATAAGGTCGTATTCCCCCTGCTTATGTCTTACATAGCGCAGTCCGTCCGTAAAATGCATATCAAGTCTGGGGTCGTGCATAGAAACCGTCATCTCGGGGAAATACTCCTCGCAGACCTCAACCACCTTTTTATCTATCTCGACAAGGTCGATATGCTCTATCGTGCTGTAACGGCACAGCTCTCTTACCGTGCCGCCGTCGCCCGCACCGATAACAAGTACGTTCTTTATATCCTTCTTTACCGCCATCGGAACGTGTACTATCATATCATGATAGATAAATTCGTCCTTCTGCGTTATCATCACATATCCGTCAAGCGCAAGCAGTCTGCCGAATTCAAGCGACTGAAAAACGTCTATCCTCTGATATTCGCTTTGCTCGCTGTACAGCTGTTTGTCTACTCTTATCGAAAACTTAACACTGTCGCTGTGATTTTCAGTAAACCATAAATCCATATTATTACCGTCCTTTCAATCTGTAAACGCATAAGTCTATGTGGTACGGCGGGCGATCTTAATCGTCCAGTATCATAATGTTCTTTATTTCAAGGTCCTGTGTACCCGTAAGAAAACAGCCCTTATCCCCCGCATACTTTATATATGCGAGAATTTCATCGGTTATCTGCTCTCCGGGCGCAAGTATCGGTATTCCGGGCGGATAGCACATTACAAATTCGCCGCTTATCTTACCCGAACTGCGCTCTATCGGCACACTCTTCTTGTTTCCATAGAATGCGTCCTGAGGCGACAGCTTTACTATAGGATTGATATATTCGTGATCAAGCATACCCGTCTTATCCTTTGAATAGATACGCTTTATGTCATTGAGCGCACCGATAAGCCTGTCAAGATACAGCTCCCTGTCGCCTATCGAAACATAAGCGAGGATATTTCCTATATCGCCGAATTCTATCTGTATTCCGTAGCGGTCACGGAGAATATCATACACCTCAATGCCCGCAAGTCCGATATCTCTCGTGTGTATCGACAGCTTTGTAACATCGAAATCGTAGAACGCTCCTCCGTCACACAGCTCCTTCGAGAATGCGTAATAGCCGCCTATCTCGTTTATCTCATCACGCATATACTGCGCATATGACTGCACCTTTGCGAATATCTCCTTGCCGTGAAGCGCAAGGTTTCTTCTCGATATATCAAGGCTCGACATCAGAAGATAGCTTCCGCTTGTCGTCTGCATAAGGTTTATTATCTGCCTTACATAGCCCTCGTTCACTGTGTCCGCTGTAAGCAAGAAGCTGCTCTGCGTCAGCGAGCCGCCGCTCTTGTGCATACTTACTGCGGCAAAGTCCGCGCCCGCTTTCATTCCTGCAAGCGGCATATTGTCGCCAAAGTAGAAATGCGTTCCGTGCGCCTCGTCCGCAAGCAAGTACATTCCGTGAGCGTGTGCAAGATCCGCAATACGCTTTATATCCGAGCATACTCCGTAATAGGTCGGGTTATTTACAAATACCGCCTTGGCATCGGGATTTTCAAGTATAGCCTTTTCAACGTCCTCGACCGTCATTCCGAGCGGTATGCCCAGCTCCTTGTTTACTCCGGGGTTTACATATACCGGCACAGCACCGCCGAGAATAAGCGCATTTATCGCACTGCGGTGTACGTTACGCGGCATTATTATCTTCTCGCCGCGCTTGGCAACGGCAAGCGCCATAGCCTGCACGGCGGCGGTAGTTCCGTTTACTATAAAGAATGCGTTTTTAGCACCGAAAGCCTCTGCGGCTATCTGCTCCGCCTCCTTTATGACAGAAACCGGGTGACAGAGGTTATCGAGCGGCTTTGACGAGTTTACGTCCACCGTCATGCATTCCCTGCCTAAAAATTCCGTCAGCTCGGGGTTACCCCTGCCCATCTTATGACCGGGTACGTCAAAAGGCACTATACGCTTTGCCCGGTATTCCTTTAACGCCTCATATATAGGCGCGCGCTCCTGTGAGAGCATATCATCAGTCCTTTCGGAAAGGAAGTAATGTTGTCATAGTATCACATTGATATTTTTGCAGGGGAGGGGCTTGTCCCTCCCGCAAATTTATTGATTATGTCTTTTGTCGATTTATAGAACGAAGTGTGAAGTTCACTCACCCGTAAATATTCATTCCCGAATATATCTCGATCATCTCTCGCCTTAAGTTCTCCGTAATTCTCAGTCGCTCCTTAGGCGGGATATCATATATATCCGTATTGAACAGGTAGTTTTTCAGATCCATCTCTCGCACCATAAGTCTTGTGTGGAATATGTTCGCCTGATACACGTTTATATCGGTTGCGTCATATTTCGTCAGCGTATAGTCGTTGATAAAATCCTGGATCGAAGTTATATCGTGGTCGAGATACAGCTTTCTTCCGCCTACATCACGGGTAAAGCCTCTCACCCTGTAATCTATCGTTATGATATCGGAATCGAAACTGCCGATAAGGTAATCCAGCGCATTAAGCGGCGAGATCTCTCCGCAGGTCGAAACGTCAATATCTACCCTGAATGTAGAAATACTGTTGTTGGGGTGATATTCGGGGTAAGTGTGCACCGTAACGTGCGACTTGTCAAGATGCGCCACCACCGTTTCGGGAGCTGCTGCCGCACCGCGCTGAGGGTGAAGCGGCTTTCCGTCCACCATTCCCCTGTTGCATGACTTATCTATCTCCATGCTGTCGGTTGCCTTTTCACTTATCAGCAGTGTTACGCTCGCGCCCTGCGGATCGTAGTCCTGCTTTGAAATATTAAGCACATTCGCCCCGATTATATCCGTAACATCACACAATATACCCGTCAGACGCTCTGAGTTATACTGCTCATCGATATAGTCAATATATTCTTTTTGTTCTCTTGCCCCTTTAGCATAACAAACATCATAAATGTTAAAGCTGAGGGTCTTTGTGAGGTTGTTGAAACCGTAAAGTTTAAGTTTTTTTTCCAACAGACACACAACCTTTCGGAAAAATATCTGCATATAAACACAGCTATTATAATAATATAGTAAAACTGCCCTCTTGTCAATAAAAACTTGTGTAAAGAAGCCGCCGACAGCTTTGATGCTCATCGGCGGCTCTGAATATTATTCTGTTTAATTTGAGATTACACGTTATCCTGACCGGGAACATACTCAAGACTGTCGTCTGAAGTTGTAACCTCTGTAGCTTCCTTAGACTTTATTTCTCCCGAAGTATCATTCTTATCCTTGAATACAAACTTCAGCAGGATAGGAGTTACTACAGTAGTAATAACGACCATAATTACTATAGGACCGAAAAGTCCGCTGCTCATAAGTCCCATATTAAGTCCCTTATCGGCAACTATCAGCGCAACCTCGCCACGGGAGATCATTCCGACACCTATCTGCAAAGCCTCTTTATTGGTGTATCTGCATATCTTCGCACCAAGTCCGCAGCCGACAACCTTTGACAGTATAGCGACTACCAGCAGTACAACGGCGAATATGATGATTGTAGGCGTCATATTTGTAAGCGTTACCTTAAGACCTATGCTTGCGAAGAAGATAGGCGACAACAGCAGATAAGACATTGTATCAAATCTGTGTGCGATATACTTAGTCTTTGACGTACTTGAAATTACAAGACCTGCGACGAACGAACCTGTAATATCGGCAACGCCGAAAAATTCTTCCGCAACATACGCAAAGAGAAGGCAGAGCGCAAAGCTTACAATAACATAACGGCGCTGATTTTCTTCCGTTCTCTGCGTCCACTTGTTGAACACGAAGTGGAAGAATATACCGAACAGCAAAGCAAATGCAAAGAAACCGAGTATCTTCAGTATTACTATACCTATGTTTCCCGATTCGGGGTCTGCAAGAGATGTAATTACCGTCAGTGCAATGATACCGAGTACATCGTCTATAAGAGCCGCACCGAGTATTGCGTTACCTGCTCTTGTGTTGAGCTTTCCGAGTTCTTTAAGCGTTTCAACAGTGATACTTACCGATGTTGCAGTAAGGATAACACCTACGAAAACGTCCTGTAAGAATGTCGATGTCGAAAGAGTGGGATCTGCTGTACCGAACAGGAACGCTGTAGCGGCACCGCCGACCAGAGGAACGATAACACCGATAAGAGCTATTATCGAGCTTGCAAGTCCGCACTTTTTCATCTCGCGGATATCCGTTTCAAGACCTGCGACGAACATAAGCACGATAACGCCTATCTCCGACAGATTGCTGAGTATCGGAGCGTTGTCAAGAGATACAAGGTTAAGACACACAGGGCCTAAAATGATACCGGCAACCAGTGCGCCGACTACCTGAGGCAGCTTTATAACCTTTGACAGCAGTCCGAATGCTTTTGTGAAAATGAGGATTATCGCTATATAAAGCAGATATGTGTAATCCATAATTCATCTTCCTTTCTGTTTGTTCTACTTTTTCTTTTCGTCACAAAGGCTATATCGCTGCTGTGCGATATAGCCCCTGTTTTTTCTGTATGCCCGTATTATAACACCTATTTAGAACATGTCAATCTATCCTCGCGATTTTGCAGAGAAAAAAATCATAAAATCTATGTATTAACCAAAGCGAACTATTTTAAGTGGACAAATTTATTGATTATTTTCTATGCAATTTTTTAATGGCTCGCCATTCATTTTGGCGATACTTCTTTTTGCAAAGATGGCATAAAAAGCATATCTCCATACCGCTCACATTCTCATAGATCCGCATAAATAAAAGCGTTACGGGATTTTTACATTCCCGTAACGCTTTTATGATTATGAAATTTTCATAAATATTTATTCAGTATCGGAACATTTCAGCCGACCTTTTCAACCATACATACAGCGTGTGCGGCTATGCCATTTCCTGCTATGCCAAGGCCCTCCTCGGTAGTCGCCTTGACGTTCACATCGTCCGTATCAAGCCCCAGCGCCGCCGCTATGCTCTCCTGCATATCCGGTATGAAGCTTGCAAGCTTCGGCTTTTCGGCGATTATAGTTATATCCGCATTTGTAACGTGTGCATTTTTCTCATCAAGCAGTTTCCTGACGTGTTCAAGAAGTCGCATACTGCTTATACCCTTGTATCTGTCATCGCTGTCGGGAAAATGCTTTCCGATATCTCCGAGAGCCACAGCTCCGAGCATAGCGTCCATAAGCGCGTGTACCGCAACGTCCGCATCGCTGTGTCCGAGAAGTCCTATATTATCCTTATTCGGCACTTCCACGCCGCAAAGTATCAGCCTTCTGCCTTCTACAAGCCTGTGCACGTCATATCCGTGACCTACACGAAGCTTTGGTGCGCCTGTTTTACCGATAACATATTCTGCCATTGATATATCCTCTTTCGTGGTCAGCTTTATATTGTCGTAGCTTCCCTCAACGATAAACGGCTTTATGCCGTACAGCTCCATGACCGATGCATCGTCCGTTATCCTTGCGTCAGTGACATCAAGCTTTTCCGCCGCCGCGAGATAATCTGCCTTTCTTGCCGCCTGTGGTGTCTGAGCAAGCCATAGACCGCTTCTGTCCGGAGTAGCTGTGACAATACCGTCCTCGCATACCTTTACCGTGTCCTTCGCTCTTACCGCCGCCAGTGCCGCACCGTGCCGAAATGCCTCCAGTGCGACCTTGTCTGCCGTCTTTGCCGTCACAAAAGGCCTTGCTCCGTCATGTATCGACACAACATCGCTCTTTCCCGAGGTCTGTTTTACAGCTTTCAGTGCGGACTCAAAGCGTGTTGAGCCGCCCGTGATGATCTTTATCTGTTTGTCGGTCTGCACATTTTTGCTTATCAGCTCTTTGATTTTATTGATATTATCCTCGCTTGCCGCTATTATTATCTCATCGGCGTTGCTTTCGATAAACCGCTCCACACTGTACAGTATGACCGCCTTGCCGTGAAGCAATGCCGTCATCTTGTCAAAGCCCATTCTCCTGCCGCTTCCTGCGGCAAGGATTATCGCACTTGTAAACATACCTCTCCTTTACGATCAGTCAAAATGCTTGTAGTTGCCGAGAAATTTAAAGTACTTCATCTCTTCCTCAAGTATAGTCATAAGCCTTACCACCTCGGGATCAAGCGCATTTCCCTCAAAGTCGAGGTAGAATACAACGTCAAACGTTTCCCGCTTTATATCCTGCTTTGCCTGAGGCACAGGCGCACTCTCTATCTTTGTGATATTCAGTCCGTACAGCGCAAAACGGATAAGCATTCTGTACAGTGAGCCCGTGGTATGCGGCAGTGACATACATATCGAGATTATATCCGCGTCGGGAGTGACCTCCGGGCGCTTAGATATGCAGATAAAGCGCGTTGTATTGTCCGGGTTGTCCGCAATGCCGCGCTTTACTATCTCAAGACCGTACAGCTTTGCGCATCTCTCCGAGCATATCGCCGCTACCGTATTATCGTCACTGTTTGCGACCAATTCTGCGGCAAGTGCCGTATTTGTGTATGGCACCTGTCTTGCGGAGCTTTCCTTTAAAAATCCGAAGCACTGCTTTAAAGCCTGTTCATGCGAATATATAGTCTTTATATCCGCTCCGGGCTTTGCCGCAAGGCAGTGATCTATCTTTATCTGAGTGCGCTTGCAGATATAGAAATTGTACTTTGCGAGCAGGTCGTAGGTCTGCCTTATATCGCCCGCCGTGCTGTTTTCGATCGGAAGAACGCCGTAATCCGCACTACCGCTTTCAACTGCCTCAAACACATCGGAAAAGTCGGGATAGAAGTCTATCTCCGACTCGGGGAACAGCTTTACCGAAGCCGCTTCGGTATTGCTGCCCGCAGTACCCGGGCAGGCGATCCTTATGGATTCTGTTTTCGGGGTTGCAAACTCAGGTGTCGGCGCGTCAGCAAGTATCCTCTGCTGTAAGCACTTGGATATATCCATAATACAGGTGAACAATTGTCCCGCACCCTCGGAAATATCCTCGGGCGCTTCGCTCTTTATACGCTCGAGTATTTCCTGCTCGCGCTTTCCCTGAAACACCTGCATATTGTTTTCTTTCTTGTACTTTGCGACCCCGACACACAGATCCATACGCTTCAGAAACAATCTCAGTATTTCATCGTCTGTCGCGTCGATCTCTCTCCTTATCTCTTTGAGATCCATTTTTACTCTCCGTTTCTTTATTTCGGTATTTTATACATTATACAGCAATTGCCGCAGAACTTTTTTCAAAGCACTGCGACAATGCATAATTTTCAGTTTCAGTCTGCTTTCGACTCCGCCGAGCTTTCTGCCGCAGCTGAAGAAGATACGGAGGACGTTTTGGAAGACGCATCGCTGTTTACCGTTGCCTTGGCATAGTACACAGTTACCGTTTCGGAATTTGCAACATCGACCTTTTCGCCGACCTTTTTACTGCATTTAACGACATATCCCGCCTTTACGCCGTTCGTGTCGCCGGTTTCCTTCTTTTCAAACTTAACGTTTCTCTGCGACAGCATAGCCGTGTACTCATCAACTTTAAGACCGGTGTAATCGGGAAGCGCTATAGATGAAGGTCCCTTGCTGACTACAAGCTTTATCTCAGTGCCTTCTGTGATCTCGGTATCAGGCTTGATGCTCTGGCTTATTACTATGCCGTTTGCGACTGTATCGTCGAACTTATATTCGGCGTTTATCTTTACAAAGTTGTATGTGTCCTGTATAGACGTAAACAGCGCGCCTGTAAATGTCGGACAGCCGTACACGATATCCGGCATTGTATCGGAGGATACCGTTGTTGTAGCGGCGGTAGTTTCCGGAGCGCTTGAAGATGCCGTGCTCTCGGGTGCGGAATAATAGTTCGGGTCGTATGACGAGCTTGTATTATTATCTGTCATTGCAAGCACCGCGATAGCGATGCCGAAGCCGATGATTATAACGCCGCACACGATTATAGTTGCGATAATCGCCGCTTTATTATTCTGCTTTTTCTTCTTGCCCTTAGCGTTTGTGCTTTTCTGCACAGGCGCTTTTTCAGGCTCTTCCGTGACCTCGATACGCTTTACACGCTGAACCGGACGAACCGCCTCCTGCTCGGCGGTATTGAACTTAGGTTGCTCAAACAGCTTTACAACAAGCTCTGTTATCGTCTGTATACGGTTTGAAGTGTTCAGCTTCAGACCGTTCATTATAACCTTTGAAACGTGGCTGGGCACATTTCTGTTTATCACCATAGGCTCGGGGCAGTTGTCATTTCCCAGTCTTGAAATAGATTCTGCGGGCACACAGCCGGTCAGCACCCTGTACAGAGTAGCGGATATGCCGTATACGTCTGTCCATGTACCTTGCCACTCTGCGGACGAATACTGCTCGGGAGCAGAATAGCCGGGGTACATCTCGCACGCAATTTCCGTGCCTGTCGTTCTCCCTGCGCTTATCTGAAAATCTATGAGCTTAAGCTCGTTCTTCTCTGTCACAAGTATAGTCTGCGGACTTATCCCGCGGTGGATTATCCCTGCGGAGTGCACAAGGCTGAGCGTGGTCAGTATCGGGGGGAAGAGCTCCTTTACCCTGTCCCATGTAAGCTCGCCCGAGCAGTTGGCAAGATAATTTTTCAGCGTTATGCCGTTAATAAACTCGAATATTACATACGCCGTATTGTTCTGCGGGAAAATATCAAGCACCGTCTGTATGTGCGTCATTGAACGTGCCTTGAGCAACGCTTTGTTAAGCTCCACGAACTCCGACATATACGTCTTGTAAAGCGGAAGCTGGTTAGGGTCAACTATTATCTGCGGATCGCCCTTCTTGCGTGAGCACAGTGTATCGGGCATATATTCCTTGATCGTGACCTTTGTACCGGTCACCTTGTCAAAACCGATATATGTAGCTCCCTCGCCGTTGTAGCTGAGAAGCTTTCCTGCAATATAACGGTCGTTGAGCACCGTCCCCGGTGCAAGATATGACGGCAGATAAGGCGCGTCATTGCTATAGCCGCATTTCTCGCACGGCCCGTCGCTCTCTTTCTCGTTCATACAGCCTAAGCACAGTCTGTTTATCTCTGTCATTCAGACATTCCTTTCAAAAGAGGATCTTCTCCTCGCAAAGTTTTATGTATAACCGCCTTTCGCAGGCGATAATTATCTATAATTCAGCTACTATATAATAACTTAAAAACCGCTCGATGTCAACGGTTTCGGGCGATTTGTAATAATATTGTAACTTTTTTAAAAAAATCGGTGTTAATTTAAATAATATTGGTATTTCTTTCTATGAAATATTTTGTGGAAGTTGACAAAGCGCCGCCACGGGGTTATACTTGAATAAAAATTCTGTGTATAAGGTGATATTATGTTCGGCAAAAACAAACGACCCAAAGATACAATGTCGGTAAAGGATATGACGCGGCTTGACAAACGACCGCTGAAATACGTCACAATGCGCGACCCCGAAACCTATAAGGAGGTACGGCTCGGTGAAAACGGCGCTGTAAACATTATGGACGGCGATTTTGTGCTTGTCTGCCTCGGCAAGGACGTAATGCGCTGTGACTTGTCGGAGGTGCGTGTAGGCGAGCTTATGAACCTGTCGGGCATAACGGTCAAGGGCATTGATAAAGGAACAGGTAAAGAAATGTCGGTTATCGCTTACTTTGCGGATAAATTCTGATTTCAGCCGGTTCTTGCTTTGTGGATAAGATAGTAACTACCGCCCCTGCTTTACGCAGAGGCGGTAGTTGTATTCTATCGTTCCAAGCAATTAAAATCAACCGAAATAATCGATCTTCATAGCCTTCTTGACCTCGCTCATAGTCTGAGCCGCGCACTGACGTGCCTTTTCAGTACCCTTCTTCAGCACATCGTAAACATAGTCCATATTCTTTGCAAGCTCCTCACGGCGCAGTCTTATCGGCTCAAGCTCCTCCTGCATTACGTTGTTGAGGAACTTCTTTATCTTCATATCGCCAAGACCGCCGCGCTTGTAGTGCTCCTTCAGCTCGTCAAGGTTCTTATAATCGGGCAGATAACGTTCAAAGTGCTCATCTGTGCAGAATGCGTCAAGATAGGTGAACACCGTGTTACCCTCGATATGACCGGGGTCGGATACCTGAATGTGGAGCGGGTCGGTAAACATACTCATTATCTTTGTCTTGATGTCGGCAGGACTATCCGCAAGGTAAATGCAGTTGCCGAGCGACTTGCTCATCTTTGCCTTGCCGTCAGTACCGGGCAGACGCATACAAGCCTCGTTTTCGGGAAGCAATATTTCCGGCTCGACCAGCACAGGCTCATAGATGGAGTTGAACTTGTGGACTATCTCCTTAGCCTGCTCGAGCATAGGCAGCTGATCCTCGCCTACAGGAACGGTCGTAGCCTTGAAGGCTGTAATATCGGCGGTCTGGCTTATCGGATAGCATAAGAAGCCCGCAGGTATGCTTGCTTCAAAGTTTCTCATTGTAATTTCCGCTTTTACGGTAGGGTTACGCTGTAATCTTGATACTGTAACAAGGTTCATATAGTAGAATGTAAGCTCGGTAAGCTCGGGTATCATCGACTGAATGAATATCGTTGACTTTTCGGGGTCAAGTCCTGCCGCCATATAGTCGAGTGCTACCTCGCCTATATTACTGCGCACCTTTTCGGGATTGTCGAAGTTATCCGTCAGCGCCTGTGCATCGGCGATCATAATATAGATGTCGTCAAAATCGCCCGTATTCTGCAACTGCACTCTGCGTCTGAGCGAACCCACATAGTGTCCTATGTGAAGTCTGCCTGTCGGTCTGTCGCCTGTTAAAATAATCTTGCTCATAATATTTACCTCTTCATATATCGGCTTAAACAAAAAGCTCCCGTTCCGAATAAGGAACAGAAGCCGTATCTGCAAGCCACCTTATTGTACGCACATAAAAATGCGCTCTCTGTGTCACGGTCAGAGTCTTCCGTCAGAAACTACTCACTCATCGCTTTCGGTCTGCCCTCACAAGTCCATTCGTATCGGATAAATACGCCGCTTTTCAGCTTACGCGGCTCTCTGTGGTATCTCTGCCGATATTACTACTCTCGGTCAACGGTTTAATATAAGTGTAGTATATCACGTTTCCCTCTCATTGTCAAGCGCGGCAGGCGGCAATGTGCCGCTCCAAATTCGCCGTTCTGCCGGTTTGCGGTTTGAATAACCTCCGTTATCGGCGGTAATAATATGCAACTGCGTATTTATCGCTCCGGACAATGTCATAGCTTATGCCACCCCCCGCCCCGCACCTCACTTGGCTCCCTTGCCAAAGGGAGCTGGCTTGCGGCAAGGCTCGCTTGTTTCAAATACTACTATCATTCGCGACACACGCAACGCCCAAATCTCATAAAATTTAGCTGTCGCAAGACTGAGGGATCGTTGCCACAAACCTTTCCGCTTCCACAAACACCGCCAACTCCGCACTATCCCCACGCACAAAAAACCGGGCAACGATTTTCCCATCGCCGCCCGGTCTTATTATTAACTTTTATTCAGTAGTAATTATTTCGCCGCAGTTTTCCCACTAACACTTCCATAACCGCCGTAAAGCGCCGTCTTGCCGCTCATATAATAAGCCTTGACTCTGAATTTGTAAGTAGTGTTCTTAGCAAGTCCTGCCTTTCTGTAAGTGGTCGTGTTGCCGTTTGTTATCTTAGCAACTCTTACCCACTTTCCGCCCTTGTACATCTCAACGATATAGCCCTGAGCAGATGTATTTTTCGTCCAGTTCACTCTGAGTGCGTCCTTAGCCTTACCCACAATCTTGACGCCCTTGACAGCAGACGGATTTGTCCTTGCGGTCACGGTAGCACTATAGTTACCATAAAGCGCGGTCTTACCGCTCATTTTATAAGCCCTGACTCTGAACTTATACACAGTCGAAGCCTTAAGTCCGCTCGCTCTATATGTAGTCGTGCTGTTCTTGGTTATCTTAGCGGCTCTTACCCACTTGCCGCCCTTGTACATCTCAACAATGTAACCATCGGCTGTGGTATTCTTAGTCCAGTTGATACGGAGCGCGTCAGCCGCTCTGCCGGTAAGCTTTGCACCCTTTACGACAGACGGATTTGTCCTTGCGGCAACAGTTGCACTGTATGCGCCGTAAACCACAGTCTTACCGCTTATCTTGTATGCTCTTACTCTGAACTTATAAGCTGTTCCTGCCTTAAGTCCTGCTTTTCTGAAAGTGGTTGTGTTATTGTTCGTTATCTTCGCAACTCTTACCCACTTGTTGCCCTGATACATCTCAACAATATATCCGTCAGCGCTTGTATTCTTAGCCCAGTTGATGCGAAGCGCGTCAGCCGCTCTGCCGGTAAGCTTTGCACCCTTTACGACAGACGGATTTGTCCTTGCCGCAACAGTCGCACTGTAATTACCATAAAGTGCAGTCTTACCGCTCATCTTATACGCTTTTACTCTGAACTTATACACTGTCGAAGCCTTAAGACCTGCTTTTCTGAAAGTGGTTGTGTTATTGTTTGTTATCTTTGCAACTCTTACCCACTTATTACCCTGATACATTTCAACAATGTATCCATCGGCACTTGCATTCTTACTCCAGTTGATACGGAGAGCGTCAGCCGCTCTGCCGCCGAGCTTAACTCCGGTTACTTTTGCAGGCGCAGTTACCTTGTCGATAAGCTTATAGTTCAGTCCGTTTTCTTTTGCATACTTTTCTGCCGCTGTGCCGGGATAACATTTTAAAAGAATTGTATCGTCAAACGGCACATTGTTGCCTCCAATACCGTCATTGCCGAAATTCACTACATTTTCAGGTATGATGAGTTCCTTTAACGACTCGCAACCGTTAAATGAAGCGAGTTTTATATCGGTCAGGCTCTCAGGCAAAGTAACGCTTTTCAACGATTTATCGAAGGTAAATGCAAAAGCACCTATTACTTTCACACCTTCGGGAATTACGATACTCTTTAATGCGTAACAACGACCGAATGTATAGTTGGCTATTTCTGTAATGTTGTTTGATAAAGTAACTTTTTCAAGCATCTTACAATCTAAAAATGTTGCAATACCTATATGGGTCACACTGTCCGGAATTGCTATTTCCTTTATAGCTGTATTGGCAAATACGCGTCTATCTAATGTTTTTACACCATTTTTAATTGTGACGCTTGCTAATGATTCGCACCCTATAAAAGCTTCTGTACCTACCGTTTCAACATTTCCGGGTATTACAATTTCAGTAATCGCTGTGCAAGCAAAAGCAGCTTCTCCGATCGAACGTACTGTATTTGGGATAGTTACATCTGCCAGTGACGAACAATTATAAAATGCATAGTTGCATATTTTGGTTACACTATCAGGAATTTTATAACTCTTATCGGTTTTTCCTATGGGAAAACAAATTAACTCTGTTTTATTCTTATTAAATATAATGCCGTTCACCGAAGAATAACTTGCATTATCTTTATCAACATCTATTTTCGTAAGGCTTGCGCATTCGTAGAAGACACCGTCGCCAATGCTTGTCACGCTGTCAGGTATAACTATACTCTTTATGTCGGTGTAATCACTGAAAGTGCCATTGCTTATAGCTGTTACACTCTTCCCATCAATTTCCTCGGGAATTACTACATCACTTTCGCTTCCGATATACTTTGTTATTTCAATTTCATCATTATCGTTTACTGTATATTCGTAATCCGACAGCTCGGGAAGAGTGATATCAAAGGAAACGGTTATACTGTCATCAAACTTGATCTCATCTTTATTTATAGGAGGATCGTTTTTTGTTAAACCGTATTCATTATATATCTCGATTACAAATTTTCCGTTGTGATCAAGATCACCAAACATTATTTTTTTGCTGTCAACAGGTATCGTTTTTGTTGTTCCGTCAGTATTGGACAGCAGAACCTTTACGTTGCTTACGCCGATTTTCTTGCTCTTCGCCAGTGCCATCATATCACCGCTGTCGGCATCGCCTAACGTATCCTTGTTACTTCTGTAATCTATATTGAACCTGTAAGCAAGGTCCTTAATATTAACGCTTAAAAATGAAGCTCCTTTTCCCGCAACAGATTCCAGCCTTTCATCTCCGGTTTCTTCATCAATTACTGTCGATTTGATATCAGAAATCGATACTGAGTATGTGCCGCTTTTGGTAACTTTCTGCGTACTGGAATCCCACAGCGTATAAGTTCCGTCAGAATTCTCTGAAAAACCCGAATCATCGGTAATACTCGGATAAAAATCGCTGTCCGAATATGTTAAATACGCAGTATTATTCGAATAGTTACAATTATGTGTCAGTAAGACTTCTCCGTCTTTATCGAGAATTTCACATTTTGTAACTCGTATATTCGCGTAAGAATTACCCCATTCTTGTAGAGCAACCTGAATGCATCCGATTTTTTTTACTGCACCATTGGCGAGCGGATTTTCAAATCCGTTTGCGGTTATCTGATATGTATAGTCACCGACTTTTTCAACTACTATATCTCTGCTGCTGTCTGCTGTATCAATTTCCAGCTCAGGATCTTGCACACCCCAGAATTGTTTTGACTGCCAATTATACTTATCCCACTCATCTGTACCCTGTGTAATATCACCGCCATTGATCGAAAGCACTACATCTCCGCCGATATCTCCTGTCCAAAACTCACGGTTTCCGTCTTCATCATTTGCATCATATTCCGGCACTGTAATAGTAAATCTAACACCTGTAACTTCAGAATTATCAATATCATGCACTATAGCCGGCTTGCCCTCATCTTCTATCCCCTCGTAATATACCTGCATCATCCATGTGTCTGAACCGCTTGTAATTCCGTCTTCCGGATTTTCTTCTTTTATTAAGCACGCTGCTGATGCACTATTGGCGATACCTTTTTCAAATATCGGCAGATTATCTCCAAACGGAGTAGCCACCGCAGTGATCGCCATGATTGATGCCACAATTCCCGCGGCTATCTTTTTCACTTTCATAAATTCATACCTCTTTCTTTTTTAAAATATAAAAAGGCATACTCCACCCCTCGTGGACTATGCCTTAATTACCATATTAAATTTTACGCAGAGATATTGTGCATTACTTACAGAGGTGCTGTTACTCAGCCCCCCCCCGTTTACATAAATTAACATTTACTGTCTTGCACATATCTCTCACCCTTACATTTCTTACAAAAATATCTTTTTCCTTTCGATAGCATTAGTATATCATTATTGCTATAACTTGTCAAGCTGTTTTGATTACGAAATATTTCCGGTACACTTTTTAGCTCCGCTCTAAAGCTTCTGCTCCCGCACTGCGCTATTTCTGCCATCACCGCCAACCCCTCACTATCCCTCGCCCTGCACTACCCAAAATCCAAATCTACCGCCGGCGGCGGTCACCACAATTATTCATCATTCATTATTCATTATTCATTAAACAAAAAGTCCGCGCCTTTTCAGACAACGGACCTCGATATAAAATTTCAATGTAAAATCAAAGTGTGCCGCCCGCCGGTAACGTAATGTCGCCTATCGGCAACAGTCAGAACGGCGAATTTACCACGGCACATTGCCACCCGCCGGTAACGGAAGTCGCACAAATCGCAAACCTTCAGAACGGCGCATTTGAAGCGGCTCACAGCCGCCCGCCCGCCTTATCATATTGCTCATTGCTTTGTGTGACCCCGCCGTTCCTCGATTTTCCGCTGTACTGCAACAATATTAAAGGCGGAATTGTCAGCGGCTCCGCCGCCATTGCCGCCGCCCGCCGTTCACTTGAACCGGTCAAATCGACAGTATATCCGAATTTTAATTCTGTTCTGTTATTTCTGCTTGATCCTTTTTAATAAGCTTTATACCTGATTTTTTCCACATCAACATAATTGCTCTGACTCCGAAGTATTCAAATGCGGAGAGAAGTATTATCAAAGGTATCGCTATAGCCATATTGTGCTGATAACTGCCGTCGGGATAAAGCCGAATGATAGCATAGAATACAGTTCCATGATTGAAGTACAACGGAAGAGAAGCTTTACCGAGAAAACTGAAGATCCTCCATTTAAACAATCCATGCAGTGCGCTTTTTTCACTGAATGTAATTGCTGTTGTCGCGATAAAAAGCGGGATAATAAATGTATCGCTTATTTTCCTTGTGAAAATTGAAACGATAAGTATAAATAAATAACCGAACAGCTCTATAACAGTCAAAACAAATTTGCCGAACTTTGTGTAGTCGTGTTCCGTGATTTTTTTGTATACAAGATATGCCAGAACTCCGGTAAGTAAGCCTATAGCCGCCTTTAAAGGAAATTCGATAAGCTTGTTCAAAACCTTAATCGTACTGTCTGAGGAAGCGGCTAAATTATATCTTAAAGCAAGTAAAAACGGATATATCGTAGGTGCGAAAAAATACAGAAAAAACCTGCTGTTTTTGCAGAGCATATAGTAAAAAATCGGAATAACAACAAACATAGCGCCGAGATACCAAGCAACACCGAGAAAGAAATCTTTAAGACCGCCGCCTGATATTCCGATTAGATCCGGTATAATTTCAGATATCTTTGTTGCCACTGTACCAAATGTCAGATGACCTAATAAAGCTGCACCGCCAAGCACTATTGTAAACTTGATGAACAGAGCAAACAGATAATCGGGATATATAGGCTTCATTTTATTTATATTGAATTTCCAGGCTGCTTTTTCTGCCGTCAGACCGAAATCCTTATTCTTGAAATAGCCCTTTACCATCAAAAAGCCGCTTACGGCAAAGAAAAAGTATATCGCTTTGTGCCCTGATGTGGTAAAATTGAGATAGGACGGGAATTTGTTTGTCACATACTGTGAATGTTGTAATATTACCATTATACAGAAAACAAACCTTAGAAACTCTATTTCCAGATTTTTGGCTTTTCTCATAATCAGATCTCCCCATTTAATTTTTATACGCAAAAAGGCACAGTCCACCCCTCGTGGACTATGCCTTAATTACCATATTGAATTTATTTACACAGAGATATTGTGCACTACTTACAGCGACACTTTCAGAGTGCCCCCCCCCATTTACATAAATTGGCATTTACCGTCTTGCACATATCTCTCACCCTTACATTTCTTACAAAAATATCTTTTTCCTTTCGATAGCATTAGTATATCATTATTGCTATAACTTGTCAAGCTGTTGTGATTACGAAATATTTCAGGTACACTTTTTAGCTTTGCACAAAAGCTTCTGCTCCCGCACTGCGCCATTTCTTACATCACCGCCAACCCCGCACTATCCCTCGCCCCGCACTACCCAAAATCCAAATCTGTCGCCGGCGGCGGTCACCACAATTATTCATCATTCATTATTCATTAAACAAAAAGTCCGCGCCTTTTCAGACAACGGACCTCGATATAAAATTTCAATGTAAAATTAAAGTGTGCCGCCCGCCGGTAACGTAACTGTCGCCAATCGGCAACAGTCAGAACGGCGAATTTGAAGCGGCACATTGCCGCTGTCAGCGGCGACCCGCCGCAGCCGCCGCAGCCGCGCTGTGCGCTGTTGAAAATGCTATCTGTAGGTTATACCCGCCTGTGTAAGCGGCACAGTCGATAATTTCGCCCGCAAAATACAGCCCGTCAATCAGCTTCGACTGCATCGTTTTCGGGTCAATTTCCTTAAGCGATACCCCGCCGTCGGTTATTATCGCCTCTTCTATCGGGCGCAGTCCCGTAACCGTCAGGTCAAAGCGCTTGAGCGCATTTACTATTGCCGCTCTCTGCACCTTAGTGATCTCACTTATTTTGGTATCGATCGCAACTCCCGCCTTGTCAAGCACAGGTTCAACCATCGCCTGCGGCAGAAGTCCGCGCATTACTGTAGATATCTGCTTTGCGTGCTGTTCGCCAAAGTCGCGCAGAAGCCTTGCGTCAAGCTTCTTGTCGTCAAGCGCAGGCTTAAGGTCTATTTCAAGCCTGTAATCGCTCTTCTTGACATACGCCGATGCGGAAAGCACAAGCGGACCGCTCACGCCGAAATGCGTGAACAGCATCTCACCAAGCTCCTTGTACACCGCCTTATTTTTAGCCGTATCGATAAGCGACAGCGTAACGTTCTTAAGGCTCAGCCCCGACATATCACAGCAACAGCTCTCTTTTACGCATATCGGGACAAGCATAGGCTTTGGTTCAACGATAGTGTGACCGAGCGCCCGGGCTATCTCATAGCCGCTGCCGTCCGAGCCTGTGCCGCTGTACGATGCTCCGCCCGTCGCTATTATGACGTTATCCGCATAAACCTCGCTCTCACCAAGCCTTACGCCCTTGACTCTGCCGTCCTCGGTTATTACCCCTTTTGCGTGCGCGGTGATTATTTTGACACCGAGCGTACCCATACGCTTTTTAAGCGCTTCAACAATGTCCTTTGCACTGTCGGAAACAGGGAAAACACGGTTTCCTCTCTCGGTTTTCAGCGGCACTCCCAGCCCCTCAAAGAAGCTCATGGTATCATATGCCGAAAAACCCGCAAGAGCGCTGTATAGAAAGCGGCTTCCTGTGGGTATGTTCTTCATTATATTGTCGTTGTCACTGTTGTTGGTGACGTTGCACCTGCCCTTGCCTGTTATGGCAAGCTTTTTGCCGAGCTGTCTGTTGTGCTCTATTACAACGGTGCGTACACCTCTCTCGGAGGCAAAAACGGCGGCAGCCATACCTGCCGCGCCCCCGCCGATTATTGCTAAGTCGTAGTTCATTATACGTCCTTTTTGTATACCTGATTTTCCTCCCACAGCTTTTCAAGCTTGCCGAAGGTCTGTTCGATATTGTCCTTGTTCCTTGAGCTTACCGCAACGATAATTGCATTGAGCAGACTGAGCGGGGCTACAAGAGAGTCCGCAAAGCTTGCCATATCGCTCCTTGCTATAAGCAGCTCGTTTGCATACGATGCCAGCGGTGAAGTCACACTGTCGGTTATTGCAACGACATTTGCATTACAGCTCTTTGCATAAGCGGTAGCCTTTATCGTACTCTGTGAATAGCGTGGGAATGATATCGCGATAAATGCGTCCTCGCTGTTCATATGAATGATCTGCTGATAGATACCGCTTGTATTGATAGCCTGTACAAAGTGCACGTTGTCAAATATCAGCTGAAAGTTGTAGTCGAGAAATCTCGCCAGGATACTGCTGCTCATAGCACCGAGTATGTATATTCTCCTTGCCGAACATATCTTTTCGATAGCCGTGTCAAAGACCTTGGGGTCAATCTCTTCAAGCGTTCTGCGGATACGATCCATATCCTGCGTCAGCGTATTTTTCAAAATACCGTCATCGCCGATACGATCATTTGTGATATTGATACGCTGTACGGCAGTAAGACGGTTCTTTATCAGCGACTGAAGACTCTTCTGCAATTCGGGATAGCCCTCAAACCCCATTTCTATAGCAAAACGCACTACCGTAGACTCACTGACATTCACGGCGTTTCCGAGCTTTAACGCCGTCATATACGCCGCTTTTTCGTAGCTGTTTATGATGAAGTTTGCTATGAGCTTCTGGCTTTTTGAAAAAGTGCTCATCCTCTTTTCAATCTGAACAAGTAGATCTTCCTGCATTTTTATATCCTTTCGGCTTTTGCCAATGTTTCATATATGTTAATTGTACTACATTCTCCTTGATTTTGCAAGCAAAAAATGCAGGATTTCAAAAAATTCCGTCAGAACAGTCGAATTATACATTTTTTTCAAACTGATTTTCTTTCATATGCAAGCATATGAAATGCTTCTTGCGAGAATGCTACTTTTGCATATCAGAAATCATTTTCATCATCACAGCTACCGCATACTCCGCCGTCATATCCCCTCCGTCAATGATACCCGCCCTTTCCGCGTCCGTTCCGACAGCGTATATACCAAGGTTTGTACCACCGTGCAGGCACTGGGTCACAGCAATTGCCTTTGCTCCTTTTGCAATCGCCTTGCCAAACGCCGCCCTCGCTCTTTCGGGTATTCCGCCCGCTCCGTAACAGCGGATAACAAACCCTTTTATTCCGTTATCGCATAACAGCCCTACTATATCCGGATCGAAAGACGGGTGCATATCAAGCAACGCGACCTTTCCGTCCGCCTTGCAAAGCGAGCAGTCGTATCTGTACTCTCCTGCCGGGAGCTTTTCCGGGTGAGTGATCTCTACATTTCCGCTCACAATTCTGCCTATTTCGCTGTTGACTGCCGTAAAAGCACGGTCGGATACCGTATCTGTCTTGGTGCAATCACGCCCTGATATGATCATATCGTCAAAAACAACGCTTATACCGCGCACAGAACCGTTTGCCGCCACAGCGACCGCTTCCGCAAAATTCTTCGGCGCGTCGCTGTTCTCATCAAAGAAAGGGCGTTGCGAACCCGTAAGCACGATCGGTATCGGAGGATTTCGGAGCATGACCGACAGTGCGGCGGCAGTATACGCCATAGTGTCAGTGCCGTGGGTCATAACTATCCCATCATACTTGTCAATGTTCGCATCTATCGCATCGGCTATCATTCTGTGATGGCTTACCATCATATCGCTGCTGTCAATATTCATAAGCACAAGCGGCATAACATCGTAATTTTCAATGATGTCCGGCATCAACGACAGCATCTTTTCCGCCTGTTCATCGCCGGATCTTGGCATAAGACCTCTGTCCGTGCCGACACACGAAAATGTTCCGCCCGTCAATATCCATAGTATCCTTTTTTTCATACAACCGCTCCTTTAGATCATCCTTGCTGATATTATACACCCCTGAGTACGTTTATACAAGCAGATTTTACAAACGCTCCGGGTCCTCCGCACCGTAATATCCTGTCTTGCGCAATAACAGTCCAAACCAAAAATCGTCATAAATCGATTTTATCGCGTTATACACGGTGTGCTGTCGCACACATCAGAGAAAACACACCTTGACGGCGTGTTTAAACCGTGGTATAATATATTAAATATAGTCACTAAACAAAATCAGGTTAAGGATATAAAATGCACGAAGAGTTTAAAAATGAGAAATGCGCCGCCTGCGGCATGAAATTCTTTGACGATTCAGATATAGTTGTCTGCCCCGAATGTGGCACACCGTACCACCGCGAGTGCTGGGAAAGAATAGGTGCTTGTGTACACTCCGCCGAGCATGGCAGCTACGAGTGGAAAGGTGAAAATCAGGAGCTTCGCGAGCACTTGGAAAACATAGAGAGTGCCGAAAATCAAAAGCATGAAAATACAAATGACGGCTTTGAGATAATACACGTTGACAGCTATGACGAATACCGCGAAATAATGGACAAGAAGCTGCTCGAGCAGCAGAAAGACTTTGACGCTATAGACGGCGTGACCGCTCAGGAGCTTCTTAAGTTCATCGGCAAGAACGGATACTATTATCTGCCGGTGTTCAAGGATATACGGAAAAACAACAAGTCGCTCAAGCTGAACTTTGCCGCTTTTCTGATGTTCCCGATGCACTGCTTTTACCGCAAGATGAACCTGTTCGGAGTAGTTATGATGACACTTCTGTTCCTTACTACGGAAGCGAAGATACTGCTCAGTCATTTTGCCGAACAGCTCGGGATAAGCGACAATATGCTTATGACCGCTTATATAATCGCAACTGCGCTTTCGCTTGCTATTGACATATTTGTGCTGATGTTCTTCAACTACTTTTACTTCAAGTCCTGCATAAAAAGGATAAATGCAATAAAACATCACTACTCAGATGAGAACTATGACCGTATACTTGCAAGGATTGAAGCGGCGGGAAGACCGAGCCTTTTCTATGCTGTGGCATTCTCGCTTTGCTCGGGGATAGCTATAATTTTTGTGTTCCAGCTCATCAACAACATGCTCGGCATCGGAAATACTCTCGTAAACGCACTTATGAACTGACAACAACGATACTCGGATTTGACGAAAGGAGTGGCGGCAGCTTGGGAAAACTCAATACTTTTTACGGCAAAAAGGGCGAAAAAGGTATGTCGCTCCTTGTGTTTTTTGTATTCTTCGTACTCGGCTCTGCGCTCGGAATGTTTATGCAGACGGCCTCTCTTGAGGAGGAGTTTACCGGTGCTGCCGCCGCCGCCGCATTTTTAGGCAGGGACTGGACAGGTGTAATGCCGTCTGTCGGCAGTATCAGCGGATTTCTCCGCGGCATTCCGTATCTGCCGACCATGCTTTGCCCCGATCCTGTGCTCCAGTATAAATTGTTTATGCTGATAAATTCCGCGGCATATGCAGTGATACCGCTTGCGGCATTCCGCTTGTCACGCAGGCTCGGTGTGGAAAAGCTGTGGCAAAGACTTATAATAACCGCGCTGTGCGGCATTTTCCCGTCGGTGCTCATCTATTCGCACTATCTGCTGTCCGAACCGCTTGCCGCTGTATTTGTGATGCTCCTTCTGCTTGTAATATTCAGGAGAGAGAAGGAAAGCGGTAAAAAGGCACGAATATTCTTTGCATCGGTTATTGCGGGGTTGCTTACCGCAGGCGCTTATTTTCTGTCACCCGCTTGTATAGGAATATTTATTGCAGTGTGCCTGTTCAGCTTGTATACAAAGCTTACAGGCGGCAAAAAGACATTCTATTTCAGTGTATATGCGGTATCCTTTATTCTTTTGTTCGCGGCGGATATCATATTCACTTATCTCGCAAAAGATATTTACAACTTCTCTGGAGGGATCGTACAGTCCGTACAGAGCTCTCTCGGTGCGCTTGCCGACAGCGGAGCGACACTGCTTACGCTTATCGGCGGACGGCTGTATTACTTCATCATCTCGACATGGGGCATAGGCGGTGCGGCTCTGACATTTGCCGCAATAGCGCTTGCAAGCTTTATACGCAGTAAAAGAAAAAAAGAAGAGCAATATTACGACAGTTCATTCGTATCAATGGGAATGCTGTGTATGCTCATGCTCGTTTTCACTCTGCCTTTTGATGCTTTTCTTAACGTTGACAAAACCGCATCGGCGCAGGATACAATATTCGGCGCGGCGGCTGTCTTTACTGTCGCTGTGCCGTTTGTGCTGATATTTTTCAGCTATATTTTTGTATATGGCATAAGCTATTCAAGACTTCTGCTCAGCGTCACCGGAAACGGACTTGCCGCTACTGCGGCTCTGCTTCTTTACAACGCCTCGAAAGCAGGCACTCAGATACTCAGCAACGTTATTACACCCGGTATCACGGCTATGCTTATCGGCTGTGACGCATCATCGGGACTTACAAGCTCGGATATGCTGTACCCTGTCTGCCTGCTGTTCACCGTATTTGCGGCGGCAGTACCTGTCGTGTGTTGCACCAAGATGCACGCATCAAAAATAACCGCTTTCATTTTCACGGGAGCAATAATATATGCAAGCATAGCGACCGCCTCAAGCGGGCTGTTCGGCTATGCGGAGGAAAGCAGTGAAAATGTATCCGACACGCTCAAAATCAACGAATGTATCACCGCTTATTCGGATGGCACGGAAAATAAAACTATAGCCGTTTATGATGAAGACCGTATGACCGCAATGAGCATACAATACTATAATCAGTCCTCAACGGTAAAATATATAAAGGAAGGTCAGGCTATTCCTTCCGACTGCTATCTTATCAGCACCGATTCGGTAAGGACTGACGGCGCGTGCGTACTTATCGGACGTATAAACGACATAAATGTATATGCCATCGGCAGGAATACAATCAGACACCATAAAGACGATCTGCCTGAAAGACCCGAAGACAACAACATTTCCGAAAGCAAATAATAAAACACAAAGAAACCAAGGAGAGAAACTCGAAAAATGCCTAAACTCAAAAAGAAAACCCGACAAATGCAACCGTCAAGGATGCTCGTACTGGGCTTTTCCATCATAATACTGACAGGTGCAACACTTCTTTTCCTGCCCATATCTTCAAGAAGCGGTCAGTTCAGCAGCTTCATAGACTGCCTGTTCACCGCCACAAGCGCAACCTGCGTTACCGGAATAACCGTTTTGGATACCTTCAATTATTTCAACGGCTTCGGTCAGGGTGTCATACTCGCTCTTATACAGGTCGGCGGTCTCGGCTTTCTGACCTTGGTAACGTTCATCAACCTTATACTCGGCAAAAAGCTGGGCTGGTCAACCGTAAAGATAGCCGCAAGCGACCTTACCGACAATGCCCTTGAAACCACACCGAAAAGGCTTTTCTATGAAATAGTCCTTTACTCGTTCGCCATCGAATTTGTCGGCGCTGTCATACTTTCGTTTGTCTTTGTTCCCGACTTCGGCACACTCGGAGTTTTCGAAGCGATATTCCTGTCCGTTTCCGCTTTCTGCAACGCAGGATTTGACTTGCTTACAGCAACACCCGGAGCTGTGGGACTCAGCGAATATACAAATAACCCTTTAGTTATGATAACTCTCATTGTGCTTATAACGACCGGAGGTCTGGGCTTTATCGTATGGCGAAACATAAGACATTATAACAAAACAAAACGTCTGCTTCTCCATACAAAGCTGGTTCTTATAATGGCCGCAGTTATGCTGCTTGTCGGCGCCACTATAATATTTATAGTAGAATTCAGCAATCAGGACACGCTCGGGCAGATGCCCGTAGGAGAAAAAATTCTCACATCTATATTCTTAAGCGCAAGCTCCCGTACCGCAGGCTTCCCATGCTTTGATATGAACGATCTTATGCCCTTTACAAAAATAATTATCACAGTGCTTATGTTCATCGGTGCCGCTCCTGCATCCACAGCCGGCGGTATAAAGATAACGACCGTTGCACTTGTCGTTTGTACGGTAATTTCCGTGCTGAAGGGCAGAGAGGATACCTATCTTTTGGGTCACAGGATAAAGCGTGACGCCATATATAAAACATTCACCGTTATCGTTCTGTCGCTGACTTTAATAGCCGTTTCATTTACCGGCATACTTATGTGCTGTGAGGGTATGTCGCTTCAGAAAACAATATTCGAGGTAGTTTCCGCATTCTCTACTACAGGCTTCTCTGTAGGTGCGTCTGCAGAGATGAATATTCCCGCAAAGCTGATAATGATATTCACAATGCTCGCAGGTCGAATAGGTCCTGTAACGCTTATGACCTCGCTTGTTATAAGAAAAAATCACAGCTCGGACAAGAACAGGATCTTGCCCGAGGGAAATATACTGGTAGGCTGATATGGCGGAAAAATATGAGAGTTTCGACCTTTCCGGTACAAAGATATATGTTTCAGATGACCACCGCTTCGGCACAGACGCATTTCTGCTGGCGGATTTTGCCGACCCTGCACCGCACCATAGGGTGTGTGACCTTTGCACAGGCTGCGGCATAGTTCCGCTTATAATGTGCAGAAACATATCCAAAAAGCCCCCGAAAGAGATATACGGTATTGAGATAATGCCGGAAGCGGTAGAACTGTTCAGAAAAAGCGTTGCGGAAAACGATCTTTCGGACAGGGTGAAGCCTGTACTGTGCGACCTCAAAGACCCTGAAGATATTCCGCGTGAATATTTCGATATAGTGACCGTAAATCCTCCGTACTGGAAAAAGGGTTCGGGTGAAGAACGCCTTTCAGAGGCGCAGGCGGCGGCAAGGCACGAGATACTGTGCAATATCGACGATGTTACGAAAACCGCGGCTTCACTCTTAAAATATGGCGGAAGTCTTAAGATATGCCAGATACCGCTCAGGCTTGCAGATGTGATCTGCTCTATGCGTTCACACGGGATCGAACCTAAGGTTATGCAAAACGTGGTGAACCGCAGGGGCGGCAAGCCGTGGCTTGTACTGATAAGCGGTAAAAAAGGCGGAAAGCCGGGCATGGAGATACTTCCGGACTTTGAGGTCTACAGTGAAAACGGCTACAGCAACGAAATGAACAGAATTTATTACGGCACAAAAATGCAGAAAGGCTGACACAATACATGGCAGGAAAACTATATATAGTCGGCACTCCGATAGGCAATCTGTCCGACCTGTCGCCGAGAGCTGTTGAAACACTCGGCAAGGTCGATTTTATCGCCGCAGAGGATACAAGAGTAACTCAGAAACTGCTTACCCACTTCTCTATAAGCAAGCCTATGGTGAGCTACCACAAGTTCAGCGGAAACAAGCGCGGCGAAGATATAACCGCCCGCCTGCTTGACGGTGAAACCTGTGCTATAGTGACCGATGCGGGTATGCCTTGCATATCAGACCCAGGCGAAGAGCTTGTAAGAGAGTGTCACGAACACGGAGTTGAAATTGAAAGTGTACCGGGACCAAGTGCCGCGATCACAGCGCTTTGTATGAGCGGACTTGACACGTCACGCTTCAGCTTCGAGGGCTTTTTAAGCGTTACCAAAAAGCAACGCGATGAGCACCTTGACGAGATCAAGGACTTTTCAAGGACGCTTATATTCTACGAAGCGCCTCACAAGCTTAAAAATACGCTTGACGATCTGTACAGAGTTCTCGGTGACAGGCAGATAGCCCTTTGCAGAGAGCTTACCAAGATACACGAGGAAGTGATCAAGGGTACGATCTCCGATATGATAGAGCGTTACAAGGAGCTTACGCCGAGAGGTGAATATGTACTTGTAGTCGAGGGCAAACAAAAGCAGAAAGAAAATGAGGATATTTCTCTTGCCGATGCCGCCGTTATGGCTAAAGAGCTTGTTGACAGCGGGATAAAACCGTCCGATGCCTGCAAACAGGTCGCAGGAAAAACTCCGTTCTCAAAGTCGGAGATATATAAAGAATATCTTAATATGTAAAACTGCCGTAAGGCTTCAACAATACCGAAAGGAAAAATACTATGGAAGAAAAGAAGAAAAAGAATTACGTTGTTCCCGTTATAGGCGCTCTTATTGCTGTGGTAGCCTGCGTTGCCTATATTGTTATGAAATTTGCGTCACAACAGCAACAGCTCGAAGATAAATGGAGCGAATATGACGACTGCGGCTGGATGTAATTTTTCAAAATAACTATTGAAATTTCCGTATCTTTATGATACAATTAGAATGATAACATAAACGGAGGTGTTTTTATGAAGCACATTAAGACTGTTAACAAGGCTAACCTCAAGGAAACAGCTGCTAAGGGCGGTTGCGGCAGATGCCAGACATCATGCCAGTCTGCTTGCAAGACAAGCTGCACAGTAGCTAACCAGAAGTGCGAGGCTTTAAACAAGTAAGCCACGGGTAAGAGAAAAGCTTTGAAAGCTCCCGAACAAATACGGGAGCTTTTGGCTTGTTTTGTGTTTGTTTTACCGCAAGCGGGGAAACCCTCCCCCTTGCCCCCTCCCATATGGGAGGGGGTGAAATATCGGGGGCTGCCGCCCCCTTTTGCCCCTGCTTTTTTCATGCAGATAAGGCGATGTTTTCGGTAAAACGTAATAAGTACAGAACAGGCAAAGCTCCCGAACAAATACGGGAGCTTTTGGCTTGTTTGAATATTTCGGCGGATAACCGCCTTATATAACTCAGAAAAGGAATTTACCAATGAAAGAAATGATACATAAGTATGAGCAGAACGGTCAGTACATTGTACTTGACGTTTGCAGCGGCGGCGTTCACGTTGTTGACGAGCTGACATATAAGCTCCTTGACTATGTTGCTCCGCCTTTTGCCGAGGTATGTCCCGATGACGTTCTTGCAAAGATGGACGGCTTCGACAAGGAAGATGTAAAGGAATGCTACGCAGAGCTTAAGGAGCTGTATGACGCAAAGATGCTCTTCACCGAGGACGATTACGAGCAGTACGCCGCAATGGCAATGAAAGCGCCTATCAAGGCTATGTGCCTGCACGTTTCACACGACTGCAACCTGAGATGCAAATATTGCTTTGCCCAGACAGGCGACTTTGGCGGCGACAGAATGCTGATGAAGCCCGAAACAGGTAAGAAGGCTATGGACTTCCTTATTGAGCACAGCGCCAACAGAGAGAACCTTGAGGTCGACTTCTTCGGCGGTGAGCCTTTAATGGCATGGGAAACAGTAGTAGAAACCGTAAAGTACGCAAGAAGCATAGAAAAACAGCACGGCAAGAACTTCCGTTTCACTATAACAACAAACGGTATGCTCCTTGATGATGAAAAGATCGACTATATCAATAAGGAAATGTCAAACTGTGTATTATCGCTTGACGGCAGAAAAGAAGTAAATGACAATATCCGTCCCACACCTAACGGCAAGGGAAGCTATGATATAATCGTTCCGAAATATCAGAAGCTGGTAGCAGGCAGAGGTACAAAGGACTATTATGTAAGAGGCACGTTCACAAAGTATAACCTCGACTTTGCAAACGATGTTCTGCATATAAGCGACCTCGGCTTTGAGCAGCTCTCGGTAGAGCCTGTTGTGACCGATCCCGAGATGCCTTACGCTATTACAGAGAGCGACCTGCCCACGATATTTGCCGAATATGACAGACTTGAAAAGCTGATGGAAGAGCAGAAGCTTGCGAACAAGCGCAGGTTCAACTTCTTCCACTTTATGATAGACTTAAATCAGGGTCCTTGCGCTGTAAAACGTCTGCGCGGTTGCGGCTGCGGTAACGAGTATGTTGCTGTTACCCCCGACGGCGATATCTACCCATGCCACCAGTTCGTTGGAATTGAGGAATGGAAGATGGGCGATATCTTCACAGGCAAGGTTGATCAGAAAATTAAGGATTACTTTGCGGGTATACATATCTACAGCAAGGAAAACTGCGGTAACTGCTGGGCAAGATTTTACTGCTCGGGCGGTTGCAACGCCAACAGCTTTATCTATGAAGGTGATGTAAAGAAGCCTCATAAGCTGTCCTGCGAGCTTCAGAAAAAGCGTATAGAATGCGCTATCGCGCTTGCGGCGGCAGGTAAAGAAGCCGAATAACCTAATATAAACCAAGGGCGTGACTGTTTATGTCACGCCCTCTATTTTATACATCAAGTTTCAACAGCTCAACAGCATTCTTATAGAATATCTTATCCTTTGCGCTGTCGCTTACCGGCATTCTGTCTATCATATTTATCTCATCGCGCGGATCGCTCCACGGTAAGTCACTGCCGAATAATATCCTGTCCTCGCCGTACGCCCTGAACATTTCCATAAGCATTTCATCAGATATAAAGCTTGCACAGTACGCCGTATCAAAATAAATGTTACTTGTGTCCTTTATATAGTGAAGAACCCTCTCCCAATTCATCATTCCGCCCATATGAGCGCCGATGAATGTACAGTCGGGATACTTTTCAGCCATCTCGGCAAGGTCACACGGCATTGAGTAAGATATCATTGTTGATATCGGGTCATATCCCATATGAAGTATAACAGGCAGTCCGAGCTCGCCGCATTTCTTATATATTCTCTGCATACACGGCTCAAACATAAAATGTCCCTGATACGCCGGGTGCAGCTTGACACCGTGCAGTCCGGACACGGCTATACGTTCAAGCTCACTGTCAAGCTCCTCGCTGTCGGGGTGCACCGTGCCGAACGATATTATATTTCCGTGGTTTTGAGCTATCGCCCAGTTGTTTATAGTCGTCTGCTGTGTAGGCTTTGTCGCAACCGGCAGTAAAACGCCGTAATCTACTCCCCACTCTTTAAGCTTCTGCCTTGTGTCGTCTGTTCTGCCATTGGTATAAGCCTCACAGCTTGCTGTATCTTTCAGCTTTTGTACCGCCCTATCGGCTATTTCATCGGCGTATGCGTGTATATGAAAATCAATGTACATCTTCTGTTCCTTCGTTCTTATTCGTCAAATAATTTGTCTGTCTGCTTTCCGTCAAGTCCTGCAAATATCGGGAATTTTCCCGTTCTCTCTATAGTCTGACCGTTTATCATTCCTATATGCGAGGAAATGTGCCGAAACTGTCCCAGTATAAGCTCAAGCCTTGTATATTCACAACCGTCGGGCTTTTCGTCAAGCTCTTCATCACTCAGTTCATCAAGATATTTTTCCGTTTTAGCCCGCACTTTATGCAGATAATCGAGCAACTGCTCATTGCTTAAAACCTTGTTGCACGGATTATCGGGGTTGTCCATTCCGTTTTCGTGAAAACCGGGTTCTGTAAATTTTGCGGGATTGAAAAACCACTTGTCCGCCGAGTGAATGGCGTGATATACATATCGCCATGCGGGCGAACCACAGACCGGTGCGTTTCTGTCGTATGTTTTAATTGCCGTTTCCATATTGATGAAGTTCGTTATCGTTTGTTTTTTTATCATTCGGCACACGTCATTCATATTTTACTCCTTTGAAAAGTTACCTCTTTTTGTTCTGTAGTTGAACAGCATATCAATATAGCTTTTATAGTACGGTATAAATGCGCCGCTGTCGATAAGCGAATATATTTCATCTCTGTCCGCCCACTTCGCCGCCTGCACTTCCTCAGCCTGTAATTTTAGCTCGGACACAGCTATATCCTTGTGTATTACATAAACATCGTCAAACCCGCGCTCAAAATGTACAGTCAGCATAGGGCGGTCGTGTGAAAAATCGTGGCTTATGCCGAGCTCCTCGTACAGCTCACGGCTTGCCGCCTGCCTGCTGTTTTCACCTGCGACTGCGCTCCCTCCGACCGATACGTCCCATTTACCGGGGAAACTCTTTTTGAACGGTTGACGCTGTTGTATAAGCATTTTGCCATCGCTGCCCAAAATGCATATATGTATAACAAGATGGTAACGGCTTTCGGGAAGCAGAGCTCCGCGTTCTATCGTTTCTCCTGTAAGCCTGCGTTCATCATCGTATAAGTCAAACAGCTCCATATTACTACCTCCGGGTGTTACTATTATAGCACTTCTTATGCCTGTGTGCAATACGAACTTACTGCTTTGCTTTTAACGACATAAAAAGAGGAGTACCTTTCGATACTCCTCGCGGCAAGCTGCCGCTCCCAATTCCGCCTTTTTGACTGATACAATACCGCTACAGTTTGATTAACGGCGGATTCAACTGATAGTAGTAAGCCAAACAAAAAGAGGAGTACCTTTCGATACTCCTCTTAAATTTATGTTTTCACTATCGTTCAGCCCGCCGTCAGCGGAACTTGCACATATCGCCAATGTTCCAAAAGGCGAATTTGCAATGGCTCACAGTCATTTAGTTGGCAAGACCTGAACGTTCGATACCTTCAACGAACTGCTTCTGTAAGAAGATGTACATGATAAGTATCGGAAGAAGTGACATTAAGCATCCCGCTTCTATCCATACCAAATAGTCACTCGCTATACCGTTCTGCTCACCTGTGAAATAAATCATCATGGTCGTACCCAGACGGTCAATTTCCATTGCTATCGTGTAGGGATTTGTGAAGAACATACCCGTTACATAAGAGTCGTTCCAGTACCATACGATCGAGAAGATGAATACTGTTAAGAACGAAGTCTTTGCGTTGGGAACCATAACGCGGATAAACGTCATGAAGGGTCCACAGCCATCGAGGTATGCGGCATCTTCAAGATCCTTGGGCAGTCCTCTGAAGAACTGTCTGAACAGAAGTATGAACACACCTGCTCTGATACCGTTGCAGAAGAATGCCTGTAAGTACAGTGCGATAGGAGTACTTACGAGGTTAACTGCATCGCCTGTAATAAGTCTTATAAGACCAAACACATCAAAGAATCTGAACTGCATATACAGTGGGATAAGTATTACCTGTACGGGGACGATGATCTGTAAGATTACGATACCGAACATAAGTCCCTTACCCTTGAACTTGAAACGTGCAAAGCCGTAACCGGTGATACCGCAGGTAACGACCTGAATCATCGAGCATATAACGTTTACAAGTATCGTCTGTAGGAGCACCTTCGGGAAGTCCATTGCTATCCATACATCAACGAAGTTGGAGAAGATAACTTCCTTAGGTATCCACATTACTGAAGGGTCGCTCATTTCAGACTGAGGTCTGAGTGCCGTTGACAGCATATAGAGCATAGGATACAGAATTACGAAACCGAGTCCGAACAGAATAAGGAAACGGAACACAGGCCATACCTTGTCGGTAATTCTTCTTCTGAAGATGTACTTGTAATGTTTTCTTTCCTGCTGATTGTAGTTACGATAATTCTTGATTATCTGCCAGTTGCTTACATGGTAGATATTCTTGAGCTCCTTAGCCTTTTTCTTTTCAGCTTTCTTTAAAGCTCTCTTTGATTCGGGCTTAGAAGCGGTTATAGGCTTGATAACACCGACCTCGGGCTCATCAGCGGCTTTTTCGGGAGCGGTTGCGGCTTCTGCCTCGCCGTTTATCTCCTTTATAGCCTCGCCGATAGCCTCCGGAGTAGCGTTATCAGCGGGTGCAGCTGCGGCTGCATCGTCATTAGTCTGCTGAACATCAGCATTTAACTGTTCTAAATCTTTTTCGCTCACAACTACACCTCCTTATTCATTTTCGTAGAATACGAACTTAGATACGATAGCCACTATAATTGCAAGTGCAACTGCTACTATGAGGAAGTAGATCCAAGCCATCGCTGATGAAAGGCCGTATTTTAAGTTTCTCGACTGAGCAAGCACGATCTTCATTACGGCGTTCTCGGAATCGATAAATGTATCGATGACCGTGTATATCAAGTTCGCCAAAATCATCGGGCTTATCATCGGGAAGGTTATCTTCCAGAAAAATTCCCATCCTGTTGCGCCTTCCATAGATGCCGCTTCCTTTGCGGAGGTAGGTATCTGCTGTAATGCGGCAAGGAATATCAGTATCTGGATACCGGCACTCCATAACAGGTTGAAGATGTCACTTGTGATCGTCTGGATCGTTGTCGTCAGCTGTTCGTTCAGGTTGTAAATACCCAGGAACTCAAGCAGCTGGTCAACAAGGTCGGTCTGGAACAGTGCGCTGAACTGCTCACCGCTCGAAATACCGTTGTTTGAAATATCACCTCGTATTACCGCAAGTACAGGACCTGTTGCAACGAGAACCGGCAAGAAGAATACCGCTCTTGCAAATGTTCTGCCTCTGAACTTCTGGTTAAGCAGAAGTGCGATAAACAGTGAGAATATCATTACTACGATTACCTGCGGTACCATTGCTCCGAGTGACTCGGTAAGCTTGGGGAGGTAATCCTGATTTTTGAAGAGTGCCTCTTCATAGTTTCCGAAATTGTTCCACTCGGTATAAATACCGGCTGAGGACATTCCTCTCTGAGCCGCCTGCTCGGGTGTTGTTACGAGCTCGGTAAAGCAAAGCGAATACCATGCCGACTGGAATATCGGGATAAGGAACATATAGATAACGCCTACGATCCATATTGCAATGAAGCCGTAACCATAAAGTCCCTTCTTCTTTTCGTAAGAGATGCGTGATTTCTTGATCTCTTTTTGCACTCTGGGCTGTCTGCGGCGGATATCCACCTCTTCGCCCTCTACATTGAGCGCTGCCGCGGCAGCTGTCATGTGAGCCGACTTATAAGCAACCGGTTCTGTTGCGGATGCTGGCTCATCAGCAGAAGCTTCGACCGTTTCCTGCACTGTTTGGGACTCTGATACTGTTGTATCAGCTACCGTTTCGGCAGGAGCAGCCTGCTCGGCTGCGGTTGCGTCATTAACGGGAGTCTCGGCGGCATCGGTCGTCTTCATTGCTTCAATTTCTTCATTCGGGTTGAAATTCGAATTATTCATCTGTTTCTCCCTTCAGTCCATATTGTGCAAGATCGATGTCCTTGCCGTTGACGGTGAGAGTCATTTCTCTTGTATTTACCTTGATCGTCTTACCGCCTTCAAACTCGGTCTCAAGCTCATCTCCGGAAATTCTTGTGTAGTTTGTGATGTGGAGATTAGCAAAGTCCTTAAGCTCATCCTGATAGAGCTTGTATACCTTAGCCGAGGGTTCGAGCCAGCCCTTGTAGTTTGAATAGAAGAGTGTCTCGTAATCGCTGTCTGTGAAGTCGTTGGGGTCAGCATACATCATATCATAGTGGATAGGTGTTGCTGTGAGAAGTGCGAGCATGATAGTATCATCTGCGTTTGCACTTGCGTTGACTGCCTTTGTTGTATAGGGCAGATAGCCATGGATAACGATCTCATAGAACGGGATATCATAGTCGAACAGGTCAAAGTTGCTTGATGTTACCGGTACATCAGTGAGGTAATCAATATAAGGAAGCGCATAAGCGTTTGCTCCGCTTGCGTGAAGCGTGAAGCCTGCGTCCTTGAACTGCTTGTATCCGTCAACGAGCATATTCATTGCATCGTTTCTGGAGTAGTTGTCACGGCTGAAGTCGCTGTAGAGCAACGTTGTCGCATCACTGAGGTTGATAGTCTTGATTCCCTCATTGGAGAATGAGCTTATCAGCTTCTTATAAAGGTCAGTCCAGTAATAAGGTGACAGAGTCGTCTTTGTTACCAGTCTTACCTGATTCGGGATACCGAAAGCAATATCCCAGTTGTTTGTGGTAGCGTAAGCCTTTGTTGTAGCCTTACAAGCGTTGAGCGTGTAGCTGTAGCCATTTCCGCTGTCCTTCATGTAAGTAATGCCTGCGCTTGCGAAAAGCTTACCGTTCATGCCGTTTACATACTCAGCAAGAGATTTATATGCATCCTTGCCGCCGAGTGTACCTGCATAATTTACATCTGCTGTGATAAGTCCCTTGATACCTGCTCCGTTGAAGTCGTTGTAATTTACAACCAAATCATCAACGCCAAGCTCATTGAGCTGTTTGATTATCTCCTGTGCCTGCTCATATGTGGTAGCGGGTGTTTCAAGGTTTACGGGGAAGCCTGCGATGGACTGTGCCTTTACAGTGCCGCCGTACAAATCAAGGTAATAGCTGTTTGTGATATTATCGGTCTTATCGGTGAAGCCCTTTTCTTCGATCATGTAGTTTCTGTATGCTTCAGCAATATCTACATATGAAAGATCATCACCCGAAAGAGGATAGAAGCCTACTGTAAGGTCGGGCTGGTTTATCTTGCCCTGTTCGTAAACCGTAAGCTTACGAGTACCCATGTAGTAAGTATCTTCTGCTCTTACCTTGAACTCAAACCATGTATTGTTATATGATGTTGAGTTCTGACCGCTTACTGTTGCGTTTACAGAAGCGCAGGTGTCGCCTGACTCAGCAATAGCCATATAGCCGTGCTTTGTCTTTTCGCCGTTAGTAACAGCACCTATAACAGGAAGGTAAACCTGCTCTGTTATGGACGGTCTTGTAAGTAAGCCTATCGATGTGTCAAGTCCGTATACATCGTTGTTGTACGCCTGAGCGTTTATACGCTGGTTGTTGTAATTGATGACAGCGCCTGAACCGTCAGGTACTACCATATAGCCCTCGTCCTCCATGCCTGCCGCATTGAAGAACTGCAAAAGACCGATATCGAGAAGTACAAGACCCTTTGAGTCTGTAGCTTCCTGTTCCTTTATTTCCGATGAAATGATCGAAACATTTACATTGTTCTTTTCAAGCGTGATCGTCATCGGAATTTCCGCTTCGATCTTACCTATCCTATAAATGATCTTTACACCGTTTTCGATTTCCTGGATCTCAAAATCACCGGACTTTATCGAACCGTCGTAAACATTCATTCTCTGGCTTGTATGTGTTGATACATCGCCGTATACGATATAGAAAGGCGACTGCATATTCTTTTTCTGAGCAGTCTTGGCGTTTTCATCCTTATCTGCATTCAGAGGAGTTGCCCACCATACATAGCTGTCGCTCTTTGACTGTAACGCAAAGTTTGTTGTTTCCTCGTTGAGATAAAGCTTGTAGCTGTCGTTCTCGGCAATTACTTTCATCTCAGCAAGACCTTCAGCGTCTGTTCTGGGCTTCTTCTTGTCGTCCTTATCGTTTTTCTTGTCTGACTTATCTTCCTTATCCTCGGAAGAATTATCGTCTGCTGCTGTCTGCTCTGTCTGTGAAGTTCCCTCGTCTGTTGCAGGCTGTTCGTCAGACCATGCTACTACGGAGCTCATTGATACGAGCATTGCGGCTGTGAGCAGAACTGCGAGTATCTTTTTTCTGATTTTTACCATTTTCTGTCGCACCTCCGCTTACAAACTGAATCGATACATCAGCTCGGTATAAATTGAGAAACCGAAGATGTAGACCTGCTGGAACAAGCTGAGCAGTAGCACGAGCAGGAACAGTATAACTACCATTGCCGCAACCGTGAATACGATAGCAAGAAGAGTCTTAGGCACAGAGTACTGATGTACGGTCTTGATACCCGATATCATCAGAACAACGCTCCACAGTATACCGAGATACTGGAAGAACACAATGAAAGCACCTTCGCTCTTAAGCAGTACATTACTTGCGATAATTACAACTATCTGAGTGATGAGGTAGGGCACCAGCGCGTATGCACTGACGCTCGTTATTGCTTTTATCGAACCTTCGCCGTCGAACAGAGTACACAGTGACCAGTTACCGATTACCCATGTGAAGAACAGGATGATCGTCTGAACGAGAAGCGGTACTATGTTGAATATCTTGACGTAGTTCGTATTGAACAGGAAGCCTGTCATAACTTGCTGGCAGACCGTTATCAGGAAGAAGCAAAGTACGATCACCATCGAAACCTTTGTGTTGTAAGCTTTCTTCCAACGCAGATCCTCAAATCCTTCAAAAGGATGTCTTGCAACGTAGAACGGCCATTTCCAAGCGGGCATATCTAAATCAAATCTCATTATTTACTACCTCCCGCTTTTTTTGCTTTTAAATGTTTTCTTACCTTGCTGAGAACAACAAGCGCAACTATTATAACAAGAACTATTATCATAAAGATATTGAAGTTATCTCTTATGAACTGCATTCTGTACTGCTTGAACGCTCTGTTGTAACCGGCTCTGCTGTTACGGTAGAAGTACTCCATAGCCTGTTCGTAGTTACCCTGCGAAAGCTCTGAGTTACCAAGACCGATATAAGCGAACCAATAGTTGCTGTCGCGTGTCAGAACCTCCTGCCACGGACCGCTTGCCTCTTCATACTTACCGAGGTTGTAAAGTCCCATTGCCTCGTGAACGATGTCACCGAACTCTGTACGCTTGAATGTCGTGATAGAGTTCTTACGGCTGTCAAGTACATATACAATGCTGTTGTAAGCCTCAATCGCGGTTACGTTTGTGAACAGACCCTTCTGGTTGCCCTTGCCGCCGTAGATGAACAGCAGGTCGCATTCTTCCGTGTACTCAAATATACGTCCGTTTGCGTAATCGAGAAGTCTTATCGTACCGTTCTCATCAACGTCAACGTCCGTGATCTGAGAGCCGTATGTCTGGTTCTTATAATAGTAAGAAGCCATATCGCCGTATGTGTAATCCGAGAAACCGAGGTTTATCAGGATATTTTCGCCGGCGGGGTTCATCTTCTTGAAGATATCTGTAGTTGCACTCTTTGATGCCGTTACAGTGTAGATGAAGCCTTCATCATCGATATCGAAGTTGTTGAACTCCATGGGAACTGCCTGGATAAATGCTGCGGCAGCCTCACGCGAGAGGATCGTTCTCCAGAACTTGTTTGCGATAGCCTGCGCTGTCTGTTCAACACGGTTAGCGCCGAAGAAGTTACTGAATGAACCGTCCGGTGCGAACATTACCGCACCGTCTGTGATAGACAGAATATTTACATATACGTTGCCGGCAACGTCTACAACGACCTTGTTGGGCTGGAATGTAACATCTGCATCATAGAACTCAGCGGCAGGTCTTTCAAATGTCTGGAAGACTGTACCGTCTGCATAGACACCGAGTACACGGTTGTTGTCATAGTCGGCAATGTAGATCATTGTTGACTCATTTTCATTTGCAGCGTCTTCAACGTGTCTTACAAATATGCCGTGAGGGTTTTTCAACGTTTCATATTTCTTTGTTTCGGGGTTATAGAAATAATCCATAACCTGGAATGTTCTTGAGTAGTTTACATCGGTAACAAGTATTCTGTTGTTGCCCGAGTCAACTATGTACAGGCTCTGTGTTTCGCGGTCAACGAACAGATCCTGAGGCTCTTTGAGCTCGCCGATAGTGATTTCTTTTGTCACTTCACTGCCTGTCTGATCGGATATTTCCTTCAGCTGGGCATCGGTATTATATCTTGTGCCGGAGCCGAAATCCAGACCTGTTACAACTCGGTCAACGACATATCCGGTCTGTGACGGAACAGGATCGCCCCACCAGTCGTAGTTATAACCTTCATACGGCTGATCGGCAAACGCCGAACTGCACAGCATGGAAACCGCCATTATAGCCGAAACGGCTGATGCAGCGATTTTCTTCATGTTTGGCACTAAAATCATCCTTTCTGTATAATTTAATATTAGATCAGTCTTTCAGACCGCTGGTAGCCATAGTTTCCATAACGCTGCTCTGGCAGAATACGAATACTATGATAGGCGGCAGCATTGTGATGACAACTGCTGCTGCGGCAACGCCCGCACGGGCGATACCGGCGGCACTTATCTGCTGCATAACGGTCGGAATGGGTTTTAATGCCTCATTATAAATGAATGAATAACCTGTAATCTGCCATGCGCCCTGGAAAGCGAATATCAGAAGTGTCAGCCAAGCGGGTTTTACGTTCGGCATTACTATCTGCCAGCAGATTCTTATGTGGCTTGCGCCGTCAAGCTTTGCGGCTTCTATCATACTGTCGGGCAGCTGTCCCATGAACTGTCGCATAAGGAACAGACCCATAGGTGTTGCGATGTAGGGCAGAATGATAGCAAAGTATGTATCGATCATGCCCAGTGTAGCCATTACCATGTACTGCATGATGTAAAGTACGGTAGATGTGAACAGAAGGGCAACTTCGATTATCTTATTGAGTGCCTTCGCACCGGGGAACGCAACCTTTGAAAGCGCATATGCCGCCGATGATGAGAAGAGCAGCTGTGCAACTGTAACTACTACAGCTACGAATACCGAGTTGAAAACGTATCTTGAGAACGGTACCCACATATTGGATGCCGTTGCAAGCAGATCAGCAAAGTTCTGATCCGTGATGTTCTGTACATACATTCTGGGCGGGAAGAGGAACAGTTCCTCGACCGGCTTTAACGACTGTATGACAGACAGATAAATGGGGAAGAGCATGAACAGACCAAGCAGAACGAGCACTGCAAATATGAAAATGTCGCCGCCGAGAGAACCGCCATATCTTTTTCTTCTCCTTTTAGTTATCTTCATAACTACCTTCCTTTCTTAGAGAAAAATACATAATGTGATCCTCCGATTAGTCAAGATACTTGCCGAGGAGCTTTTTGATGCCCCAGTTGGCAAGAAGCATTACTGCGAACAGTACGAAACATATTGCAGATGAATAACCCATCTCATAACGTATTGAACCGTAGTCATATGCGTGTGTCATAATTGTGTGTGCCGCATAGTCTGTTGAAGGGAATGCGGTAAGGAAACGACCTACATCACCGGCTGTGAAGGAAGCGGTGATCTGCATAACCGCTGCGAACAGCAGCTGAGGTCCCATTGCAGGTACCGTAACGAGCAGAAGCTGCTGTGTGCGGTTCTTGATACCTTCGATAGCACCTGCTTCGTATCTGTCCTTAGGAATACCCTGAAGACCTGCACGAAGAGCAAGGAAGCCCGCACCCAGTGACATCCACAGCTGAACTACGATAACTACACCCATAATGTAGTTAGCATCTGTCAGCCACTGACGTGCGCTGTTGATGATACCGAGGTCAAGCAGATAAGAGTTTGCTATACCGTATGTATCACCTGAGAAGATGAGCTGCCATGTAGTATAGATGTTACCTGCCAGAGTAGGCGCATAGAAGATGAATGTGAATATCGTCTTTAACGCTCTGGGCATTTCGTTGATAAGCCATGCAAGTATAAAGCACATGATATAGCTTAACGGACCTGTGATAATCGCAAATACAAGTGTGTTCTGTATCGCCTTTAAGAAGACTTCGTCCTCAAGTATCAGCGAATAGAAATTGCTAAGTCCCACGAACTGGGGAAACTGTACCATGTTGAAGTTCGTAAAGCCCATAGGCAACGACAGCAACACCGGTATGATCGTAAAGATCGTAAAGAGTAGGAAGTAAGGAGCGAGCAGTACGTAAACGCTTCCGTTCTTCTTCATCTCTCGCAGTGTATATCTGACTTTGCTGTCTTCAATATACTGCGTTTTTTCTTTGTTAAACAAACCGATAACCTCCTCTATAATTCAGCAAAGCGTGTGAGGGCGAAAGCCCTCACGGCTTTTCAAGATCATTTCTTAACGCTTGACAATTCCTGATACTTTCTTACGATCTCAGACTTTATCTGATCATTATAACTCATAAGCGTATATCTGGGATTACCGGCATCGTTAACAACCATTCTGAATGCGTTGTTTATATGTCTTGTAACTGCATATGATGCGGGAATGATCGGTACTTCCTTAAGGTAGCTCTGCTGAGCCGAGATCTTCTCGTACTCCGCTGTCGACCAGGGGAGCTGCTCAAGTGCCTCTACGTTAGCTGTATCAAAACGTCCCATAGGACCCATAAGAGCTTCTATCTGCTTACCGTAGTCAACCTGTATATCCGTGCTTGTGAACCACTTTACGAAGTCCCAAGCGGCAGCCTGGTTGGAAACCTTATTGAATATTACCGCACCGCTTCCTGCAGAGTTTGCAGCGTGGTTGATCGTTCCGTCAGCCTGCTTTGTTCCGGGTACCAGCGTGAAGTCCCACAGACCCTTGATCTCGGGAGCTGCTACAGACAGCTGGTTGTAGAATGTATACGGCTGAACAACGAGGGGCATCTCACCGGTTCTGAAACGTGAGAACGCATCGAATGTCTGATCGAAGCTGAATACTGTGTAGAACTTTGTCCACTGCTCAAACACTCTTATAGAGTCCTGAGTCATAAAGTTCGTGAGATTCAGACCCTTGATATCAGATGTCTTTATACTGTTATAATCTGTTGTATAAAGGTCTTCATTGTAGATATCCTGTCCGGTCTGGAGCATCAGCATAATGAATGTATTACCGGAATCAAATGTATTTGAAGAAATATTCTGAGGAAGTATCAGACCTACATCAAGGTACTTTCTCTGAAGAGTGGGGAGCATATCGGTAAGCTCATCCCATGTTTCGGGCGGATTTTCAAAGCCAAGCTCCTCAAGTACGTCTGTTCTGTAGAACAGCATCGGGAATGTCTGTGAAACGGGAAGTCCGTATACGCCTGTCGATGTACCGTCATTGTACTCATAAAGCGTCATTGCATCTTCTGCAAATCTCTTTGTTACCGCTTCATAGTCCTTGAACTGCGTCATATCAACGAGCAGTCCTCTCGCGGCAAGCTGTATCGGGAAGTCGCCGCCGATAAAGAGGGCGATCTCGGGTCCCTTGCCCGCAAGCGTTGCTTCAAGTACTGAACCCTGTACAAGGTTTATCGAAGCCTGTGTACCGTTGTAGTCGGGGTTTGAGTTGAACTTGTTATCAACAAGGTTTTTTACGACTGTTGCCTGGTCACGCGCAAGTGATACCCATACATCAAGTGATGTTGCGCTTGCGTCCGAAAGGTTCGTGTAATCTTCAAAGAACGAACCGATAAACGCATTGAAACCAAATGCCAATTCACTGAAGAAATTTCCGTAGGGTGAAGCAAAATCCTCATGACAGGTTGCTATCTCTATGTAGTCAAGCTCAAGAGGCTGACCGCGATAGTCACGCATCCATGCGGATACCGATGAGATACTGTCCTTGATGCTGCTTGCCATTACAGGGATATCTTCAGGCTTGTTGATACATCTTTCGAGGTAGATACACATCGTTTCAAGTGCGGCCGCCTCAGAACCCTTCTTTGTAAGGCTTTCGATGCTTGCCTTCTCTGCACGAAGCGAGTCAACTATTCTCTGGAACGCATCCTGAATACCGGGTATCTTCTTTTCTACAAAGTAATCCTTGTATTCATCAGGATCGGGACCTGTGATCATAAGTATTCTTCTGTAGTACTGGTTGAGCTCAAGCACGAGGTCGTCGAGTCTTTGCATAACCTCGCCTATCGAACCGGGTATTGCTTCAAGTGTCAATGTGTGTTCCTCACCTGCCGTCAGGTAAACATACATATCGTTTCCTTCGGCATCCTGAGGAGTGAGGTTGTACCAATCCGGAGAGTAGATGAACTGTACATCGTCAAATTCCTTACATGGTACCTTACCGTCAATGTAAATCCTTCTGTTTGAGAAGAATCCACGCATCTGGTTCTGTCTTGACTTGAAGCTGAAACGGTAGTAACCGTCATTCTCAACCTTGAAGTTGTAAGTGACCGCCTGTGTTGATTTGTTCCATGTTGCCTGACCGATAGTGTTATAACGCTGTTTGGTCGGGTGGTTGGGACTTGTCATATAGGTCGTTCTGTCGTAAGTAGCATATAATGTTGATGCTGTCTTGTAGAGCGCCTCTTCCGCCTGTAAGAAGATAGTGTTTGTGCCAAGCTCCTCATTCTTTGAGGAAAGAGCGGGAGTGTTCTGCAGCTGTTCGTCTGTAGGCTTTATAGAGTCGTAGCTTACAAGCTCATCGTAATTCTTGAACGTAAACGAATGGAATACGCCATAGGTTCTTATGCCCTCAAGCGTAAGCGTGTGAGTACCCTTTTCAAGGTAGAAGTAATAAGGCTCGTTGTAAAGACCTTCCTTATCCTTGATAGGATATTTTATCCAACAATCATAGGTCACCTGACCGGGTCTGAGGTCGTTGTCCTTGTTGTCACGGGTGATCTCTCCCTCGTCCTTCCAGTAACGGTCGAGTGTTAGATCCTGTGTAGCAGTAAAAGGATATTCTCCGTCGATCCTGAGTCCGATATCCAGTACCGTATTTTTTGTTTCTTTGCCCTCGATAGGATAGTAAATAGTCTCGAGGTTGTAAATGCCCGTTTCCTCAACGTTAAACTCATATGTAAGTGTGAGCTTATCATTTTTCCACTTTATTGTAGAATAATGATCCGTCTTGAGGTCGGTGTTCTCTGCGAGGAATGACTTGAGTCCGTTGTAGCCGTCGCCGGATTTTTCCTTGATCTCTTCGACCGAGGGAATGATCTTTGCGGCTTCTTCAGCTGTCATTGAAGACGAACCGCTGTTTACAAAGGATGTGCCGTCTATCGTACCTTCCTTGTAGTCGGTAGCATAGACAGTGATCTCCTTCTTGGGCTTTGCGGCATCCTTATGACTGTTGTAATAAGTGCTGTACTTGCCCTCCATACCGGTGATCGTAATTCCGCTCACAGAGCTATCGGTCGTCGTGTTTTCCTCGGATTGTCCGGCAGAAGTATCGGTTGTTTCTTCTGCGCTGACTGCGGTTGATGTAAGTGACAATGAAGATATAAGTGTCGCACATGACAATATACCCGCTAATGCTCTTTTCATCCTGCTTGATTTTGTTGCCACAGTAATAATCCACCTTTCTGATAGTTGTCGTTTATGTTCAATCGAAAATATGCTAATTTCGACGAGTTAAGGAATTTATCCGTGCGAGTTATAATCCGAGTTGTAGACAGATATTTTTCCGTCTTCAAGCTCAACGCGCACTTTATCTCCGCCTCTTATGCCGAGGGCTTCGAGATATTCTTTTGGTATCTGGAGTCTGCCCGCTCTGTCAAGAACGACCAGCTCCTCATGATCCGAACCGCTCTGCTGCATAAGCTTTTCATGCTCTGCACGCTGCTGTTCGCTCATCTTTTCGAGTTCTCCGAAGGAGAGGATCTCGGTTTTCTTTCTCAGCATCTCGCTCGATGTGCGTCCGTCACGGATAGCGACCACACGGTCGATCGATTTCGACAGATTAGTATCATGCGTTACTATTATAATGGTAACGCCCATCTGACGATTGAGCTGTTTGAAAACATCAAGCACCATAGCCGCCGTCTTGGTATCGACCGCACCCGTAGGTTCGTCCGCAAGAAGCAGGCTTGGATTGTTTGAAAGCGCTATCGCGATAGCGACACGTTGCTGTTCACCGCCCGAAAGCTGACCGAGAAGCGAGTTTTTCCTTGCGGAAAGCCCGACCATATCGAGCAGCTCTTCGGCTCTCTGCCTGCGGTTCTTATGACCCGAAAGCAGAAGCGGCATTTCAACGTTCTGTATCGCCGTAAGATACGGAATGAGGTTTCTGGCGTTGTTCTGCCATACGAAACCGACCGTTTCTCTTTTATATTTTATAAGATCCTTTTCGTCAAATTTCAGAAGATCCTTACCGTCAACGTAAAGACTTCCCGCCGACGGCTTGTCAAGCGCTCCGAGCATATTCAGCAGTGTCGATTTACCGCTGCCGCTCGCGCCGACTATTCCCATCAGCTCGCCGCGCTCTACAGTGAGATCAAGTCCCTGAAGCGCCATGACCTCTACGTCCGTGGTCTTATATATCTTGACAAGGTTCTCACATTGCACCATCACGTTTTCAGGGGGTGCAAGCATCATTCTCTGAGGCATCACTCCACCTGCTTTCTGACATCTGTAATGCGTCCGTCGTCAAGTGTGTAAACAACATCACACTGTTCCATCATTGCGGTATCGTGCGTTGTCATCACGATCGTAAGACCGTCTGTATGCACAAGCTCTTTGAAAAGATTCATCACCGCAAGGCCTGTCGGCATATCAAGCGCCGCAGTCGGCTCATCGGCAAATATCAGCTTTGGCTTGTGTGAGATGGCTCTTGCAATAGCCACTCTCTGCTGCTCACCGCCGGAAAGCTCTCCGGGTCTGTGATGCATTCTCTTTTCCAGACCTACTCGTACAAGACATTCCTTCGCACGTTTTACACGCTCGGCATAAGGCATTCCGACAAGCCTCATAGAAAACTCAACGTTTTCGTATGCCGTCATTGTCGGTATCAGCGCCACCGACTGGAACACAAACGACATATCGTTTCTTCTCAGCTTATCCATTTCCTTGTCGGTAAGTCCTGTTATCTTTTTACCGTCAAAGTAAACATCGCCGCCGGTCGGTCTGTCAAGCGCACCGAGTATATTTATAAGCGTAGTCTTTCCCGAACCCGATCTGCCGCGAAGTACCACGAGCTTATTTTTTTCGACTTCGAGATTTATATCCTTGAGCGCATCAACGGTAGTATTATCATTGATCTTGAAGCTCCTGGATATATTCTCAGCCTTTAAAATCGTTTCCATAGTCAGTTCCGATCCTCAAAAAAGCACGCCTGCGGTTAAACAGCGCGTAACTTATTTCATCTGCTTTTTGTACCAAATGCACAATAACTACATACGATTTTGCCGTTAAACACGGTGTATTTAGAAATAATGTACAAAGTGGCATCAGGGTCTATAACATAGTAATTATATCAAATTATCACCGTACTGTCAAGGTTCATAAAAGAACTTTCACATAGTGTAACTGATTTTGATTTTATCTACAAATCGCATTTGCTCTTAGCAAATAGTTACAAACTTAGCTCGAAAATTTTGGTAATTATGACGAACGCGGTTTTCATTGACACAATATCTTGATTTTTAGTTCCCCGACTTTGCTATTTTTTATGTAAACGTTTTCCACATTGCGAAAACTTATAACTTAAATTAGCTAATTCGTTAATCGTCTTAACGAAACTTTGTTGATTGTGCACAAAGAATTTCGTCACTTTTTTTAACTAATCGCACAGATAATTACTTAATTTTTGATGTAACTTATGAAAACGTTTCTATCTGCTCACTGAGTTCCATCCACTGAGCCGTAAGTTCCTCTTCTTTTTCTTTCAAAACAGCTATCTCTTCGGAAAGTTTGCTTGCTTTTTCATAGTCTGTAGCTATCTCCGGCTTTGACATCTGCTGTGCAAGCTCTGCTGTTTTTGTTTCGACATCTTCTATCGCCTGTTCGCAGCGCTTCAGCGCACCATTCAGTTTCCTGAGTGCGCTCTCACGCTCCTTACGCTCCTTGTAGTCATTTTTCTTTACCTCGATAACCGCCTTTTCCTGAACCGCCTTTGCGGTCTGCAGTGCCTGTTCCTTTGCCTCTTTCAGCTCAATGTATTTGTCATAGTTGCCGTCTATATTGACAGTTCCTGACTGATCAAGCCATACTATCCTGTCCGCAAGCTTGTTTATAAGGTAACGGTCATGAGATACGACAAGCAGTGTGCCGCCGTAATTTGAAAGCGCATTTTCAAGCGCCTCTCTCGAATGTATATCCAAATGGTTAGTCGGCTCATCAAGAAGCAACATATTCGCCTTGCCGAGCATAAGCTTCAGGAGCGACACTCTCGCCTTTTCTCCTCCGCTGAGCTTCCCCACATTCTTGAATACATCTTCACCCTTGAACAAAAACTGTGCCAGTGCCGATCGTACTTCCGTCTGTGTCATTCTCGGATACTTATCCCACACCTCATCGATAACCGTCTTTGACGGATCAAGGTCAGTCTGCGCCTGATCGTAATAGCCGCACTGTATATTGTTTCCGTATTTATACTCCCCGCTATCAGGCTGATACTGTCCCATAAGGATCTTAAGCAGTGTCGTCTTTCCACAGCCGTTCTCGCCGAGTATAAACGTGGTCGTATTCCTTTTTATATCAAGCTCTGCGTTTTGGAAAACCGTCACACCGTCAAACGACTTTGACAGAGCTTTTGCAATCAGCACGTCATTTGCTCCGCCCTCTTTCGCTCTGAACGAGAACTTTATAGCTTCAGGCAGATCTTCGGGTCTTTCAAGCGTTTCTTTGAGCCTGTCAGCCTGTTTCTGCTTTGATGCCGCCGTAATGAAATTATGTTCCTGTCCCCAGCGCTTCTGCTGTTCGACTATACCCTCGATACGATTGATCTCTTTTACAGTCCTGTCATAAACTCTTTGCTGTGCTTCTCTCGCCTCGGCTTTCAGCTCAAGGTAGCGCGTATAGTTACCCTTATATTCATGGAGCGTCTTATTCTCCATTTCAAAGGTGATATTCGTGACCTTATCAAGGAAATAACGGTCATGCGATATAACGATATAAGCGCCCTTATATTCCGTGAGGAACTTTTCCAGCCATTCACAAGCGGTGATATCAAGGTGGTTTGTCGGCTCATCAAGCAAAAGTACATTGCTTGCGGAAAGCAAAAGCTTTGCAAGCTGCGCCTTGCTTTTCTGCCCTCCGCTCATAACGCTTATCGGCTTATTGAAATCATCTTCCGAAAAGCCAAGACCGATAAGCGCAGAAGCTACCCTTGACTTGTAAGTAAGTCCTCCGTCGCGTTCAAATCTTTCCTGTAAGTGCATCTGTTTTGACAGCGTCTGTTCGCTGTGATCGCCCGTATCAATGGCAACCGCTATATCCGCAAGCTCTTCTTCCATGTCTGTAAGCGGACGGAATATATCAAGCACCTCACTATACAGCGTCACGCTGTCGTCACGGATAACATACTGCTCCATTGAGCCGAGCTTTATACCCGCCGCCTTGTTTATACTCCCGTTTTCGGGTTCAAGCTTGCCGTTTATGACGTGCATAAGTGTAGTCTTTCCACAGCCGTTGACTCCGACAAGACCCGCCCTGCCGTTTTCTTCAAGGCGAAAATTCACATTGTGAAAAAGCGTTTCTCCGCCGAATGATACCGAGATATCGTTACCGGACAATACTATCATTCGAGTACTTTTCCTTTCCGAAAAATAGCGGTCAGAGTTTTTGCTCTGACCGGTAATTCCATATTTACGTTTTTGCTTACTTCTTTAAGTTTTCGGGCTTGTACCTGTTCAGCGCGTCATTATTAAGATCAAGCGCATAGTCCTTTGCTGTTTCGTTCAGCATAGCCTTATAATCATCGTCTTTCATAACGTGAAGCACGTTGCTGTGATTCTCCGTGAGCCAGTCCTCACGTTCCTTGATATCGCGACGTACAACCGCATAGTAAACGGTATCGTCCTCATAAACGCCGCCCTTGCCTGTTTCAAGCTCAAATGCCCACTTTACAAATTCTTCGCTGGGTGAAGTATCCGTCTTGCTGAGCAGGAACTCGTGATCATGCTCCTCTTCTTCACTGCCCGATGTTCCGCTGCTTGTTGTATCGTCAGATGCTGTTTCACTTGCAGAAGAAACTGCCGACGAGCTTTCGGAGGAAGCCTTTGAAGATGCGCCCGAGTTGCTTTCAGCTTCGGCATCTGCCTTTTCTTTCGCTACCTGATCCTCGTATTCGTGATAAATGGTTTCGTAATCCTCACCGGCAAGCAGTCTGTCCACATAGCCCTGAGCCTGTTCCTTCTTAGCCTTCTTGCCCTCGTCTGTCGTTATCTTATCGCCGTTGCCCTCTTTAAGAGAAACCTGTATTATCTGGAATCTGCCGTAATTGTCATAGAAATAAGTAGCTATATCCTTTTCGTCTGTTGCGGATATGCCGTTTTTCTCATAGTAAGCGTCAAATACCTTCTCGCTCATCTTGTTTACAAGCTGAACAGCCTCGTATGACTTCTTGCTTATTCCGCCTGCCTCATAGTTCTGACCGTAGGTTTTTCCTGTGCTGTAGCCGTAATACGAGATCTCCATATCCCACATCTTCTTTACAGAGGTCTTTACATTATCCTTTTCCTCATCGGTAAGAGTAAGCTTCAGCTCGTCAAACTTCTTCTGGATAGCAACATACTGCTTTACCTGCTCTAATGTACGATCCTGAACATACTGCGAGTATGTCTTGTCCTGCACGTTATAGTTGAAATAGCTGAAACCCTCTACCTTTGAAGAATCAGTGCCCATAGCCTTCAGCTGATCGTCGACTTCCTCCTGAGCCTCGCTTATAGCCGACTGTTCGTACAGCAGATATATGCCTGCATTGATGGTCTGATCATCGATAGAACCTATAGTTGATACATCAGCACAGCCTGCAACGCTTAATGTGATTGTCACGGCGCATATTGCCGCTACCAGCTTTTTTAAATGTTTCATTGCTTTTCTCCTTACTGTTTTCTATAAGGGGCTGTGCCCCGGTTATTCTGTAATATTTGCCGTTATCTTAATGTAACGCCGATAGCTTCCAGCGCCTTAAGCACCTTTGCAACGACCGCATCTGCCTCATCGTCTGTCAGCGTAGCATCTTTCTTTCTGAGAATGAGCTTGTAAGAAAGGCTCTTCATACCTGCGGGTACCTGTTCACCCTTATACATATCGAACAGGCGTACCGCTTCAAGATGTTTTGCGGTCTTTTCGATCACCGCAACTATATCGCCGCTCGGTACGTCCTCGTTGCACACAAGGCTCAGATCCCTGTATGTTGAGGGGAACTTGGGCAGGGCAGTGTACTTCACATCGCCGTCTGCGTTATTGAACATTACTTCCATGCTGAGCGTAGCACAGTAAACCTCTGTATTTACGCCGAAGTTTGCCGCAGCCTCGGGGTGAAGCTGACCTACATATCCGATAAGCTCGCCGTTTACAGTGACCTTTGCGCATCTTCCGGGGTGGAATGTGGGGTTGTTCTTTTCGGCTGTGTATACAACATTCTTCAGACCGAGCTTTGCCGTTACTTCCTCTGCAACGCCCTTGGCTGTGAAGAAATCTTCACCGTTGCCGTAGAGAGCATAGCACAGAACATCTCTTTCAACGGGGAGCTGATTTTCTCCTGTCGGGAAATATTCTCTTGCTATCTCGAAAAATCTGCCGGCAAGGTTTCTGTTGCTCCAGTTTCTTCTTACGACCTCCATCATAGAAGTGAGAGCACTTGTACGCATTACGCTTGTATCCTCGCCGAGCGGACGTCTTAACACAACGCTCTTTCTTGACTTCTCGTCCATACGCAGAAGCTCATAGTCCTTAGGCGAAATAAAGCTGTATGTCATTACCTCGTAAAATCCGAGCGCAAGCGCAAGCGAAATTACCTTATCCTCGAATATCTGCTCAGGCGTTCTCTTGCCCTGTGATGAGAGCTTGGGTATAGTTGAGGGAATCCTGTTGTAGCCGTAAATACGGGCAACTTCCTCTGCAACGTCGCACGCACGGTGCATATCTATACGGGTAGGAGGAACTATTATCTCGCCGTTCTCATAGCCGAAGCCGAGCTTCTTTAAAATTTCTATCTGCTCGTTTTCGCTGATATCAGAGCCTAAATGCTCATTTACCCACTTGTAGTCGTGCTTCAATCTTTCGGGAACATACTCGCTGTGGTTCTCGTCAATGATAGTATTCACTACCTCGCCGCAACCCAGCATCTCGATAAGCTGTAATGCTCTCTTGAGCGCCTTTTCTGCATTTACGGGGTTGAGTCCCTTTTCAAAGCGTGAGCTTGCCTCTGTACGTTCTCCTATCTTTCTTGCGGTACGTCTTACAGATACGCCGTCAAAGCAGGCAGCCTCAAATACAACTGTAGTAGTATCGTCCATGATACCGCTGTGCTCGCCGCCCATAACGCCTGCTATGGCGATAGGCTTCTTGCCGTCTGCGATTATCAGCATTTCGGGAGTCAGCTTTACAGGCTCTGCCATTTCATCGAGCAGCTTTAATGTTTCTCCCTCTTTTGCGTTTCTTACAACGATTTTGTTATCCTCAACATATCTTAAGTCGAATGCGTGCATCGGGTGACCGTATTCAAGCATTACGAAGTTCGTTATATCAACAAGGTTGTTGATAGGTCTTACTCCGCTCGCTCTCAGCCTTCTTGCCATCCACTTGGGCGAAGGTCCTATCTTTACATTCTTTACAAGCGCCGCCATATAGCGTGAGCAAAGCTTTGTATTTTCAACACTTACGCTGATTTCCTTTGTAATATCGCCGTCAACGCCCTTGAATGAAGGCTCGGTGTAGTTCATAGGAATATCAAACGTTGCGCTTGCCTCCTGTGCAAGTCCGAGTACGGAAAGGCAGTCGGGGCGGTTGTTCGTTATCTCAAACTCTACTATAGTATCGTCTGTCTGTAAAGCCTCGCAGATATCCATGCCCATCTTAAAAGAATCAACATCGGGGTCGTTGTTCAGTATGAGTATTCCGTCGTCTGCTACGGGATAGTCAAAATCATCCTTTGTAAGACCAAGCTCCGCATAAGAGCACATCATACCGTTGCTTGCAACGCCTCTGAGCTTGCCCTTAGTTATCTTTGTTCCGTCTGCAATCGTACTGTTGTGCATACAAGCGGGAACAATCGCTCCCTCAAACAGATTCTGCGCCGCAGTAACTATCTGCACAGGCTCTTCTCTGCCTGCGTCAAGCTGGCATATCCACAGCTTTTCGCTGTCGGGGTGACGCTCAAGCTTGAGCACCTTTGCAACTACTACATTATTTATAGGGTCGGACATCTTATGATAGGTTTCGACCTTTGAACCGCTCATAGTCATATCCGCTACAAATTCTTTTATGGGCATATCGGCTTTAACATAGTCGTTAAGCCATCTCATTGATAAATCCACGTTAATATCTCCTTTTACGATCTCAATCGGTATTCATTATAATTATCGCTTATCTGAACTGAGCGAGGAAACGCTGATCGTTCTCGTACAGCAGACGCATATCATCTATGTTGTATCTCATCATAGCGATACGCTCAAGTCCTATACCGAAAGCAAAACCGCTGTATTCTTCGGGATCTATGCCGCAGTTGATAAGCACCTGCGGGTGAACTATTCCTGAACCGAGCATCTCGATCCAGCCCTCGCCCTTACAAAGCGGACAGCCCTTACCGCCGCACTTGAAGCACTGTAAGTCGACCTCGGCTGACGGCTCGGTGTACGGGAAGTGGTGAGGACGGAAACGGAGCTTTACATCATCGCCGTAAAGACGCTTTGCAAATGTTTCGAGCGTACCCTTAAGGTCGCCGAATGTTATATTCTTGTCAATAACAAGACCCTCACACTGGTGGAATATAGGAGAGTGCGTGCCGTCAACAGCATCGGGACGATAAACGCGTCCGGGGCTTATGATAGCTATAGGGGGCTTGTTTTTCAGCATCGTTCTTATCTGAACGGAAGAAGTCTGTGTACGCAGGAGTATATCATCTGTGATGTAGAATGTATCCTGTTCATCTCTTGCGGGGTGACCGTCCTCGGTTAAAAGCATATCAAATACATACTTCGTTTCCTCGACCTCGGGACCGTCAACGACCGTATAACCCATTCCCCTGAATATTTCCTTAAGCTCATCAAGAACTATATTAAGAGGGTGGCGAACGCCCATAGCCTGCTGTTTGCCGGGCATAGTAACATCAAGCGTTTCTTTCTTTAATCTCTGCTCCATAAGCGCAGATTTAAGCTGCGACTGCTTCTGTGCAATAAAGCTTTCAAGCGACTGCCTTACATCGTTTGCAAGCTGACCCATAACAGGTCTTTCTTCTGCCGACAGCTTTCCCATGCTCTTAAGGATAGCTGTAAGCTCACCCTTCTTACCCAGATATTTTACTCTCAGGTCATCGAGCTGTTTGACATCAACGCAGTCACCGATAGTTTTCAGCGCCTGCTCCTTTATATTCTGTAACTGTTCTTTCATACCTTTTATTCTTTCCTTATTTTTAATATCCTTAACTTAAAGTCCGCCTTCAGGCAAAGACGATGGAACCGAATAGTTCCACTGATAACACGACCTTTCACGCATTTTTCAGCGTAGATGAAAATAATTTATGGTTATATAGATATTACTTTTTATGGAAATTTAAATCAAAGCCTATACCTACACGATAGACATTATAGCAGAAATTGAATACTTTTGCAAGGGTCATAAAGCAGTTTTCGGGAATTTTCGTATTATTTTCACTTGCGGAGGGATTACGACAGGGTAAAATAAACACCTGCCGTGAAGGCGGCGATAAAAGTTCGTTATATGGTATACTTCTTAAGCTTGTAGAAAAAGTCTGTTTTTGAAATAAACTTCTGATTTATTATCCCTATCCCCTTTAGGACACTCTGATGGCTTTGCATCGTGCAAAGCTTGGTGTGTCCTTATTTCGGCATCCTTGCCGAAAACCCCTTTCCCCCGGAAAGGGGCTATATTGCTGGGGCTACCGCCCCTAGACCCCGTTGGGGGGCGGTAGCCCCTCAACCCCATTTTTGATAACGATAGAGGTTTTTCGACAGACTGACTTCTTATTATATCGTTTTGTATTTGCTGTGATTGTTGGCTGCCGATAGTTCTGTTTGTCGGACAGCACTTCTCGGGTTCGCTATTCCGTGCGATGTGTTTCTGTTTTTTGGCTTGATGGAAATGGTTGGTGTTTTTGCTGTGATAGCAGGCTGCCGATAGTTCTGTTTGTCGGATAGCACTTCTCTGGTTCGCTATTCCATTTGATAACGTTGCTGCTATGAACGAGGGAGACAACCCAAGGGGAGAGAGGAAGGCGCT